>Ga0080007_1075005_pt1 | contig 27611 bp, 29 predicted proteins | sample OctOCTMetagenome_FD_69210 | JGI IMG/M metagenome (GOLD analysis project Ga0080007, IMG submission 69210) | Hot spring and microbial mat streamer communities from Octopus Spring Streamers, Yellowstone National Park, USA - OCT_B (SPADES... | ecosystem: Environmental > Aquatic > Thermal springs >...
CCCTCGTCCCTCGCCCCTCGTCCCATCTTCGTTTTGGGCGCTCGTGATTACTTCTTCAACACGCCTTTGCGGGGTTGGTTCTTCCACACCTTTTTGCGCGTCGTGCCTTTTGACCGAACGGTAAACCCGCTGGAAGGCTTGCGGATTGCTGCTGCCATCTTGCAAGCAGGTTATCCGCTGCTCATCTTCCCTGAAGGCACGCGGTCAGTGACGGGCAAACTTCAACCCTTCAAGCCCGGCTTGGGTTTGCTGGCAATTGAAACGGGCGTGCCCGTCGTCCCGACACTCATTGAAGGCACTTTTGAGGCATTGCCTAAGGGACGCTTGTTGCCCAAACGCACCAAAGTTCGTGTCACCTTCGGCGAACCCGTCAAGGTAGAAATGTTGGTCACCGACCGAAAAATCCTGACGGAAATCCCGCCTTCAGAGCGGCGGGAACTTTATCAACGCCTGACCGATGAAGTGCGACAGCGCATCGTGGCGTTGCAGCGGGGTGAAATAAGCAATGACCGATTGGGCGAAGGTGTAGGATGAAACTTATCGGCGGCAGCCGAACATTTACGATGAAGCGCCGTCCCGCCTCGCAACGGAGTTAGCAAATTTGCTGCGCCAACGGACATCACCCGTTCGGGTTTTGGATTTGGGCTGCGGCTATGGGCTGGATAGCCTTTACTTCGCCCAGCAGGGCTTTGAAGTTGTGGCGTTGGATTGCTCGCCCGCTGCTATCGCCATGCTGCAAGAGCACCTTGCAGGGTCCAAATTAGCGGGGCGAATCACGCCCATCGTCGCCGACGCCCTTCAAGGCATCCCTGCACCCGATGGACACTTTGATGCCGTTTACGCTTACCTGTTTTTCTGCCTTGCCTTCACCGACGCCGATTTAACGCGCCTGTTCGTCGAATGCGCCCGCGCCCTCAAACCTGACGGGTTGTTGGCGGGGACAGTGCGCTCCGACCGTGACCCGTCTTACGGCAAGGGCGAATTGGTAGAACCTGACATGTTCGCCTTGCCCAACGCCGTCCGCCACTTTTTCCGAAAAGAGTATCTGCGGCGCAAGTTGACCCAAGCGGGTTTTGAGTTGCGACAACTGGATTGCTACGACGAAACGGTCAGTGAAAGTTCCTTCCGCAACTTGCTCGCCTTCATCGCCGTCCGAAAAACAGTTTGATTTTCCCCGTTTGAGGCATTGATACCAATGAGCCGTTAGTTGAAGCGGCGAAGTTGTCGCACGAACGGCTTTACAAGGTCGCTTCGGGTCAGTTGTCGCCATATGACGAACCTGTGCAATACTTGCCCAAATTGTTCCTGTGACGGATTAGTGCTGGTCACCCCAAAGCGCTTCTTTGATTCGACGGGCTGCTTCCTGCAAAGTGTCTTCGGAAGTGGCGAAGGAAAGGCGCAAGTAGCCGGGCGCACCGAACGCCGAACCCGCAACGGTAGCGACATGGGCTTTCTCCAAAAGGAAATCGCACAGTTCATAGTCGTCCTTAAAGCCCTTGCGCTCGATGGCTTCTTGGAAATTGGCGAAGGCGTAAAATGCCCCTTCAGGCATCCGACACCTGACGCCATCAATGTTGTTGAGAGCGGTGACAATCATGTGCCTGCGGAAGTCGTAAAGTTCCAGCATTTTTTGAGGGAAGTCACCAGGTTCCCGCAAGGCTTTGATGGCAGCAACTTGAACGAAAGTGGTCGGATTGGTTGTGCTCTGGCTCTGAATTTTCGCCATCGCGTCAGCAATAGGTTTTGGAGCAGAAGCATAGCCCAACCGCCATCCGGTCATAGCGAAAGTCTTGGACAAGGCGTTGACGACGATCGTCCGCTCCTTGATTCGCTCGTTCAAACTGGCAATACTCACATGCTTACGCCCGTCATAAACGAGGCATTCGTAAACCTCGTCGGAGATGACGAACAGGTTTTCATGCTTGAGGACGATTTCCGCAATCTCTTCCAGCAATTCCCGCTCCCAAACTGCTCCAGTCGGGTTGCAGGGCGAGTTGATGAGCAAAACTCGCGTTCGGTAGGTAATGGCATCGGCAATTTGCTTCGGGGTCGGTTTGAACCCTGTTTCCTCGGTCGTCGGGATGATGACAGGTTCACCATCGCAAACGAGCACCATGTCGGGATAACTGACCCAGTAGGGTGCGGGGATTAAGACTTGCTCGCCGGGGTCAATGAGTGCTTGGAAGGCGTTAAAGAGAGCATGTTTCGCCCCGCAAGACGCCACGATTTGGTCGGGAGTGTAGTGAAGCCCGTTGTCGCGTTCGAGTTTCTCGCAGATTGCTTTTCGGAGCGGTTCCATGCCTCGCGCGTCGGTGTATTTGGTGTAACCTTCCCGAAGCGCTTGCATGGCTGCCTCTTTGATGAAGTCAGGGGTGTCCAAGTCCGGTTCGCCGACAGTCAAATCGCAAATGTCAACACCTTGAGCCTTCAACGCTCGCGCCTTCGCCGCCGCAGCGATGGTCGGCGATGGCTTAATCCTCTGAACTCTTTGCGCCAATTTCATCGCTTCGTTCCCTCCTTCACAACAAAGGCACTTCATTGCGAACCTCGTCAATTACCGCCAGCAATTCGTCAAAAGTCCCGCTACCCCCAATCATGTCCCAAAGTTCTGCGCCAATAAGCACCTCAGCCTTCATGTCCATGATGCGCTGCGTGAAATTATGGCGATAAGTTTCTCGGAGACCGTAAGGGAAGGCAAGGTAGCCGCGAGCCTTTTCATTCGGGCGACAGATGGCGAAATCATCAACTGTTATAGCATTCCCCTCAGTTCGCATGAAGGCTTCAAAGGCTAAAATTTTGCGCTTGCTTTCGGCGCAAATGTCTAAGTTGGGTTTGGGCGTTTTTAACTCAAGGTAAAGTGGCGCTGGTTCAAAATCAGCAATGAAAATGTCAAGCACAATTGTGTGCTTTCTTGTTTGTCCCGATAGCGGAACCGATAAAATGTGCCTCATCGCTTCTTCATGGTCAGTTGAAACCTTTTCGGAAGCCTTGTTTTTCGCTGCTTCCCTTAGGCGGTTAACGATGTCATCAATGGCATTCCACAATGCTCGGTCAAGTTCTATCAGCATTGGAAACTCTCGCTTCACATAGTGATAGCGAGTTTGAGCCAGAACCACGATGAGTTGCGGGTAAAGTTGCTGCCCCAGTTTTGTGACGATTCTTCTCTGGTGCTTGAAAGCGACAAGAGCTTCGTCTCGGAAGAAAAGTGACTGAAACGGATACTCACGCTTTAAGGCGTCTATTGAGTAAGTTCGTCGGCTTCGCTCAGCCACCACCTTCTCAACAAATTGTCGCAGAATTTCCTTCAACTTTCGCCTCGCTGCAGGTGTCATTGCTGTTGTCACCCCTTCTCAAGAGCAAGATGTATTCAAATCGCAGTCGCGCATAACCGCCCAAGATGGGACGGCGCAGCGCAACGGCTCGGTCAAAGCCGAATTCTGGAGCCCACTGCAGCAACCTCTGGCAGAAATCTGTCCGTTGGTCGCCGACAACGACATCGCCCAAAACGATGGCTGCCCAAGCGTTGGGCTTGAGCACCCTCGCCATTTCGGCGAGAGATTGACGCATGTCTCGGTCATACATGAGGAGGCGCTGTTTGCCGTGTCCTTTCAAACCGACCATCCTTTGTCGCAAAGTGTCCGTCGGCAAACCGAGATAGGTTAGCAAGTGCTCGTCGTTTTTCACATAGTCCAAAGCGATGCTGTATGGCGGCGAAGTGACAATCCCGCCGATACTTTGGTCGGGTAACGGCAGGGACAAGGCATCGCCACAAATGACATGGGCTTCAGCAACGGGCATTTCCAGCATCTCGCGAACGCGCCAAACACCCTCAAGCGTCTTCATGTATTCGGTCAGGTTTTCCTGCCAAAAACCCTCCAAAGGTTTTGCTTTGCCAGTGCCTTGAAGGTAGGTGAAGTCAGAAAGGGCATGGAGAAAGACGAGCAGCAAAATGTTTCGCCACTCAATTGGCAAGTCCACAAGCAGGTCTGGGAAAAGTTGTTCCCAAATTGCACAGGCAAGTTGCTTGCCATCAAAAGGAACAGGAGGCAATTGAAGCGGCGTCGGTTGCTCAAGTTGTTTTACGAAACGCTCAAACACCTTGGGCAAGGGCAAGCGATGAATTGCTCGCCGAAAGGCTGGAAAGTCAACGGCAAGGGTTTGAACTTTTACGAGCGAGACAAAACAAAGGGCAGGGTTGATTTCCAAACCTATGCTGGGAACATTCAAAGTGGCGCATTCAACCAAAGTCGTCCCAGAACCCACAAACGGATCAAGTGCGGTGTCCGTTTCCTTAACCCCCATGAAATTCAACAATGCCTTGACCATTTGCCCGTGAAACTTGCCTTTGTAAGGGTAGAACCAGTGGGTCAGATACTGGTTGCTTCGCCCAATTTGACCTTTGCCCTCAACGGCGGAAAGGAAAAAGTGCCAACTTTTTTCGCCAGCGACTTCCTCAAAGTAAGCGGTGCGCTTGCGGAAAGTTTCCAAATCGTCGCGAAAGCGGCTAAATTCCATCTTAGCCAATTGCAACTCATAGACCATGCTAACATCGTCAAAGAGTTTGAAGGTGACTTGGCGGCTTAAACCGTCAGTCACCCACTCAAGGACATCAGCGATATCCATGAGTGAAACTTCATTGACTGGCTGAACGAACAGTCGCTTCATGTTCCGTCCTCACCTTTTGTCAGTCACTCCCTCTTGTGCGTGTCAAGCAATTGCATGGGTAACCGTTCCAAAGCCCTCTTTACCTGCTCTGGATCGTAGATAGCGTCCTCTAATTTGCCCTGCAAGCATTCGTCGTAGGCTTGCAAGTCCAAGTAGCCGTGACCGCAGTAGTTGAAGGCGATGACTTTCGCCTCGCCCGTCTCTTTGCATTTGAGGGCTTCATCAATGACGGCGCGGATGGCGTGGGCGGCTTCAGGTGCGGGCACTAACCCTTCCACACGGGCAAAAAGGAGTGCCGCTTCAAAGACGGTCAGTTGCGGATAGGCGACCGCTTCAATGATGCCCGCATCGTAAAGCAGGCTGACAAGCGGCGCCATCCCGTGATAACGCAAACCGCCTGCGTGGATTTTTGGCGGGACAAAAGTATGACCGAGGGTGTGCATTTTCAGAAGCGGTGTCATGCCTGCGGTGTCGCCGAAGTCGTAAGTGTAAACGCCCTCGGTCAAACTCGGTGCAGCCTTGGGCTCAACAGCGATGACTCGCAAGTTCGGTTTGTCACCTGCAATTTTATCGGCGACGAATGGGAAAGTGAACCCAGCGAAGTTACTCCCGCCACCAACGCAGCCAATCAGGACATCAGGGTAGATGCCCAGTTGCTCAAATTGCTTTTTGGCTTCTAAACCGACAACAGTTTGGTGCAGCAGGACATGGTTGAGGACGCTGCCCAACGAGTATTTGGTGTCCTCGTGGTTGACAGCATCTTCCACAGCCTCGCTAATGGCAATTCCTAAACTGCCGGGCGAATCTGGGTCTTCGGCGAGGATTTGACGCCCTGCGTTTGTTCGGTCTGTTGGGCTTGGAAAAACTTCAGCGCCCCAAGCCTCCATCAACACGCGCCGATACGGCTTTTGCTGGTAACTGACTTTGACCATGTAAACGGTGCACTTAAGCCCAAACAGGCAAGTAGCAAAAGCGAGGGCACTGCCCCATTGCCCTGCCCCTGTCTCCGTCGTCAGGCGCTTGACGCCCGAAATCTTGTTGTAGTAAGCCTGAGCGACGGCAGTGTTGGGTTTGTGACTGCCAGCGGGCGAGAGGCTTTCGTTTTTAAACCAAATTTGGGCGGGCGTTCCCAAGTATTGCTCCAACCGCTTTGCCCGCTGCAACGGTGTCGGGCGCCAGAGGGCGTAAATGTCCAACACCTCCTCAGGAATGTCGATCCAGCGGTGCGGCGAAACTTCCTGCTCAATGAGCGGCTCAGGGAAAATCGGCAATAAGTCTTCAGGCGAAACGGGTTGCTTCGTAACAGGGTGAATAACAGGTGGCAATGGCTTCGGCAGATCGGGCAAGATGTTATACCACTGGCGCGGCAACTCTCGTGACGACAAAAGCACTTTCTCCGACATCGGCAACAATCCCTCCTTGTATCAAGGTTTTAGCGGAGTGAAAGCCGGCGGTAGACTTCATCATGTTTGCCCAAGTCAACGACATGACGGCGAGTAGCCAATAGCGAGTAGCCAGATTGTTTGTGGCGAACTTGTGGACATTTTCCGCCAACCATTGCAATTTGCTCTCTATCCCAATTTGGACATGAGAGGGCAATTTGGACTTATAGTGCTCTGCCTGTTCTGACAGGATGACCTCATACCGCCGCCTTTTTCTTTCTGGCTTCACGAGACATTCTCCTTCGCCGCGATTCTTCCAAAGTCACAAACCGCCCTTCAGCAATCTGTCGCCTTCCTTCCTCAATCTGTCGCCTTCCTTCCTCCAACCTCTTCAACCCTTCCTCGGTCAACTCGTAGTCGCTGTAGTAAGCCTTGACACCATTCTCGTCAATGAAGCACGCTTTCAACTCGCTCGGCATCTTATCGGGATGACAAGCAAGGTAGCGGGCGTAGGCTTCCTCGCTGGTGAAAACCAGCCATCCGTCCTCGTCCAAAAAGTATTCCCGCTGTTCGGCGATGACTTGACGGATAAGTTCTTTGAGTTCCTCAACGCTCATCTCAGCAACCGTCTTCATGTCCCATCACCAGCCATTTATTTTGCTGCGCAAGGTAGGGGTCTGTAGGGCAGACACAGGGGTCTGCCCCAACAGTGATAGGACAGACGCGATGGTTATCCTTACGCTTTACCGACCCATCATCAGTTGGGCTATGAATTGGCGGAATTGGTCAATTTCGGCTCGGTTGGTAAGGACGCCGATTTCCAAGTTGAAGACTTTCTGCTCGCCGGGCTGCAGAATCGGCAATAAGCCTTGTTCTCGCATCTCTTTGCGAGTCAGGTGCAAAGGTGCGTTGGTGGGTTCAATGCCGACAACATAAATCCCCTCGCCCATCATCTTCCACTGGACGAAGGACGGCAGTTCGTTCAAGTTCCATCGGACATAAACGCCCAAGCCCTCTCCATGCATCAAGGTGCGATTGATGACAGCGGCGCAAGTGCTGCCATCTTGGGCGCCAACGAGTTGGTGGAAGAAGACTTGCTCGCGAAAGTTAGGTTGAGGTGGGCTGAACCTCATGTATTCGTTAAGACCAACCTCCGCATCAGGGTCGCGGGGCTGAACCTTTTTCGTGGGCAAAATCAGTTCAGAATGTTCGCTGAGGATTGGAAAGCCCAAATTGATGTGGTAAAGCAGCATCAAAGGCGATGCTTGAAAGCCGATGTTGGTCACGGTGTCACGAACGAAAAGGCGATTTTCGCCCAACTTGACAGTTATGCGCCGATGCAGTTCTAAAACTGGCGAAAACACTGCGCCCTCGCGGACACGACCTTCAACGACGACGAAATAATCGTCTCCCTCCCAAAAGCCGTCAACTCGCAGGTGAGATGCTGGGGTGTAAGAGGCGCGACCGTGCAAGCCGTAGTGGATGCCTTCATCTTCAGCGGGATGACCGGCGTGCATTAACCCGCAAGTGGTCAGCAACCCGCCATGAAATCCCCTGAGCCAACCGTAGCCTTCAGGTTCGTAGAAGGCAGGGTGAATTTCCGTTGTTGGGGAACGCCATGCTAAGGCGAAACCGCGGTAACGAGCCATTCCAATGTCCATCCCACGACTGGCGAGAACAGTGAAAGTCAAACCACCACCTGTCCAGACATCCACGCCAACGACGCCACGAGCGGGACCGTCTAAAAGTTCGTAAACCTTTGCCCCGCACAATTGACTGATATCGCCAACGCGCCGCAGCAATTCGTCTTTTGTCCATTGCTGCCCATAAAGCAGTGCCATGACCCCCAACACCTCCTGGCAGTGAGTAGCGATTAGCGACTGGCGACTTTAACGACAAAAACCAGTCGCTAATCGCTATTCACCAGTCGCTTCTCTTTGAGGATTTTTTGAACCCAAGCCATGTCGTCAGGTGGCAGAGGTGGGTCAGGTGGCTGGCGGTAATTTAGGCGCAAATGGTAACGAGCGCGGTCGTAAATGTCCGAAAGCAGCGGATTGAGATTTAACTTGGCTTCCTTCTCGCCTTGCCGCAAAGGGACAGGAATTTCAGGGATAGGATGCCGCAAGCCAAAGGCATAAACTATGCCTTTGTTGCCTTCCCACCCGCGACAAACGAGGATGCGGTAGTAACTTTTGGGCACGGGTTTCATGGGCATCGGTTCTCCCACCCGCAGGAGGTCAATCTCCACGAGGCTTGTCAGCGTCATCAACACCTGTCGGCGCTTTGCTTCGTATTCCAAGCGCCCTTGCCCTGGCACCTTGTTAGACGGTGATAGGACTTCAATGACGGTGACAACTTCGTGGGTTTCGGCATCACGAATTTCCAAATAACTCTCCCGCACTCTCTCATAGAGGGGCAAAGTGACAGTAGTGATTTCCACAGCCGTTTCTGTCGTTACAGCCGTTTCGGTCGCCACGGAGACAGCGACGCCCCCTGACGGTTCAGGTTCTGGGGTTGTGACAACGACGGCGACATCGGGGCGAATAATTTGCTCGCCGTCTTCTACAGGCAGGATGTAAGTCCGCTGTTCTACGGCGACATAGTAGCGAGGCTCTACTTGGGGCGACAGGGCATCAGCAATGGCGGTGATAAGCCGATGATGAAAGTCAGGCCAGATGTCCCGTCGCTCCAAGTAAGGGTTCATCCCGGGAAAAGGGTTAGGCATGACAATCACCTCGTAACAACTGGGCAGCGAACAGTGAGTGGCGAATGGCGAATGACGGCAAGTAGCGAATAGCGAAATCGAAGCAGCCAACCACTGGCTACTCGCCACTCGCCACTCGCTGATACTTAGTAAGGCAACTGGGTGACAGCCTTGCTGACCATTGCAGTTGCAGCACAGAACATTCCGACCAAGCCCATGCCGCAGTTGTAGCCTGCGAGAAGAACGGTTGCATAACGGCGCCATGTGGTCGGGTCCTCGTAGTTCTTCTCGAAGTAGAACTTTGAAACCAAAGCGCCAGCGAAAACGAGCAAGTTTCCGAACGGGAAGCCGCCAATTCCTTGAACCAAGCCGTAAAAGAGGAGCATCGGTAAGTTGAAAGGAAGCAAGGAAAACAGCAGGTAAGCGCCAACAACGGAACCGAAAACTCCACCGATGACTTTGGGCTTTAGAACTTCAAGTTCGCGCTTGCCCAGAGTGGTTGTCCAAAGGAGCGCACCCGTGTAAGCGTAAAGTGGCCACATCTTCTGAGCGAAAGGATAGACATAGGAGGGGATTGGGGCAAGCCGCCACAGATACTGCCAAACAGCCAAGTTGGCAATCAAGCCGACAATGACGATAACGATTTCTGTCTTGAGGACGCCAGTGAACCTTGTCCCCGTTAGTTCAACCTCTCGGAAGTATTGGGCAGTTCCGCCGTAGTCACCGATGGGAATGGGTGCAAACCAAATGTCAAGTCCGCGATAACCCGTCAATTTGCTGTAAAGGATGGTGAAACCTTCGCGGACGAAAGGAATACCGAACCATTGTCCAGTCAACCCTCTCATCCTCGCGTCCACATAGGAGATGAGCGGCGTGTAAACGAGGGCAAAGAAAAGCGGGAAGATGATTGGCAACTTGGGGACGAGAATGTAACACAAAATGGCAGTGGCAAGGCTCGCCACTATGTAAATGCCCACCATTATCGGGACAGGAAAGTCACCCCGATAAGGTAAAGTAGCAGTTAGCGGAATTCGTTCCATGATCAAAGGTTGCTGCTTAGCAACTCTTGCTCGCTGCTTCCATTCCCTAATGGCAGTTGCCATTACGGAACCGATGCTGACAGCCGCCAAACCTAAACCTCGTCCAATATCAGCGCTGATCCAAAAGTCGTAGGTGGTGACCATCTGGACTTTGATGGCATCATATCCCGGCTTCCAGTTCTTCAAAACGCCTCGCCGGTAAAGCGTAGGGTTAATCACCATCGTCAAAAGCCCTCCGATGAAACTGCCAATCGCTACCCAGAAGGGAACTACAAAGCCCCAGAGGAAATCGCCCAAGTTGGTGAAAATTGCGACAGGAGTTGCAGGGAGCACCGACTCAGCGTTCAATGTCAAGTCAATGAACGGTATTGGTATCAACTGCAGGGGTCGCGTCATTATCGCACCAGTGATTGTCGGAATGCCCGCATAGAAGAAACCGAAAGCCAAACCGATCATCGCACCGGTGCTGAAGTAACGCCACCTCCATGTCTCTTCCTTGCGGGAAATTTCTGCCAGCACCGTTGCAGCCTGTGCGCCAACTGGCGCTAATGGGAATGGCAGCCTCTCGTAATCCGAGGCAATCCGAAATAGCGTGTAACCGGCGACAAAGTTCTTCACTCGTCCCAAAAACAGCAAGGCAAAACTGACCGCTATCGGGATGATCCAATCCTTGTGGAAAAAGGTGCGGTAAAGGATTGCCGGTGAATCTGCTGGTGGGACTACCCAAGTTGGAATCTTGTCAGCCACCCCTAACCCTTGTGTTACTTGCGAGGTTCGCATGAACACATTCCAGATGTAGCCCGAATACGGGTTCGTCCCTAAAATCGCCGTAGCGACGATTACCAGCAGGTAAATCTCCTGCCGTTTCAAGGTGATGAAGGACCTTCGCGCCACTTCAACGAACAAGATAACAGTGACCCAACGGGCAGCATCGCCAATTCCAATCCCAGCCACAAGTCCCAAATAGGCTGCACCGGGCAGCATCACGAAAGCAACGAACAATGCACCGAGAATCGTCCTGATGCTAAAGCCCTCTTCAAATTCCTCTGGAGGAGGTGGCTCCATCAGCCGACGATACTGTTCCAACTCCGCTTGAACCCTTTCTATAGCCACTCACAAGCCCCCCTTTCAGTTTGCGGGTTAAGCATGCACAGTAACGACGCAAATTTTCTCCGTCTCCCCGCTTCACTATTTCTCCGTGTCTCCATTTTCACCGTTCCACCTTCCCATCGTTTCTTTCATCTCTTGCGCGTTGCTTCTGCGTTACGCGTTGAAGTTGTAGTGTTAGTCTTTTCTTTGAACTCGCAACACGCAACTTGCAACTCTCACGCACTTGCTATCCTCTCTTCACCCACAGCGCTAACTGCCTCGAGACCCGCACGGATATAATGTTCGCGGACCTCAGGTCTAAGGGTTCGCCAGAGGAGGAACTGTTTGCGGATGAGGTTGAGGAAGTTGCGGGTGACTCGAAGCCAAGAGGATTCGTCGCCGCTCTCTCTTCTGATGGTGATATGGACGGTGTTGACGAACACATCTTCGGTTGGTCTGGTCTCAATGATGAAGTATTCGGAGACGCCTAAGTCGTAAGGAGCGAGCCAGACCATGCATTCGAGCCGGTAACCTTCACCGTGTTCAGTCCTGAAACTGCTCATCTTGACGCGGTCAGTTGAGAAGTGTCCCAGGCTGTAGTCAGTGTGGGCTTCGAGGTATTCGCGGAGGAACATGATTATGCCGATGGCTTGCGAGGATGAGACGGTGAATGGAAGGAGAATGTGGAGGTAATCCCCTTCGGGGGCAGGTAAGCGCCAGCGGCGCTCAATTCCCGGAACGGAAACTTGAGATGCCTTCCATGCAGGATAGAGAGTGGACGCAAGGACAGTAGCCATGACCACCATGACTGTAAAGACAGCAGCTACGGATGAGTAGTTGAGGTTGAGACCTTCAATGAGTTGGTAGTGGACTTGCAACATGGCGACGAATTGACCGAGCATGTAACCAACGATTGCGCCCAAGACGGCGTAGACGGAGGATTCGGCAAGGAACAATGCACCGATGTGAACTGGAGCTAAGCCGAGGGCGGTGTAAATTCCGATTTCACGGATTCGTTCGTAGACGGAACTGAGCATAGTGTTGAGGACAATGAGGGCAGCGATGAGGATGGGGATGAAGACGGTTTCAACTCCAGAAACTCCCGTTGCGCCGATGGAACTGCACAAGACGACGCGCCCTTTTTCGACAGCAAAGAGGTTCAGTTCAGTTCGGTCAATGAGAGTTTGAAGTTCTTTGGCGACATTCTCTTCACTCCCCATGTTGATGGCGATAGAGCGCAAATTGCCACCGGCAGCCATGACGAGGTTGAATGGGAGGTAGAGGACAGCATCGGGATTCAAGTGGATGTATTCTTCAAGTTCCATGCCAGTCTGCTGACCGGTTTGCTGTTGCTGTCGTTGTCGCTCTTGCATGAGGAGGTAGTCGACGGGAGTGAGTGCTTCGCCGTCCAAGTCGACGATATTTTTCATGACATCAGAGCGGATAATACCGATGACGGGAAGGGTCATTCCGAGAACGGAGATTTTAGGCAAGTTGCCTGTTTTCAGCCCTTCAAGAATTTCCCTTTCGGAGATGCCGAACTGTTGAGCCATGCGAGTTGGGATGAGGGCAGCCTTTTCGTATTCGTCTTTGAACCACCTTCCGACGATCGCCTTTTTGATGGGGGTGATTTTGATTTCGTCTGGGTGCATTCCGACGATGGCAGTGGCGGAATAGACTTTGTCTCCATGCATGACATCAACGAAGGACTGTTGTCCAACCATCGCTGAGAAATACCAAGCGCGAGGGGCGAGAGGGTAACGATCGCCGAATTCGTCGCGCAGGATGCGAGTTGTCGGCTCACCCAAAGGGTTCCACGCACGGTCTCGGATGAGGACGCCTTTGTAAACAGGTTTGCCGCGGGGGACAGGGACTTTGTTGATGCGGACATAAGGCACTACCGAGGTGAAGGAGAGGACGGTGAAAGTCAGAAGGATAAGAGTGACTGCTGTGAGGACTGTCCGGACTTTCCTGCGTCGCATGTTGGAGACACCTAAGTTGAAAGCAGCGGTCGTTGCGGAAAGACGCCCGACATCGGCTGTGTGCATGCCAGTGGTCTCAATTTGGATCTGACGCATTTGAGCCTCAAACTTTTGGATGATGATGACCGAGACGATAACAGCGAGCGTCAAGATGATGAAAGCTAAAACCACGATCAAGGGGTTGACAGTAACGATGGCGAAGGCTGGGTGCACATACCTCATGATCGCCGTGATGAGAGCGAAGATCACCACTGTCCACACGATTTGCCACTTCAAGTCAGTAGCGTAGATGAAGAGGCGCTCCGCGAAGTAGGCAAAGGGAAGAAGGAGAGCAAGATAGAAGAGGATTCCCTTGACAACATCCATCGCTGTCTTTTGGGCGTCAGGGTAAGCCTTAGCCTCGTAACTCCAAGCAGCGCGAGCGTTGGTCATGAAGGCATCGTAACGATGTTCAGCCAAGGCTTTTTCAGCAGCGATGAGGAACTCACGGGCATTTTTGTGCATTTGGGACATTCGCGGGTTCTCGATGCCGTATCTGCGCAGTTTCTGGATTCGGTATTCATCCAGCACCCACATGTCCTTTGCAACTTTCAGAGGGGTGAAGTAAACGGCTTTGGTCTCCCCAACTTTGAAGCCGACACCCAGTTCCTCTTCGTTCTTGGCTTTCATTATCAGGTTCGGGTTCTTGAAAAGTTCGTCGGGTGCATTAATGAGGACGAATTGAAGCCCCAAGATGGACGCACCCATGGTGATCTTGACAGAGACATCCGGCGGCGCAAACACGACAGCACAAGGTTCGTAGTAACTGGTCATGGGCTGCGGGATAGGGAGTGAATAGCCGTAGAAGAACGGTTCGGCACCTGTCGTCGTGTCGTAGACAAACATTTGCTGCAGCAAGGAGAAGCGTCGTTGGTCAACCATGTCGAACAGCATCATTGACCTGCACCGAAAGATAGCCAACCTTCTCTCCTTTTCGTTCAGGTCCATGGCAAAATCAAGAGGAGTTGCTTGCGCTCCCATGTAACCCAAGTCTGGTGCACGGGTGATTTCGCCTGTTTGAGGGTCAAGGGTAAAGGCTTCAAGCCGGACATTGCCACCCCTGAAGCGGCTCATGGGAATGCCATAAAACTCATAAAGTGACTTGACTTTCCGGTCACCCAATTTGCCTTCCCTCGAGATGTCCATCAAAATCGCTCGCACACCCATGTTGGTTTTTGCGTTCAATGCAGTGTGCCTTAGAGTCACAATTGCTCCAGGCACAGGTTGGTCAGGGATGGCGAGGACGCTTTTCTCTGGGTCAAACTCCAAAACTTCTCCCCTCAAAACGCAATAGTTTTGCTCCAAGTCGGTTTTGAGCACATCCGTCGGCGCTCTCAACAAATCGTAAAGGGCACAGGCGATGACTTGGACTTGTGCCTTCAAGTTGGCGAAGTTAACTTTGTCAACGGTGTCAAAAGGAGTGTCAACATAGGGGCGAGCATCGTTGACCGTTGCAAAGGCGATTCCTGTCTTGGCAGCAATCGTAGCCATTTCGCTGCCGAGAGCCAACCGCCCTAAGCAGTAAGTTCGCCAACTCTTGCCTTTGATCGGGTTAATGGCATCAACGAACCGCATTTCGGGCTGGAAGCCAAATAGCAACCCAACTCGCTCAATGGTTTCGCGGCAGAGTTTGCCGATGTCGGAAAATTGCCACTGCCGGTCTTCAGCGTAGTCCCAGAAGTAGCCTTTATAGAATATCCCGCAGGTGGGAGTCCTCGTTGACAGGTCAATGCTGATGAAAGCGAGCAAAGAAGGCGCTTTTCCTTCCTTGATTGCTGCTTCGTCTTTCTTCTCCCTTTGAAGCCACTCGTAGACATATCTGGCTTCACCTTGCAACCCCAAACAGTGAGCAGATAAGGCGAGGAAAATGACGGTTCGGTCCGGTGGGTATCGCTTCAGAAGCCGCGCCAGTTCAAGCAAAGCGGCGATACTGCAGGCTTGTTCGGCTCCCGGTGCAAGTGTTGGAACGACGCTCATGCTGTCGTAGTAAGCCTGAAGGACAATGACTTCGTTCCTCCGTTTCGGGTCAACGCCCCAAATGATGCCTTCAATGTTTCGGACGGGCACTCGCTTCCAAGTCATTTGGCACTTGATTACTGCTTCCAAGTTCTTGTGCTGTTCGAGGAGAGAAAGCAACTCCAGTGCGTCTTTGCGGGGCATCCAATACCTCGGGATGTCAATAGGGGTTGTCAGGAATTTCAACTCCGCTTCGCCTCGGAAGGTGTCTTCAGGCTCAATGAACACGACGGCTTTACCACCCAAAAAAATTGCGTTGAGCCAATCGGTGCTGGAGTTGAACTCCATCAAAGCGATAGAACCCATGACCTTTTTGCCGTTAAAGGACTCCAACCGTCCTATGCCAGCGTAAATCAAGTGCCCTCTCAAGCCCTCTGGAGGAGTTTGACTCGTTCGGACGAGGTTTGGCCAAAGCGGGTAGATGCGGTAGCGCTTGCCCAGTTTGGGGACTTCGATGTAAGTTGGAGTTTCCTCAATGGGTGTGACAGCGTGAAAAACCTGTTCTCGCACAGCATCTAAGCCGAGGGCGAGAAATTGTTGCCGGACATACTCAGCAGCAAGGCGTTCTCCCGGATAACCAACGACTCGCGAACCGAATGAGGCGAGAGCCTCAACGACCTCTCGCAATCTCCTCTCGTCAACGCCGCCGTAAAGTTCACGATAAATGCTTGTCGCTTGCCCCGAACAAAAAGAAGCGATCCCCAAAACCGTCGCCCACAGCAACAGAGGAACGAGCCAGCAAACTTTTCCTTTGTTTCCCATGACTCTGAGCCTCCTTGCGTGAGGTCGGAAAAGCTTTTCGCCAATTGCCATTGTAACACAATCTAAGTGTGAGGTCAAACGGGTTGCCTCTATGCCCCGTTGCTTTTCTGAGTGCTCGGAGGCAGTGCGGATTTAAAAGCCGATTGGACGAAGCCGATTTCTCTTAATGACGGAGCAAGGAAGAAGGGAGCAACAAAACGAATTGAAGAGGCGCGCCAAAATGGAAAATGGTGCCGCGGGCGGGATTTGAACCCGCACGGGCTTGAAGCCCACTGGCTCCTGAGGCCAGCGCGTCTGCCAAGTTCCGCCACCGCGGCACAGGCATTATCAATTTTGTTGCGACAAAAGTTCGTCGTCAATATCACTTCGTTGATGCAGCTAATCGAGAGGAGGCAGTGATTAGGTGCGTGCAAGCGTTCGAACTTTGGCGTTCCTGTCCTTTATCTGGTTAGCACTGTGCGTCGCCAGCATTTGGCTGATTCTAAAAAACACCCAAAGTGTAGGGCTTGCCCTACTCTCTGTGCTGGCCATCTTTGTCTTGGGAGGGTTAGCCGTCACTCTGATAGCCTTGTTCCAGAAAATCAGCGTGGTCGATGAACAACAGAGACGGTTAGAAAGATTCCAATCGGAATGGCAAGCAACCCAAGACTCCTTGAGGCAACTTCTCAGCCAGCGTGACCAACTGGGACTTTTGGTCCAACTGCTTCACCACTTCGTCCTCGCTACAACTCGTCAGGACATCTTGCTCACCCTTCTGAAAGAGTTGCCACCTTTCCTGTGGTTGGACAGAATGGAGATTGTGGCTTTTGACGGGACGGTCATCTATGGCGCTTGGGATGCCTCTTCGGGAGAAATCAGCATAGAGGAAGTGCCAAACCAAGGTGAAAGTAGACTCCCTCCATGGGCGCAGGAGAGAACAATCCGCGGCATCTCTCAGACCTTTGATGCGCTGCTCGTCCCTGTCGTCACCGATGAGAGCGTTATAGCGCTTATGAAACTTACCCGTTCTCGTGAGAAGCCTTTTTCGACGGACGAATTGCGTTTCTTGGAAGCCGTAGCCAATCAAACAGCATTGGCGTTGGAAAGGGTCAAGTTGATTGCTTTTTTGGAAAATCTGTCCATCACAGATGCCCTAACAGGAATCGCCAATCGCCGCCATTTTGAATGGCGATTGAGCGAGGAAGTCGAGCGAGCGCGTCGCTACAAATACCCGCTAAGCGCCCTCTTATTGGACTTGGACCACTTCAAGCAAGTCAACGATAACTATGGTCACCAGATTGGAGATATTGTCCTCCAGCAAGTTGCTCAGAGGTTAAAGAACTCTTTGAGGCGCACTGACTTTTTGGCAAGATACGGTGGCGAGGAATTTGTCGTCTTAGCCCCACAAACTCCTGCCGAAAGAGCCATTATCTTGGGCGAAAGGTTGCGACAGGTTATTGCCGAATCCCCTATAACTGTCGCAGACGACCTTCAAATCCGCATAACCCTTAGCGTGGGTATTGCGGTTTTCCCAGACCACGCTCAAAATGAAAGTGAGTTGATTGGTGCTGCCGATGCTGCTCTATACAAAGCCAAACAGATGGGTCGCAACCGAGTTTGCATGTTTGAACCAGAACTCGTAAAAGGAGGCGGGAAAAATGTTCGGGCTTAGCCCGCAGGAACTCTTGGTCATCGCCGTTATCGTGGTGCTGCTTTTTGGCGCGAAGAAAGTCCCTGAATTCTTCGCTTCGCTGGGCAAAGGCATAAAGGAGTTCAAGAAGGCAATGCACGAAGAGGAAACCGAGGAGAAAAAGGAGCACCAGGAAACTAAAACGGAGCGCGAGTAGCGAGTGGCGAATAGCCAGTAGTTCCAGTCGTGTCTCACGGTTGTCTTCACCAGTCGCTAATCACCAATCGCCAGTCGCTACCTTAATTTGGGGGTGTGGGTTGAGTGGCATGGGAAATTGACGCTCACACCAAAGTCATTGCTCTTGTTGGAGACCCAATTGAACACTCACTGACTCCACGAATTCAAAACGCCGCTCTAAGACGGCTTGGCTTGAATGTCCGAAACATAGCTTTCAGAGTTCCGAAAGGGTTTTTGAGGGATGTCGTCAAAGGGTTCAAGGCGGCTGGAGTTTTGGGCATTATGGTTACGATCCCTCACAAAGAAGATGCCTTCCGACTTGCTGATGAGCATGACCAATTTGCCCAGTTGATGGGAAGTGCTAACTTACTCGTCTTCAAAGACGACAAAACAATCGCCTACAGCACTGATGGCTATGCGGCGAGCCGAAGTTTAAAGGAGGCTGGAATTGAACTCAAAGGGAAAAGAATCGCCATTGTCGGAACTGGTGGGGCAGGGCGGGCTTTGGCTTTCCAGTTCGCTTTGGAAGGCGCTGCGGAGTTAGTCCTTTTCAACCGAACTCTGGAGCGGGCGAAAAAGTTGGAGGCGGAACTCAAAAGAAAACTCGGGTTCAAAGAGATCAAAGCCCTCTCACTCCATCCTTCATACCTCGTCCCAGAACTGAGAAGATGTGATTTGTTGGTCAATGCGACATCTGTGGGGATGCATCCCAATGAAGGGGAAATGCCAGTCCCTCCCGAAGCGCTACATGAAAGGTTGATCGTCTTTGACATCGTTTACAACCCCGTCCAAACTCGCCTCTTGAAGGAAGCAAAGCGGGTAGGTTGCAAGACCATTGATGGCGTCCCGATGCTTGTTTACACCAACGAAAAGGCTCTTGAGTTGTGCTTGGGCGTCTCTGTCACCCCTGACTTGGTTAAGTTGATGCTCAAGGTTTGCTATGCCTCTCTGAAGCGCCCTCATTGACAGTCGCGTTTGCCTTCTTTGCTGCTTCCTTCTTTAGTGCTGCGTAAATGAACTCGTCCAAATCGCCGTCCAGAACACTTTCCACATCGCTGGTCTCAACATCTGTCCTCAGGTCTTTGACCAGTTTGTAAGGATGCAGGACATAACTTCGGATTTGACTGCCGAAACTTATTTCGGGCAACTCTCCCCTTAGCCTTGCCAACTCTTCCTCTCGCTTGCGGCGCTCCAACTCGTAAAGTTTCGCCTTCAGAATTTGCAGAGCCACTTCCTTGTTTCGGTGCTGGCTACGCTCCGATTGGCATGTGACCACAATGCCTGTGGGTTTATGGGTGATGCGAACTGCTGTTTCGTTTTTCTGCATGTGCTGCCCGCCGGGACCAGACGAACGGAATGTCTCAATTTCCAAATCCTCTTCCCGAATGTCAACCTTGATGTCCTCGCCGATTTCAGGGATGACATCAACGGCAGCAAAGGAAGTGTGTCTGCTTTTGTCGGCGTCAAAGGGAGAGATACGGACAAGCCGGTGGACGCCTCTTTCTGTTTTGAGCAACCCATAGGCGTAATCGCCTTTCACAAGTGCGGTGAAACTTTTGATGCCAGCCTCTTTGCCTTCAGAGTAGTCCAGAATCTCAAATTCAAAGCCGTGTCGCTGTGCCCAACGCTGATACATGCGAGCGAGCATTGCCGCCCAATCTTGGGCGTCAGTTCCGCCGGCGCCCGGCGTAATTGACAAAATTGCGTTGCTTCGGTCATGCTCACCGGACAGCAGGACACTGATTTCAACTTGTTGGAAAATTTGCTCTGCTTCCGCAAGTTCCCTCTCCAAGTCAGACAAAACACTGTCGTCGCCTTCTTCCATCGCCAACTCAGCCAACTCAACAATTGACCTTAAACGCTGCTGCAAGTTTTCAAACCGTTCCACTTCACTCTTGAGAGCGCCAAGTTTTTTGGTGACTTGGGCGGCGTTTTGCGGGTCATTCCAAAAATCGGGCTGATTGACCTGTTCTTCCAACTCAGCAATCTGGCGCCGCTTGGATTCCAAGTCAAAGTGCATCACCCAGTTCTTTCAGGCGTTCCAAAAGTTCGCGGGCTCGGTCAGCGATGGTGCTGAGCATGGGACATTCACCTCATCAACGGTCGTTTTTTGCAATCTCGCGGGAGAGCAAGCGTGTTTGGCGATAGAAATTTTGCCAAGCAATTTACTGGCTGTCACTGGCTCGCTTCCTCAACTCGGCAACGATTTGCTCCACCTTATCAGGTGTCACATTTTCAAAAAGTTCCACAGCGTTCACAAGTAACACTGGCGCTTTGTCGCAAGCAGCCAAACACTCCACCTCTTCCAGAGTGAACAACCCGTCTGGTGTAGTCTCACCGACATCAATGCCCAAGACCTCTTTGAGTTTTTGTAAAGTCTTGTCTGCCCCGCGGAGAAGGCAACTGACATTGGTGCAAAGCATCAATTGATACTTGCCCACAGGGCGCTCGTGGAACATCTCGTAAAACTTGACAACCGCTTCAACATGGACGGGAGTCGTTCCTGTCAATTCGGCAACTTCGTCGATTGCTTCTTTGGGTATGTAGCCCAACTTTTCTTGCACCAACCAAAGTAGAGGCATGATCGCAGCCTTCCGTTGCGGATACTGGGCGATGATGTTTTCCGCCTCTTTCAACAGTTCCTCGGTGAACACTCCCATCGTTCAATACACCTCTCCCCTCGTTCCAATGGCTTCAACGATGACCAATCGTTGCTCTTCAATGATGCGATAGACGATGCGGTATTCGCCGACACGAAGGCGGTATAAGCCTTCTAACTTCCCGCTCAACTTGCAAATGTCTTTGCCATAGAAAGGGTTGGCTCGCAGCGTTTCAATAGCCTCATCAATTCTCCGCTTGACCGCCTTAGGGAGTCGCTGATATGCCTTTGCGGCGTTCCTGTGAAACTCAATTTCAAACTTCTCCACGCTTCACCCGCTCCCACGGAATGAAGGCTTCCATTCGCCCTGCCTTAAGGTCAGCCTCAGCCTTCCTAATCATCGCCATCATCTTTGGGTCGGTCAGGATGTCCCAAGTGGCTTCCCATTCCTCCCGCTCCTTCAGGAACTCCATGAACTCCAAAGCCATGCGAAGGCGTTCGGGCGAGAGTTGGCGGGCTAAAGTTGAGATTTGCTTTCGCAACTCTCGTACTGAAGGCGTTTTTGTTTTCTCGGCGATTTTTGCAGCCATTATCTGTCAACCTCCCCCATAACTGGATCGAAACTTGCCAAGATGGCGACTAAGTCAGCAATGAGATGCCCTTTAGCCACAACCGGCAAGGCATGGACATGAATGAACGAAGGCGCTCTCATATGCATGCGGTAAGGCTTTTCGCTTCCATCGCTGACGATGTAGAAACCTACTTCACCGCGAGCACTTTCAACCGCTGCATAGGCTTCGCCTGGTGGGACAGGATATCCACGACTGTAGAACAAAATCAGCCGCAACACGCCGTGAGTGCTGGGATGCTGCGGACCCATGTTGATGGTCATTAAGGCTTGATTTCGCTCAACTGTCCCGTGTTCCCTGTCTCTCGTCCCTTCCTTCGTCGTCATTGCCATCACCACTCTTCAAAAGTCTCCTCAGTTTTCTCAACGGGCATTCCCGGTTGCCAGAAGAGCGGAAAATCTTTGCGAAGCGGGTGACCCGGAAATTCATCGTAAGTCAGGATTCGTTTCAAGTTGGGGTGACCTTCAATGCGAATGCCGAACATATCCCAGATTTCTCGCTCATAAGGGTTGGCGCTCGGGTAAATGTGGCAAACGGTGGGAACCCATGCATCGGCGCTTTGAAGGCGAACTTTCACCCGAAGGCGAAGCCGATGAGTGAGGGAAAGCAGGTGATAGACAACCTCAAACCGTGGTTCGCCCCGCAGCGGCAGGTAGTCAACAGCCGTCGCATCTACCAACATTTCAAAGCGCTCTTCGTCACGCAAGTATCTCATCGTCTCTGTTAAGATGTCTCGCCTCACCGTAACTGTCACTTCACCGTTGTGAACTTTCACCTCTTCAACGGCTTCGCCAAAGTGCGTTTTAAGCCGCTCAGTAACTTGCATTAGCCTATCAATGTCGGTTATCGCCTGAGTTGCTTCCTTGTCCTGCGTCATCTGTCCCATCCCTCCATCACCCACGCTCCTTTCCTGCCAGTTCAAACTCCCTGACTTCTGAACGCTCAAGGATGCGAAGCCCAATCCATAGATTGTCTCGCTCGTAGATGGCTTCGCTTAGAGGGCGGAGGGCATCGTGAACTTCTTCCTCTTTGCCATCGGGCACAATGACTTGAAGCCACGCATCAATTTCTTCAACTCGGTTGAGGTCAAAGGAAATTTCGGCTTCTGGGCAAATTCGCTTGGCGACTTTCGCTAACTCCTCTAAGCGTTGACGCAGCAATCTCCTTCGCTGCCTCATTTTCTCGTTGCCTCCATTACAGTTTCCACAAATTCCTTTGCGTGGGCAACTAAGCGCCTTACCTTCTTGACCGGCAGCATCATTGGGTCGTAGTGGGCATCACACCTCAACTCGTAAGCCTCCGACAGCCACAACACAAACTTGTCAGGATAAACTTGTCGCCTGCGGACGAGTTCGTCGCGAAAAGCATCCTTTAATCCGCCATGAGTCCACTTTTCTCGTCTCACACCGACTTGAGTCAAAGCCACTATTGCTGCCCAGAACATGGCAGCGTAAGCGCAAAGGGCAGCAGCGTGATAGCAGTCTGAATCCAATGCCATCTCGGCAACCCTCAAAAATTCCTTCGCCCTTTCCAACAAATCCGCCTTTCCCTGTCCCTTGTCCCCTGTCCCTTGCCCCATCCTTCACGGCACTTCCTTTTTTCGGTGTTCGCCTATTCGCTCCCGCTTGATTTTTTCCTGCAGCATCATGATGCCATGCAGAAGTGCTTCCGGTCGCGGTGGGCAGCCGGCGACATAGACATCAACAGGCACGATTTGGTCAACGCCCTGAACGATGGCGTAATTTTGAAAGACACCGCCGCAAGATGCGCATGTGCCCATCGCAATAACCCATTTTGGATTGGGCATTTGGTCGTAAATCCGCCTGAGTATGGGAGCCATCTTCCAAGAGCACCTTCCCGCAACAATCATCACATCCGCTTGGCGCGGCGAACCGCGAAAGACTTCAGCGCCGAAGCGTGCAATGTCATTGCGAGACGCTACCGTCGCCATCATCTCGATAGCGCAACACGCAAGACCGAAAGTGGCTGGCCAAAGGGAGTTTCGCTTTGCCCAATTGATAATCGCTTGAACAATGTCCACATTGAGCAGGTCTTCAAGTTTCGCCAGCAAAACACCGCGACCGATGACTTGTTTCATCTCTTCGTCCAAATCCTCCAGAACTTCTCCACGGGCTTGACCCGGCGGTGCGATGGTGATTTCACGACCGTCGATGGTTGTCCGAACTATGCTCACCTTCATCGTCGTTCGCCTCCTGAGCCAACAACTTCCGCTTCAACAGTTTGGGACGCAACTTCTCTCAGTTCTCTGACGACAGTCAATTCTTCCATCGGTTGCTCCCTTTCCCACCATTCCCACTCAAAGGCTCCAGTTCGCAGTAGGTAAATGTATCCGACTGCTAAGATGCCGAGAAAGATGACCATCACCCAAAAGCCCAAAGGCCCTAAATCGTGCCGAACGAGTGCCCAAGGGTAGAAGAAGACGACCTCGATGTCAAAGACGATGAACAGCATGGCGATGGCGTAGAACTTGACAGGGAACCGCTGTCTTGCGTCGCCGATAGGTTCGTTGCCGCACTCGTAGGGAACCAACTTCCCACGCTTCGGGCGCGCCTCGATCAATCCCAAAAGGTGCGACAGTAGCAACATCCCAACAGCAATTATGACCGCTAAGACAACAGCAACGAGAACGGGCAGGTATGCCGTCAACATCTCCGTTGAACCTCCTTTCGCGCTCAGCAAAATTATAGCGCGAGTTCGCTTTTTCACCGAACAAATGCCAAAGACATGAGCATTGGGAGAAGCCGTTTCAACTCATTCGCCACTGCCTATCAGAAGTTGAAGTTTAGGGGCTCACTTGACCTCTTGCCCCTTGTCCCCTGACCCTTGTCCTACCAATTCGGCAATAGCGTTAGCCACTCTATCTGAAGCCCCACGATGGCGAGAAAGCAATTGCTCTGCTTTCCAAGCAAGGGTTCTGCGGAGCGGTTCAGAGTTGAGCAATTTGAAAGCGGTGTCCGCTAACTCATTTTCGTTGCGGACTTGGAACCCGATGCCCTCTCGCAGCAAAAGTTCTGCGTGTGGTCGGAAATTGTCAATGTGCGGACCGAAAACGACAGGAACGCCGTGCAAGATTGGCTCCATGATATTGTGCCCGCCCCGCTGAATCAAACTGCCCCCGACGAAGGCTATTGCCGCTAACGCATAAAGTTTCGCTAACTCGCCGACAGTGTCAAGGACGATGACTTCGGTTTGTCTGATGGGCTTCCCGGTGCAGAAAGAACGGCGCACAGGCTTAAATCCTGCCGATTCAATTTTCGCTATCACCTTTTCCACTCGCTCCAAATGCCTCGGCGCAATCAGAAGCCGCAAGTTGGGCAAATAACTGATGAGCCGCTGATAGACCCGAAGGATGACTTCTTCCTCACCTTCGTGAGTGCTGCCAGCGATGAAAAGCAAGTGGTCGCTGAAAAGCCCCAATTCCGAGCGAAGGGACGCTTTGACGCTTTCGCTCATCCTAACCTGCGGTTGGTCCAACTTCACATCCCCAACTACTTTCACGATTTGCGGCGGCGCTCTCATTTGCAAAATTCTTTGGGCATCAAGTTCGCTTCGCATGAGGCAGAGGTCAAGGTGGCTGAGCAGCCATTGGTAGGCAAGTTTGCCCAAAGGCGTTTGGGCGCGGGCGAAGGTGGCGTCGGAAATTCGCCCGTTGACCAAAGCAACCTTTGAGCCAATCTCTTTCGCTGCGTGCATCAAATTGCCCCAAAGTTCGTTTTCCGTTAGAATGAGGACATCCGGTCTGACACGCCGCATCGCCCAGTGCGGGAACGGCATTATGTCAAACGGCAGAAAGGCAAAGGCATCGGCATTCGGAATCCTTTGCTTTGCGGTTTTCATTCCCGTTTCCGTTACCGTCGTGACCAAAACCCAAGCGTCTTGAAACTTTCGTTTGAGGGCAGCAATGACGCTGGAAGCAGCAACCACTTCGCCGACAGAAACTGCGTGAACCCAGAAACATTGCACTCCGCGCTTTGCACTCAATTCAGTGTCCTTTGCCTCTTGTCCCCTGTCCCACTTTGGAAATCGTCCAGTCCAGTCGTAAATGGCGCTGAAGCGTGTCCCATCCAAAATGCGCCGAATGCCATAAGCAAAAAATGCTGGCGACAGCAACCACATGACCTCGTTGTAAACGAAAAGCATGCTTTTGCGACAGGGACATCCCGACACGACACTCATCGCCTCCAATGGCAAATTTTAAAGCGGTTGAGGGTTGCGGGTTGAGCGTTGCGCTTTCAAAAAGGCTTTTTAACTGCACTCAAACCTCAACTCGCAACGCGCAACTTAAAAATTGCGGGGTGAGAGAAGATGAGGGCGGTGTCCCAGTGGTTGGAGCAGCGCTTCAAGTTGAAAGAACTTGGGACGGATGTCCGCACAGAGGTTTTGGCTGGCTTGACCACTTTCCTGACGATGTGCTACATCATTTTTGTCAACCCTGTCATCCTCGGCGCTGCTGGAATGGACAAAGGCGCAGTCATGGTAGCAACTTGTGTTAGCGCTGCTGTTGGAACTTTTTTGATAGGTGTTCTCGCCAATTACCCCATCGCGATGGCGCCAGGAATGGGACACAACGCTTTCTTCGCCTTCATTGTCTGCGGTGCTATGGGATTCACTTGGCAACAGGCTTTGGGCGCAAACTTCATCTCCGGTTCGCTTTTCCTCATTCTCGTTTTGGCTGGGATGAGTCAAGCGTTTATTGACGCTGTTCCCGATTCCCTCAAGCACGCCATAGCCGTTGGCATCGGGCTTCTGCTTGCGATGATCGGGTTGCAGTGGGGTGGGTTCATCGTCCATTCGCCAGCAACAATGGTCACACTGGGAGACCTGACAAGCCCATCTGTCATCATCTCAACCATCGGCTTCTTGGTCATGGTCGTTTTGCTCGTCCTTAATGTTCGCGGCGCAATTGTCATCGGTTTGCTGGCAGGTTTGATTGTGGCGATTCTGTTGGGTGTAACCCAATACAAAGGCATCGTTTCCGCCCCACCTTCCGTCGCTCCTACCGCTTTCAAGTTCGCTGAAGGGTTAACTTCTTTCGGTGCACTGGGTCGGCATTGGGTCGATTTGATTGCGGTCATTTTCGTGCTCTTGTTCCTTGACATCTTTGACACTGTGGGCACTCTCATCGGTGTCACATCTCAAGCAGGCTTGCTCAAAAACGGGACGCTGCCGAAAGCAAGGGAAGCCCTCTTGTCGGACGCAATTGGGACGGTCGTCGGCGTTTGCTTCGGCACTTCCACAGTCACCAGTTACATTGAAAGCAGTGCCGGCATCGCTCAAGGTGGTCGGTCGGGCTTGACTGCAGTCGTGGTTGCCATTCTTTTCCTGCTCGGTTTGTTCTTTGCCCCGCTGGTGGAGATGATGAGTGCCGAAGTTTCTGTGCCCATAAGTTTCGCAGCGAAAGGAACTCCGCCTTTCAGCCAACATCCCATAATTGCGCCTGCCCTCATCTTGGTCGGTGCGTTCATGATGACCGGGGTTAGGCATATCCGCTGGGACGATTACACTGAGGCAATACCAGCGTTCCTGACCCTCATCATCATGCCCGTCACTTTCAGCATCACGGAAGGAATTGCTTTCGGCTTCATCAGTTACGCCCTTCTCAAGTTGGTCACTCGCAGACACCGGGAAGCCCATTGGCTGCTTTACCTGCTGGCAGTTCTGTTCTTGGTCCTGTTCGCCGTGCGAACTTACTTGGCAGGCTGACAATGAAGCAGAGAATGGCGATCAGCAGTTGACGAAACAAAAATGCCTTCTCTCAGCCCAATTCTGAGTTTCCACCGTCTCCGAGTGAAGCAGAGGGGTTTACGAAGCGCCAAAATCATGAGCGAGGTGAGCGGTTATGCCGAAGACGCTGACGATTGAATTGCCTGACGAAATTTACGAGGGACTGCAAAAGTTGGCGGAGAAGTGGAAAACGACGCCCGAACGCATCGCTGCCGATTGGGTCGTTTTCCAAGCCGACCAAGTTCTTAATGACCCGCTGGAAGAAATCATCGGTGCGATTGACACGGGCGTTATCGGTTGGGGCGAACGACACGACGAATTGTTGGGCGAGGCTTTGATGAAGAAGGTGAGGGGTGAGCCAGACGATGCGTGAAATTTTCGTCGGCATGGCAAAACGAGGTGAGCGGTTATGCCGAAGAGGCTGACGATTGAGTTGCCCGACGAAATTTACGAGGGGCTACAAAAGTTGGCAGAGAAGTGGAAAACGACGCCTGAACGCATCGCTGCCGATTGGATTGTCTTCCAAGCCGACCAAGTTCTCAACGACCCGCTGGAAAAATGGATCGGCGCTATCCCAATGCCTCCTTGGGCTGACCGACATGATGAGTTGTTCGCTGAGAGCCTTTTGGACGAGAGTGAAAGAGAGGGATGCAAAGATGCGTGAAATTTTCGGCGACACTTCAGGTTGGGGATGCCTTGCAAACCCTAACGAGCCATTTCACTTTTTGGCGGAGCAAATTTACCGCGACATTAGACAGCGGAGAGGACTTATCGTCACGACCAACTATGTGTTGGCGGAGTTAGTGAGTTTGCTTCGCATTAAGATGCGATTACCTCACAGCACTGTTGTCGGGTTCATCAACGACTTGAAAGCCTCTCCCGTCGTGGAAGTTGTTCACATTGACCCCAGTTTGGATGCGGAGGCGTGGGACTTGTTTCAGCGTCGTCCGGACAAAACTTGGTCACTGGTGGATTGCGCCAGTTTCGTCGTAATGCAAAAGCGAGGCATCAATGAAGCCCTCACCAGCGATGTCCACTTTGAACAGGCTGGCTTTGTGAGGCTTATCAAGTAACGCAAAATTAGCGTCGTCGTAAACTTAGCCACTGCAAGGA
>Ga0080007_1033144_pt1 | contig 27538 bp, 30 predicted proteins | sample OctOCTMetagenome_FD_69210 | JGI IMG/M metagenome (GOLD analysis project Ga0080007, IMG submission 69210) | Hot spring and microbial mat streamer communities from Octopus Spring Streamers, Yellowstone National Park, USA - OCT_B (SPADES... | ecosystem: Environmental > Aquatic > Thermal springs >...
TCACTTCCTCAACGGCATCGTCACCCAAATGGCTTTTCAGTCGCTCGGCGATTTGCAACAGGCGCTCTATTGCCGTCAGCGTCTGCGTGCTTTCCGCCATCAGCGACGCTCCTTTCCGAGCGTTCCCACTTCTTTCGCTTCTGACTGAGCCAAGACATTCAACCCGATCCAGAAGCCGTCGGCTTCATAGATAGCGTTGCGCAAGGGACGCAGGGCGTCATGGACTTCCTCGTCTTGACCATCGGGCACAACGACTTGCAGCCAAGCATCTACTTCCTCAACGCCTTCGGCTTCAAAGGTGATTTCTGCTTCAGGGCAAATCTTTTTGGCTTCTGCCGCTAATTCCTGCAGGCGTTGAAGTAACAACCGACGACTTTTTTGTCGCTTCATAGAGCCGTCGCCTCCTTAATGGACTTCACAAATTCAGCGGCATGATTAACCAAGCGACGAACTCGTTTGACCGAAGCACCGACCAACTCGTAATGCGCCCTTACCCGCAATTCATAGGCATCTTCCAGCCAAGACACAAAACTTTCAGGATACTTTCGCCGTTGCCGAACTAACTCATTTCGGAAGGCATCCCGCAAGCCACCATGTGACCACCGAGACCGTTGCACTCCAACTTGCGATAACGCTGCGATGGCGGCCCAATACAAAGCGGCATAAACGCAGAGGGCAGCCGCCTGATAGCAATCTGCCTTTAGCGCCATTTCTGCAACCTTCAAAAACTCCTGCGCCCGCTCCATCGCTTCCACACGGTTCATGTTGGCTACCTCATCACGGAACTTCCCGTCGGCGGTGGTCGCCCATGCGTTCCCGCTTGATTTTCTCCTGCAACTTCAAGATGCCGTCAATGACGGCTTCAGGGCGGGGCGGGCAGCCAGCGATGTAAACATCCACTGGCACGATCATGTCCACGCCTTGCACGATGGCGTAGTTCTGGAAGACACCGCCACAGGAAGCGCAAGTGCCCATCGCAATAACCCACTTAGGGTTAGGCATTTGGTCGTAGATGCGTTTGAGGACAGGCGCCATCTTCCACGAGCAACGCCCGGCGACGATCATCAAATCCGCTTGGCGGGGCGAACCCCGAAAAACTTCGGCGCCGAACCGCGCCACATCGTTGCGGGACGCCACCATCGCCATCATCTCAATGGCGCAGCAAGCCAACCCGAAAGTGGCTGGCCAAAGGGAATTTGCCCGCGCCCAGTTGATGAGGGCTTGAACGGGATTCACCCGCAGAAACTCCTCCAACTTCGCCAGCAACACATTGCGCCCGATGACTTGTTTCATCTCTTCGTCCACGCCTTCGTCTTCCAGCACCTCTCCCGTCGCTTGGGCGGGCGGGGCGATGACCAACTCTCGCCCGTCAATGGTTGTCTTGACGATGCTGACTTTCATCGGTTCTCGCCTCCTGCGAGCACGGCGGACGGTTCACGGACTTCCGCAAGTTCGGCGGGTCGCTCTACGGGCAAAGCAACTTCCTCAGGCAACCGCTCCCGCTCCCACCATTCCCACTCAAAAGCGCCCGTGCGCAAAAGGTAGATGTAGCCGATAACCAAAATGCCCAAAAACACTGCCATCGCCGTCAGCGCTAACGACCCCAACTCCCGATAGATGACCGCCCACGGGTAGAAGAACACGACCTCAATGTCAAAGACGATGAACAGCATGGCGATGACATAGAACTTGACGGGAAAACGATGGCGGGCGTCGCCGATGGGTTCGTTGCCGCACTCGTAAGCAGCCAATTTGCCCCGTTTGGGCTTCGCCTCCAAAAGCCCGATGATGTGCGACATCAGCACCATGCCACCAGCGACGGCAATCGCCAACCCAATCGCCACTGCGATAGGGATGTAGTTCGTCAACATCGTGCCTGCGCCTCCTTCTTTGCCGTCGCAAATTATAACCCAGTCCGCTTGACCGCATGTTCAATCCAATGGGCAAGGTGACGGCGAATGGATGGCGGGAAAGGGTCATCGTTGTTGATGGCGTTGCGGAAAAGCGGCGTCCCGATACATCTTCGGCAATGGCGGGCGGGCGAGTTGCTTTTTGCGCCCGATGACTTTGCCGATGCGTTGTTCATCGTCCAGACGGGTTTTGTTCGGTTGTATCGGCTGACGGAAGCGGGCAAGGAAGTTTTGCTGCGTTGGTGCGGGGCGGGCGATGTGTTCGGCGAAGAGAGTGTGACGGCAAATGTCCGTCGGCATTTCGCCGAAGGCGTCACGAAAGGCAAAGCGTGGCAGGTAAGCGCCCAGCAACTTATGGCGGCAGCGGAGCGAGACCCGTCCTTGAAGACGGCGTTGCTCCTCGCCCTCCATGAAGCGATGCGTTGGACGGAGGAAATCGTGGCGATGGCGGCGGAAGAAGTGCCGACGCGCCTCCTCAAAGTCCTCGGATGGTTGGCGGAAAGGGCGGGCACACAAAATGCCGACGGGCTGATTTCTTTGTCCTTCACCCATGCCCAGTTGGCGTCCTTGATCGGGGCGTCCCGCGAATGCGTGACGGTGCACCTCAAGCCCTTGCGGCAGGCAGGCATCGTCATCTCCAAGCGGGGCAAACTTTTGCTCCAGATGGCTTCGCTCCGACGATGGCGAGGCGACCGCACTGTCGCACGGCGTTGACGCTTGCGCCTTTTGCCATCCCGTCGCCGTTGCCCTTCCCTACCCTTTCAAGTGGCGGTCCAAGAAGGCGAAAATTTCCTGCCACGCCTTTTGGGTCGTCTCGGCGTGATAGCCACGCTGGTTGGCGGGGTTCATGAAAGCGTGCCCGACGCCTTCGTAGATGCGGATGACATGCGGGACGCCCCGCTCCTTCAACGCCTTCTCAAATTGCCGCACCATGTCCACTGGGATGCCCCGATCCCGATCGCCGAAGATGCCCAACACGGCGGCTTTAAGCGGTTTGAGTTCGTCGGGATCAGTGACAAGCCGACCATAGCAAATCACGCACGCCGCTACATCGGCGTTCAGCGCCAGTTGCAATGCGTAACCGCCGCCCATGCACCAACCGATGACGCCGATGCGTTTGGGGTTGACGAAAGGTTGCTGGCGAAGGTAAGCGACGGCGGATTTCAAATCCCGCAATGCCCGATCCGTCGGCAAGCCCCGACTTAACTCGTGCGCCAAATCGGGCGTCGTGGCGACTTGCCCCCGATACAAGTCCACCGCCAACGCCACATAGCCCCGCTCGGCGAACTTGCGGGCGTTCTCTTTGATCCAGTCCACCAAGCCCCACCATTCGTGGATGACGACGATGGCAGGGAACGGACCGTCGCCTTTGGGGCGCGCCAAATAACCCGACACCGTTTCATCGCCGCTGCGATACTTCACTGTCTCCGTCACGATAGCCCCTTCGGTCACTGCCATCCCGACACCGTTGACCACCAACACGCCGACCAACATCGCAACCGTCACAGCCCACATCCGCATCGTCCGTCCCTCCTTTCGTTTTTTCGTCATCCCGTTGGACGCAAAGGGTAAGGGATGAGTGGCGAAAAAGTTAGTAGCCGCCTGTAGGCAAGCCAAGTTGGCGGATGGCAATGCCCAACCCGATGGCGGCGAACAAAGTGGTGGCGATGAGTTGCAGGGCAATTTGGGCGATGGGATGCCACGATTGAACGGAACGGTTTTCCCGCAACCAGCCCGTTAGCGGTGCCAGCCAAAGGAAAAGGGCGGAAGGGATGGGCAGGTCAGCATAGAAAGCGCCATTGATGCCAACGCCGAAAAGCAACACCGTCACGACGCCCATCGCTCCGCCTGCGAGCGACCATCGGCGTTGCCACAGGACGAAAATGAACGCAGCACCCATCGTGGCAGCAAGGACGCCCGACAATTGGCTGATGGTTGCCGTGTGGGCGATGAGAAGGGTGGCGCTGCCGATGGCTGCCGTGATAGCGAGGGCAATGGGCAAAGAAGCGTCGGTCACGCGCCCTGCTAACCCGTTCATTCCCGTCCAAACCGCTGCCATCAAGACGCCCAAACCGACGCTCCCTATCGCTTTTCCCGTTGGCGACAAACTCGGCAGCGGCAACAGCAACACGGTGACGGCAACGATGCCAAACAGCAGTCGCCAAAGCCAACGCCAAAAGCGAGGGATGTTAGGCAGGCTCTCAAGGATGCCCAGCAACGCTGCCATCAGTGCCAGCAGCGGAAGCCAATGCTCTGCCGATGACGGCATAAAGGGCAAGGCGCCTGTCGCAATCCGATGACCGACGGCGTAACCAAAAGCGATGGCAAAGCCTGTCAGGCAACGGCTGACGAACCGGCGCTCCCGCTTTGCTGCGCCCCATGCCAGCAACAACCCGATAAAAGTGACCACCGCAGGCGGCAAACCCAACGCTAAGGCGGATTGCAGGAAAAAGGTCATTCAGCGTCACCGACGCAGCAAGGTCGCTTCCTCACCATTCGCCATCACTTGCGGATGCCCATGATGGCAATCGTCAACTCCACCCGATCGTCGGCGATGTTCATCAGCCCCTTCATCCCGAAGTCACTGCGACGGATGGTGAAAGTCGTTTCAAAGCCGATGACTTGCATTCCCTTGAAGTTTTTGCCCTCGCCCACCTTCGTCACCGTGACGGTGATGGTGCGGGTGACGCCGTGCAAGGTCAAGTCGCCCGTGATGCGGTAGCGGTCTTTGCCGAGGGCTTGGACTTTGCGGCTCGTGAAGGTGATGGTCGGAAATTGCTTGACATTCAGGAAGTCGGGGCTTTTTAGGTGGTTGTCTCGGTCGGGCACGCCTGTGTCCAAACTGTCGGCGTTGATAGTGATGCTCACGGAACATTTGGCGGGGTCTTTGTCCACGACAAAGTTGCCCTTGATGTCGGTGAAGCGCCCGTAAATGAAGACGGCGCCCGCTTGGGCGACATTGCGGCAGCGGAAGATCACGAAGGAATGGGCGGGGTCAACTTCGTAAGTGTCGGCGGCGAAACACAGCGACGCCATCGCCCAAAGGCTCACCCAAACGCCCCAAAGAATTCGTCGGCGCATGTCCTTTCGCCTCCTTGCCTGAATTTTTTGCCGCTGACAAGTTTTCGCCGACTCGCCCAAAAGTCTGTTAGGTGCCTCACACAAAAGGTCATCGGGCGGAAACGAAGCGGACGGCGTCTTTGCCCAGCAAGGCAACGAGTTGCCGATAAAGTTGCGGGGTGAGTTGCACCCGCACGGGCAGCAGGCGGGTCTTCACCTGACCGCCACTGTTGATGATGGCTTCCACGGGGGTGTCGCCGGGCGATTGGGTAAGCAGCACCTTCAATCGGTCGGCTGTCTCTTTGGGCAATTTGTCGGGCAAGTAAAGGCGCAACCGCATCGGGGGGTTCTCGCCATTGGGGCGGGGAACTTGCGGGCTTGGGGAGGGCAAGGAGGGTTTCGCTGCTATCCCGTTGAAGGGAGGGGTTGACAAGTCGGACGGTTGGGCAGTTTGTCCCTTTGCGGTCTTAATCGGCATCATCGGCGATGTCATCTTGTTGGCTTCGGCAGCCTGCCCATTGATTTTGGATGGTGGCGTCGGCATCGGTTGGGGACGGGCAGAAGGAAAGGATGACGGCACCTCGTCTAAGGAGAACCGCTCTACTCGGCGGGGATGGAGGCGGGCGATGAGATGCGGTTCTTCCTCCTCTTCGCCCGTTTCGCCGTTGCGGAATTGCTCTTCCACTCGCACCGTGCCCTCCAAGTAAAGCAGGGCGTCCTTTTCAAAGAGGTGGGCGAACCGCTGATAACTGTCGCCACTGAGGACGACTTCCGCCTCGCCGCCTGTGTGGTCTTGCAGGCGGGCGAAAAGCAGGGGGCGATTTTGCCGATCCACCGTCAAGCGCACGCCGACGACCATGCCCCAAACCCGAACGAAGACGCCTGAAGGAAGGGCTGGTAATTCGTCCAAGCCGTGCGTTAAGCGCCCAGCGACCCGTTGATAGCCTGCTTGCAGCGGATTGGCGGACAGGAAAACACCCAACAATTCCCGCTCCCACTCCAATCGCTGCCGCAGCGGGGCGTCAGGAACTTCAGGCAAAGGGAGAACATTGGTCGTCGCAGCGGGCGTTTCGCTGAACAAGGCAGTTTGCCCTGCCACTGGCGCTGTCCCTTTCCCTGCCTGCTCCCAAAGCAACTCTAAGGCTTGCAGCAACTGTTGGCGGTTGGGATGGAGGGCATCAAAAGCGCCGACTTTGATCAGGCACTCTACGGCGGCGCGGGTGACGCTGCGGTGGGGGCGGACACGCCGCAGGAAGTCGGCAATGTCCGTGAACAAGCCATTTTGCTGGCGCACTTTCAAGATGGCTTCTACGGCGTTGTCGCCGACATTTTTGATGGCGCCCAAGCCAAAACGGATGGCTTTCTGTCCGTCGTGTGTCTCAATGCGAAAGTCGTAGCCGCTTTTGTTGATGTCGGGCGGTAGGACGGGAATTTTCATCCGCCGACATTCTTCCAAGCCGACGACGATCTTCTCACGGAAGTTGCGGTTGGCGGACAGAAACGCCGTCATGTATTGGACGGGGAAGTTGGCTTTCAAGTAGGCGGTCTGATAGGCGACGAGGGCATAAGCGGCGCTGTGGGATTTGTTGAAGGCGTATTGGGCGAAGGCAGACATGCGTTCCCAGAGTTGCTCGGCGATTTCACGGCTCACGCCATTTTTAACGGCGCCCTCCAAAAAGAGGGGGCGCATCTTCTCCATCAAGTCCGCCTTCTTTTTGCCCATCGCCCGCATCAGGATTTCTGCCTGCGGCATGGAAAAGCCCGCCAGTTCGTTGGCGATGCGCATGACTTGCTCTTGGTAAAGCATCACGCCGAAAGTGTCCCGCAGGATCGGCTCTAACTTGGGGTGCAGATACTCAATGGGTTCGCCGTGCCGACGGCGGACGAAAACAGGGATGTCTTCCATCGGACCAGGGCGGTAGAGGGCGACGAGGGGGACGAGGTGCTCAAAGCGGTCGGGTTTGAGTTCCCGCAACAACTTCCGCCAACCTGTCTTTTCCATCTGGAAGACGCCGACGGTGTGCCCTTCGCTAAGCATGGCGTAAGTCTTGGGGTCATCTAAGGGCAAGTTGTTCAGGTCAATGGTGATGCCCTCTGTCTCTTGGACGAGTTGGATGGTGCGCCCGATGATGGTGGAGTTGCGCAAGCCCAGAAAATCCATCTTGACCAAGCCGACTTTCTCCACCGAAGCGCCGTCGTATTGGGTGATCACGCCACCGTCATGACCGCGTTGCAAAGGCACCAAGTCAATGAGGGGGCGACTGCCGATGACGACGCCGCACGGATGCGTGGAAGCGTGGCGGGCTAAGCCTTCAATGGCTTTGGCGGTGTCCAGCCATTGGCGGATTTGCGGGTCGCCCTCGTAAAGGTCACGCAACTCAAAGGACATCTCCAACGCTTCCGCCAAACTCAATTTCATCGGGATGAGTTTGGCGACTCGGTCTACGAGGTTGGGGTCAATCTTGAGGACGCGCCCGCTGTCGCGGACGGCGGCGCGGGCTTGCAGCGTCCCGAAGGTGACGATTTGCGCCACATGGTCTTCGCCGTATTTGTGCCGCACATAGGCGATGATTTCGTCCCGTCGGTCGTCGGGGAAGTCCAAGTCAATGTCGGGCGAACTTTGCCGTTCGGGGTTCAAAAAGCGCTCAAACATCAAGCCATACTTGAGGGGGTCTATGTTGGTGATGCCCAGCACATAACTGACGAGACAACCCGCCGCACTGCCCCGCCCAGGACCGACGAGGATGCCCCGTGAGTGGGCATATCGCACGATGTCCCAAACAATCAGGAAGTAACTCGCATAGCCCTTTTGGCAGATGACTTGCAACTCATACTCCAAGCGCTTTTTCACTTCGTCGGATGGTTCGGGGTAACGCTGGGGCAACCGTTCGTAACAGAGGCGACGCAAAAACTCTTCCGTCGTCAAGCCTTCGGGGACTTCGTAATGGGGCATTTGCGGTTCGCCCAACGGCAATCGGCAGGTGCATCGTTCGGCGATTTCCATCGTCCGAGCCAAAGCGTCGGGATGGTCGGGGAAAAGCGCCCGCATCTCGTCGGCGGACTTCAGGTAAAACTCGTGGCTCTTGAAGCGGAAGCGGTCTTCGTCGTCCAGCGTCTTTGCGCCCGTGTTGATCGCCAGCAAAACTTCCTGCGCCTGAGCGTCTTCCGCCCGCACATAGTGGACATCGTTGGTGACGATGAGGGGGATGCGGAGTTTTTGGCTCATGGCGATGAGGGCTTCGTTGACCTTGCGTTGTTCGGGCAGCCCGTGATTTTGCAACTCCAAGAAGAAGTTGTCGTGCCCAAAAATTTCGCGGAACTCGCAGGCAAGTCGTTCTGCCGTCGGCAAGTCGCCCTGCAGGAGGGCTTTGCAAATGGGGCTGGCAAGGCAAGCGCTGGTGGCGATCAAGCCCTCGTGATACTCCGCCAGCAACTCCTTGTCGGCGCGAGGCTTGTAGTAAAAGCCCTCCAGATGGGCTTTGCTGACGATTTTGATGAGGTTGCGGTAGCCCACCTCGTTTTCGCACAGCAAGAGCAGGTGGGACGCTTCCGCATACTGCCGCGAGCCTCGGTCAAAACGGCTTTTGGTCGTGTAGTAAATCTCGCATCCCAAGATGGGTTTGATGCCCGCTTCGGTGCAGGTTTCGTAAAACTCCACGATGCCATACATGACGCCGTGATCCGTCAGGGCGAGGGCGGGCATCTCCAACTCGCACGCCCGTCGCACCAACTCTTTGATGCGCCCCGCACCGTCCAAGAGGCTGTATTCGGAGTGGACATGCAGGTGAACGAAGTCAGTGCCCATCGTCCCTCACTCCTCACAAAACCCGACGCACCCAGTTGACCTCGCGACCCGATTCACCTCTCGTCTTCGGGAGGTGGCAGGATGCGGATGCGTTCCTCTTCGGGCAACCCTTCATCGCTCAGGTAAACCGTTTGACCGCGTGGGCGCCACAACCGTTCATCTTTAGGCAACTCCTCGGAGGTCGGTTCACCTTCCGATGCGGTGACCGCCTCCAACGGTTGGTCAGCGATGGCGGCTTGATGCTCCCGCAGAATTTGCACGCTCCGTTGGACGCAATCGGCACAAATCCAAACGCCTTCCCCAGGGATAAGCGTTCCCGCCACGCTTTCAGGACGCCCGCAGAAGTTGCACCGAACCAAGCGAGGGGGACGATAGCGAAGGAAGAGCAAAGTGAACGCCAGCATCATGACGCCGACGAGCAAGACGATGTTCGGACCCAAGTAAGCGAGGGGCAACAAACCCGCCAAAGTCGCATACCACAACCCTGCCACCATGACCAAAATCGCCCCGACGACGATGGCGCTCCAAGTCACCAACGGACGAAGTTGCTCCACCAACGCTTCCCAATCCCAACGAACGGCTGCCGTTTCAGGGGTGACAGCGAAGGCTTTGGCTTCCCGTTCCAGATGCTCGGCGAGTTTCAGCATGACCTCGCCCAACATCCCTTCCCGCTCCCCTTGCCGAACGAGGCTGATGAAGAGGGGCGAGAAGTAACGGGGGTAGCGGGCGAAGGCATGAGAAAGGCTGCGTCCCAACGACAAGTCCTGAGCGATGGCGTCCAAAATCGCCACCAGTTGCGGGTTATCCGCTTGTTGGCGCAGCACTTCAATGCCCCGAAATGCATCCACGCCCGCCAGCAACATCGCACTGAATTGCCGACAAAAGATTGCCAGTTCAATGCGGCTGATGCCCTGCGACCCTCGCGAAGCCATTTCGGTCGCCTCCTTCGGGCATCAACGCTCCCGAACCCGTTCAATGTAGCGCCCTGTGCGGGTGTCCACGCGAATCAAGTCCCCCACATTGATGAACAGCGGCACTTGAATGACAGCGCCCGTCTCCAACTTGGCAGGCTTGGAACCGCCCGACGCCGTGTCGCCCCGAACGCCTGGGTCAGTCTCTACAACCCGCAACTCCACTGCCGTCGGCAATTCCACCATCAAAGGTTGGTCTTCGTGGAAGACGAGGGTGACTTCCGTCCCGTCCTTGAGGAACTGGGCGACATCGCCCACTTGCTCGGCGCTCAAGGCAACTTGGTCGTAAGTTTCGGCGTCCATGAAGACGAACTCGTCACCTTGCCGATACAGGAACTGATAAGGGCGTCGCTCCACGATGGCTTGCTCAAACTCTTCCCCCGCTCGGAAGTTGCGCTCCAAGACATTGCCCGAAAGAAGGTGCTTTAGGCGCGTGCGCACATGGGCACCGCCCCGCCCCAATTTCACATGCTGCGCCTCCAACACCATGTAAATCTCGCCGTCAATCAGCACCGTGATGCCCGGTCGGAAATCGTTGGTGGAAATCGCCATTGTTCCCTTGCCTCCTTCAGACCGAGTCGCATCGTTTATTGTGCGGAAGGCACATCGGGAGCGTCAAGGCGCTTCGTTACCGTCACACCTTCGCCCCCATCTGCCGTGCCTTCTCCACTGCCTCATCAATCGTCCCAACAAGGTGGAAGGCGCTTTCGGGCAAGTGGTCCCATTTGCCCTGCAAGATTTGGTCAAAGCCCCGCAGCGTCTCTTCCAGCGGCACATAAGCGCCCGGTCGCCCCGTGAACACCTCGGCGACATGGAAGGGTTGGCTCAAGAACAACTGCAACCTTCGGGCACGATGGACGACGAGTTTGTCCTCGTCGCTCAACTCTTCCATCCCCAAGATGGCGATGATGTCCTGAAGTTCGTTGTAGCGTTGCAAAATCCGTTGGACTTCACGGGCGATGCGGAAGTGCTCTTCGCCGACGAAGCGCGGGTCAAGGATGCGGGAAGTGGACGCCAGCGGGTCAACGGCAGGGTAAATCGCCTTCTCAAACAACCGCCGCTCCAAGACGATCGTCCCGTCCAAGTGGGCGAAAGTCGTGGCGGGCGCTGGGTCGGTGATATCGTCGGCAGGGACATAAATCGCTTGGACGCTGGTGATAGAACCGCGCTTGGTCGTCGTGATGCGCTCTTCCAGTTGCGCCATCTCCGTCCCCAAAGTCGGCTGATACCCGACGGCGGACGGCATCCGCCCCAACAGCGACGACACTTCCGTTCCCGCTTGGGCGAAGCGGAAGATGTTGTCAATGAACAGCAACACATCCATGCCCTTGACATCCCGCCAATATTCCGCCATCGTCAACGCCGTCAAGCCCACCCGCAAGCGGGCGCCCGGCGGTTCGTTCATCTGACCGAAGACCAAAATCGTGCGGTTGATGACACCTGACTGGCGCATCTCCAACCAAAGGTCGTTGCCTTCACGGGTTCGTTCGCCGACACCCGCAAAGACGGAGATGCCACCGTGCGCCTTAGCGACATTGTGAATGAGTTCCATCAACAGCACCGTCTTGCCGACACCAGCACCACCGAACAAGCCGATTTTGCCGCCGCGCGGGAAGGGCACCAGCAAGTCCATGACCTTGATGCCCGTCTCCAATTGCTCCGAGACCGTCCCCTGCTCTTCAAAGGGCGGTGCAGGTCGGTGAATGGGCCAAAACTCATCGGCTTCCACTGAACCGAGTTCGTCAATGGGATTGCCGCAGACATCAAAAAGCCGCCCCAAAGTCTTTTCACCGACGGGCACTTTGATCGGTCCGCCCGTGTCGTAAACAAGCGTCCCGCGCCGCAAACCATCCGTGAAGTCCATCGCCACCGTCCGCACGATGTTGTCACCCAAGTGCTGTTGCACTTCCAAGACCAATGGCGGTTGACGGGAAGGGTCGTCAACGATCAAAGCGTTCATCACTTCGGGCACTTTGCCCTCAGGGAACTGAACATCCACGACGACGCCCATGATTTGCACGATGCGCCCGACTCGGTCGGGAATAGGGCGCAAACCACCGTGCACCTCTGGCAGCGTCTCTGCTATCATCGCTGTCGCACCTCCGTCGGCATCAAATTTTGGCAACCCGTTAATCCCTTGCTCGCCTCATCGCTTCCACTGCCGTCGTGATTTCCAGCAACTCTTTGGTGATGTTCCACTGGCGGACTTTATTGGCTTGCAAAGTCAGTTGCTTGATGAGTTCCTCGGCGTTGTCGGCTGCTTGGCTCATGGCGTTCATGCGGGCAGCGTTTTCGCTGGCGAGGCTTTCCAGCAAGATGTGGTAAACCTGATGCTCAACATAACGGGGCAGTAAAAGCGCCAACAATTCAGGCGCTGGCGGCTCAAAGATATATTCCCTCGCCTCCCGTGTCCCTTGTCCCGTGTCCCCTGCCCCATCCGTTTTAATCGGCAAAAGCGGGACAATTTTCGGTCGCTGCACCAAGGCGTTAACGAACTCGCCATAAGCGATGTGCACCTCATCCACTTCGCCGCTAATGAACCATTGCACGATGTCTTCGGCGACAACTTTGAATTGGGCGAACGGCGCCGTCACTGAAAGTTGTGGGCGATAGCGGACGACAGGATAGCCCCGACGGGCAAAGAAGTCGTAACCTTTCCGCCCGATGCAGTAAAGGACGAAGGACGCTGCGCCGTCTTGGCTCATGAAGACCTGAGCGGCGCGGATGATGTTGTTGTTGTAAGCGCCGCAAAGCCCTTTGTCGCCCGTGATGACGACTAAGCCTCGCTTTTGGACGGGTCGCACTTGCAACAAGGGATGCTCAATGGCAGGCAAATGGGGCGTTAGCGTCTCCACCAGCCAACGCATCTTTTCGGTGTAAGGTTTGCCTGCCGTCACTCGGTCTTGGACGCGGCGCAACCGCGCCGCCGCCACCATTTTCATCGCCGTCATGATTTTCTGCAGGTTGCGCACCGCCCGAATTTTCCTGCGGATTGCCCGCAAACTTTGGACTGCCATCGTCCCTCACTCCGATTGCTCCTTCGGTTTCTGCCGAAGGGAACGCTCAACGATATGGACGCCAATCCAGTAGTTTTCCTCGTCAAAAATTCGTGCGGTCAGTTCGTGCAAGCGATCATCAACTTCCTCAACCATCTCGTCAGGCACGACAACCTCAATGAACGCGTCCAATTCCTCGTAGCCGGGGATTTTTATCCGAATTTCCGCCTCAGGGCACAAATCCTTCGCCAACGACACCACCTCGGCGACAAATCGCTCCAAGCGGCGCCGTGAGTAGCGCTTGGCGGGCGTCATTCGCTTCATCGCTTAGTCACCCTTGATGCCTCAACCAATGCCGTGATGGCAGCCTTCAAACCAGCCAGAGTTCCAACGCCGATGGGTCAACTTCCAAATCGTCTGCCTCTGGGACAGGCTTAATCTTCCAGACTTGCATTGCGTCGGCGCCAATGATAAGTTCGTGAGCCAAGTTGTCGGCGACATAGAAGACGAAGTAGTAACGGCAACCCTTGACCTCAAAGAACAAGTGGCAGGCTTCCCGCACTTCTAATCCGATTTGACCGTTGCCCAAACGAAAGCGCAATGGTGATGCCAATGGCACAAGGGTTGCAATGGCTTCTGCCTTGTCTCTTCTCACCAGCGAATGTGAAGCGCCTGTGTCAAAAAGCGTCCTCAGCACGGCTTTGCCCTTGTCGCCTTCCACTTCAATGTCCTTGATGATGACGCCCATTGACCTCGCCTCGCCTTCGGTCACGATGCCGCAGGGAGTTCCGTTTGAGCCTCTGCTTCCTTGCGGGCGGTGATAAAGCGTTCTTTGAACTCTTGCACCGCCTTGTGCATCTTCTGCTCCGTCTCGGCGGTGAAGTCTTTGGTCGTTTCAATCTCGTGGACAATTTCAGGGTAGCGTTCCCGCACGAAGGGCAGAAACTCCCGCTCAAAGGGTCGCACCCATTCGGCGGGCATGTCGTCAAGGTAGCCATTGACGCCAGCAAAGATAATCATGACTTGCTCCCAAAGCGCCATCGGCTGATACTGGTCTTGCTTGAGGACTTCCACCAATCGCTGCCCTCGGATCAACTCGCGGCGGGTCACCTCGTCCAGTTCGGCAGCAAACTGAGCAAAGGCAGCCAACTCAAAGTATCTCGCCATGTCCAATTTCAGCCGGCGGGCAACTTTCTTCATCGCAGGATACTGAGCGGCGCTGCCGACCCGGGAGACGCTGATACCGACATTGATAGCGGGTCGGATGCCCGCATAAAACAGGTCAGGTTCAAGGTAAATTTGCCCGTCGGTGATGCTGATGACATTGGTCGGGATGTAAGCGCTGTAGTCGCCCAATTGGGTCTCAATGACAGGGATGGCGGTGAGTGAACCAGCGCCCAGCGCGTCGCTCAATTTCGCCGCCCGTTCCAGCAACCGAGAGTGCAAGTTGAACACATCGCCCGGATATGCCTCGCGCCCAGGGGGTCGGCGCAAAAGGAGCGAAACTTGCCGATAGGCTTGGGCATGTTTGCTCAAGTCGTCGTAAAAGATGACGGCGTGCATCCCGTTATCGCGGAACCATTCGCCCATCGCGCAACCAGCATAAGGGGCGATGTATTGCAAGGATGCAGGCTCACTGGCGGGTGCGGAAACGACGATGGTGTAATCCATCGCACCGTAGCGTTCTAGGGTCTCCACGACGCTCTTGACAGTGCTCTGCTTTTGACCGATAGCGACATAGATGCAGTAGACAGGGTCGCCCGCCTCGTGGAAGCGTTTTTGGTTGATGATGGTGTCCACGATGATGGCAGTTTTTCCTGTTTGTCGGTCGCCCAAAATCAACTCCCGTTGCCCCCGCCCGATGGGAATCATGGAGTCAATGGCTTTCAAGCCTGTCATCAACGGTTCTTTGACGGGTTGACGCTTGACGACACCGGGCGCTTTCACCTCAATGCGGCGAAACTCTTTGGCGGTGATGGGACCTTTTCCATCCAACGGTTGACCGACAGGGTTGATGACCCGCCCTAAAAGTTCCTTGCCGACGGGGACTTCAACGACACGCCCCGTGCAGCGAACTTCGTCGCCTTCCCGCACAAACTGGTCGGGACCAAGCAAAACGATGCCCACGCTGTCCATCTCCAAGTTCAAGGCGATGCCGTAAAATTCCCGACCGAGCCGTTCGCTGGCTTGGGGGAAGTAAAGCAACTCGCTTGCCATCGCCCCTTGCAACCCATAGGCGCGGGCGACGCCATCGCCCACTTCAATGACATAGCCGATGTCGGTCATCTCCACGACTTTTTCAATGGCTTCCAACTCTTGCAACAGCACGCTGGTGATTTCCTCGGCGCGAATCACGCTTCGGTCACCTCCTCTTCAGGATTCCAATGGGCTCTCGTTGCTCCGAGCCTTCAGGCAAATCCAGAGGTTTGTCCAGTTTTAACACGCCATTTTCCCATCGGGCTTTACGGCGTTCCATCACTTTCACCGCTCCTTTCATCGGTCGGGTCGGCTAAAGCGGCTTCGACGGGGGCGCTGACGAAGACTTGTCGCAGTCGCTCTCGGATTCGTTCCAAGTGCCCCCGCAAACTCAAATCCAGTAGTTTGTTGCCGACGATGATGCGCATCCCGCCGATGATGGATGGGTCAACCCGTTCGCTCAGCAACACCCTTTTGCCCGTGATCTCTTGAAGGCGTTGCAAAGTGATGGTGCGTTCATATTCGGTCAAAGGGACGGCGCTGGTCACTTCGGCGACCACTTCGCCCCGATACTCCCGCACTAGTTCCTCAAAGACGCGGGCGATGTGCTCAAAGGCATCGGCGCGTTTGTGCTTGACGACGGTGAGCAGGAAGTTGAGGGTCACGGGCGAAAGGCGACCTTGCAACCGCTGGCGCAAAAGCCGTTCCTTCTCGCTGAAGGGCACCAGCGGTTGCATCAGGAACTTGACGAGTTGGGGCGTGCGGGCGAACAGGTCAGACAAACTTTGCACTTCCGCTTCCACGCGATCCAGTTCACCCGCTTTGACCGCCGCCAGCAAAAGGGCTTGGGCATAGCGGCGCGCCTTCCACCCGCTTAGGACTTTCGCCACAGCCTTTATGCCTCCTGTGCCGAAACTTCAAGGGAAGGGTGGGAACGCTTCCTTTGGCGCCCCCACCCTTTTTGTTCAGTGTGCCGTTCGCTGGCGCAGTTCCTTCTCCAAGATGTCGTTGATGAGTTCGTGATGGGCGGTGCGGTCAAGGCTGCGCTCAATGACTTTTTCGGCGATGCGGATGGCTAAGTCGGCGACGAAATCGCGCAACTCCACCATCAGTTTCTCCCGCTCCAAAGCGATTTGCTCCTGCGCCCGCTGCACCATCCGCTCGGCGTTCTCCCGCGCTTCCGCCAGTAAAGCATCACGGGCTTGGTAGGCTTGCTGCATCGCTTCTTGCAAGCGGGCGCGGGCTTCTTCTTCAATGCGGGCGAGGCGTTGCTCGTATTCCGACCGCAGCCGCTCCATTTCGGCGCGTTGGCGCTCCGCATCCTCAATGGCTTTGCGCACCCGCTCTTCGCGTTCCCGCAAAATTTGCTGGATAGGCACGAAGGCGAACTTGCGCATCAAGAGGTAAAGGAGCAGGAACGCCACCGCCTGCGAGGCAATCCATTGCCACTGGAACTTCAGTTGCCCCAACACTTCCAATGGGCTGACCATGTTCGGTCACCGCCTTACTTGATGGCGGCTTTCGCCAGTTCCAAGACTTGCTCAACGCCAGGCAACTTACCCTGCACGACGAAGAACGCAACCAGCACATAGATGACCAGCGACTCAATCAACGCCAAGCCCAAGATGAGCGAGAAGCGGATGTCGCCAGCGGCTTCGGGTTGGCGGGCAATGCTTTCCACGGCGGCGGAAGCCGCTCGCGCTTGGGCTTGCGACGCAAACACCACCGCCAGCGGTAAGCCTAAGCCCACCGCCAACGCCAAGGCTGCCAAGTAAGCACCGACAGCACCCATCCATCCATCCCTCCTTGCAAAGTTTTCAAGGGCTTAATGGGCTGCCTCGTGGGCAGCGTGCCCTTCGTGTTCACCTTCATGGTGCGCCACAAACAAAGCGATGTAAACCGCCGTCAACGAACTGAAAACGAAGGCTTGGATGAACGCCACCAACACATGCAACAAAACGACGGGAAACTGAAAAGGCAAGGGAACGGTGATGGGCTTGGGCAAAAGCCCGAAAGCGTGGAGGGTAATCATGCCCAGCGACGCAAACTGGAAGATGACCGTGTCTTCACCGAAAATGTTGCCGAACAAGCGGATGGACAGGGAAAGCAATTTGGAAAACTCACCGACCAAGTGCACGACGGGGGCAAGGGTGAAGATGTTGAAAAAGATGTTGGCGAACAAGTTGGGGAAGGGGCGGTCAAAGTAGTGCAGCAGGTAATTTTTCAGCCCCAACTCTTTGATGGCGATGGTGTGGACAATCGTCAGGGACGCCAATGCCAAGCCGATGGTGATGTAAGGGTGCGCCGTCGGCGACATGAAACCGGGGATGAGCCCAATCAGGTTCAGCAGCAAGATGTAGGTGAAGAAACTGCCGATAAGCGGCGCATATTTCTCGCCGCCGGGACCGATGGCGCTTCGGCATAGGCTCTCAAAAAATTCCACCGCCATCTCCCAAAGGGTTTGGGCGCGGGTGCGGGGAAAGATGTCCAGCCGCCGATGAAGCCACCAGAAAAAGCCGACCAACAACAACCCAGTGAGCACGGAAAGGGCGAGCCAATCAGGGATGCCGAATTTCAGGTAAAGGAAATGCAACCAAGTCTCCTCGGGGGCAGAAATGTGGGGCGTTGCCCCATGCCCGCCAGCATGGGCGCCACCGTGAGCCGCCATGTGTGACGCATCCGCCATCGGGTGCTACCCCCTCTGTCTGTCGCCCGATCTTTTTCGCACGCAACTACTGGGTTGCCTGTCGCTTAAAACCTGTTAGCATCAGCCCGAAGACCTTCAAGACGAGGACGGCATGTAGCGTGGCAACGCCAGCGGTCAAAAGCACGCCATCAAGATAACGCAACCGCGCCAGCAAGTAAAGACCTGCCAGCAAAATCCCATACTTGCCGACCATCAACGCCCCCGCCCAACGCCGTTTGGGTGGCGCTTCCTGCGGGGCGCGGTAAGTCTGGGTCACGAACAACTCCGTCACCTTCAAAAAGCCGAGGCTGATCAAAACGCCTAAGGCGTAATTGACCACCCACTTGCCGTTGGCGGTGGCGCACAGGAGAAGGGTGACCAACCCGCCGACGACCAGCGTCGTCCGAACGAGGCGCTGCAGGAAACTCACATCCAAACCGTGCTGTCCTGTCATGGGCGCTTTCGCTCCCGTCGCGAGACTTGCAACAACATGCGGACTAACTCCACTGTGCCAGCGACGCCGCCCAAGATGACCCCGATGGCTTTGCCGATGGGATCAATGCCGAAGCGTTTGTCCAGCCAGACGCCGATCAAGAGCCCAGCGACGACGGCGCCCACCATGAAAGTGCCCGAAGTGGCGGCGACCGCCCAATCCAAGCGGCGCATCGGCGATGCCCCTTTGCCTTTCTCCATAGCCTGCCCTCCCGTCATGCATGCCGTCCCCCAAAGGATAAAGCGCCTTGACAGTAAAATCCACATCGCTTAAGGCGTTTGGGTGCGCAAAGGTTCGCGTTGCCGCATCAGGACGCGCCGATCGCGAGATGCAGAGACCCACTTCATCCCCCAAAGGAGCATCAACCCGATGGCAACGCCGAGCCAAATGCCGTGCACCGTCCGCAAAAGGGACAAGGCGATGGGCGTGTGGGCGTGGCTGAAAGTGTTCATGACCGATGCCAACCCGATGACGGCGGGCAAAAAGAGCCATTGACCGATTTTCGCCTCCAAGTGCGTGCCTGTCAGGAAGAAGAACGCCAGCACCAAAGCGGGATGACCTAAGACGAACTCCTTGAAGCGGGGGCGGGCGATGAGCCAATCTTCAAAAAACGCCCGCAATTTCAACTCCCAACTGGCAACCCCCACCGAAGGTTCGTTGCCCGTGCGCATCAGCCAGTAAGCAACGAGGATGCCCGCCATCACCAACAGCGCTACTTGCCCCCATCGGACGGGCGCATTTGAAAGGGAGCGAAAATTTTCGCCAGCGATTGCCCATCGCTCTTTCGGTGGCAACGCTTCCGTCTCCCACCATTGGGCGAAGGAAAGCGTCAAGACGAGCAGCAACGGAAGTAGTTGTGACAATTTCACGCCCGCAAATTCGTCCACCTTGAGCCAGAAGCGATGGTCAAAAAGCAGCGCCGCTTCCATGACGCCGCAGGCAAGCAGGAAAGCGAGGCAAGTCGCCAACCCTTTTGCCATCCGCTGCCATCGGCTTTTGCTGTCCAATGTTTGCCGATAACCCAGCCACAACGCCAAGACAGGCGCCGTCACCGCTATCCCGAAAGCGCCTAACTTCGCCGCCCAAAGAGGAGTGAGAAACCGCAACGCGAACCCGAACGCACCGACCAGCATCAGCAGCGTCCATTGCTGCTGAATTGTCAAGGGCACAAAGAGGGTGAGGAACGCTACGCCCACTGCGACGGCACCGAGCCAGACAAGCGCCCAAAGGGGAAAGGGAGCGGTCACCGAAGGCAACGGTTTGGGTTGCCCGACGAGAAAGCCGTTGCGCTCTAACTCCACTCGCAACGCCGACAAGTAATCCGCCGCCGTTTGCAATGGTTCGCCCTTCCAGTGCGCTGGCAAGCGGATGTAACAGAGTCGGATGTTGCGCTCCCGCACGGCTCGGCTGAAACGGTCAGTCAGTTCAGGCAAGGTGAAATTGGGCAACTCCCGAAGGCTGACGCTGTGCACCCGAACGACCCGCTCAGCGATGAGTCGCCCTAAAGTTCGGTCACCCTTCTGTGCCGTCAACTCCAAGAGACCGACCAAAACGCCCAACTCTTTCAGGGCTTGGGCAACTTGCGGGAGCATCGTCCGATAGCCAAAAACTTCCTCCCCTTCAAACAGGACGGCGAAGGCACCGCTTTGGCGCACTTCGTCCATCCAAAAGCGAACACCCTTTTCCGTCAAGCCCATCGGATTGGGCAACCTTGCCACGACGCCCAGTCCCGCACGGCGCACCGCTTCCGCCAACTCTTGGTCTAACCCGATGGGCAACGGAGATTGAAGCACCGCTTCGGAAGGTAACGGCAACAGCCATTGCCCACCTTCCCGATGAGGCGGTGGGAGAACTTGCAGCCATTGCCGTTGCCACGATGCCCGCAAGCGGTCTAAGGGCTGACGGGACGAGGCAGCGAGGGCAGGCGGTCGGCGGCTGAGGACGGTCACGCGCCCCGTTTGCATCCAATCGTGGAGCGTTTCGGAGGAAACAGAAATCGCTGTCGCCCCTGCCCCTTGCAGACGCGCCAACACTTTGTCAAGGTCGCCTGTCAGGGCTTGGAGCAACCGAACTTCCGTCCCGTCCACGACGAGGGCGACGGTGCGGTATTGGCGCTCTATTTGCCAACGCCATCCCGTCAGCCCGACGGCGACTGCCAGTCCGATAGCCCAAAGAAGCCAAAGGCTGCGATGCATCGTGGGTTGCCCCCATTTCTGGCGACACGGCGATTTTGTCACGCCAAAAGGGCGAAGGTCGGTTATGCCAAATGGCGTGCGCCGATTGGTCATAGCAACCGTCAAGGCGCTCGCCGCAAACTTGACAGCACACTGACCATCAGGCAAAAAGCATCCCAAAAGTTTTGCGGAGGTGTCGGCAGCGATGTGCGGGATTTTTGGCTATGTCGGCGAGCGGGATGTCGTGGAAGTGTTGGTCGCAGGGTTGAAACGGTTGCAGTATCGGGGCTATGACTCTTGCGGGATCGCTGTCTTGGATGGCGACGAGTTGGCGGTCATCAAGGAAGCGGGGCGCATTGAGCGCTTGGAGCAAACCCTTTCCCGCTACACCTTCCAAGCGAAAGTCGGCATCGCCCACACCCGTTGGGCAACGCACGGCACGCCAACGACCGCCAACGCCCATCCCCACACCGATTGTCAAGGCGCTTTAAGCGTCGTCCACAACGGCGTCATTGAAAACTTTTTGCCCCTGCGGGAAGCCTTGAGCCGACGGGGGCATATCCTTCGCTCGGAAACGGACACGGAAATCATCGCCCACCTGATTGAAGAGGAATTGCAGCGGGAAGGCAACGGCAACGATGCCGCTCAAATTTTTGTCCACGCCGTCCGCCGCGCTTTGCGGCAACTGAGGGGCAGTTACGCCATCGCTTGCCTTTGGGAGCGGGCGCCCGGTGTCATCGTCGCCGCCCGACACGGCTCTCCCCTTATCGTCGGCATCGGCAACGACGAAGCCTGCGTCAGTTCCGATTTGAACGCCATCTTGCCCATCACCAAGCAAGTCGTTTTGCTCAACGATGGTGAAGTAGTGCTGGTCACGCAAAAGGGGGCACGCCTTTTTGACTTGGACGGTAACGAGTTGCCCGTGCGGGTTCAACGGATGGATTGGGAAGTCGCCGACGAAGACCGTGCGGGCTATCCGACCTTTATGCTCAAGGAAATCCACGAGCAACCCGAACGGCTTCGCCGCATCATCGCCTTGCGCTGTGACGAAGCCGCTAACCCACCTGCCTTTGAGGAACTGACGATGCCGCCGTCGCAACTGATTGCCTTCCGCCGCATCATCGTCCAAGCGGCAGGCACTTCGTGGCATGCGGGGCTTTACGGCAAATATCTCTTTGAACGCTACCTGCGCATCCCGACCGACGCCGAAATCGCTTCAGAGTTCCGCTACCGAGAGCCCGTCTTGGAGCAAGACACTTTGGTCATCGCCATCAGCCAATCGGGCGAGACGGCGGACACTTTGGCGGGCATTCGCCAAGCCCGCAGCCGTTTCGTGCCCGTCTTGAGTTTGTGCAATGTGCCCGGCTCTACGATGACCCGCGAGAGTGACGCCGTGATTTACTTGCAAGCAGGTCCTGAAATCGGCGTCGCATCCACGAAGGCTTACACGGCGCAGTTGGCGCACCTGTTTTTGTTGACCCTCTACTTGGCGCGGCTGAAGTGGCTGCTGAGCGATGCCGAGATCAATGCCTTGCTGGACGAGTTTCGCCAATTGCCCGCCAAGATGCAACACATTTTGGACGAGCAGGACGCCGTTGTGCGGGAATGCGCCCGCACTTTCCTGAACGCCCGTTACTTCCTTTACTTGGCGCGGGGCATCAACTACCCGACGGCGTTAGAAGGTGCGTTGAAACTCAAGGAAGTCAGTTACATCCACGCTTCGGGTTATCCCGCTGGCGAATTCAAGCACGGTCCGATTGCGCTGGTGGACAAGGACACGCCCGTCGTCTGCATCGCCCCCAAAGACAGCGTTTACGAGAAGACGCTGGCGAACATTGAGGAAGTGAAGGCGCGGGGCGGTCGGCTCATCGTCGTCACGACGGAGGGCAACGGCGATTTTGATGGGATGGCAGAGTTCGTCTTCACCATCCCGCCCACCCACGAGCACCTAACGCCCTTGCTGACTGTCTTGCCCCTGCAACTTCTGGCGCACCATGTGGCGGCGATGAAAGGGCTGGATGTGGACAAACCCCGCAACTTAGCCAAAAGCGTGACGGTGGAGTGACTTGACTTCCGCCAACGCCTGCCTTACCCCGCAAAATTTTGTGCGGTGAACACCATGCTGGCGTGGTTGGAACTTGCCGTCACTTTGCCGATGGATGGGGCGGAGATGGCTTATGGGTTGCTGGACCAAATCGGTTGTGTCGGAGTGGCGCAAAAGCAAGATGCCAACGGTTCGGTAATGGTCGTCGGTTATTTGCCGTCAACGGAAGACGCCACCGAGAAATTGGGTTGGCTGATGGAGCGGTTGGAGTGGGCGCACCAGCAAGGTTGGCTTTCTGCCCCCGCTTCTGTGACGACGAGGTTGCTGGACGCCGAGGAATGGGAAGTTCCGCTGAAAGAGAGTTTGCCCCCCTTGCCCATCGGCAATCGCTTCCTTGTTTTACTCACCGACGACCCAGCCCCGCCGACCGAGCGCATCGTTTTGCGCTTACAAAGTTTGGGCGGGTTCGGCACGGGACATCACCCGACGACGCGCATGTGCTTGGAGTTTTTGGAAAGTTGCGAAGTGGCAAGCAAGCGGGTCTTGGATGTCGGGACGGGTTCGGGCATCCTTGCCATCGCCGCTGCCCGTTTGGGCGCTGCCGAAGTCGTCGCAACGGACATAGACGCCGCCGCCTTAGAGGCAGCGCGCGCAAACGCCGAACGCAACGGTGTCACCGACCGCATCCGTTTCGTCAAGAGCGACCTTCTGCGGAAAGTGGCGGGCAAGTTTGATTTGGTGCTTGCCAATTTGCTGACGCCCTTGATCAAAGACTTGGCGTGGCAGTTGCGGTCAAAAGGGGCGCTGTCGGAAGGTGGCATTTGGATTGGTTCGGGCGTCAGCACCGAAGGTTGGGACGAAGTGAAGCCATTGCTGAGCAAACTGGGCTATCGTTTGAGGCACGAGCGCATCTTGGACGGCTGGGTTGCCTTTGAAGCATTTGTTGGAACGCCTGACAGGCGCGACTGACTTAAGGTCAAAGGGCAACCGAAGTCGTGGCTGATAGCCACTCCGAAACAGCGCGGAAGGAGGTTTGAGCGATGGGGCAACTGGACGGCAAGGTGGCGTTGGTGATCGGAGGGACGGCACGGGATGGTTTCAACGCCATCGGGGCGGCGATGGCGCACTTTTTGGCGGACGAAGGGGCGCTGGTTTTCCCGACTTCCCGCAACCGAGAAAAGGTGGAAGCGACCGTCAACGCCATCGCCCAAAAGCATCCCTACCCCAAGCCCATAGACTTGAGCAAGTTGACCTTTGACGCCCGTGACGAAGGGGCGCTGGTGGCGTGTTGCGATTACTTGGAAAGCGAGTTCGGTCCGATTGACATCCTTGTCAACGCCCAAGGCATCCTTGCCCGCTACAACGCCGAGGACATCCCGCGTGAAGTTTGGGAGGACATCTTGGGCGTGAACTTGCTGAGCGTGGCGCGGGCGTGCCAAATCGTCGGCAAGCGCATGATTGGTCGGGGACGGGGGCACATCATCAATGTCGCCAGCGAGACGAGTTTGCGGGCGATCCCGTATGTGGCGGCTTACGGGACAAGCAAAGGGGGCGTTCGGGCGTTGACGGCGCAACTGGCGTGCGAATGGGCGCGCTACGGAATTTGTGTCAACGCCATCGCCCCAGGGCTGATTCCGACCGATTTGAACCGTGCCGTCTTGGAGCGCGAACCTGAACGGCTGCGCCGCTTCTTGCAAGCGACGCCCGCCAACCGCTTGGGCGTTTACGAAGATTTGCGGGCAGCGACGATTTTTCTGGCGACCTGCACCAACTATGTCAACGGCATCACTTTGCCTGTGGACGGCGGGATGAGTGTCGTGTTGTTTGCGGCGTATTGACATCGCAAGCCTGAAACGATTCGTGCCTAATAGGCACTCCAACATTGGAGGGCGGCGAGGCGTTCAAGGGACAGTTCGGCAAGGCTGTCCACGACCAAATCGGCACCCGCTTCCAAGAGGGCATCACGCGGGTTTGTCGTCGTGACAGCGATGCATTTCATCCCGCCCCGCTTGGCGGCGATGACGCCTGCGATAGCGTCTTCAAAGACGAGGCACCGTTCTGGCGGGACGCCTAACCGCTTGGCTGCCGTCAGGAAAACTTCGGGGTCGGGTTTGCCCTTCGTGACATCCTCGGCACCGACGAGGGCATCAAAGACATCCGCCATGCCGATTTGCTCCAAAGCGAAGGCAATGTTTTGGCGGGGCGTGGAAGAAGCGATGGCTAACCGAAAGCCCGCCCCTTTCAACGCTCGCACCAACTCCTTTGCACCTTTCAAAGGCGTCAACTTCCCTGCCGCCAGTTGCCGATAGAGGGCTTCCTTGCGCTCGCTCCATATCGCAATTTGTTCGTCCGTAGCGTCGGGGAAGAAACGGCGCAAGATGGCATCGTTGCGTTGCCCAAAGGTCTGGCGAAACAATTCAGGCGTCATCGTAAAACCGACTTCCTCGCCCAACTTGACCCAACTGGCAAAATGGAAAGGCGACGAGTCAATGAGCACCCCGTCCAAATCAAAAAGCGCTCCTTTTTCTGCCATCCTTTCACGCTCCCGAACGAAAGTTCTTCGCCACGCACCAGTGAACCCGAAAGATTTTGGCAGATGCTCTGCCCTTCGGCGTCGGGAACTTGTGAGCCCAACGCAGGCGTTTAAGGCGTCGGGAACTTGCAAGCCCAACTTGAGCATTCAACGGGCGTCGGGACTTGAAGATGCTGGGGAAGCATTTAAAGGCATGGCGGAGGTGAAAAGGCGGTGCGCGGTCTGAGTCGGTTGCTTTTTATCATGGTCGCTGCCACAAGTCTGCCAATGGCGCAGCCGAAACGGGAGCAGAAGGAGTTGCATATCTTTGCGGGTGCCGCCAACATGCCCCCGTTAATGCAGGCGGCGCGCCTTTACGAGAAGCGCTATGGCGTCAAGGTGCGGCTAACCTTTGGCGGGTCAGGCGTCGTCCTATCGCAAATGAAACTTGCCCGCAAGGGCGATGTGTATGTGCCAGGCAGCGATGACTTCATGGAGAAGGCGCTCAAGGAAGGAGTCGTTGACCCCAAGTCGGTGCGAGTCGTTTGCTGGCTGGTGCCCGTCATCAATGTGCCGAAGGGCAACCCGAAGGGCATCAAAAGTTTGCAAGACCTTGCCCGCCCCAATCTTCGGGTCGCCATCGCTGCGCCCGGCTCGGTTTGCTTGGGCGATGTGGCGATGGAGATTTTGCAGAAGGCAGGCTTGTGGGAGAAAGTCAAGCCCAACATCGTCGTGCAAGCAAAAGATTGCGCCGACTTAGCGGCGCAACTCAAACTGGGCACGGTGGATGCCATCATCGGTTGGGATGTCTTCGCCTACTGGTATCCCGATGCCCCGATGGACAACATCGCCATCCCGCCCGACATCCTGCGCGTTCGCCACATCCCCGCTGGCGTGACCGTCTTCGCCCGCGACAAAAAGGAAGCCCAACGGTTCGTGAACTTTCTGGCGTCCAAGGAAGGCAAGCAATGCTATGCCCAATGCGGTTACTGCACCAAACCGCCCACTTTGGCAGGCACGCGCAAACAAGGAGGGACAAACCGATGAAGCGACGAGGCTTCACGCTCATTGAATTGCTGGTCGTGATTGCCATCATCGCCATTCTGGCGGCGATTTTGTTTCCCGTCCTCAGCCGCGCCCGCGCCAAAGCCCGTCAAGCCAGTTGCCTGTCCAACTTGCGCAACCCCGTCAGGCATTCTTTTGGTTTGGACGCATAAACGGATTTTGATGCATCTAAGCCTTGCGAGGAGGTGTCGTCGGATGAGGCGTCGGCTTTGGTGGCTCATCGGCGTCGGTGGGGTTGCAGGATGGGCACTGATGGCGCAAGTGACAAACCCGCGCATCGGTCCCTTCCAACCCGCCGAGCGAACCAATCCCGTCACTTACGACATTTCCGCCCAACTCGTCTTCACCCCGCCCGTCGGGACGAAAGTCGCCCATGTTTGGATTGTCAAGCCACCCGACGATGCGGGACAGGAAGTTTTGGCGTTTGAGACCGACCCAAAGCCCACTTTGGAAGCACCTGACCCGCTTTACGGCAATCACCTCGTTTACTTCCGCTTAGACAATCCCGACGGGGCTCAGGTCATCCGCTATCGGTTGAAAATCCGCGTCTGGGAACTGCACTGGAACCTTGACCCTACGAAGGTGACGGCTTTTTTGGAGGCATCAATGCCTGAGTGGCTGCGCAGCGAAAGTCGCGTCGTCGCCGATGACCCGCGCATCCGAGCAGTTGCCCAGAAAGTCGCTGGCGATGCGACCGAACCCTTTGAGCGGGTGCGGCGTATCCTGCAATTCGTGATGGACACGATGACTTACTCGCACGGCGAATGCTCATTGCAAGCCAGCGCCTTGCATGCCCTGACGAAACGCATCGGTCATTGCAGCGATTATCATGGCTTTGCGACGGCATTGCTCAGGAGCGTCGGCATCCCCGCACGGGTCACCTACGGCATCAACCCCTTCATGCGCCGTTCACCGTCCCATTGCAAACTGGAAGTCTTCCTGCCGCCTTACGGCTGGGTGCCTTTTGACCTTTCCGAGACGGACAAAGTGCTGGAGCAATTGGCGAAAAGCGACCTGCCAGCGGAAGTTAAGGCACAGCGGCGAGAAGCCGTTTTGCGTTGGCTGTTCAGCGGCTTCCGCGACAACACTTGGTATCGGGTGACCATCGGCACCGATTTCCCCATCGTCCCACCCGTTGCGCCCAACCCGCCTGTCATTCGCACGGCTTACATCGTTTGCGACGACAAGGTGTTGCCCGACCCCGACCCTGCCAATCCCAACCGCATGGAGTTTGCGTGGCAGTTGGTCTGGGATGTCAAGCCCGACAAAGTAGTGGAGTTCCCCTGGTCGTTGTGGCTGCGCCCGTGAGCCATCGCAAACTTAACGCTACCTCACCATCGTTGAGCCCCCTAAAATCAGCCTTCGGGTTAACATTGCGCCCGTCGGTGAATTCCCCGACATTGTATCAGCACTTTCCCTGACAGCAATTTGAGCCTCGTGGTTTTAGTTTACAAGTGGCTTCGCTTGCAAGCCGGCGAAAGGAGGCATGTAACATGGTCAAAGAGAAGGGCGAAAGCGTGGAGCAGCAAGTCGGGCGAAGGGACATACTGGCGAAAATCGCAAGCGCTGTCTTCGCTTCTCTTGTTGCGCCGGCTGTCTTAAGCGAAACCGCACAAGCAGCCACAG
>Ga0080007_1068507_pt1 | contig 27428 bp, 32 predicted proteins | sample OctOCTMetagenome_FD_69210 | JGI IMG/M metagenome (GOLD analysis project Ga0080007, IMG submission 69210) | Hot spring and microbial mat streamer communities from Octopus Spring Streamers, Yellowstone National Park, USA - OCT_B (SPADES... | ecosystem: Environmental > Aquatic > Thermal springs >...
TGTAGTATTCATGTTCATTGCTTTCTGAGACCTCTTAACGCTATGAGATATGCTGATGCTTATAAACCCAGAGATATGTTTAACCGGTGACCCCGGGTTTCCGAGACCCGTAGGGTGATGAGCCACCAGGCGACTGATGGGGAGCCTCTGCGGTGAGGGGGCTCGGGGAGACCGTTGAGAAGCAGATGGTGGAGAACCACCATATGCTGAGAAACGGTATCGGGTTACGAAGACTTGCGAGCCTATTGTATCTCATTTAACGAAACGACTAGGTTTAATACATTATGGCATAATTGTTTTAAAACATGGTGCACCGATGATCCTCTATGCGGTGAGATGCGGATCCAAACATAGATAGGAGTTCAATGGTGTTAGGTTCGACATGGCACCATCAGAGTTAGGTGAAGTCAGCGAATCCACACCGAGGGCTAACCCCCTCCCACAAACCGTAAGAGACGATCTATCCTGAAGCTTCTGCTTTGCTTTCCAATATATGTTTATATAGAAATGTTGTTGTAAAGCACTTATTCATCATTAAAGTATAGAAATATTTAAAGTCTGTACTACATAGTATTATCGGGTGTTCTTAGATGGACAGGCTAGGCGTAGGCTTAATTGGAGCTGGGTTTGTTGCAAGGTTTCACCTGAGAGCTTTTACAAATGTGAGGAATGCTGATGTTGTTGCGATATATTCTAGGACTATTGATAGAGCTAAAGAGCTTGCCTCATATGCTGAGCAGCTTGGCATGAAAAGACCTACCATATACAGCGATGTGTGGGATCTGCTTAGAGATCCCAAGGTTAATGCGGTCTGGATATTGACTCCAAATGACACCCACGCTACATACGCTAAATATGTCGCTGAAGAAGCTAGGCAAGGTAAAGGGAATCTAGTCGGCGTCGCTATTGAGAAGCCCCTTGCAAGAAACATCAGAGAAGCTAAGGAGATGGTAAGCGCAATCGAAAAATCAAGCCTCCTCCACGGTTATCTAGAGAACCAGGTTTTCATGCCTTCCATTATGCGGGGAAAGGAGATCGTATGGGGTATCGGGGCTAAGTATTCAGGAAGACCATATCTAGCGAGGGCAGCCGAAGAGCATAGTGGGCCTCACAATGCTTGGTTCTGGAGACCCATAATCTCGGGTGGGGGCGCGCTACTAGATATGATGTGCCATAGCCTGGAAGCTTCAAGATATGTCCTCTACGACCCTAATAAGGGGAAGGACAGCCTAAAGCCCAGATATGTATATGGGGAGACAGCCACCCTAAAATGGCTTAAGAAAAAATATGTGGAGGATCTAAGAAACAGATTCGGGGTAGACTTCGAGAAAGAGTATGCAGAGGACTACGCACTAGCGATAGTGACATACGAGGATGAAGAGGGAAACGTGGTTTTAACAGAGACTAGAACCTCCTGGGCATTTGTTGGGGCTGGCCTGAGGCTCTCGTTCGAGGTTCTAGGCCCAGAATATAGTCTCTATGTAAATACTCTGCAGCCAGAGCTCTTCACATTCATAAGCAGGAGCATAAAGATCCCGCCTACAGAGGAATTTGTGGAGAAGCAGAATGCGGAGCAGGGCTTAATGCCGGTTTTGCCTGATGAATCTATAACATATGGATACCATGCAGAAGATAAATATATGGTAGACTCATTCCTAGCAGGTAAGATGCCTATAGAGAACTGGTACGATGGATATATGGTAGTCCAGCTAATGATGCACGCATATCTCTCAGCAGAAAAGGGTGCTAAGATAAGGTTTGACCCAGCACAGGTTGAGGACTACATACCGCCATATGCGAGAAAAAGGGCATAGCTACTCAGTCTCAAACCTTACATATAGATTCCAGAATTATATGGTTGGGGGCTTTACTTTAATTTCTTCCCCTTTTATAGCTGATTCATATATCCCATCTATTATCGCGTGGATCAACAAGCTTTGTTCCCCTGTAACAGGGGGTTCTCTACCGCTTACCACAGACTCGACAAAGGTTTTGACCATCTCGAAGCTCATTTCTTCTGGAGAAGGTGTTCTCAGCACAGGCTTTGCATCGTAGAGATGTCTCTTAGTCCTGCTATGATAGCTTACCTCAATAATTGCTTCGTGGCCCCTGGCCTCAATGCCCCCTCTATCTCCGAGGATCCTGAGCCTCATCTCTTCCCCAGGATATTGCACGTTGGCTGCCCAGCCAACCTCGATAAGCATTGAAGCACCATTGCTGAACCTAACGAATCCCACTGCGTAGTCCTCTAATTCGAAGGAACTGGGATCCCAGGAGCCCCAATTAAACCTAACCTCTTCAGGATTCCTCCCAAACTTGGTATAAACAGCTCCTGAGACCGCTACTGGCGTTGGAAAACCCATTATAGAGAGCACGTTATCGATAGCATAGCAGCCTATATCGAGTAGAGCTCCTCCCCCACCGCTTAACCTTTTATCTATAAATGTGGGTTTCCCCGGTATACCCCTCCTCCTCACTAGATAAGCATAGGCTACATAGATATCTCCCAGCCACCCTCCCTCTCTCAGCTCTATTGCATAGTCAAGCGCTGGAGAGAATCTCGACCAATATCCCACCATAAGGATCCTCCTCCTATTCTTAGCTTCAGAGACGACTTTAGCTGCTTCCTCAAGATTATGGGCTAGGGGCTTGTCGACCAGAACATGCGCCCCTCTCCTAATAGCTTCAAGCGCTACCTCAGCGTGAAGCCCCGTCGGAGTTACAACACTGACAGCGTCTGGTCTCTCCCTATCTAGCATCTCCCTATAATCTAGATACCCCTTAACCTTGAACTCCCCCGAGATCCTCTCAAGTCTCTCTCTATCTACATCAGCTACAGCTACGACCTCCACATTAGGGAGTTTATAATAGTGTATTAGATGTCTATTCCTTCCATGACCACCAACACCTATCACCGCAACTCTCAGCTTATCCAGACATCACCACCCCCAAGTTATCGGTGATCCATTTAGGTAGGGCTATATCTACCTCCTTTCCAACGACCGAGGATCTATATATAGCATCTAAGATAGCCATGTTCAGAACACCCTGCTCAGCTGTACAGAGGGGATATGGCGCCCTCTCTCTGCTGCTCAGAACAGCCTCAGCAAGCAGCCTCCACGATCTTGTAAAGGCATCTTCTCTAGGCGATGATAAAAGGGCTTCCGAGATCATATATTCATCCTCAACACTCATCATATAGTAGAGCTTATTAGCCCTTCCATCCTCTATAATTCCTCCTCTATCACCTAGTATGATGACCTCATCCACCTCATCCCTTAGATAGGAGGCCCAGCTAACCTCTAAATGGGCTGTAGATCCATCTGAGAATCTTATAAAGCCGGCCCCGAAGTCCTCCACCTCTATCTCCTCAAGCTCCTCTGGCCTTGGATGTTGAGGCAATGGATAGCCCATGAGCATGTCAAACCTCTTAGAAAAAGCTCTATAAGTTATCGCTGATACATGCTTTGGTATTGGGAAGCCCTGTATAAATAGTAGCGAATCCACAGCGTGGAAACCTATATCAAGCACAGCGCCACCTCCCATATAAGATGCCCAAGACTAGAATGATTTGCTAGGTTATAGCTTCGTTAGCTGAATCTATTTTAAATTTAAACATGATCTACTATTAATATAGAGTGATCAATATTTGATTGGCCTGTTATGGTTTCATAAAACCAACTTCAGCATAAATTAGTACAAAATAGAAATATATTATATATATAAATAAATATAAGTACTACCCCCACCCTGAAGGGCGGGTTTTTCAGTTGTAAATTTGATTAAATTAGATCCGGTTATAGGTATCTTCTTGATGAAAAGGGATTATAAGAGCCATGATGCTAAGGGGATTAGGGATTTGATATAAACGTAATAGATTATACAAAACCTGGGTTTCTATAAAAATATCTTGCTCCAGATTATGGGTTTTCAGCTGTATAGCTAATTAAACTATGTTTAATATATAATTATTTTTGTTTTGAATGTGCCCTTGCCAGTTATGCTTTTCTCACGATAAATGTAGTTGGTTTTTTCATTACTTCCTCTAAGGCCTTGGGAGATTAGCCAGGTTTCATCAGAGGATATTATCTCGAATGTGTTTCTCCCGGTTTTACATGTGATCTTGAGCCCTTCATCTCGGCATGATCCTCTGGCGTGGAGGTTCCATCTGAATATCCCATTACCTATTATTCGTCAACAAGATCTATTTCTTTTATATGATCCCTCTCTACAATACTTACCTCTCCAACCATTGTTATATCACCATATGTTTTTGCTCTGAAAACAGCGTGAACCCCAACAGCTGATCTGCTTAATCCAAGTATCTCCCCCTCACCTCATCGTGATCCTGATCCCCTCTTGTGATGGTATTGTGGGCTACTGACCTCCTATTCCAGGTCCAATGCTGAGGTCGTAGTAGCCTCCTGAGCCTGAGTCCACTATTATCGCTTCTCCTCTTCTATATACTTCGAAGCTGAGTTTGTCGGGATGCCCGTGCCATGCCCCATGTGGCCCGTAGTCTAATATGAAGAAAAATGAATCCGGATCTTCGCTTTCTCTATAGACAAATCTTCCGCTCGGATCTAGGTTGAGGACTTTCTCCCTCCTATATACTGGGAAATTCTCTTCCACAGGATCTCTGTTCTCTAGAATCATTGCTAATAGTGCTAGTGGGTTAGATATATATGGCTTAGTCCTCCACAGCGTCTTCGCAATATATCCCAATACATCGTCTCTATATCTGAGGTATGCAATCACATATAGATCTGATGGTATGTGAAACTCATTGGTATCTTCAAATGCCGGTGCTGTATTATATGGTGTTGATATATTCCACAGCCATAGCAGGGCCTTTCTTATCAGCGGCTCTTTGCCATCTAGGCTATGACGATATAGAAGATCGCTACCTAAATAATATAGAATCTCTGCACCACTCACAATACTCTCGAGATCATAGTGGTGGTAGCCAGCCGCTAGCTCGACAGATCCTCCATCATCTAGGAACGTGTACTGCAGAGTCCCAAGAATCTTTATCGCCTTCTCCCTATATAGATGGCTATATATGCTATCTATCTTAGCGGAGATCGCTAGGAGGCCGGCAGCCTCGGAAAACTCCCAGTTTCCAGCCCAGACGTTAGTCATCTTATATATTTCATATCCTATCTCATTGAGCATATATGCTAGATCATCTCTCAGTTCATGGTCTAAATACCTATCTATGAGATCTAGTGCGAGGACCCAGTGGACAAATCTCGAAGCCCCTCCTCCCCCATGTATTGCTGTATAATATCCTATCAGATCCTCCCTATACCAGTGATCAGCTATATTTCTATAGATCTTGTTCATCAGATCTATATAGGTATAATCCCTCATCAAGATATATAGGAATAGTATATCCAGCGGGTTGACGTTGAAGATCTTTACTTTGTTGCTGAGATCTCTGGCAATATCTTCCACAATGCTAGCTATATTCTTGATCTCAACATACCTTCTGATCTTATCTAGGATACTCTCTATAGGCCTTACATCAGTAATCTCTATGTTTAATATTTTCCTTAGCTTGGGGGTTCTCGAGATGTATAGGTAGATATCATGCAGCGCCACTGTATCTCTGTACTCGCTCTCCACATAGGGATTGTCATAGATATATTTCTGATATAGCCTACCCCTCATCCTGCCTGGGATCTTCTTTAGAAGCTCTAGAGCCTCCGGCTGTATGCTAAAACTCCTCCTAATCACATGCTTACCATCGCATACCTCTATTACGACATCTGGAATTTCATATAGCTCTCTATCCATGTTAAATCCTATTGCATCAACAGATCTAAATCCGCTGCTCCACATGCTCATAGGCGGACTCTCTATATAACTATTTTCTATTATTAGATTGCTCCTCCTGATACCCCTTTTAACGCGATCTATGCAATACCCCCTCTTACCTATAGAAGCCATGTTCTTGTCAAATTCTATGTACCCTCTGACAGCGCACAAGATCTCTTTTAATGGATACACAACGATTCTACCGCTATAGTGATCTCCTGGTAATGCTATTGAGGGGCTCTCTATAGATGCTAATAGATCCTCTGATACGTAGTCCAACCTTTCAAGACCTCTGACCGGTATGATCTCTATCTTAATAGAGTCTGCTTCTCCACTCTTCAATCTCCTCTTGGGCGTCATTATATTGATCTCTATGTTGAAGAACTGATCTTCAGATGCTATGAGGCAGTTTTCATGTAGACATTTTATAAGCAGGCCAGCTTTTATCGCACGGTCTATGGTAGCTATCCACCGGGCATCTGGAAAAAACCTAGATTTGTAGGAGTGCTTTTCAAATCTATATTCTCTAACTGTATTTGGTATCATAATCGATGAGAATGTCTCTCTACTGCTTTCAAACCCATAGTCCACGTAATATCTACAGCTATAGGTGGCGCCCTCAACGCCTGGATCTCCCCAGAAGCCCCCCGACCACATGCCGAGTAGATCATTATCCTAAATCTATTTATATACTCGCCATCATTCTTATTATGCGTCTCAACACTATATCTGATCGAGCTATCGCTTAACTCGATCCTCCATAGGAGGTCTACCCCTCCACTACTACATCTAAACATGAGATAGCCATCAACGATAATACTCTGGGAGGGCTCTGGGCAGAAAAAAGGCTCGAGAACATACATTCCCATTCCGGGCTTTTTAATCTCTAGCTCCGGCTTTCTTGCGAGGAGATGTTTAGAGTCGTTAACCCTATCTATTATCTGTGTTATCACACCTGTATCCAGATCTACCTCTACGGCTAGCACGCTATTCTCCAGCCTATATATCTTCATGATAGAAGTCCTCTTATAACCTCTTTCAAAGACTTAATATATTTATGTATATAATCCTCCGCCTCTAACATCTCTGGGTGGGGTATCCACATGGTTAGCTTGCAGGCCTTTTCGGTATTTGGTAGATTGAGCTTCCTATACTCTTCATAGGGCAACCTCCACTTCTTCTCACCAAAGGCATCCTGCCTATAGAGGGGGGTATGGTAGCCCTCAACGATTGAGAAGCCCTTTTCACGCATTTTATATGCTATCTTATCCTTGTTAAGCTTGCTCGAGTATCTCTCGTCTATCGATATTGGTATAAAATAGTAGTTAGTCCCCACATAATCCGGGTATCTATGTACATGGAGTGCCTCCTCGCCCGACAGCTCTTCGTAGACAATTTTCGCACTCTCGCGTAGCTTTGCCAGCGTCTGATCCAGCCTCCACAGCTGCGGAATTAGTACTGCTGCTTGGAACTCCAGCATCCTCATGTTGAGCCCTATTCTCTGGTGAAGATACCACCTCCCTCCTAGGGCTCTCCCAGCATGATGTATGGACAAGATCCTCTCGTAATAATCGTAATTATTAGTAAGGATAATCCCTCCCTCACCGGCTGTCATGAGCTTGCTGCTCTGAAAGCTGAAAATCCCCATATCTCCTAGAGCCCCTACCCTCACATTCCTGTAAATAGATCCGTGGGCCTGTGCGGCGTCTTCAACAACATATGCACCATGACCTCTCGAAAGCTTGTTGATAGTATCCATGTCGGCTGGGTTGCCTGCAAAGTGCACTGGAACTACCAGTTTCATTCTATGATCCTTATCCCTTTCGAGGATCTCAGCTAGATGGTTTGTATCGAGAGTAAGGGTTTCAAAATCTATATCGACAAAAACAGGTTTTAAGCCTATCACAACGCCAGCTGTAGCCGTTGCTATAAAGGTATAGGCTGGCACGACAAAGTAGTCCCCAGGCTCTATATCGAGGGTCATATAGCTGAGCATAAGGCCCATAGTTGCATTAATAACCGCTAATCCATATCTAGCACGATGATACAATGCAAAATCCCTTTCAAACTTCTCAATAAACCCAGCCCCATCGAATCTCCCCCACCTTCCGGATCTATATACCGATATTAAAAGCGATTCCTCTAGATCATTTGGCTTGGGCCATTTACGCCCAATGGACAACTATGTAGTCCCCAGTAAAGTTGGCTATTCAGAAAAATATTTTTAAGAAATAGTGTGGAGAAGACTCTAGAACATATCGAGACTAAGAGCAGCGATGATCAAGTTATAACCCCTAACTCCACCCTCCAGCTCGAAGGAAAATAGTCTTTATTCCTCCTAACGATGCGATATATTAAAGCTAGCAGGGCCCTTGATTAAAGATCACTTCACAATAGAGATGACCTCTTATTCACTATTAAAAGACAGAATTAGCCGCCCTCTCTTCATTGACAGCTCGTTAGCCTCACAATATGTTCTGGCTACATATTATTTGGGCTGTTTCGGCCTTTATAATCATTTGTAGCACTCATGTTTATTGATTTCTGAGACCTCTTAACGCTATGAGATATGCTGATGCTTATAAACCCCAGAGATATATTTAACTGGTGACCCCGGGTTTCCGAGACCCGTAGAGTGACGAGCCACCAGGCGACTAGTGGGGAGCCTCTGCGGTGAGGGGGCTCGGGGAGACCGTTGAGAGGCAGATGGTGGAGAGCCTTGAAATCATCAAACATGAAAGACTATGAACCACCATCTGCTGAGAAACGGTTCGGAGGTGTTGTAGATCTCTTTAGGAGTATTCGTTGGGAGGATCTTGGAGTTCAATTGTTGATCGTCCATGGATCTGTTTTAAGGAGCGATAAGCCCAGGGATATAGATCTTGTTGCTGTTGTAGACAGGGGTGAGGATGGGGATATGGATGAGGATAGTGTTGCTTTGAGGTTGATGGATTTTATTGAGAAGAGGCTTAAGATAGAGACTGATATCTATATAATTAAAGATCCAGGAGATGTCAACTGCTTTCTACTATGGGAGGCCCTCCGCCACGGCGTTATAGTCTATCAAAGCCCTGCTGGTAGGGAGAAGCTTGTTAGAGCTATAAACATATGCTATGACTTCATGTTATCACGAGAAAAGCTAGGATATACCGAGACGCTGGTTAAGCGGGTTATAAGAAATGCTGCATAAGAGGATCTTAGAATTGATAGCGTTGCACACAGACCTTCTTGAGAGGATCAGAGGGGAGGAGATCAAGTGGAATGATATCCTAGAGCTCTACGCAGTACTACATACGCTTCAAATACATGCTCAAGCAGTTATAGATTATCTCCTACATACATGTGCGATCACCGGCATATCATCTGAAACACCTATCAGATGTATAGAAGAGCTAAAGATAAGGGGGATGATCAGATCCGAGGATGCAGAGTTCATGAAAAGGGTTGTGAGGTTCAGAAACATATTAGTACATGAATACACCTCAATTGATATAGAACGCATAAAGAGAGCCATAGAGACCCAAGGATATATAAGAGCCCTCCAAATCATAAACGAATTGCAAAAGAAACTCGAAAAAAGCGGGTTACTAGATCCCTGAACCCCGCTCTTTAAGGCGGGAGGGGTCAGAATAGCTGTGTTCAGGGATAGGAGGCTGTTACAAGGCAAGCAATAGATTTAAATGCATCTAATCCTTAATTAATCATGTTTAATGATGAAGTGATATTCAGATGTGCTCGATATATTAGTATCCTCGGAGAGCGATGGCACTTCTACTCTCCTCAGATGGGAGCTCCATGGCATTAGGCTCGACGGGCATTCATACGGCTCGGATGAAGCCAACGATCCCGAGCTAAGGTCTGACCTCCTCTCTGCCTAGAAAGGGCGGGGGTTCCCCAGCTCTCTCACCGGCGGTTCATCGGTTCCCTCCATCTATTCGGGTTTACATCTGTCATCTAGAGGGAGTGGAGGGTGGTCAGAGATCCCCCTGGGATTTGCTTTGATCCTTAGCTTTTTCAATGCTCTCTTTCTTATGTTTAGCTTTCCGATGACATCCCTATCCTCTTCAAATCCGCATCTTGGGCATCTAAGCCTTCTATAATCAACCTCTTTTAATCCCTTGGAATCACATTTAGGACACTTAGACGATATCCCATTTGGATTTACTATTGCTAATGGCACCCCTTGCTTCTTAGCATTCCAATCGATCCACTTCCCCAGTCTTTTATAGCCCATTATGATGAGCTTTCTCCTGTGATCCTTGTTCTTTATCTTTCTTAGAGAATTTATCAGTCCTGTGAGATCCTCTCTAGCTACTGCGTGTCCAAGCTTCTTAGATAGCTCCACGATCCTCAGTGATGTTTTCCTAGCCCAGTACTCCAGAATGTTCCTAGCCTTTCTGTGATAGGATCTTATTCTATTTAGTATAACTTTTCTCCTCCATGCAGAATATCTAATGAGTATCTCTTCTGGAGATCCTCTGCAAGCTTCTTCCATTTATGGGCACTATCGACCCCGTGTCCCTCTCTTTGTTAATCACGTGATCTCCATAGACTATCTTTCTCTCATTAGCATCAACAGCTATAACGTCTCTTGGCTGGTAAGGCTCTGGCCTTGGTGTCTTCTTAGATATCCAAAGCATCATCTTATTATCTCTATACACGAGCTAGCCTCTCCATTATCATACTGATCATACCTCCTGTCCCAGCCAATGATCCTCATCCCTATCCCTCCTATGTTCTCCACATAACCTTTTTTAACCCTGTATCACGAGCCTTGGTGCAATAGCATGCTTAGCTTCTTAACCTTAGGCCTCCTACCCTTCCTAGGATTGTTCCTCCAGGCATTGGCATTTGCAAGGGCATTCCTATAACAGTCAATGGCAACCCTTGATGGGAGGTCGAACCATTCCCTCAGCTCTCTATATAGAGCATTATGAACCCTCCCAATGCTCCTCAGATCTAGGCTCAGAATCCTGTTTATAGCATAGTTGAGAGCAATATTGTATCTCCTGAGGAGCTCTATAGCCCCAGGCTCGGGACTAACCATCATTCCAATTGAAAGGGTAGGCAAACCTCACTGCTAGAAGCAATAGAGCCCCTCCAAAAACAAACATCTGGAAGCTATTAAAACCATCCCCCGCCTTAAAAGGCGAGGCTTTCAGTTGTAAATATCTCTCCATATTGTGGAGAGGAGCATATTTGAATAGCGGGTTAGAGGCTGGAATATTGGAGAGGTTATCCTTAAGGTATAATACTATTTAAGAGTTTCGAGGCGATCTAGGTCTGGAGTATTGAGTAGGATAACAACGAGAAGATCCTTATTGTTATGAGCCGAGCACGGGCTTTATACGTGTGATCTAAGGACTCCTCAGAGCATAGAGATCATGTATAAGAGAGAAAAGGCTTATTGCACTGTAGGGGGTAAGAATTAAAAGTATGAGGCGAGGAATAGAAATAGGGTTAAGAGTTTAGGTACAGACTCCACAGGCTTAAGAAGACTATTCACAAACGCTATCCATGTTTTTGAGGATCTGGAGGAAGAGGATCTCATGTCTAGAAAAGGGATTGATAGGAATAGAAGGAAAGGAAGCCCTAGAATACCTTGGAGGAGAATACATAGAAAGTCTCTGATGAGGCGTTAACAGCTTTCATACGCCAAATGAACATTAGAGAAGACTCCGAATGCGGGTCGGCAGTTAAGACCCAAGCAGGACGTATATTCCAACGTCTAAGATTTGATCTGAGGGTAAATAGACAGAAGGAGGTGCTATAAACATTAGGAGAAGATAACCAGGGTGATGGGGGTTACCCGTAGCTATGAGCTCGGGGAATCGATGGGGCGGAGCTGTGGGCTGGGGTCACCCTGAGCAAGAGAAGCCTTGTGATGTAGATCACGATGGAAAGAGATTCTGAGGGTGATGAGGCCAAGGGCAGAGAGCTTCATACTAAGCTATACTAGGTCCTATGAAGTCCGAACCTTGAGGATAAAGATTTATAACAATATTATGAAGCACCGATTCTAAAAATGGATTAGCTAGACTCTTTCTGAGTTTCTTTTTTCTCTCTCTGCTTTTTCTTTTCCTCTTCAAGCTTTTTCCTGGCGAATCCAACTGCCATGCTAGCATATAGATGCAGTTTCCAAGCTTCTACTCTGTGTCCGTATATCCATGCAACTTTTCTCGCTAGCTCTCTGAGCTCTAGTGCTTCTTCTAGGGTAAGCTCGTCCTTGTCTAGGAGCTCCTTGATCCTTCTCCACTCCTCCTTGGATATGGGATTTGTAAACGCTATCTCTAAGACTCTTCTAACCTCTCCCTTAACCATATCTCCTCTCTCTTTAGCTAGAACACCTTCGCCTACTAGAAATTCTATGAAAAACTCCTGGTACCCTACAAAATCAGCTCCAAGCCTTCTCATAACTCCTCTTAGTCTCTTGATCTCTCCCCCTAGTCTTGTTTCCACATCCCTGATCTCACCCTCGAGAGCAGTGAATCTCCTCCCAAGCCAGTATGCTAGGGTGGCTATTGAAATTATTATCGTAATAACTACTGAGAATATCGAGATCAAGAGCTCTGTTAAGCCGATTTCGGCCATATCTTCTCCTAAGTATTATTAGTTTTAAGAGATATAAGAAGTCCAAACCTAGGGATTATATATAGACGGTGACGGTGAATTAAAATATTGACAGATAACTCCTCCAGCTTAGAAGGCCGTTAATATCTAGCAATGGTTATGAGCAGCCTGGAGCGACTAGCATTAAGCCCTCATAGAAAAGAACTCTGAATAAAACACGATGGCACGCCTTAATTTAATGTGGGCTGGATCGTATTAGATAAGCAAGATCTGATATAGAGGATTAATTTAGAGGCTGTTACAGGATTACCAATAAATTTAAATACTTTATCTATGAATGCTTGGTGTAGCATGGAGAAGATATGCAAGGCTTAAGCATATAAGTATCTAATCCTTTCCTAATAATATTTGATGATGAGGCTATATTCAGATGTGCTGGATATTTGATATCCTTGAGAGCGATGATGCTCGAGCTCTCCTCAGATGTGAGCCCATGGCGTTAAGGGTGATCTACTATAGAATTGAAAGTAGGATTGAAAGGGGAAACGCTTAGGATTCCACGAATCACTAGGTTATATTGGTTGAACTTCTTTTGAAATCGAATCCTAGTTATCATATATATAAGATATGAAGCTTTCCTTAACCTCAGGGGGATTTTGGGGAAATTAGGGGATCTAAATATTCAAGATCTCGAGGCCGAGATCATTAAGGCTAGGGAGAGGATCATCGATTTTGAGAATAGGCTTGGCGAGGTTCTCGAAGATCTGAGGAAGATCTATAGCTTTCAGGAGATGCTTAGAAAATGTATTGAAGATAAGCACGGTGGGCACAGTGGAAAATAGGAAAGCCGAGCTTCTGAAGGAGCTTCTAGAGCTCTCTTCAAGAGAGTCTTCTTTACACTTTAAGCTTGCAACAGCTCTTGAGGAGACAAGGGTTGAGACCATAAGGCTTTCTGGTATGCTCTCAATGCGTGAGGTTGTAGGGCTTAGGAATGAACATCTCAGGAGAGAGGTTGAGGATCTCATCCGCAAATATGTTATCTATATTCCTGAGGAACGCAGGTGATTAGATGAACCCCCTCAAGATCTTCAGGATCTCGAGCAGATCCAGAGAGGTTGATAGGTGCGATCGTATGGTGCTCATAAGGCTCAGGGAGGAGATGAGGAGAGGACGCGGGTGCCCAATATGTAATCTCATTCTAGATGTTGAAGAGAGGTCCATAGAGAATATTCTATACGAGATGGTTAACGATCCAGCAGTGAGGAACAGAATCAGGAGTAGCCTTGGCTTCTGCCCCTTCCACGCTCACCAGGTGATCGATTTTGTAAAGAGGAACCCCTGGCTAGATGGGCTCGGCACTTCAATAATATATCTCGATATGGTGGAGACCTATCTAGATATGATAGAAAATGGAGGAGCAATGAGCATTACCGATATGTGGGCATCCTGCTACCTCTGTGAAAAAGCTGAGGAGTTCGAGAGAATCTATGTCGAAACCCTCTCAATATGCTTTGAAGAGGATCAAAAACTATTAGAGAACTATGCCTCCTCCTCATCCCTCCTCTGTGCAAGACACTTAGAGAGTGTCTATAACAGGCTTAACAGAGTTATAGGTAAAAAGATCCTTCAGATACAGAAAGAGAAGCTTACCAAGATAGCCCAGCTCATGAAGAGCTACATAGAAAAGCAGGACTACAAGGCACGATCCCCACCTACCGAGGAAGAATCTGTTGCCTGGATCATTGCGATCAAAGCCCTTAAAGGAGATCCCTCTACACAGATCGTCGTAATCCGGAGTGAAAGAGGCCACCACAAATAGCTTTTACAACCGAAAGCCTCGCCCCTTCAGGAAGGAGGTAGTTTTTATTGGCTTTTCATCTCTATTTATTTTTGGAGGGGTTCTATGGCCCCTAGCTCGGACTAACCATCACCCCTATCGAGATGGTTAGCGCCCCTTCACTGCCAGGGGCCATAGAGCTCTTCAGAAGATATAATGTAGCTCTTAACTACGCTATAAACAAGACCCTGAGACTGGGTCTGAGAAACATTGGAGAGGTTCACAACGCTCTATATGGGGGGCTGAGGGAGTAGTTTGGGCTTCTATCTAGGGTTATTATTGGCTGCTATAGAGAAGCCCTTGCAAATGCCAATGCCTGGAGGAATAATCCTAGGAGGGGTAGGAGGCCTAGGGTTAGGAAGCTATCAGTGCTTCTGCATAAAGGCTAGGGATACAGAGTCAAAGAAGGATATGTAGAGATCATAGGAGGGATAAAGCTTAGTATCATCGGCTGGGATAGGAGGTATGATCAGTATGATAATAGGGAGGCTAGGCTAGTCTATAGAGAGGGTAAGACGATGCTTTGGATATCCCACAAATCCTGCCCAGTTAGAGATTCATGTATTGCTCCACCTAGCGCTCATATACCATGCGCATAGGGGGATATAACCCTTATACATCTATATATTGAATGAGCTGATTAGTGATGTGAGTAATCAAATACATAATCATAAGAACACAGGGCTTTTCAAATAATAGCTAAAGGGATCGCGGTGACATTAATGGAAGCAATAGCATCGGGAATATCAGGAGCCCTAATAAACAGTAAGATCTATATGTTAAGAGCTTCTGAAGAGCCTAAAAGATCTTACACAGGTGAAGAGCTATCCAGAGGCGAAGAAGGGTTTGTAGTTTTTGGAAAAATTACGAGATATTGGAGAGACACTCTTTCGGTTCAAGGTAGCTGCAAATGTAAGGGGAGAAGTTGATCCAGCAAAGATCATAGCATGGGAAATCTATAAATACAAAGAGATGATTAGCATTAACTTCTACGCAGATAAACCAAGTGTCTATGTAGCGCTATTTGGATCTGCGGAAGGTTCATTAATAATTCTAAAAAGCTATGAACTTAAAAAATACATACCTAACATAGTAAGATTGAAGGAGCATCAAATCAAGAAATGCAAGCCAGAATCCTAAGTTTAGAAGCAGACGATGCAGTGATACATAAGATAGGGGATTATATAGCGATAAAAGTAATTAGTTATAAATAGGGGGTATAGGATTACGTCGAAAACTTTTTTAGAGTTGGATCGTATTGTAAGTTTATCTCTATTGATCTTTATTTCAAACTTCTCTTGGAGATCCCTTATCCTCACTCTTTTTGTGAATGCTTTTCGCATCTATCTCTTTGCATCTCTACTATCTATTCTAATACCTCTCCCCAGCTATAAATACTATCTATATTCTGGCGTGATTTTCCTAGCACTATTCACAGCTATATATGAGGTTGTGGAGTAGATCCTTATAATGATGACTAGGATGCAGATGCATCTATACACCTATTCCTTGCCACTCGGAGCCTTTCAAAAGCTTCTAGGGATTTTCCTGGGATCTTCTCTCTGGGCTGTTCTCACGGTTCTCCCCTATGTGGTTGTGATCATAGCCTCCCACGATCCCGCAGATGTAGCTATGGTTCCACTCATATTCCTCGCCATTATATTTGTTTCAGCTTCGCTAGGGGTGCTATCGGCTCTATGGTTATGTCTATTAAGAGGAGATGGCTATACACAATATTTTCAGTTATCATTGCTGATCTCTGTATTAGGTTGAGCACATCCCTCTACCCCATCGATGCTATTCCAGAGATCTTTAGGGTTCTAGCTATTATTAATCCTATAACATATTACGCAAATATGTTTCACACCATCTTCGGGGTTGATCCAAAACTTCTACTAGATCCCCAGCTCTTCATCCCAATATTGGTTAGCATATCTATATCTCTAATAGCTACTCAGCTTTTGATCCTCAGGAGATTCTCGGAGGGCGGCAGATTTTGAAGAGCTATATAACCCCGCTAGCATCTCTAATAGCGCTATAAATATTAGAATAACCATGTTTAGAGATGTCCCGCTCCTAGCAATTATATTTATCCATATCATGACTGACTTCACAATACTCAGTCTATCCCTCTCAAATATCATTGGGATAGACTATCTATTCTATCTAGTAACAGGGCTCATCATATCCTTTGCTATGAGCTACTCTGCCGTATCGATAAGGCCTCTAGCTGCTTCTAAGATTGTGGATAGGGTTTTAATATATATTAGCTCGCTACCCACCCCCAGGATCTATGTACGGTTATCCTTCATCTCATCCTCTATATTGATCTTTATAGTAGCCTCTACAATCTTAATCCCACTATATTACCTAATATATTTATATATTCATGCCGGAGACGATGCCTAGCCCAGCCATAATAGCGCTGGTCCTCATCCCCTAGCACTGGTATCCCTCACAGTATCTTCCATCATGACCATGGCAGCATATCTCACAGCTAACTTCGCACTATATCTAACAGCTGGAAGCCTACTCATAGCGCTGATGAGCCTCACAAACACAGTCTACTACCAATTGACCCAGAATTCCCTATTGAATGTCGTTAGAGCCGTGATAGCTGGGATAAAGGATAAAAAGCTTAAACACAGAGTAACATGGGCATATGAGATCCCAATAACATATTTACGAATTTATAAGTACCATAGATCCGTTAGCAGGGAATTGGCGTGGATGAGTTGAGAATCTCTTGGTAAGCGATCATCTAGAGGTAGGTGGGATGGCTAGAACTTGCCTGTCCTCACCTCATAATGTGTTGGTAGATTATAGATGGTTTTTCCAGCTAATATCCATTTACTTATCCAATCGATCATCTTCATCAAAGGAACTCTGGGATAGCCGAAGTAGCTAAATACCCTAGAAGCATTATTTAGAAGGGCTGTATCCATAGCCTCTCCCGTGTAGATGGGCTTCTTATTGAATCTCTTTCCAAACTCCTCAGCAACCCATTTTACAGATACTATCTCTGGCCCTGTCAGGTTGATTATTGTTGGAGGGTTGGAGGCTAGCTTCAAGGATCTGAGTACATAGTTATTGGCGTCTCCTTGCCAGATCACGTTTACATAATTTGTTGAAAGATCTATTGGCTCACCCTTATAGACCTAGAGGGCTATATCGACTAAAACCCCATATCTCAGCTCGCAAGCGTAGTTGAGCCTCACGATAACGCCAGAGGAGTCTTTGTTCCTCCTGATAAAATAACTCATAATCCTCTCCCGGGCAAGTGCTGACCAAGCATATTCGCCTACCGGCCCTACTTCTGAGTCCTCTGTAGATCCCCCTGTCGATATGTGAACAAGGGGGTATACGTTTCCTGTAGAATAGATTATATATCTAGATCTGCTAAACCTTTCTGCGACAAGTGCTGGTATATAGGTGTTCGTGATCCACGTAAGCCCGGGATCTTCTTCTGTGCCGAACTTCCTGCCAACCATATATATAATGTTCTTTGCCTCTGGGAGAAGATCTATGGCCTTCCTGCTTGAAAGATCTAGCTCTATGATCTCGACATTATTATATCGAGATAGCTTATCAACTACACCCCTCCTTGTGAATCTAGATACTGCATAGACCTTCCTCGAAGGATCTATCTTCTCTAATATTCTAGCCAGCATCATAATCAGACTAGGACCTATCTTACCGCCAGCCCCCAGAACTAGGAAATCGCCATCTATGTGCTTCAGATCCTCAATAGTCTCTGGGTAGGGACTTGATAGCATCTCATCTAACTCCTCTTCATCCCTAATCTCACTGGGAAGATCTGAAATGCCCACCTATATATTCACCAAAAACTTATTAATACCCCCAAGTTAATATTACTATTATCGGTATGATATTCGAACATCTGCGTGGAAAAGGGGTTGGTATAGTAGATGTACATGTCCACACCTTCTACAATGACGATCTCAATAAAGCCCTCCTAAAGGCCATAGATAAATTTAATGTAGAGAGAGCCTTTATATCGGTATACCCATTCGATCTAGGAAGCATGAATCCTGATCATGAGAGCGTTGCCAGAGGGAACAGGAAGATCCTAGAGCTTGCTAGGAGGTATAGCGTATTTAGGGGAGTTGTATTTGTAAACCTATTAAATAGCATGGATCTTTATATGGCTGAGAAATTCTTAAAAGAAGGATTCAGAGGCATTGGAGAGATCTATAGATCTGTTAAGCCTAGGATCAAGCTGATAGAGCCATATATAGAACTAGCTAAACAATACGACGTACCGCTACTCATCCACATAGCCCATAGGATCTATCCTAGAAGCAGGCCTAGGGAAGCCGATATAGGAGATCTCTGCAGAATCACACGTAGATGGCAGAGGATAAGGGTTATAGCTGCCCATATAGGCGGTGGAGGCGATTGGGAGAATACTGTGGAGATGCTAAGGCTATGCGGTGCTAGGAACCTCTACATAGATACTGGAGGTAGTGTCGGGGATAGCTATATGATAGAAGATCTAGTTAAGCACTATTATAAAGAGAATATATTATTTGGAAGCGATAACATCTACACAACCTCCATTGCTAGAATAGAGGGCGCTGATATAGATCCTAACACCAAGATCATGATCTACCGCGATAATCCCTGCAAGGTGTTCAGCTGTGATTGACGCGCTATCATTTTTTGGGAGCTATCCATTTAGAAGATTATTTGCAGAAAGCCTAGCTGAAGTAGCCACCCACATGAGGTCGAAGGGGTTTAAAAAAATATACCTGATCAACTTCTCATCTCTATTCTACAGAGATCCTTTCAAGGCTAACAGAATAGCCCTTAACATATATAGGAGGGAGAGGGAAAATATTAAGGACGTGGAAATAGATCTTCTAGGAGGCATTAACCCAAGCTATATAACAATAAATAATATTGATATTGAAGAGATAGTAGAGCCCTATTTCAGAGCCTATGTTATGAGCCCTGCATATCACGGCTTTAGACTAGATGCTAAAGGCTCCATAAAGCTGGTAGAGGATCTATGTAGTCAGGGCCGCAAAATTGTCATATTAGATCTGTTAGAGGACATTAGAGAGATGCATAGGGCATACAAACTAATATATATGGTTAAGGATGAACATCTCGAGAGATTCTTAAGAAATATTGATAAAATATGCGGTAAGAAGATACTACTTGCTTCGTTCCGATATGAGCTTCTTAAAAATAATCTAGCTAGAATATCGGATCTCGAACTATATGTTGACACCTCAAGCGATACTCTCTATGGATATCAATACGATAGAGTAAGAGAGCTTGTAGACTCTATAGGAGAAGATCTAGTAGTCTTGGCAACAAGAACACCTATCGCCTATACAGAGGCAGCTGTCTTCAGAGTCATTTACTCCGATATAGCGGATAGCGCTAAGAAAAAGATTCTTTATGACAACGCGCTAAAGTACTATGAAATCTGACCCTCTCCCCACCTTAAAGGGCTAGGCTTTCAATTATAAGTTTAAGGGAAAATCTCAAGACATGTTAACTAATAACTCATATACAGCTATTGCCTTCGCTGAAAAATAATATATACGTGTGAATACATCTGCTTAGTGTTATCAAAGAATGAGGTATACTGTTAAAGCTTAATCATAAGAACTAGAATTATTAGTAGCCCTGGTAAGCAGTAATATCGGTGTCCCTATTGGAGAAGTATGTTCTGATCCAAGAGAACGAGGCTCTTAGATTTGCGAGAGAATGCTTTATCAGGGTTGGCGTGCCTAGAGAGGATGCCGACATAATAGCTGATCACCTAGTGCTTGCTAGCTTAAGGGGGGTGGATTCCCATGGACTAATTAGGATCCCTTACTACATAGAAGGTATTAAAAGGGGGCTGGTGAAGCCGAGCCCAGAAATCAAGATCCTTTCGCAAAACCCTTCACATGCTATGATCGATGGAGGTGGAGGGCTGGGAATCCCTATAGCTGTAAGGGCTACAAAACTCTCATTAGAGAAGGCTAGAAGAAGCGGGATTAGCGCTGTGGGTGTAAGAAATCTAGGTCATGTAGGTATGTTGGCATATTACACTCTCATGGCTATTCGTGAGGGTATAATAGGTATTGTAATGGCTAACTCGCCTGCGATAGTAGCTCCATGGGGTGGTGTAGATAGAATCTTCGGAACTAACCCAATCTCCATAGGATTCCCAGGTCAGAGAGGCAAAGGGATTGTAATCGATATGGCTACTAGTGCTATTGCGCACTTCAAAATTAAACTGGCTGCTATGAGGGGAGAGAGGATCCCTGAAGGTGCGGCTCTAAATAAAGAGGGCAGACCAACAACAGATCCTAAAGAAGCTCTTGAAGGCGTCCTCCTACCCTTTGGGGGGTATAAAGGGTATGCCCTATCACTTGCAGTGGAGATGCTCTCCAGCATCCTCCTAGGAGCGCCTAGCAGCACCGAGATACCTTCCCACCCATCTACACAAGGGGGATTTTTAATCATATCTATAGATGTGGGATCCTTTAGATCATATAGCGATTACCTAGAGGATCTAGATAGGCTTATAAACAAGATAAAGAGGTCGAGAAAAGCGCAGGGATACCAGGAGATCCTATTGCCCGGCGAGCCCGAGGAAAGGGAGGAGACGAAGAGAAGATCTATGGGCATCCCCATAGATATGGAAACATGGAACCTACTCCTTAAGACAGCAGAAGAGCTAAATGTAGCCCCACCCAGGATCTTTGGAAAGACAGGGTAGCAGGCTAAAAAATAGAAAACTAGCATAGATGTGGATCGATTATGCAGGGTTCCAAGTCAATCCTACTGATATTGCCAACGCTCTTAATCTCTACATCGCTGGGCACAGCTAACGTGATAGCCCCCGCAGCCTTCGCATACCAGATAATAAGGGATCTCAGGATCTCATATGTTGAAATGGGGTTTCTAATTTCCGCACCCTCAATTTCAGCAATGCCAGCCTCAATAGTGATTGGAATTCTCATAGATAGAATAGATCCTTGAAGAATGCTGGCGGCATCTCTCGCAGCGATATCAATAAGTACAATGGTGATTAGCATTGCCCAAAGCTATCTATTATTTATGTTCTTAAGATTAATTGCGGGGATCTTTATGGCATCTATCTGGCCATCCTGCGCTAAAATTGTGGCGCGCGATGTTCTCTTGAAACTCCAAGGTATTTCCACCACAGCATATGATCTAGGATCCTTAATTGGGCTCTCTATAGCATATATATTGATCTCTCAGTTTGAGGAGAGATAGAGGAACGCCCTCTTTATAGTGTCGCTATGCGGATTCCTGGCATCTCTCACTAATGTCACCATATATAGAAATCAAGAAAATATGCAGGTTGCCAGCAAAACTAATAACATCGTGGTAAAATACATTATAGATTATAGGAAGCTGATAAAAAGCTCTATTCAAGTTGCAGTAGCATTCTATTTAGTGCTTACCTCTTGGTTCTTTCTAGTATCGTGGGCCAGCACATACTTAGCAGAAGAGCTAGGCTTTAGAGAAGTGGATCTCGCTTTACTTGCGTTGCTAACTTTTTTTCTAGGTTCTCTAACAAGCATTGCTTCTGGTCTAATCTCAGACAGGATAGTAGGATTGAGAGGAGTCAAGGTTCTCTTGATCCCATCAATAGCTATTACGTCAGCATCTTTATTGCTTCTCTCACAAGGCTATCTCCCCACAATATCCTTTCTAGCATCGATATCGTCCTTTAGATTTGGAGCTCCTTTGCCCTGGCTAGCTATAATCAGAGCATATCCATACGAGGTAGCCGGGAAAATAGGTGGGATAGCCGGTATAGCTATCCAGGCTTCGGCGCTTACACTTCCAACGATCCTAGGCTTTATAAAAGAGATAACCGGGTCCCTTAAACCAGGACTACTATTAATTTCGATTCTTTCCGCACTCTCCATACCCCTCTATGCATCTCTTAAATCTAAATCCAAAGTTTAGACATGTCTGGAGAAAAGCTATCCATATTTGATCTTTTTATAAAGATAGTTAAGCACCTCTTTCAGCTTTTAGAAGGAATTTATAGCTATTACAACTGAAAGCCTCGCCCTTCAGGGCAGGGAGGAGGTCAGCCTCTATTATCCTTGTCTTAATAAGCTCGAGAACCCTCAATAGATTCAAGTTTTAGCATCTACGCATCAATAGAGAGATCCAATACCGGCCCTTATAAATCTAATTATGAAATTCAAAATAGCATCCAGAGACTATTATTAAATTATAAAGAAAAGTTATGAGTATAAATATATGCTGGGAGCTGTTTTATGAAACCAATCCCACCTAAGAATATACTGGATAGATTGAGAGAGGGTAGCTTTATAGTTGCCCACCCACTAGCACTTACGAAGGATCTCAGGATAGATATCATGAGGCAGAGTGCTCTAACCAGATATTATATATCGGCAGGGGCAGACGGCATTGCTGTAGCGGTTCACACGACACAATTTAAGGTTCACGATGATTACGCGAACATGTATAGGCCGCTGCTAGAATTGACGGGAGAGACTATATCTGAGTGTGAAAAGAAGATCGGTAAGAGTGTAATAAGGATAGCGGGAGTGGTTGGATATATCAAGCAGGCTGTTAGAGAGGCTAGAACAGCGTATGATCTGGGATACCATGCAGCATTATTAAGTCTACACAGACTTAGGGGGAATTCCGATGATAAAATTATGGAATTCATAAGAGAGGTCTCGAAGGAGATAGCTATATTTGGATTCTACCTACAACCTGCCGTAGGCGGGATCCCCCTTGGATATAGATTCTGGCGTAGGTTTGCTGAAGAGATCGATAACCTGGTAGGAATAAAGATCGCGCCCTTTAATAGGTACTACACAATCGAGGTTGTACGGGCTATAATAGATTCTGAAAGGGCAAACGAGATAGCACTATATACTGGAAATGACGACAACATAATCAACGATCTGCTCACCACATATAGATTAAAGAATGAGAAGGGCGAGTATATAGAGGCAAACATTGTAGGAGGTCTGCTTGGGCATTGGGCCGTTTGGACGAGGAGATCCGTCGAGATCTATAGGCTTATCAAGAGGATTAAGAGGGAGAGGAAGGAAATACCGAGCGAGCTTCTAACATTAAACGTTCACGTAACAGATGCTAATAAGGCTATATTTGACGTTGACAATAGCTTCAAAGGAAGCATTGCCGGTATATTAGAAGTGCTAAGAAGATCAGGGTTTGTGGAGGAGGTGAGGGTTTTAGATCCCAGTGAGGGCCTTTCGCCAGGACAGGTTGAGGAGATAGATAGGATCTACAAGATGTACCCACATTTAAGGGATGACGAATTCGTGCGTAGATATATAGATATGTGGACGGATGGTAAATGTATAGGCTATGAGACTCTTAGAGAGCTAAGCATAGAGGATATCAGGAAGATGTTGGGTGAATAACATATTGGCTAAATATATCTTAGGAATAGATTCCGGGGCCAGTAAGATAGAGATAGCTATAGTGTCTATCGATGGAGAACTATCTAACACTTTAATCATCAACAGATCTGGAAACCCAGCCTCAATAGGTATAGAGAAATACTGCGAGAATCTCATATATTCGTTAGAAAAGATATTAAAGGAGATCAAAGGGGAAGATATAGTAGGAATAGGAATCGGTCTTGCAGGCTATCTAGAGGGTCTATGGAATAAGGATATAGTCAGCTGTATAAATAGAAAGATTCCTCTTAGAAGCGAAGAGATATCAATATTCGAGGACATCATATCCGCCCATGTATCTATACACATGTTAGGAGATGGGGTTATAGGCATACTAGGTACTGGAAGCAATTTCTACGGCATATGCGGTGAGAAAAGCTGGAGGGTAGGCGGTTGGGGTCACTTGATAGATGATCGTGGAAGCGCCTACTCCATCGGAGTTAGGGCTCTATCCTATGTAGTTAAGGCGCTTGATGGTAGGATCGATATGACCAAGCTTGTCAGCTATGCTTTTAAACATTTCAATGCATCATCGGTGCACGAGCTAGTCTCGAAGATATACTCCAGCGATGACCCTAAAAGGTTTATAGCATCATTTGCTCCCGATGTGTTTAGGGCGGCTAGGGAGAAAGATCCATGGGCTCTTAAGGTCCTCGACGAGGAGATAGGTGAAATAGTCCTAGCGATAGAAACTATATGTAGGAAACTTGAGTGCTCGAACATACCACTAGGCTTAACAGGGTCTGCATATAAGGAGAACAAAGATCTCTTAAAAGGTAAGATAGAGGAAGGTCTCGAGAAGATATTTAAGAAGAAGCTCGAAATACAGGATCCAAAAATAAAACAATCGTGCGCCTCAGCCCTTATACATATGAAGAATAGAAAACTCTATACCAACTCCACATTAGAGAAACTATTAGATACATGTAGAGATTGAGAAGCTAGAGAAACTAAGATAACTAATCATAGCTAGCTATAAGCTTGAAGATCTAAGGGTTGGAAAACATTTTAAACTCTAACCTCATCTATTCTAACAGTCCTTCTCTCACGAATTGATTTATATGCTGCTAACACCACTTCCAAGGCTTTTAAGCCGTCTATGCCGCTCGCTATAGGCTCTATATCTTTTTTAATTGCATCTATAAAGCTCTTAATCATATTACTATCAGCATCCGGGCCATAGTATATACCTCTGAAGCCCCTTTCATCTGATATGTATATGTTTTGGTTAAAGGCATTAATCACTATAGCTCCCCTCTCTCCAATAATATGCATATATACATCTCCCCACGTAGGCCAATTAGGAGGTCTTGACCAGCTACAGTCTATAGATGTGGTTATATCGTCTCGCAATCTCGCTATTACTATCCCATTATCCTCCACCTCTATGTTCTCAACAATATTCATCCCTTTGAAAGCTGTTACCTCTATAAATTCCCTATCTGTGTACCATCTAATGAGATCTGCTACATGGACTATGTGATCCATAAAAGTGCCTCCGCCAGCGAGATCTGGATCTACGAACCATCCCAACGGGTTCTTCCCATGGTTAGTAGCTGTTATGGAGAAGATTCTGCCTATATTATTTATCCTTTTCTTAACCTCAACAGAGGCATCGTGATATCTCATTACAAATGCAACCTGTAGCTTCACACCACGCTTCCTGGATTCTTCAACCATTTCATAGCCATCTCTATAGCTTGTTGCAATGGGCTTTTCTACAAGGACATGCTTTCCAGATCTAATCATGGGGATGGTATGCTCTCTATGTTTAGAATTCTCAGAAGCTATTATCACAGCGTCTATATCCTTGTCTTCAGCTAGTGAGTATAGATCCTCATAGACCTTCTCAGGCTTATAGATCTCAGACGCCGTTTTAAGCCTATCCTTGTTATCGTCATATATCGCCTTTAGAGATGCTATACCCTCCCTCTCAAGCTCTCTGAGAGCTCTCGCATAGCTGTAGGCATGCATGTGTGCAAAGGATACTATTGCAAATCTAATCATTCTAAGCCTTCCCCTCCGAGATCTATTACCTCTCTTCTATCAATACTCTTATTTATTGCGAGAGCCATCTTTAGACTTTCTAGTGCATCCTCTGGGGTGATTGCTACGGGATCTTCAAATAAGATCCACATTAGAAAAGCCTTCAGCTCGTTATAATACGCATCTCTATATATTGGAGCATATGAATACGAAGAGTTTTCAAGATACTCCGCTACAGAGACTGTGGATCTATTATCAATGCTTAAGAGCCCTTTAGTACCGGCTATCTCTAAATATGTTGTGAATCGGAATGTGCTGGGCATAGCCCATGAAGCCTCTCCATAGGCTATGGCACCGCTTTCGAACTCGAGAACATACATAGCATGATCTATAGCATCAACAGTGCTCCTAGTATACCTACCACCTACAATATATACCCTTTTCACAGGTCCCAACACCCATCTGAGAAAGTCGATATCATGGATAGCCATGTCAACCACAACCCCACCGCTATATTCCATATATCCATACCAAAGAGATCTAGGAAAGATCCCTAGCCTATATGCCCTAGCAATCCTCGGCTCACCTATATCACCCCTATAGACGGCCTCCCTCACCCTCACATACTCAGGCCAATATCTAAGGCAATGGCCTACAAATAGTTTAACTCTGCCTTTCTCAGCAGCGTTGATGATCTCCCTAGCATCTCTTAAGCTAAGTGCCATTGGCTTTTCAAGAAATATATGCTTACCATTTCTTGCACTCTCAACAGCAATCTCCTTATGAGTATAGCCAGGGGTAGCAATAATGACGGCATCGACATCTCTACTCTTAACAATATCTCTTCAATCATGATAGATGTTCTCGATCCCATATTTCTTGGCAAAGTACCTTGCCTTCTCAATCTCTCTCGAAAATACAGCCTCGATAGAGGCATATTCATCTAGTAGAAGAAGGGATCTTGCTAATATATCTGCTATAAACCCGGCACCTATGAAGCCTATACGAACCCTATCCACAGATCATAGCCACCCCAATAACAATCTCAAAATAACGTAATAAGTATATCCCATTGCACAATAATTATTAGATCTAATAACTTTTATAAATATATATATTATATAAATTAAATAATATTTATATAAAAATAAAATATATATCTATTAAAGTCTCTATAATATAAGAAAGCACATAATACCTTAACATCATACCTATATATTATTACTTTCTAAGCCTAGTTTTCAGCTTTAATCTAATATCGAAGATTCTAGATCTCACAATGCCCCCTTTCAATTCTATAGTAGATCATCTTATTTATGCTGGGGTCTCAGGTGTCAGCCCTCTGGTGGGGGATTATTGTTTTTACCTCAATGATCATCGGGTTAGGGGTACACGCTTCGGCGTCTCCCTCCTAGAGATATCGGGGCATGCTAACGGGGTGCCCAGCCGAGATATCAACCCCCAAACCCTCAAAGCATTATATATACACCTCATCACGCCATAGATAATTCCTTAACTTAAAAACATAAACACTACCCCGTCTTGAAAGGCGAGGCTTGCCCAGTTGTCAGCAAGATGTATAGTAGGTGATCATGCGAGCGGTGAAATTAACCAACATAATCCGTAATGAGATCAGAATCCCTATCTCTTTTCCTCGGAAACTCTATGTGTATAGCCAGCATCTAACAATTCTACCCTTAGTACTTAGCGTTGGGAGCTTCTTAGTAGCACAGACAGGCATG
>Ga0080007_1058985_pt1 | contig 27300 bp, 25 predicted proteins | sample OctOCTMetagenome_FD_69210 | JGI IMG/M metagenome (GOLD analysis project Ga0080007, IMG submission 69210) | Hot spring and microbial mat streamer communities from Octopus Spring Streamers, Yellowstone National Park, USA - OCT_B (SPADES... | ecosystem: Environmental > Aquatic > Thermal springs >...
AGGGACGAGGGCTCTTAGAAGTAATCTAAATAACTATAAAACTAAAATCGATGAAATTTATAATAGTCTCTAGGGGGGTAATGAAGTAAATAGAATTTATCAAATTTATAATGAAACTTGAAAGTGGGCCAGAAAAGTCTTTTACTATAAAAAGAGCTGAATAAATAAGACAAGAAATTGAAGAGGTGCTCGCATTGATTAATAGCGGGGACGTTTTAGGCGAAGATTTTAAAAATAAGCTTGAAGAGCTTAAAAAGGGCTTATTAGAACTATCAAGACATCGCGTAATAAGAAGAGAGATTATTACTAATATAGACACAATTATAAATCTTTTAATACAATACAATAATTTATTAAACTCACAGAAGGAAGAAGAAAAATTAAAATTAGAAAATTTAAAAAATCAAATTAATTCATTATCGGGAGAGTTAAAAGTACAGCTTTCTAATATTCTAAAAGTTTTAGAAAGCGTATTTTTAGATAATTTGAGAAATTTCTTATTAAATTTACATTTAGCGAAAAGTGCTTTAGAGGATACAGAAGCAAAGAGTTTTGGCGCAGTATATTTGCTTTACCTCAATATTTTGAATGGGGTTTATCAATCTATTGACAGTGTATTAAGAAAATTTCCTAGATATGAAGATATTGAAACAAGAAGAGCTGGCAAATTTTTTAGTTTTGACGAATTTTTAAATTATTTAATAGAAAGAATTAGTGAAGCTTTAAAAGCCTTAGAAGCTTTAGAAGGTATAGAAGATAAAGAAAATATAAGGAGAAGATTGGAAAAGAATTTACAAGATTTAAAACAAAAGCTGGAAGAGTTGACAAGAGAGAATCTTTAAGGTAAAATTTATTTTAGAAAACTGTCCCGCCCTTAAATTCCTAAAAGGCCTTATTATTTGGGCCGAGGGCGGGTGTTTAATTTTTCATTTCTTTTGGATTTATAAAAGTTCTCTATAGTCTTTTTTAGATAGGTTTTCATGGGGGCGTGGCGCAGTCAGGTTAGCGCGCCTGCTGATTTTGTGTGCAGGAGGTCGCGGGTTCGAATCCCGCCGCCCCCATTCCCCCTCCCTGAAAAGGAGGGGAGACTAGACGGAGGTATGAGAAAATGCTCAAATACATCGACTGGCTTGAGGTTGTCAAAGCGTTTGAGGTGTTCGATAACCTATTTGTTGAAGTTAGGGAAATTGAAGCCGATCCGGAAATAAAAGCTGAAGCGGATCGAGCGTCGGTACTGTTAGGTTACGCATACGAGTCCCTTGTGAGGATTAGGGATCTTCATAAAAGGAGGACAGAGATGAAATAGAAATAAAAAGGCCCAGCCGGTTAAAAAGGCGCAGCGGCAAGGGTGCAGCAGGGGCGGCCGGCTGGGCCTTTCTTACTTTTATTCACTTTCTCTTACTCGATATTGAACTGCTTCGCTTAAGGAATCAATATCAATTTTTTCTTTGCCTTCTAAATCGGCAATTGTTCTTGAAAGTTTTAAAATTTTATGAATTCCTCTTAAAGAAAGGTTATATCTTTCAATAATCTTTTTTAAAAATTCTTCCTCTTTAACTCCTAAAGAAGCGTATTCTTTAATTTTGTGGTGAGGGATTTCGCTGTTATATTTAAAATTTTCGTTTCTATATCTAAACTCAATTTTTTCCTTTACTTCTAAAATTTTTTCTTTTATTTTTTTAAAATCAAAATTCCTTTCTTGAAAAACTTCTTCGCTTTCTAAACGCGGTACATTTAAATTGATATCAATCCTGTCAAGAAGAGGACCTGAAATTTTCTTTTGATACCTTCTAATTTCAGAAAGAGTGCATTTACATTCTACTTTTTCGTCGCCGTAAAAGCCGCAAGGGCAAGGATTATAAGCACCAACAAATAAAAATTTTGCTGGATATTTAACGCTTCTTTTAGCACGAGCAACAGTTATTTCTCCTGTTTCTAATGGTTCTCTTATTCCTTCTAAAACATCTCTTCTAAATTCTGGAAGTTCATCGAAAAATAAAACTCCTCTATGAGCTAAAGTTACTTCGCCTGGTTTAGCATCTTTTCCTCCTCCTAGAATTGAAGAAACAGAGCTTGTATGATGAGGTGCTCTGAAAGGAGGAATTTTAATAAGAGAATCTTCTAAAAGACCTAAAGAGCTATAGATGCTAGAAATTTCTAAACTTTCTTCATAATTAAGAGAAGGTAAAAAATAAACAAGAGATTTAGCAATTAATGTTTTTCCTGTTCCAGGTGGCCCGTAAAGTAAAAGGTTGTGTCTTCCTAAAGAAGAAAGAATTATTCCTCTTAAAATGTAATCGCTTATAATTGGCAGAGGAAAGCTGTAATCTTCTTCTAAATTTATTTCTTCGTAAGGCAAAGGAGAAAATTTTTCTTTATTTTCTAAGTAATCTATAACTTCTTCTAAATTTTTAAAAGCATAAACTTCGATTTCTTTAAAGAAATTAGCTTCGTTTTTGTTATCATAAGGAATAATAAGTTTTTTAAAACCTTTTTTTATTGAAGATAAAGCAATAGGTAAAATACCTTTTACTTTTCTTAAGCTTCCGTCAAGCCCTAATTCTCCAACAAAAACGGCATCTTGGGGTAAATTTTTTATTTGTCCAGTGAGAAAAAGAAATGCTAAAGCAATAGGTAAATCAAGAAGCGTGCCTTCTTTTTTAATATCTGCTGGAGCTAAATTGACAACAATTTTTTTCAAAAATTTATTAGGAGGTTTAGCACCAATTTTTTTAAGAGCGATGTTAATTCTTTCTTTAGCTTCATTAATAGCAGAATCAGGAAGCCCAACGATTTGAAAACTTGAAAGCCCAGAAGAAAAACCTATTTCAATATCAATAATTTCTGGAAAAATGCCAGATAAAGTAGCGCCTTTTACTTTAACTATCATTCCTCACTTTTAACCTTACTTAAAATCTTTTGCCAAATCTCCTTAGCTTTATCTTTGTTTTCTTTTAAATATTCTCTTGCTGATTGATAACTTCCTCCTAATTTTTCTCCTTCAAAATAAAAAGAGTTTCCTTCTTTAGTTATTACTCCATATTTAAGACCTAAATTTATAAGATCTGCTTCATAGGAGATTCCTTCATTATAATAAATTTCTATCTCAGCTGATTTAAATGGTGGAGCTACTTTGTTTTTAACTATTCTTGCTTTTATTTTAACTCCTATAACTTCATCGCCCTTTTCTATTTGACCAACTTTTTTAAGTTCAATTCTTACTGAAGCATAAAACTTTAAAGCTTTACCTCCTGTAGTTGTTTCTTGACCAGGTACTATACCTCCTATCATTGCTCTTGTTTGATTAATAAAAATTAAAACTGTTCTTGTTTTAGAGACAATTCCTGTTAATTTTCTTAATGCTTGTGACATAAGCCTTGCTTGAAGACCAATATATTGATCTCCTATTTCTCCTTCAAGTTCAGCTCTAGGTACTAAAGCAGCCACAGAGTCAACAATAATAACATCAAAAAGTTCTGATTTGACTAATTTTTCAACAATATTAAGCGCATCTTCTGCGCTATCAGGTTGGGATAAAACTAATTTTTCTACATCAACACCCATTCTTTTTGCATATTCAGGATCTAAAGCATGTTCAGTATCAATAAAAGCAACGTTGCCTCCTTCTTTTTGTGCTTGAGCAGCTACTGAAAGAGCTATGGTTGTTTTTCCAGAAGATTCTGGTCCATAAATTTCTATAATTCTTCCTCTTGGAAGCCCACCTATACCTAATGCTAAATCAAGAGAAGGGGAACCTGTAGAAATAACATCAACATCAACTTTAGGTGTTTCTTCTAAAGTCATAATACTTCCTTCACCAAATTCTTTTTTTAGTTCCTCTAAAAGTTTTTTTATTTCATTTTTTTCTTCTTTTTGTTTTTTCATTTTTTTACATAAAAAACTTTAATTTCAACTTCTTTTTCCTGACCCCAAAATTTTACTCCTTTTATTATAAACCTATTCAACCCTTCTTTCAAATAAAAATCCTTTTCAAAATAATTTTTACTTTTCTTAGGTACAAAAATGCTGTTTATGTAAACATCTGCTCTAGGATCAATAAAGCCTTTAATCTTTATGCTCGGCGAAAAGGTTTTATAGTTTTCAGGCGGAAAAACAATGTTAATTTTTGGTGGTAAAAGAAGATCAATATAAAGATAGGAGTTATAAAGAAAAAGAATTAAGAGAAAATAGATCATCATCTTAAATAAAATTTTAGTGTAAAATTTAAATTATAAGCGGCGGTAGTTCAGCGGTAGAACGCCGGCTTGCCATGCCGGAGGTCGCGGGTTCGAATCCCGTCCGCCGCTCTTTGAAAGGGCGGGTAGCTCAGTGGCAGAGCGTCTCGCTTACAACGAGAAGGTCAGAGGTTCGATTCCTCTCCCGCCCACATTAAGCGGGGTGTGGCGCAACGGCTAGCGCGCTGGCATGGGGTGCCAGAGGTTGCGGGTTCGAATCCCGCCACCCCGAAATAATGATAGAGGGGAGAAGAAGAAAAGAAAAACAACCAATTCAGGAAGGTCAAGAAAGAAGAGAAGAACAAATTTTTTTTGAATCTTCTTTTGTTGGAAAAATTCTTGCTTATACTTTTGAATTTTTTAGAAGAATAAAAGAAGGAGTCGAAATAATAATAAACCCTCCGTATGATCCAGAAAGAAGAAGAGTTATACTATGTTTGGCGGCACTTGCATTATATCTTGCTGGATGCAAAACAGAAGAAACCTTACCAAATCTACCTCAACAACCACCTCCGCAACCACAAAGAATAGAAAACCCATTTAATCCACATCCTGCTTATGAAAGATTTATAGATAAATGGAGTACGCCAGAAACAAAGCCCTATGTTTGGAGTGATCAAATAGTTTTTAACTATGACAACGAAAAGGGGTTAACGGTTTCTAGAGGATCTTTAAATGAACTTTTAGAAGAACTATCTCGAAGAGGATTAGATAGTCATATAGAGCTTGGTAAACAAGAAATTATAGTAAAAATACCACCTGACACAAATGATAATGCTATTAGAACATTGAAGTCTTTCCTAAATTTACCCATAGATTCAAAATATACGTTGCGTTTACAGGAAGTAAAAATAGGAGAGAAATCTTATTATATTCCTTCTGCATGGATGAATAGAGTGGAGTTATCACGAAGTGGGGTGAGGGCAATCGAAGTTAATTTAGACCAGCAAAAAGCTAAAAAACTATTAGAAAGTTTTGCTGAGGTAATTAACAGATATAATTTGGGCATAGAGGTCAATAAAAATGAACTTTTTGAAAAGGTAAATCAAATAAGTAAAGAGCGCGAATTAACTATTCAGGGTAAACCTACAAACACAAGAGGATTTATACATGCCTTTGAACTTACCACAGGAAAAAATCTCGATCTAGCTCTGCTTAAAGAATGGTCTAATGATCCAAATATTAAAAAAATTGTTTTGGTTGAATTAAGGACTAATACTGAAAGTATAGTGACAAGAAACCATGGGAGGTTTATGCTTATAGCAGTTGACCAAAATGAAAAAGTAATTGGTATATTTACTTTACCAGATAATTATCACGGGAGTATAGCAGTAAAAAGAGCTATAGGTTTGGTTGATGAACCAGGCGCTAAACCTCAAAATCGAGCAATTCAAGAAGAAATCAATAGACGACGTAGAGCTATGCATCTTCGTTTGAGACACTCAAGAGACTTTCCTCCGCGTTTAGCCGAAGAAATGATCGGAATAGGAAGCGAAATTAACGATCATCTACTAGGAAAATTAAGAACGAGAGAACCTTTTGAAAAAGGTTATATCTTTAATGTAAGAGGTCAATATCAAGTAGAAGTATTAGAAAAGGAAGAGTTAACAAGAGGTTTTAGGATAAAAACGATCGTAAAGATAGGTAAAAGATCAATATCTTTTGAATTATTATTAGAAAAGGAAGGACGTTTTGGTACTTTCTATCCCCTCGGTGGAGTAAGGGAAGGGGGTACTTTGTCAGCAGAAAAATTTGAAAAGTTAAATAGAATCAATAGCGAGTTATCAAAAAGACCTATAGAACAAATAGTAAATGACTCAAGCGTGGTTTCAGATCCTTTTTTACAAAGTTTTTTATTTGCATACACTTGGGGTGTAATTGCATATAAAGCGGAAGAACTTTCAACATACAAAGAAAGCATTATATCTTATTTACAAGGAGAAAAACGGATTAAAAATTCAATAAAGGATCATAGACATCTTATTTTAATACCAAGAAATGATGATAATAAATTAGGTTTAGAAATTTTTGTTCATAGAGGTGATGTTTATTTGGAAGATCCAGAATTAGGTTATTTTATGCAGTCAGATCTTTTTACTATAGATCCTGGACAAATTGGTCTCGAAGATCCTTTTATAACTCATATAAACTTTGGAGTAATAAGACATCTGGATGAATTTAAAAGAGACATTATAAATCAAGGAGTTTATGAAAAATTATTAGAAACAGATGATTACTTTGTCTACATACCAAAAATAAAAGTCGAAAATTAAAAAATAATATAAAAAATGTCATCAATTGAAAGTTTTTTAAGAAGACCAGACAATGAAATCAGAGGGGTTGAAAATTTGGGAAGTCCAGAACTTTTATCTAATGTACTAAAATTTATTAATTCAAATGATAAAGCTAAAAGTTTGTGGGAGAAATATAAAGGATTTTTTATTGAAAAGATTAATTCTGGAGACTATATAGTTCCTTTTTTTTATTTTTTTATAACTATTTATCTTTTGGCGGAAGAAGAGAAAGTACCTTTAGAAGAAGTAACCTTAGAAGAAATATTAAATACTAGATTAAATAAAGGTGTTGAAATGCTAGAAGAAAGAATTAAAAGCATTAATTCTGAAAATGATGCAATAGAAAATGCAGAAGGATTAGTAAGATCCTACATAAGTACAGACGCAGCAGAATTTATTTTAAACATTCAAAGAGTGTGGGAAACAATTTTCAATTCTTCTGAAGAATTACGTCAAGCTTTGGAAAATTTATACACTTAAAATTAACGAATATTTTTATTAATTTTATCCTAAAAGAAAAATGTATTTTAACACAATTTTAAAGATAAAAACGTTATAACATGAGGGTTTTTGCTGATTTACATCTTCATTCGAAATATTCGAGAGGTTGTTCTAAAAATTTAGATTTGGAAAATTTAGTAAAGTTCTCTAAACTTAAAGGTTTAAAACTTTTAATTACCGGTGATTTTACTCATCCTCTTTGGTTTAAAGAAATTAAAGAAAAACTAAAAGAAGCCGACGGTGCTTATAAAATAGATGAAGAAGATGTTTATTTTCTAGTTGGCGGAGAAATTTCTTCTATTTTTTCAAGAAAAAATAAAGTTTATAAGATACATTTTTTAGTTATTTTACCTAATTTAGAGATTGCAGAAAAATTGAATAGAAAACTTTCCCTTTATGGAAAACTTGAAAGTGATGGTAGACCCACTTTTGGTTTAGATATTATTGATCTTTTAAAAATCATCTTAGACACTTATGATAAAACTATTATTATTCCTGCCCATGTTTGGACTCCTCATTTTTCTCTTTACGGTTCAAATTCAGGTTTTAATTCTATTTATGAAGCTTTCAATGATTTTGTAAAGTATATTTCTGCTGTAGAGACAGGGTTAAGCTCTGATCCTAATATGAATTGGCGTCTTCCTGAACTTGATAATATTTCTATTGTTTCTTTTTCCGATGCTCATTCCCCTTATACTTACAGGATAGGAAGAGAAGCAACTCTTTTTGAACTTGAAAAAATATCTTTTGAAAATCTCTATAAAGCTTTAAACTCACCTGACGAAAAAAATAAAATTTTAATGACAGTAGAATTTTTTCCTGAGGAAGGTAAATATCATTTTGATGGACACAGATTTTGTAAGGTTAGATTTTCTCCAGAGGAAAGCAAAAAGAATCACTACATTTGTCCTGTTTGTCAAAGAAGAGTTACCATAGGTGTTCTTTCAAGGGTAGAAGAGTTAGCAAAAAGACCTCCTGATTTTGTTGATCCTAAAAGACCTCCATTTAAAAAAACAGTACCTTTATCAGAAATTTTAGCACAAATATATGATGCTGATGTAAATTCAAAAATTGTAGAGGAAACTTATTTAAAAATAATTAAAAGTTTTGGCCCTGAGCTTGAAATTTTAACTTCAAATTATGATAAAGAAAAAATGAAAGAAAATTTTTACGAAGTTTATCTAGCTTTAGAAAAAATAGATAAAGGAGAAATTATTTTAGAACCAGGTTATGATGGTGAATATGGAAAAGTTATTATAAAATTAAATGGAGAAAAAAAAGAAGAAGGTTATTTTAGAAAAACAAAAACCCTCTTTTAAAGAAAATGAAATATATTTTAAAATTAGCAGAAATTTTTTTCCTTGAAGATTTATATTTTTTCTTGGACTATTGGTTTAATCATTTGCCTAAAAACGTCTTAAGAAAAACTATTGAATATATTTATTTTTTAGATCATGATTTGGGCTTTAGAAGAAATTTAAGAAATCTTTTTAGTCCTCTCATTTTTGGAAAAGGTATTTTATCATTTCTAATAGGAAGACCTCTTAGTTTCATTTTGCGCTTTTTTTTAATTTTCTTTTTAAGCATTATTTATACTTTAATTTTTTCTTTTTCTTTCATTCTCATTATCTTTATTTTTATTTTGCCCATTTTTCTTTTAATTCTTTCTTTACCTAAAACAAATGGAATTTTTATGGGAAAATAGTTATTTTTATTTTCCTCCTCTTATTAGATTTGTCATTAAAAAGATAAAAGAAAGTTTTGATATTTTTGTTTTTATTTGTTTAAATCTTGTTTTTTTATTTTCTTTTTATTGGCTTCTTCAAGGACAAATTAAAAATCAAAATTTTTTCTTTTTACTTTTACTTTTTTATTTCATCACTTTAGTAATTTTTTGGAAGAGAAAAAGAAGCAAAGAAGATTTAAGACTTTTAAGAGGCAGGGTTTTAGATTTTGATGATATTTTAAATAAAGAGACAAAGGATTTTTTAATAGATTCTTTAACCTTGGCAGAGATTTTAAAACCTCAAAATTTTTATCTTTTTCTTTTAAAAAACATTATTAAAAAAAGAAAAATTAAAAAAATTCTTTTGAGATTAGAAACAGAAAAAAATTTAGATAAAAAAATCCAAATCATTTTTTATAAAAAAAGGGTTGACAAATTTTCTTTAAATTACTTTAAAGAAGTTTTAGAAATTTTAAAATTAGCCTACTTTTTCTCTTTAAAAATTAATTTTCCGGAAATAAATCTGCCTATTTTATTTTATGCTCTTTCTCAAGTCGAAGATATAGAAGTTCAAAGATTTTTAGAAGAAAACAGATTAAACGCTAAATTAATTTTATCTTCTGTTCTTTTCGAAATTCACCAAAGAAAATTTTTGCCACGTTTTGAATACCAACCTTTTTCCGTTTTTCATAAAGAAATAGAGGAGAGAAGATTTTTACCTTTAAATCTTTTTAAAAAACCAACACCTTTTCTTGATAAATTCGGCATAGATCTAACTTATTATGCTTGTAAAAAAAATTTAGGTTTTCTTATTGGTCACGAAAGTGAATTTAATCTTTTAATAGAAAAATTAAAAGAAAAAAAGAAATTGCTACTTGTAGGTAAGAAAAGAAGCGGTAAAAAAACAATTGTTTTTCATTTAGCTTGGAAAATTCATAATGAGCTTGTGCCTTCATATCTTTTAGATTATAGAGTTATTTTGCTTGATCTTTATCAAATCTTTGAAAAAAATAAAGAAAAATTTGACGAGATAATTTCAAAAATTAAAGAAGAAATAAAAGAAAGCGAAAAATTAATAGTTTTTATACCCGAGATAGATAAATTTTTAACAGAAATAGATTTTGATTTAAGCGAATTTTTTAACTTACCTCAAACAATATTCATCTTAAGCCTTTCTTATGAAGATTTCCTTCTTTTAAATTCTAAAAGTCTTTTCTTAAAAGATTTTGAAAAAATAAAAATTGAAGAACTTAAAAAAGATGAAGCTTTGTTCCTTTTAACATTAAGAGCTATTTTTTTAGAAAAGGAAAAGAAAATTACTATTTCTCCTCGAGCTTTAGTTTCTGCTTTAGAAATAGCTTCTCTCTTTTATCAAGAAAAATATATTGTAGAAGCAGGAGAAGAAATTATTTTAAAGTGTCTTAGTATTGTTAAAAAAAATAAAGGAAGCTTCCTTTCAGAGGAAATTGTAAGAGAATTGTCTCTTTCTTTTAAAAAAGAAATTGAAGTTTTTGATGTCATTAATTTAGAATCTCTTCTTAAAGAAAAAATTGTTAACCAAGAATTTGCTTTAAACTTAATAGCCTCTTTGCTTAAAATAAAGCTTTCTGGCTTAGAAATTCAGTTTGGTCCTTTAGCGGTTTTTCTTTTTTTAGGTCCAGAAGGGGTAGGTAAAACAGAAACAGCAAAAACTTTAGCAAAAATATTTTATGGTTCGGAAAAAAGTATTTACAAGTTAGATCTTAAAAAAACAGAAGAATTCGAAGATTTTTTAAATAATTTTTTTGTTAATCCTTACTCTTTGATCCTTTTAGAAGACCTGGAAGATATAGATGAAAAAATTTTGCCTATTTTCAAGAAGATTTTAAACGAGGGCGAGTTTGAAAAAAATGGAAGAAAATTTGATTTTAAAAAATCTATAGTGATTATTTTTTCAAAAACTCTTTCAAAAAAGGTTGTTGAACTTTTAGAGAATAAAGAAAATTTGTTTTCAATTAGAGAAAAAATTAAAAAGGAGTTTGAAGAAAATGAAATTTGGAAAGAATTAAAAATAGATGAGATAGTTATTTTTAACTATCTGACTTACGAAAAATTTAAAGAAATAGCTAAAAATATTTTTAAAGATATAAAAACAGATTTTCTTTTAAAATATCAATTTGATATTAATTTAGAAGAAAGCGCTTTAGAAGAAATAGTTAAAAGATATGCTAGTAAAGAAAATGGTGCAGAGTTTTTAAAAGAAAACATAGAAAGAATAATAAAGAATAATTTAGCTAAACTCATTTTAGAGGGTAAAATAAAAAGAAATAGTAGAGTTTCTCTTTCTTTTGAGGGCGAATTTGTTTTAAAAGAATTATGAATTTAAGTTTTTATTTAAGATTTTTCGTTGTCTTTTTGTTCATTTCTTTTGCTTTTATTTATTTTTCTCCGGAAAAATTTGGTTTTTTGACTTTTAAAAAAGGATTAAGTTTTTCAGAAGAAAATAAAGAATATAATATTTTACTTTTAGGAAAACCTGGTTATGGATATATAGGTAGTGAAAATACTGATAGTATCATTGCTCTCCATTTTTCTTTAAAGGATCCCAGCAAAATTTATCTTATCCCTATTCCCCGTGATTTAATTGTTGCTGATGAAAATGGTGAATTAGAAAAAATTAATATGCTTTATGGCAAAAGAAAAATAAATTATCTTTTAAATAAAGTTTCTGAACTTATAGGATTAAAATTTGAAAAATATTTTGTTTATGATCTTCATTTTGTTTTAGGCTTAGCTGAAGTTTTAGGTGGTATAGAAGTAAATCTTGATGCTTATGTAACAGATGCTGTAAGTTTATACACTATTTCACCAGGAAGAAAAATTTTAAAGGGCGATGATTTAGAGCTTGTTTTAAGATCAAGATATTTTCCTGAGGGTGATTTTAAAAGGATAAAAAATCAAATAGAAGTTATTAAAGGATTAAAAAATAAATTCTTTTCCCTTTCAAATAAGGAAAAAATCGAAATCTTAAAATTCGCTTTAAAGAATAAAAACCATTGGGAAACTAATATGAACTATGATGAAATCTATTTTCTTTTAAGTCAAAGCGAGAAATTTAAAAATGCACAAATCAAAACCATTTTACTTTCTACTCAAAATGGTTTTTTTACCTCTGGGTATTTTAAAATTAAAGGTATCGATGGAGTTTATGGTATTTACCCTAAATTAGGCTTAGAAAATTTTAGTGCGGTGAGAGAATATATTAGGTCAGAAATTAAAAAATAAAATTAAGTTTAATGAAAAGAGTTCGAAAATTTTTGCCAAAATTTCTTATTAATTTTTATCATTTTCTTTGGTCATTTTTCTTTGCTTTAATCAATAAATTTCCTTCAAAAAGGATTATCGTAATAGGTATTACAGGAACAAAAGGAAAAAGTACTGTTTCTTATTTAACTTATTTTTTGCTTCAAAGACTTGGTTTTAAAACAGCTCTTTCATCATCTGATTTTCTTTTTATAAACGAAAAAGAAATAGAAAGAAAAGAAAGACTGACAATGCCAGGAAGAGGTTTTCTTCAAAAGTTTTTAAAAGAAGCTGAAGATGAGGGATGTGAAATTGCTGTAATTGAATGCACTTCAGAAGGACTTTGGCAAAATAGACATGCTTTTATAAATTTTGATATTGCTGTTTTTTTGAATTTACATCCTGAACATATTGAGCATCATGGAAGTTATGATGCTTATAGAAAAGCTAAGGGTAAACTTTTTAAAGCTTTAGAAAAATCTAAAGAAAGGAAAAGCTTAAGAGGTTTTAATATTAAAAAAACAATTATTGTCAATTTAGATGATTTTGAGAGTGATTATTTTTTAAGTTTTAAAGCTGAACAAAAAATAGCTTTTTCTTTAGAAGCAACAAATTTTGACAAAAATTTTCTTTTAAAACCAGAAAGTTATAAAATTTCAAAAAATGGAATAAGTTTCAAGTTAGAAGGCAAAGAATTTAATTCACCTCTTTTAGGCAAACCTAATCTTTATAACATTTTAGCTTCTCTTTCTATTTTAAAAGCTTTAGGCATTTCACTTAATTTAGCCGTAGAACCTCTTAAAGAATTTAAAGGTATTCCAGGAAGGATGGAAATTATTGAAGCTAAAGGCTTTAAAGTCGTTATTGATTATGCACATACCCCAGAATCCATAGAAATTCTTTACAAAACTCTTTTAGATCTTTTTAAACCAAAAAGACTTCTTTGCCTTGTAAGCTCGGCTGGTGGTATAAGAGATAAATGGAAAAGACCAAAAATAGGTGAATTAGCAGCAAAATATTGTTCTCATATTGTCATTACTGATGAAGATCCATTTGATGAGCCCCCAGAAAATATTCATAAAGCTATAGAAATAGGAGCGATAAATTTTTTAAATGAGTATAATATAGAAAAGCCTATAGAAATTATTCCTGATAGAAAAGAAGCCATTTTAAGGCTTATAGAAATTGCAGAAAAGGGTGATATTGTAGTTACTATCGGAAAAGGAAATGAAAAGTATATAAATTATGCGGATAAAGTCTTGCCTTGGAATGAAAAAGAAGCAGTTTTATCAGCCTTAGAATCCTTGGGTAAAAATAAAAAAATCAAAAAATCACTCTAAAATTTCAACTAAAACATCTTTATAAATTCCAAAATTTAAGGCTGAATCTTTATCAGGAAACCAAATATCAATTACCCCTTTAATTCTAGAATTTAACCTGTCTTCTACTACAAAAATCTTATCTCCAAAAAGAGAAGGGATCCTTATTTTTGTACCTAAAGGAAGATCGTTGGAAGCAACAATTCCGTCTCTTACAACAGTGTTCATCGCTGTAAGCCAAGGAGTATCATCAGTTTCATCAGGACTTGAAGAATAAGCAGTAATATTGAAATAAGAAAATTTCCTTTTTGGCTCAAGTCCTTTCAAAAAACCTCTATCTTCTGAAATAATATTTTTCTCTGCTTCTGATGGTGAAAAAACTAGGTTAAAAGCAGAAAAAATAATTATGATAAGCAGGAATTTGCCTATCGAGGATGTACTCATTTTTTATTTTCAAATTAAAAGGCCCCGTTTGGGGCCATACATAAAAAAATTATAACACAAAAAGAAATTTTTTTCAAAATGGGTTGTGGATTTCTTTGTCTTGACAAATTTTTGTTTTGTTTTTAAAATGTTTGTTAATCTCAAATGGTCAAAAAATTAGGATTTTTTGGCTTTTATTTTTTGAGGCCTCCTAGGTAGGGAGGTAAGTTTATGTTTTTTTAAAAAAGGGCCTCCCTACCTGGGAGGTCTTTTTTAAACTTTAAAATGAAAATTCTCTCTTTTGGCGAAGCAGTCATAGATGTAGTTTATTTAGTAAAAGATTTAAAGTTAGATAGAAAAAATGAAATTTTACTTAAGAAAATTTCCTTTGGAGGTCCTTCTCTCGTAGCTTCACTTTTTCTTTCTTTTTACGGCTTTAAACCATATTTCTTTACAAGTTTAGGAAGAGATAAAGAAGGGGTAAGATGTAAAAAATTTTTAGAAAGATATGGGATTAAGGTTATAAAATTAGGAAATAAAACTAAGAAAAATTTAGTTATTTTAAATAATGGCATAAGAACAATTTTTAGAGAATCAGAAAGCGAAATAGATTTTTCCAAATTAAAAACCAGTTTTCTCAAAAATGCTGATTTAATTATTTTAGATAGACATTTTTCTTCTGTTTTCAAGTTCTTAAAAAATTCTAAAGCAGAAATAATTTTTGATCCTTCGACTGAAATTTCTCAAAGAACTTTAGAAGTTTTAAAAAATATAAATTATCCTATAATTCCTATAGAAAGCTTAAAAAACTTTCATAAAGAAAGTCTTTATAAAGCTCTTAAAAAAGCTAAAAAATTAATAGGGGATCTAATTATTGTTACTTGTGGAAGATTTGGTTCTTTCATTTTAGAAAAAAATAAAATTTTGTTTTTCCGGTCATATAAAAGTAAAGCTATTGATCCAACTGGTGCAGGTGATGTTTTTAGATCAGCATTTGCTTATGGAGTTTTAAAAAATTGGCCTCTTTATAAAACTATTGATTTTGCTAATTTTGTTTCCGCGCTCCATACAGAAAAATTAGGAAATGGGGATTCTCTTCCCCGACCTAAAGAAATTAAAACAAATAAAAGAGAGAAGAATAATTTTAAATTTAAAGATGTGGTCGAATTTTATAAAAAAATAGAATGAATCCAGTAAGAATTATAGCTGGGCCTTGCTCAGTTGACAAAGAAAACATTAAGGAAATTTATGAAATTGCGGAAATTAAAGTAAATGGAAGTTATGCTATCTGGGGAACAAGAATTGTTGGTTTAAAATCAAGAACAAATTTTAATTCTTCTGGTGAGGGAATGGGAATTGATTTTAAAAGTTTCTTAAAAAATTTAGAAGGCGGGAAAGAAATTCCTGAAAGCGTAAAAATATCAGAAAAAATTGTCAAAGAAACAAATTTACTGGTAGCTACGGAAATTATGGATCCAATTCTTCAAATACCTTTTTATCAAAAAAGAATTCCTAAAGAAAAGCTTCTTTTATGGAATCCTGCAGTAAATCAACTTGGTTGGCCTGTCCTTATTATGAGTTATTTTGCTAAAAAAAATGATTGGTACATAGGGCTTAAAAATCCTAAATGGTTAGGAGATTTTAAAAAGAAAGCAGATAGTTTAAGTTATAAAGGAAGAACTTCTATGGAAAAAACTTGGGAAGGTTTAGTTAGTTATGCTAATTTCTTTTTAAATAAAGAAAAAATTGTTCTTATTCATAGAGGGGTTGATATTCCAGAAAAAAGAAATTATAGAAATGCTCCCTTACATAATCTTGCTTCTAGGGTTAAAAGACATACAGGATGCCTTCTCTTTTTTGATCCTTCTCATTCTTATGGACCAAAAATGAGAGAAAAAATTCTTCCAGCAACTTTAAAAGCTATGAAAATAAAAATAGACGAAAATGAATTTTTGTATGATGGAATTTTAATTGAAGCAGGAACCTCAAAAACCGATTCTGAGCAACATATTTCTATTAAAGAACTTAAAGAACTTGTTAAAGAATTAAGTAAATTTAGAAAGATTTTAGGAAGGGAGTAATTAAGAATTTATGGCATCTTCTATCTTTTTCCTTTCATCTTCACGTTGGGGCAGATAATTAATTATTTTACTACCTTCATTTGCTATTCTTAATTCACGTAAAAAGTCTAAAATTGTGTTTACAAGTTGTTCGCGAGTCAATTGTTTAGAAAGACTATAAAAGGTTTGGTTAATTTTTCTGTGAGAAGCTAATAAATAACTAAAATTATCTTCTGTTAATTCTAGGGTTTTTTCTACAAAATCAAATATGTTATTCACAGCTTTTTCGGGATGTCTAATGAAATTGGGGTTTCTTTTCTCTGTTTCTGGTAAAGTTCCTACTCGTGGTGAACTGCCTTCATGATAACCCTTATCGCTAATATAAAAAACTATTTTTCGACTTTCTATATCAATCAAAAATTCATCTATAAATGTTTCCTTATCATCTTCAAAACATGTTCTCACGGCAATATAGCCTGGAAAAATTATTGGAGATAAAATAGTTTTTAAAAATTCAAAAAGTAAACCGTAAGAATAATATACTTGGCCTACTTTATCTTTAATCTCTTTTATATTTTGATCTTTAGATGTTCTTCCTATTATTCTTCCAAAGCTAACAATTGTATCTTCAGTTGGTCTTTTAATAAGTTTTCCCTTTTTAGGGGCTGAAACTGATTCAAAATTGAAATCTAAATATATAGATTTCTCCGTAAAACCTGCTCTTAATAAGAATTTTTTATAAATTTTGACAATAAAAGAAAAGGGAGATTCGATAGGGGGTTGGCTTTCTTTAGATAGAGATTCTCTCTTCATAATAAGCGGTGGGGGAGGGATTCGAACCCTCACGGCCTTAACGGCCACCGGCTTTCGAGGCCGGCGCAATCCCAGTTCTGCCACCCCACCTTATATTTTAATTATAAACTTGAAAAACAAGCCTTTTTAAATTAAAATTTAATCCATAATGATTACTAAGGAATATTTAAAAGAAAATACGAGATACAACCCATTTGAATTTGAAGAAAAAATATATAATTTCTGGATTCCTTATTTTAAAGCAAAAACTAAAAGTAAAAAAAATTTCATCATTCTTATTGCTCCTCCAAATGTAACTGGAAGTTTGCATATGGGACATACTTTGGAAAACATCATTTTAGATGTTGTCGCAAGATATAAAAGAATGCAAGGTTTTAATGTGGTTTGGCTTCCGGGAACAGATCATGCTGGTATTGCTACTCAAAATGTTGTTGAAAAAGAACTTAAAAAAGAGGGTTTAACAAGATTTGATTTGGGCAAAGAAAAATTTATTCAAAGAGTTTGGGAATGGACAAAAAAATATGGAGGCATTATTTTAGAGCAATTTAAAAAATTGGGGCTTTCTTTGGATTGGTCAAGAAAAAAATTTACCTTAGATAAAAAATATGTCGAATGGGTTCAAAGAGCTTTTATTACCTATTATAAAAAGGGTTTAGTTTATAGAGATTTAAGACCTGTTAATTTTTGCCCAAGATGTCAAACTTCTCTTTCTGATTTGGAAGTTGAATATAAAGAAGTTCAAGGAAAGCTTTATTACATTAAGTATCCGCTAAAAGATGGAGGTTTTGTAACTATTGCTACTACAAGGCCAGAAACAATGCTTGGTGACACAGCTTTGGCAGTTAATCCTAAAGATGAAAAGAATTTAAACCTTGTAGGTAAAACAGCTATTTTGCCAATTGTTTTAAGAGAGCTTCCTATTGTTTCTGATTTAAAAGTTGATCCAAGCTTTGGCACAGGTATTTTAAAAGTAACTCCAGCCCACTCACTTATTGACTACGAAATAGCGCTTAACCATAAATTGCCTATGATCTCTGTAATTTCTTTTGATGCTAAAATGAACGAAAATGCTGGAGAGTTTTCTGGGCTTGATTTTCTAACTGCTAGAGAAAAAATTGTGGAAAGACTTCAAAAAGAGGGTCTTATAGAAAAAATTGAAGAAAAAACAATTTCTCTTCCTGTTTGCTCAAGATGTGGTACAGAGCTTCAGGTTGTTCCTTCTTATGAGTGGTTTTTAAAAATGAAAAGTTTAGCTAAGTTAGCTATTGATGCGGTTAAAAAAGGAGAAGTTGAGATTTATCCTCATAAATTTAAAAAACCTTATTTTGATTGGTTAGACAATATTAAAGATTGGTGCATTTCAAGAAAAATTTGGTGGGGACAGCAAATCCCTGCTTGGAAATGTTTAAATTGTGGCGAGAAGAGTTGGCAGATTTCACTTAAAAAACCTAAAGTTAAATGTAAGTTTTGTAAACAAAAGAAATGGGAATTAACTAATGAAGTTTTTGATACTTGGTTTTCTTCTGCTCTTTGGCCTTTTGCTATTTTGTATACTAAGGAAGAAAAAAAATGGTATCCTGCTAACTTAGTTTCTTCAGCAAGGGATATTTTACATCTTTGGATTACAAGAATGATTTTTTCTGGTAAGTTCTTTATGAAGAAAAAACCTTTTGATTTTGCTTTCATCCATCCCACTGTTCTTACTAAAGAAGGGAAAAGAATGTCAAAAAGTTTAGGTACAGGAATCGATCCTCTTGATCTCATTCAAAAATATGGGACTGATGCAGTAAGGTTTGGCGTTCTTTGGCAACTTAGTGCTCACCAAGATTTAAGATTTGACGAAACGCCTTTAGAACAAGGATCTAAGTTTTTAAATAAAATTTGGAATGCCTATAGATTTTATCTTTTAACTAAAGAAAATCAAAAGCAAAATAAAAATAAACCATCAAAAGAAGATCAAAGAATATTAAAAGAACTTCAAAAAACAAAAAAATTGGTCTTTAGTAAAATAGAAAAGTTTGAATTAGGATTAGCTCTAAAAGAAATTTATAGATTTTTCTGGCAAGAAGTTTGTGATAAATATTTAGAATCTTGGAAAGGTGAAACCAAAAATAGTTTGAAGGTTTTAGAAACAGTAATGTTTGAATCATTAAAGCTTATGCATCCTTTTATTCCTCATTTAACTCAGCTTCTCTATATGTCTCTCTTTAAAAAAACTCCGCTTTTTAAAGAAAAAATATCTTAAAAATGACAACATTTATTTTGCTTTCTTTTTTTCTACCATTTTTTTGGGCTTATTATTTTATAAAAAAGGATTGTCATCCTGAACCTTGGTATTCTTTACTTTTTGCTTTTCTTTTAGGAATTTTTTCAGCTCTTCTTTCTATTTTCTTTGAAGGAATTTTAGAAAACCTGCATATTGTTGATTCTTTAACTTTGAAATTTTTACTTTACTCTTTCATAGAAGAATTTTTTAAATTTTTAGTGGTTTTTCTTTTAATCTTTCCTCTTAAAGTTTTTGATGAACCAATTGATGCTATTATTTATATGAGCGTTTCTGCTTTAGGTTTTGCTTTCATAGAAAATGTCCTTTACATTTTAAAAACAGAAGCCGAGTTTTCTTCTTATTTAGTCCTTTTCCTTAGATTTCTAGCTCCTAATTTTTTACATGTTTTAGCTTCTTCGATTATAGGTTTTGGTTTTGCTTACTATATGAAAAAAAGAATTTTTCTTTTCATTCCTTTAGCTCTTTTCTTTGCTACCATTTTGCATTTTATTCACAATTATTTTATAATAAGATTAGAAGCCCAAGGTTATTTACTTATCGTTCCTATTTTATGGGGAGTTTTTGCTATTTTCATTTCTGAATTAGGGCTTGTTAGCGATAAAAATGAACTCGGAATTTCAAAACTTAAACCTTATGAAGAGCTCTGATGAGGTTCATTTAGAAGAAGGCCTTTTAAGTGTTGATATTTACGTTAAAGATGGAGAGCTTGTAATTATTGCTCCTATTGCTGGTTCATCAAAAGAAAATATTGAAGTGATAATTCAAGGCGACATTTTGATAATAAAAGGAGAAAGGTTCCCTCCAGAAAATGTTGAAGAAGCATCTTATAAAAAGAAAGAATGTTATTGGGGTCCATTTTCAAGATCAATTGTTCTTCCAAGAGATGTTGATAAATCTAATATTAGAGCTTTTTATGAAAATGGTATTTTAATGATAAGAATTCCTAAGCTTTCTGGTTTTGAAGAAACAAAAAAAATAATTATTGAATAAAGCGTCCGTAGCTCAGCGGTAGAGCACCGTCCTTATAAGACGGGGGTCGCTGGTTCGAATCCAGCCGGACGCACAAAAATGAAAAAAGAACTCTTACTTATTTATTCAGCATTTTTCTTTTCACTTCTTATTCCTTATCTTACACTCTCTTTTCACATCAAACTTGAAAGACAACCATTTGGAGGAGTAATAAAAAGCATAGAAAATTGCGAAAATGGAAAAATTATCACCTTAGAAAGTTACCACCAAAGAAGTTACTTTCAAAGACCTATAGAAAAAGTAGAAAAAACTTTTATGTTGAGTGAGGATCCAAATTTGAAACCAGAATCAGGAGAAAATAAAAGTTATGGAATAACTTCAAAATATCTAACGCCTTCAAAACCTATTGAAACAGGAGTAATTTTTATAGGTACAGCAAAGCCAGAAGGAAGTTGTCTTGAAAAGAAAACAAGAGAAGTAACAAAAATTATTACTTTACCCGATGGAACCTCAACTACAACTACTTCAACAGAAGAATATATTGCTGTTAGAAAAGATACTGATTATACCATTATTATTATGGGAAGAGTTCTTCCTTGCAGATTAACTCACCTTAAAGAAATTTGTCCTTAAGGAAAAATAGCTCTAAAAAATTGATGAAGGGGCGGAACGATGTTTTTGTATTCATCTAAATAGATATTTAATTTTTTTCTCACTTCTTCTTTATCAACAAAAAAATCTTCAATAGGAATATCAAAACCCATTTTAAATCTTGAATGCGGAACTAAATAAACATAATCTCTTAGATGTGAAGAAAAAATTTCAAAACCGTCAAATTCATGCCACCCGTAAAGTTTGCCATCTATAGTTATACCTTCATTATTTATTTTTATTTCCATAAGCTTAGGATCGTAAAAAACAGGATGAAAGAAAAAAATAAAAGAAAGTATACCCACAACCATTGCCCAATAGTCAGAAGTCAAAACAGAATATAAAATAAAAGCACCGGCAAAAAAGCCTGTAATTAAATGCCAAACCAAATCACCAAAAGGATGGGAAATAAAATTATAAGTAACCCATTTAATCTCAAACTTTTCTTCCATTTTACATTTTTTATTTTAAACAAATTTTGCTATAATTTTATGAAATAAAGATGAAGTTTAAAAACTATAACTTCAAAAAAATAGAGAAGAAGTGGCAAAAAAGGTGGTATAGAAATTATAAAAAGATTTGGAAAGCTACAGACTTTTCTAAAAAACCTAAACTTTACATTTTAGATATGTTTCCCTATCCCTCTGGTGAAGGACTTCATGTTGGTCATGTTGAAGGATATACAGCTACTGATATTTTATCTCGTTACTTTAGAATGAAAGGTTATAACGTTCTTCATCCAATGGGCTGGGATGCTTTTGGTCTTCCTGCAGAAAACTATGCTCTCAAAGTAAAGAAAAATCCTATGACATTTGTACCCAAGAATATTCAAAACTTTAAAAGACAAGTAATTATGATGGGCTTTAGTTATGATTGGTCAAGAGAAATTTCTACCATTGATCCAGACTATTATAAATGGACGCAGTGGCTTTTTCTTCAATTTTTTAAACACGGTTTAGCTTATGAAGCTGAAGCTCCTGTTAATTTCTGTCCTTCTTGTAAAACAGGCTTAGCTAATGAAGAAGTTGTTCAGGGAAGATGCGAAAGATGCGGAAGCGAAGTAGAAACAAGAATGCTTAGACAGTGGCATCTTAAAATAACTGCTTATGCTGAAAGGCTTCTCGAAGATTTAAAAGAGCTTGATTGGCCAGAAAAAATTATTGAGATGCAAAAAAATTGGATAGGAAAAAGTGAAGGATGGGAGGTTGATTTTGCTTTAGAAGGTTTAGATATCAAAATACCAGTTTTTACAACAAGGCTCGATACTATTTATGGAGTCACCTTTTTAGCTCTTTCCTATAATCATCCTTTAGCTCTTAAAATAGCTAAGTCTGATTTTTATGAACTTGTGGAAAACTATATTCAAAATGAAAAGAAAAAACCTGTATCAGTTAAAGCTTTAGAGAAAGAGATTACAGGTGTGTTTACTGGTTCTTATGCTCTTCATCCCTTAACTGGATTTAAAATTCCTATTTGGATTACTAATTACGTTCTTGAACATTACGGTACAGGTGCAGTTATGGGAGTTCCAGCTCATGACTCAAGAGATTATGAATTTTCGAAAAAGTTTAACTTACAAATAATTAGAGTTATAAAAGATCCTCAAGGCTCTGAAGAGCTTCCTTTTGAAGGAGAAGGTATTTTAATTAATTCCGAAAGATTTAATGGACTTTCAAGCTCTGAAGCAAGAGAAGAAATAGGTAAATTTTTAGAAAAAGAGGGTAAAGCTAAAAGAAGAGTTTATTATAAATTAAGAGACTGGATTTTTTCAAGACAAAGATATTGGGGTGAACCAATTCCTATTATTAAATGTCCTAAGTGCGGAAATGTTCCTGTTCCTGAAAAAGATCTTCCTGTCAAACTTCCTAAAACAAACAAATTCGAACCTACGGGAACTGGTGAGTCTCCATTAAAAAACATAAAAAATTGGGTAAAAACTAAATGCCCAAATTGTAAAGGACCAGCTGAAAGAGAAACAAACACTATGCCTCAATGGGCTGGTTCCTGTTGGTATTATTTAAGATACATTGATCCTAAAAATAAAAAAACTTTTGCTGATTTTAAGAAAATGAAATATTGGCTTCCTGTTGATCTTTATGTAGGCGGAGCTGAACATGCAGTTTTACATCTTCTTTATGCAAGGTTTTGGCATAAATTTTTATACGATCTTGGTTTAGTACCTACTAAAGAACCATTTCAAAAGCTTTTTAACCAAGGTTTAATTTTAGGACCAGATGGACAAAAGATGTCTAAATCAAGAGGAAATGTAGTTAACCCTGATGAAGTAGCTAAAGAATATGGAGTTGATGCTTTAAGAATGTATGAAATGTTTATGGGACCATTAGAAGCAGAAAAACCATGGAGCACTGAAGGAATCAAGGGAGTCTTTAGATTCTTAAATAGGATTTGGAAATTAGCACAAATTATTAAAAACCAAAGAAAAATTAAAAAAGTTCCTGAAGATTTTGAAAAAGAGTTAAATAATTTAATTTATGAGACAACTGAAGGAATTGAAAAAATGAGGTTTAATGTTGTTATTTCTAAAATGATGGTTTTTGAAGATTATTTAAGAAATAAATTAGAAGAAGGATATAACATACCTAAAGAAGGTTTTCTAACTTTCATAAAACTTCTCTTTCCTTTTGCTCCTTACATTTCTCAAGAAATTTGGAGTGAAATTTTCAAGAAAAAAGGATTTTTAGATTTAGAGAAATGGCCAAAATATAATGAAAAATTAATTAAAAAAGAAGTTTTTACTTTCATTGTTCAAGTTAATGGTAAAAAAAGAGGTGAATTTACCTACCATAAAGAAGATATAAGTGAAAATGAGGTTTTAGAAAAAGTAAAAAGTCTTCCTCTTTATGAAAAATATCTTCAAGGCAAAAAAATTAAAAAAATAATTATTGTTAAAGGAAGGTTAGTTAATTTTGTTATATGAAAACAAAGCTAAAAGGTTTTATTGGAGAAAAGATTGCTGAAAATTTTTTAATTAAAAAAGGTTACAAAATTTTAGCTAAAAATTTAAAACTAAAAAACTTAGGAGAAATAGATATTTTATGTGAAAAAGAAAATAAACTAAATTTTGTTGAAGTTAAAACTCTTTTTGAAAATAAAAATTTTCTTCCAGAATTTCATTTTAATTTCAAAAAAAGGAAAAGGATTGAACGTTTAGCAAACTTTTTTTGCTTAAAATTTAAAAAAGAAGATTATTTTATTTCTCTAATTGCCATTGAAGTAAAAAATGATAAAATTAAAATAAGATATTATGAAAACATTTAAATGAAAAAACAAATTTTAATTACTCTTTTTCTCTTTTTAGTTTTTTCTTTTCTTCTTTACGAGTATATAAACGAAAGAGAAAAAAATAGACCTTATAGAGAATCTGCAGAAATTATTAAAAGAGAGATTATAAATAAAAGCGGTTTAAAAGCGAGCGCCAGCGATCATCCTTTAGAAATTGAAAAAGAAAAAAAAGAAAAATTTGCTGAAAGTTTAAAAGATGAAAAAATAATTCTTGTTTCTGATGAAATTTTAAATAATATAAATTTAGAATTTTTAAAGTAAGCCGGTGTAGCTCAGTGGTAGAGCGTCCCGCTCGTAACGGGAAGGTCGTGGGTTCAATCCCCACCACCGGCTCAAAAAATTAAAAAAATGAAGTAAAATTGTATTTATAAAATGAGGAAAATAACTGTAATTTTACTTCTAATTAACTTTATCTTTGTCTCTTCAGCTCTTTCTTTTGCTATTCCCGATGGAAGCGGCGGTTCTTATTATGGAGACGTTTATAAAGCTCCTGATTATAACTATTTAAATAAGGATTTAAATGAAATTATCAACACTGTTCTTGAAGGGGTAGCTACAGCAACACCGCCAGAAGAAGCGGTTCCTGTTTTCCCTTATGATCCTATTTTGTACTATCTTTTAATAAGAGGTTTCGGACTTGATGCTTCTATGCAACAAAGAGTTATGCAATATTTAAATAAATCCTTTTTAGAAAGCAAGAAAGAAAGTTTTAGAAAAGAAATAAAAGAAAGATACACAAGATGGGAGTTAAACAGTTTTGAGCTTGCTCAGAGAAGTTCAACTAATTTAAAAAATTTTACCTTAAATAGATTAGCCAGAGAATATTTAATACCGGCTGGTTGGAAAATAAATGTCGTCAATGTCTGCGATAATCTTAATAAACTAATAACCTGCAGAAATTTAGATTTTGATCAAACAATAAATGGTTTTATAAGACATGTAAGCGGTCTTTTTCAGTTAGGTACTTATTGCGGAATAAAATATGAAGAGATTCCATTTTGTGAAAATCAAACTCCACAAACTATAGTTTTGTCTCCGCAAAGAAATGGTTTGTTTGCCAATATATTTAAAGCCTTTACAGGAAAAATAATGATTGCCCAAGTTGGTGGAGAAACAACTTTAACAGAAGAAGGAATTCCTCCAGTAATAATTTACAATAGACTAAATTATTCTTTAGAAGATATGAAACATTCAGAAATTGTAGAAAAACTCTATAGTGATCTTTGGCAAAGAAGTCTTAATTCTCCTCCTCCAAAAAGACTTGGCGAATATAAAAGAGTGATAAGTTGCATAAGAGATGATGATAATAGGCTTTTTCCTTATGAAACTGAGGTTGTTGATTTTATAGGACGTCTTCCTAATCAAACCTCAGAAATTTCTATCTCTCCGTCAACAAATGTTGGAGGATTTGACTTTAAAGAATTTACAAGAAGAACTATATTTGAAGGCGTAGATATTTTTTCGTTCCAAAGCGGTACAGAGATTGCTAATTACATAGTTAATCAATGCGCTTCAAAAAGATTGTCATTGACATCAGCAGATTTAGATCTTTCAAAATCAAGTGCCTTTTCAGATTGTATAATTTCAAATCTTAGACTTTTAGTTGATCTAAATAATAGTGTTGTAAGAATATTTAAGGATTTAAAAAACAAAATAGAAAATCTCTATGTTAAGACTCTATGGGCTGAAGTAATAAGCAAAGTAAACCCACCACAAGTTCCTATTCATGCAGCCTTGAAAGAAATATTAAGTAACTTATATGAAGTATATATTAGAAAAGGAGAAGAGATAAGTAATCTTAAAATCAATGAGGATATAAGAATGCCTACTAGTTTGTCTGGTTGCGTTATAAAAATTAAATCACCTACCGATATTCAATATACAAACTGTGGTGTTCTTTTAAATACAGCAAATAGAATTTCTGATCTTTTAAAAAATCTTAAAATTAGTGTAGACTTTTTAGCATCTGATCCTCCTTATTCTGAGCTTGCTGTTATTCATTATACTTTAGATTATTTTTATCCAGCTAAAGATATTTATGAAAATTGTTATTTATCAAGAAATATTGTTAATGAAAAAACTTATGGTTATTATAACGAAAAATCAAAATTTGCTAATATTAAAAAAGTAAAGATTGTTAAAAAAATAGAAACAAATAAATCTTTTAAAAACTTTCTCGCTTCATTTTCAAACATTATTATCGGTCTATTTAGTCCAAAAGAATTTACAATAAAAATAGAAAGATGAAAAGATTATATTTTTTATTTTTGATTATATCTTTTTTTATGAGCATAAACCGTTCTCTAGCTCAATCAGGAGAGGTTCTACCAATAAAAACTATTTGCTTGAATACAACTAGTGGCCTTTCAAGTGATCAAGTTTATACGCAGTTTAATTCTGCCTATCCACCAGACAAAAGACAAAGAGGTTTTTATCTCATATTCGGCGGTGGTGTTGATACTAGTCAAGGGGGCTGTGTTTTTAATAAACCTTGTTACGTGAGTCTGCGGACACCTATGGTTTGTGCAGATTTAGTATACGTGACGGAAAATAAAGAGATTATATATGTTGATCTTTCAGATTATCCAATTGTTTATAACCATGATTATGGAAAAGATTGTAAAATAAAATTTGATTCCCCTCGGTTTGAAGGAAGAATAATATTTAGTGCAGAATGTAAAATAAGTACGAATGAGTATGGTGAAGACATTGTTCATTATTTTGGCGGACAAATATCAAACTTATTTGATCTCAGAAAAGATATCAGAGATGACTTAGCTAGATATTTAAACCTTATCGAAGAAGCTAAAGCAGCGAGCCGATCGACTTCTGAGATTGTCAGAGAAAAAAAAGCAGGTTTATTATCAACCCCTGAAACAGAAGTCCAACAAGTAATTGAAGATCCTTGCTCTAAAGAAGGACCATTTAAGACGTTTCTTGGTTTTATTCCTACTGGAGTGAATGAAAGATGGATAGCATGTACTATAGCAAAGGTTGGTTTTGGAATAGCAGCGATTATTCTTGATTTTGTGGCATTCATTTCTAAAACTATTCTTAAATGGACTATTGGAGCAGCAACTAATTTTCAAATGGCCTTTAATCATGTTTTGTCGGGTGTATTAAATGTTGTAGCAAGATTAGATCCGTTTAGTAGAGACATAGGTACGGTTATATGGAGAACTTTAAGAGATTTAGCTTATATTGTTTTAGTATTTTCGGCTTTGTATGCTGGTTTTATATGGCTTTTTGAAGGAAAAGGAGCAGCATTTTCATTAATATTTAATATCATCTTAGCAGCTCTCATAATTAATTTTTCTTATGCCTTTGTTAAATTAGTTTTTACTATTGCTTTTCAAATAGAAGATGGAATTTCTGGAGGAACAAAGGCTCAATTTGGAGAGTTTATTTTAGGAGCTTTATGGCAAGGAAATTTTATA
>Ga0080007_1063050_pt1 | contig 27247 bp, 22 predicted proteins | sample OctOCTMetagenome_FD_69210 | JGI IMG/M metagenome (GOLD analysis project Ga0080007, IMG submission 69210) | Hot spring and microbial mat streamer communities from Octopus Spring Streamers, Yellowstone National Park, USA - OCT_B (SPADES... | ecosystem: Environmental > Aquatic > Thermal springs >...
TGTCCACGCCGTAAATGCAATGTCGGACGACATCCCTTAGGGCAATTCGGTAGGCTTCTGGGTTCGGTTGCTCTTCACCTGTCCTGATTCTCGCTAACTCGGTTGCAAGCCTTCTTGCTGCCGCCAAAAGGAAGTGTCCTGAACCGCAAGCAGGGTCAAGGACCTTGATTGATAGGATGGCTTTTTCGGCGAGTTTTCCCTCACCCCCTTCCCCTCTCCCAGTGGGAGAGGGGCTTATTGGTGTGAGGGCTCCCGTTCTTTCGCTGGGAGAGGGGCTGACAGGTGTGATGGCTTCCAAGATTCGCTGTAAAACGCCCTCAGGGTCGTTAAGGACCTCCTCATTGCGGAAAGTCAAAACTCGGAAACCTTGCGCTTCAAGTTCCCGTTTCCGAACCTTGTCGTGTTCTGCTTGTTCAGGACGGTCATGGACTGAACCTTCCAGTTCAATGATGAGACGGTGTTCGTGGCAGTAGAAGTCAACGATGTAGCGACCTATGGCATGTTGGCGTCGGAATTTCAACCCAGCCAACCTTCGGTCACGCAAGCATTCCCAAAGCAATTGTTCGGCAGGCGTCATACTTTTCCGAAGTTCACGACATAGGTGGCGAATATCGTCTGGCAACCTCAAAATTGGGCGTCCGAGAGCATCAAAGCCGTGATAAGGTGCAGATTGGGCTATTCGTTTCGCTTCTTCCAACCGTTCCTGCAATACAGGCTCAAGGGCGCTTTTGATGAGTTCGCCGACAAGTTCGCGAGGGGTGTAGTAACTGCCTGTGGATTTCCGCTCCATCCCTGCAGGGGCAAGTTCAAAGACCAACTTGCCTCCTTCCTCCCTGAAAGTCGGGTGGAAGTCTAAAAGGCTCTCGTAAATGCTTCCCAACTCCTCAACATCCAACTGGGCGTAATTGACACGCTGCCACGGTGACCTTTCATCGGGCTTGAACCAGCAAAGATACCAAAGAGCCTTAAGCAAATCAGCGTTGCTGACTCGGGCTTCGTTGAGAGCATCGGTTCCTGAGCGATTGAAAAGGTCACCGTTGAGCGGCGCTACGCCGAGCAACTGGGCTTTTTGCTCGCCGGAGAAAATTTCAAAGGTCTTTTGCAGACCGAGCCACAAGTCATCGTGATGCTCAAACCAAGCGCTTTTGACCTCGGTTAACCTTCGCAACCTTGATACGGAGTAGTGGTCTCGGTAAACCAGACTGCCACCAATCAAGTTCCGTTCCTCTGCGACCAGAAGGAAGAGCAAACGATAGATGAGCCGCAAAAGTTGCTGGTAAAACTTTTCGGGCTTCAATGTGCCGTTTCTGACCTCTTCTCTCAATTGTTGGTTTTTCGGATGCTGCAAGAGGGCGGTTCCGAGGATGTTGAGGGCTTCTTCTACTCCATCCCGCAACTTGTCGCGAACCCTGTTTCCTTGCTCAATTGTCTGGCGATAATAGCGCTCCAAAAGGCACTGATCAGCATCGGCTAAGGACTTGGGAAGACGGGAACGGTGAACGAGGCGGACAAAAAGTTGAAAATCGGCGAAGAGTTCGTTGGCGAACATTTCCTGCAGGTTGAACTCAATGAAGGCTTGACGGGCAAGGTATTGGCTGTCACGGAGCAACCTCAAGATTGCACCATTGGTCACAATCGCCCAAAGGTGTTCGGTTCGGTTGAGAAAGTCTTGGACATAAGCGTGAGGAGACATGCGAGGACCAGAAGGCGGTAGTCGGTCAAGGCTTTGGCGGATGCCGACGATGTGGATGAAGGGTGCTTCGTCGGAAGGTTCAGCGCGGTGGGAAAGGTGGTAGCGACGACCGTCAACCTCAATGGCTTCCCGTTGGTAAGTCGGTTGGTATCCAAGCAACTCAAGCAAAGGGATGACAAAGCGGTCACGGGTTAGGGATGTCGCTGGGTCATCTTGAGGCAACGCTTCCAACCGACTTTGGAAACTTTCCCAAAGTTCCCTGCTTCGGTTCCAAAGGAAGGCTAAATGGTCGCTGAAAGCCACATCGGAAGGGAGACCGAAGTCTTGCGGTCGCTGCCCTTCAGCCTCACCAGCAAAGATTTGCTCTATCAAATCACCGCCCAACAATCCACCTTCCACCTTCAAACTTGGGAAACGAGGCACTGCCTCTCACCTCCGTTCTGGACAGACCGAACGACAGTGACAGGTCTTTGTTTGACAAATTGGCTTGAATGGTTCAGAATGGTAAGCGGCGAGCAGTGGAAGGTGATGATGGAAAAAGGTAAGGTGGGGGAAGAGTGTCCAACCGTGTCAGGAGGGTCTATGCGACTAAAAGGGCGAAAGAGCACATGGCTAAGAAGCATCAGGTGACTTGGGAGGAAGTCCTTGAGGCTCTTGAAGCCAAACCGGCAATTTACCGCACTTATCCTTCCGAAAGTGGAGAAAGGCGCTATATTGCTTTCGGTCGCACCGAAGCGGGAAGACCTTTGGTGATTGTTTTGGCTCTGGAAAAACCTGACACCTTTCGCGTCATAACTGCCTACGAACCGAAAGGCAAAAAGCAACTGCGTCGATTCAGGAGAAAAGAAAGGTGAATTGAGATGGCGAAGCGAAAGCGACCTGTCATACCGAAGTTCAGCAGCGAAGAAGAAGAGAGAGCCTTTTGGGAGCAGGTTGATGTTGATGAGTTTTTGGAAGGTCCTGCCGACGATATTGTTTTGGAACTGAAACGGCGAAGAAGGAAGCGGATCGTGAGCAGCAGATGGCAAGCGGGTAGGAAAAAGAAGGTCACTTTGAGTCTGGATGAGGAGTTGCTTGGTCAGTTGAAAGAGGCTGCCAAGCAAAGAGGAATCAGTTATCAAGCGTTGGCGAGGGAGATTTTGAGGCGTGGCTTGAATATGCTGGCTAAGTGACTTCACGCGATTTTTGATGCTCACCCCTCATCACCTCCCTGGCACGAGGACATAGACTGCCAAAAGTTCTAGCGGGTGAGGTTTGACAGTAACGGGCGCCTCTTTGAGCAACTTACGAACTCGCCTGTGAGCCTCTTGAAGGGCTTTCGCCCTTTGGTCAACGATGCGTTGAAAATCTGCCTTCCTTTCTTGCCACAAGTTCAGCGCCTCTTGAACCCATTCAGCTTGCTCCTCCGCCGACATGTTCCTCGTCGGTTGGGCGGTGTCCAGCAAATTGAGGGCTTGTTCAGTCTCAAGCCAGCGAACTTCGGAGAGACCTTCCGCGCCTATGACCAACCCTTCTTCAGCAAGCATGGGTTGCTTGCCCTCTTCCTGCAACAAGAAGCGAAGGTGCAAGATGAAGATGCTTGTCAGTTTCTCAACAGCATCGGTGAAGAAAGCACCGCACCTTCTGGCAGGTGCGTTAGGTGCGTTGTCAATGGCGCTTTCAAGGATGTAAGTTGCGAGGGCAACGACAAGTGGGTGATTACGACCAATGTAAATGGCACCTTCTGGCGGTGGAGAGGTGAAAGTGATTCTCCAACTCCCGTCAGTTGGAATTTGCTCTGGCGGTAAGTTGATTCGGTCACGGACGACGGAAGGCAACCTTTCAAAATGAAGTTCCCAAACATCGTCGTTAAGGCGGTAAACTGTCACGCCCAAGCGTTGGCACGCGTCTAAGACAAATCGCCTGACAGCGTCAGGGTCACCGAGGACACTGTCCATTTCCCTGATTTCACGCTCAATTTCTTCCGGCTTCAATGATCCTTGAGCGAACCTCGTTCGGCTTTCTCTCTCCCTTTGCGCCACCCAATCCCACCTACGGTGCAGTTCCCTGACTTCCGACAGTTCCGCTTCAAAAAGCGGAAGTTGCTCAAAGGTAGGGAGAGAAGCGTATCGGAGCAAAAGGGCTCGGACTATGGCTTCAGTGACGCTTTCGCTATCTCCGGGAACAGGGACGGAAACTCCGGTTGCTCGGTAAATCTCCCTCGCTTTGTTCAGCAAAACCCTCAAAACGATTCCATCAACTGGGTTATCGCGACCGTAAAGCAAAACGCTCTTGACTTTCTCTGCCGGTTGCCCGAAACGGTCAACACGACCGTCTCTTTGCTCAAGCCTGTTTGGGTTCCATGGCAGGTCATAGTGGACGACCGCTGTGAAGTGTTCCTGCAGGTTGATGCCCTCGCTAAGGCAATCGGTAGCGACCAAAACCCGCTTCCTGTGTTTTGCTAACTCCTCAACTCGGCGATTCCTTTCGTCTTCAGGCAAAGTGCCTGTCACCGAGTAAACAGTTACATCCTCTGGCAGGTGCTTTCTTAACCCTTCCGCCACATAATCTGCTGTCGCTATGTAGCGGCACCAAACGATGGGATGGAAACCTTCCCTCAAAAGGTTGCGGATAACCTCAACCAACTTGATGAGTTTCGTGTCCGCGTTAGTGTGCTTTAGTGCTGCTACCCTTTTAGCAAACTCCCTAAGTTTGCGCCTTTCGCTTTCGGACAAAAGTTCTGCTGCTTGTGCCAATTCTCCTATCCTATGGCTCGGTTCAGTGTCCACAACGGTCTCTCGCTCTGTTGGGTCAAAGATGGTCGGGTCATATCCAGTTTCGTCACTCTCTTCCACGACGCGCCCACCGTGAGCCATCAATGTCCGTTCTGCCGCTTCTGGACTGGACATAACGCAACGAAGGATTGCTAAAGCGTTCCAGTAGCACAACTTTTGCCTCCAACCTTTCTCCTCCATCCCGCGCCAAACTAACTTTTGAGCGAACTGGAAAACTTCGGTGAAAAGTTGCTTGTAGGGAGGCGATAGAGTGTAAGTCACTTCCAAAAGTTCTCGCTCTGGAAACTTCGTCTCTTCTCCGAGCCAGCGACGGACATCTCCTCGGCGGCGCTGAATAAAATGGCGAGCCAATTTGTCCTTTTGCTCCTGCGTCAATTCAGCCAGATTGTATTCGCCAAATTCTGGGTCAAGTAGAGCCAAAAGTGAGCGGAAAGATTCTTCAACACCGCTGTGAGGTGTTGCGGTCAAAAGAACGAGATGGCGGTTTGGGTCTTTCGCAATTTCTTTGAGCAACTCGTGACGCTGTTGTTGTGCTCGGTTTTGACCCGGCGGTTGAGCGGCACCGTGAACTTCGTCCACGATGACGAACTCTGGACAGTGAAGCAGGAAATTGTCCCTGTGCCGCTCCATCTTTGCGTAATCAATGCTCACGACGATGGCAGGGAAGTAGCCGAAGATAGACTCGCCCGGAGGGACTTCCCTTTCCAACCGAGCGACTGTTCCTGAACGAATGACGACAGCAGGAATGTGGAACTTCTCCCAGAGTTCTTTCCGCCACTGCTCGCAAAGGTAAGGAGGACAGAGGACACAAAGGCGCTTAATTTCGCCTCGGTCCAACATCTCGCGGGCAATCAACGCCGCTTCAATAGTCTTTCCGATACCGACATCATCAGCGATGAACAACCGAATCGGGTTAAGCCTTAGCGCCATCATCAGTGGGACGAACTGGTAAGGGCGAGGGCGAAAGGACAACTTACCAAGGCAACGGAACGGACCAGCACCATCCCGCAGGAGCAGCCTTGCAGCGTTCCAAAGAAGGCGCGTTGAAACGATGTCGGCAAAACCTGCAGTTGTTTTAGGGTCTATCTCTGGGAACTTTGCTTCTTGCAGTTCTTTTCCTTCCAACGGCAAGTAGATTCCAGTAATCTCTTCGTCCGTGCCACTCAACGGGCGCAAAAGCAAAAGGTCTTCGTTATCTGAAGGGAGCACGACCCAAATTCTGTCCCTCACACAAACCAGCGCTCCAGGTTGAAATTGAGGCATCACCCTTCACCCCTCTCCAAAATTTCCTGCAACCATAACTTCAACTGAGGCAAATCAATTTGCACGGTATCCCAAACGACGCGAAGGTCAACTTCAAAGTAATCGTGGGCGAGTTTATGCCTCATTCCGATGATGTCCTGCCAAGGGATTTGAGGATAACGGCTACGGAAATCCTCAGAAAGGAACCGAGCCGCTTCGCCGATGACCTCTAACCGCCTCACAACGGCATCTTGTCTCATCTGGTCACGGCAAAAATCCTCAAAAGAAATCCCTTCAAGATATTTCTCAATTTGATCAATTGCCGAGAGCATGTCTTCTAAGAGGAGTTTGTCACTCCGCCGCTTCATAGACGACCACCATCTCCTTCTCAATTTCTTCCCTCAGCTTCGGTCGCAGGCCGGCAAAGGAAACCAAGTCAACTTTCCGACCTAACTTCTGGGAAAGTTCGCGCTCTAAACGGACCCAAGCCAAAAGCCCGAGAGGCTTTCGCCTCGGCTCCTGGAATTCCACCAAGATGTCTATGTCGCTCTCTTGACCCGCCTCGCCTCGGGCGAAAGAACCAAAGATCGCCACCCGCTTTATGCCGTAGGGCAACAGCACGGGAACGATCGCTGCGGCGAATTCCTTGATTGATTCCATGACCCGTCACCACCTTAGGGCACTGTCATTTTGCCGCTCACTTTGAAACGCCAAACACATCCTTGTGGTCGTCTATTTGTTCTTCAAGATCGCGGTCATATCGGATGACGATGACGCGATAGCCCCTCTCTTTCAACCGGGTGCGGATCTCCCTATCTTTCGCCCGCTGCTCCGGTCGGTCATGAACGGCACCGTCGCAGAAAACGCAGATATTTGGCTCGTAGAAGAAGTCTGCCTCACAAGGGATTTCTCGGATGTAGCGGCGGACATCGTCGGGCAGTCTTCGGCGCGTCCGATACAGGTGATCCAAGAAGCGCCGCTCTAACTCCGATTCTGGGTCAGTTCTGCTGCGCAAATACTCGTATTGTTCATCGTAGGAACGGAGAGGGCTTGAAGGTTGAGTTTGGCTTTGACTTAGGAACAACAGATAATCCCTTACCGCGTGGCGGTTTAACTTGATGTGGTCCAATTGGTTGTTGTAAGACAGCAGGCAATCGTAGCAGGCTCTGACACACTCAGGTCGCTTATCTTCGCCCGTTTGTGGGTCAAAATGACAAACCTCAAGTGCTGCCCGTGCAACTTGAGCGAGGGCATCCTGAGACGAAACCAACCTCTTCAAGACTCCCATGCTTCCTTCCGCTGCTTCCCAGAACAAGATCCGCCTATTTTTACCCTGCCCAATTCTTTCCGCTGCCAACTCGTTCTCTTCCAATTCAAACGCCACTTGCATTCCTCTAAGGAGCGCATACTGAAGTGACGCCCAAAACTCTTCATCCCTTTCTTCAGCCTCAGGTAAACCAAACAGCATGATGTCATGAGTGTCTTGAACGAAAATGCGGACAACCAATGTCGGTGGCATGTGAATTTCTGGGTCTGGGACATCGCTCTCCTCCGTCTCTTGAGATTTCGCCCAATAACCAGTCGCTTGGTCAATTCCAAACCCTTCTGCCCTCGCAGTCCTCCAACCATGATTGATGCGAACCAGGGAAGCAGCAGCACCGTAAGCCATCGTCGCCAGTATCTCGTTCCCTTGCCCAAAAACTGTTGCAGAGACGCATCGTTTCTTGCCGTCGTGACCCGGAGCGAAACGGAAATGGGTCGTCACTTTAAAACCGTAGCGGAGCCTCTCCTCTTCATCGCAGAAAATTCGCTCAACCCGCCAAGCCTCAATATTGGTCATCTCAAACAACCTGTCAGTTGCGATGCTGTTGCTTCCATCCAAAACGGACCCGCAATTTGAGCACACACTTGCATCGGCTTCCGAGCCTTCATGGAAATACCCGCATTCCAAGCACCACTTTGCTCGTCTCAACCTCATCTCAATTCCGCCGGGTGGAAGGTAGGAACGGACAACACGATACTTTGCACCCTCGTGGTAAAGGATGTTTCTCGGTCCAAACTCAGTGAGTGCCAGAAAGCGAGGGCGGGAGATGAATTCGCCTTCACCGTAAGGAACAAAAGCCCTTAAAGGCAAGCGAGGGAAATTGTAACCCGGCAAAAATCCCTCGCTGGCAAGGTAACGGTAAGGATAGAAGTCAGATTCCTCTGGTCGGGTTTCAACCTGCAAAAGCAAGTTCCTTTGTCTGATCGCTTCCCTTTGTCTTCTTTCAGCCCTTCTCTGCCTCTCCCTATCCCTGATTGCCTGCCGCAGTTCCTCATTTGCTGACCTGAGTTCTTGCTCTGCGATGCGATACAATTCCCTCCAACGGTCAAAGGCTCTGTCAAATTTCTCTGGCGCTTCTTTCAACTGTCGTTCCAACCAGTCTTCCGAAAACCAATCCGTTTTCTCTAAATCTGGCAATAAGTCCTGAAGGACTCGCCAGCATTCATCAAGGCAGGCTTTCAAGTTCAGTTCGGACAGGTTGATTTGCTGGCGAACCTCAGGCTTCATAGGGAAATTCGCTTCTTCGTTCAACTCCAACACGCTGTCAACACTTTGCCCCAAAGAGACTCCCGTCTTTGCAAGCCAGATAGCGTGGATGTGGGTCGCTATCAAATCCTCATTGGTCAAATCCAAACGAGGCGGTCGGACACGACCTGCCACCATTTCCTCTCTGCGGCGGAAGAAATACTGGTCATGGGAGTTTCCGAAAGCAGCGTAGGTAAAAACAAGCGCTGGTTTACCTGCCCTACCTGCCCTCCCACTCCTTTGAGCGTAGTTTGTCGGTGTCGGAGGGACATTGCGCAAATGGACAATATGCAAGTCGCGAATGTCTATGCCTAATTCCATTGTCGGTGAGCAAAAGAGGCAAGGCAATTCTCCTGTCCTGAACAATTCCTCCCGCTGTAGCCTTCGTTCGTAAGCGACTTGGGCTGTGTGTTCGCCGCTCCAAAACCTTTTCAAGTTCAGCCCGATGTCACTGTAAAGGTTTCGGAAGAAATCGTTGATAGTCCTTCCCACTGCTTCCCTCAGCGCTTCAATTTGCCTTTCCTCCTGTAGAACATCTTTCGGGACTTGCCCATCGCCTCGCCGCCACAAGATTGCTGACCACTTCACCCTGAAGCGTTGCACTCCGCTCCTCCCAGTTTCACTGTGGACGATACCATAACTTCGCAAATGCTCCATGACCTGCTTGATGAAAACCTCATATCGCTCTGTGTCCAAAGAAACTCCTCGCCTTGCCGCAAACCTCCGAATATCCCGTCCTAATCGGCTTCTGAAAGAGAGGCTTCTTTCGTTTGCGCTGCTGGTCGGACCTAAGACAAACCAAGTAGGAGACCTCAGCGACTCGTTCTCGCCAAACCATCGCTCACTTAAATTCTCTAACGCTCTATCTCGGAAACGCTTCAGGTGGTCACTGTCCAGAAAATGGGCTTCAATTGCCAACCATTGTCTCATCCTGTCCAAAATGCTGCGCAAGAGATCGTAACGCTCAGTTGGAGACAGTCTTCCCATCAATGGCGCGCCTTCCCATTTGCTTTCATCTTCACTCAACTCTTTAAGCCCGAGATACTCCACCCTCAAGAGTCCTACCTGTTCAAGGTTAGGCATCGTCACCCGTCCACCATAGCGCAAGTCCTCGTAGATTCTGTAAGCAAGCAGTTCCTTGAAAGTTTGTTCGGCGCGAGAGGCAACAGGAGAGTTTGGGTCTAATCGCGGGTCTTTGGCGAAATCTTTCACATCCAAACTCATTTCTTCGTAAACAGCGTCTGCGACTTGGTCATGGGTGAGTTCTTCGTTTTTCCTCAAAGCCTCAACCAAAGCAGATCTTAGCAGTGCCGTTTCGACGAAATCGTTGAAGTGACCGGATTGGAGGGCAGCATCCTGCCTGTTATCGGTGAAACTGAGGACTTTCTTGGCACCTGCGTCAACTCGTTCATCCCTTTCAAGGTGACTGAGGGCTGAGACGATTATCAAAGTTGTCGCGGTGCTACGACCACCTGCAGCCAGAAACGCTAATTTGCGAAATTCCTTCTCTTGAGGCAGGTAGACTTGCCCGCAGTTTAGACAGAAACCGAACGGGCGGGGGATGAACCAAGCGTGGACACCTTCACTTCCTTCTTGCTTCACCGTTCCATCGGGCAAAGCCCAAACTTCCCTTGGCAGCCGCCTTCTGTAGTTGGATTTCACTCTACCGTTTTCGTCCGTCCAGTTATCGGGCAGATGCTCGGCATCGCAACTCCATCTCCCATCTTCGTCCAACATCAAATAGCCGACGATTCCTTCCAACTCCGTTTCAAAACCTGGCAAAGGAGGGCGAGGCAGTAACTTTCTGGATTGTTCGTCCAAGACAACCAAGTAGTAATCCTGACCGCATTCACGACAGAAAGCGAGAGGAAAGAGAAGCCTGTTGCTGTCGGCGAAACTTTGTCCCTCAAGGCTGAATAGTCTTTCGCTCTTCGGTTCAACGGTGGCGAAAACTGTCCCACCTTGTGAGATGAACTGGTGAAGCCTGATGCCGAAAACAGGCAATTCTTCAGGGCTGTCTGGCAAAGAGATGTTGCTTGCTGCCAGCAAATATTCCTTCAAGCGCTTTAGGCAAGTTGCCTCGTCAACGCCTGTAAGGTCTGATAACTTTCTCGCCCCTTCCTGCAGCGTTATAGGTTTGCGGCGGCGAAGGTGACCGTCTGATTCTTCCTCAATCCCGAAAGTGTCTTCAATCCACGCAGCCAAAGGGCTGTTGGAAATTTCATCCCATGACCTTGGCACTTGACCGCTCAACAATTCAGCCTTTAAGGCATCAGGCGAAATTGGACGAGGGTAGGAAATGACTCGACGCAAAGTCTCCTCAACCACATTTTCTGGTTCAATCCGAACACCGAAAATCTTTGAGGCAGCATCAGCAATGAGATAGCGTCTCTCTTCGCGACTTTCGCCCGTCGCCAAGGTCGCACTTGTCCCAATGAAGACCAAGTCCGGATTTCTTGAGCGAACCCTCAAACGGCGAAGCAGCAAAGCGACATCAGCGCCTTGCCTACCACGATATGAGTGCAATTCATCCAAGACGACGAACTGAAGGTTCGCTTCGTCAATGAAGCATCGGTCTTCCGGGCGAACCAGCATGAGTTCGAGCATCATGAAGTTGGTGAGCAAAATATGTGGCGGGTTTGACTTCAACTGTGACCTTTCCTCAGCACCTTCCTGACCTGTGTATCGCCCAAACCTGATAGGGCAAGGTTGATTTGTTGACTTCTCATATTCTTCAGCCCTCTTTTTCAAGGCTTCGAGTTGCGAGTTAGCCAAAGCGTTCATCGGGTAAACGATGATGGCGCAAACTCTTTTTTCGTTGATAGCGTTGCAGAAGACCCAGTCAACGATTGGGACGAGGTAAGTTAGAGTCTTGCCAGAACCTGTGCCGCTGGAGACGATGAAGTGCTTTCGGTTCAACCCAATCCCAATCGCTTCCTGTTGGTGCTTGTAAAGGCGGATGTTGCCGAAAAAGTGTATGCATTGAGGGTGGAGTTTCCCTTCATCCACCAAATCCTGAAGGAAGCAACCAAACTCGTAACTTGGGTTGAGTTGGAGGAGAGGTTGAGGCCAGAAGATACCTTCGTTAAGTTGATCGTAAAGCCAGTTTTTCAAGCGTTCGTCTAAGATTTTGAGTGAATCGCGGACATAGTTAGCATATTGACTCACTGTTGCCTCCCTGATCTCAAAAACATCCATATATCTCTATCCCTCCTTTGCTTCTATATAGAATCTTATCTTATCATCCGCTTTATTAATCCATTCGTCACTTTTAATCATATATTTATAAGGTTCTAATTTATTTGTAGGATTTTTGATAATATATACTGTATCTTCATCACATACATATATAAAGAGCTAATATTGTTCTTTCTTTTCTTTTGCTACTTACCATTCATTTCTAGTTAAAACAACATCATGTTGTCTTTTACATCCTTTTACTTCTACAAAATAAACTTCGTAATTTCTATTAATTTCAAGATCATAACCTAAATTATCTTTAGAAACATCCTTCACTTCAAACCCTTCTTGTTTAAACCATTCTTTTGCTTTTTCTTCAGCTGTACTAGCTGTTTCAAGATCAGGTTGTTCTAACTAAGGAGTATAATATTCAATTTGTTCTATAGTCTCGGCTTGTCCTTTTTTGGTTCTTATTGGTGAATTTGTATTTATGTGAATTTCACTACTATTATGATGCCTTTGTGGACTATACGGAATTTTTGTATTATCTTCTTTTATCGAAATTTGTTTATATTTTTCTTTTTCTTCAATCTCTTGCAAAATTTGAAATAATTTTTCTTTTGAAGAATTTACTTCTTCAATCCATCGTTCTAAATTACGCTTTAATTCATCTTTTTCTTTTTTCCAAATATCTTTGATAAACTCCCTCAACCGGTCTTGACCCAATCCTTCCTCTAATGCGTTGCCAATATCATGGGAATCAGCCTGACTTGTTACCCAAAGAACTCTGGAATCAGAATTTTCAAGGATGGCATTCACCTCCTTTGGCTCTGATTCAATCCCTCGCCAGTAGTAAGAAACTTTTATCCATTGGGCTTTGCGAATATCAGGTGGGTTCTCTTCACTAACACCTGCTATCCAACGAATCGCAGGCCATATTCTCTCTAATTCCAATTTCAACTCTAATACATTACTATCCTCATTTTGTTCTTTTTTCTGAATTTGAGGTTTAGCTTCAGAAAGACTAACTACACCAAGATTTTTAGCTAACTCTTTAAGGCTTTCCAAATTCCACCATATAATTTTACCTTCAAAACGAGAGATTAATCTTCTATTATCCTTCAAGCAAAGTCTTTCCGGAAAAGCCCATTCATCCTGATGATTCCTTTGACCAGGCCATTTAACTTGCTTTAATTCTTCCTTGAGGTCGTCAGGAACTTCTCTCCATCTTCTTTGAACTTCTAAAGCAATTTCCTTCCACTGTTCTGGATCTTTCTGTTGTTTTAGTGATTCTACTAAGAATTTAGCAAGCACATCCACCGTTGGACTTTCTGCTACTCTCAGAAATTCGCAAAAGAACTGACGCAGATCCGACCAGTATGGCTTTAAAGCTGGCATAAGCCCTGTCGGGTCATCCCAGCATACTTCCTGCCTATCAAATCGCCCTCTTTCAGGAACTAAGATTAGTTTCTCTCTACCAAAAACCTCTCTAATGCTTTCTTTAAGGTTTTCACTAGCTGAACGAAGTATTCTTTGAAGCCATTCATAAACAGGTTTTATTTCTTCTTGATTTGCACCACGATCTAACTTAGTTTTCAATGCTTGAATGACATCCTCAGGCGAGGCATCCATCCGAATGCTGAGGAGTTTTGCCCACTTTTGGTCCTGGGAACTTTCCAGTGAGATAATAGGGTGAAGGAACGAAAAGTCTTTTTCACCGAGCACTTTTTTCAAATTAGAGTTGAAGAGTTCAGATGGGCGTCTGAAATTTCCCCGTTCGTCAGGAAGCCAAGGAATAGTGCGCAAACGAATTAACCATGAGGCTGTACCTTCTCTACAATTTCCCGTATAGTAAAACCAAGTGAATGCAGATTTAGTAGAATGAAGACGATACTCGGATCCACCTGATCCTTTTACACTTGCATATTGATCAATAATAAGTTTACTTACATTCCATACTCTTAAAACTTCCTGCAGATCAGGTGTTTTTTGTTCCCATAAATCTAAAATTTCTTCTATTCCATCAAATGTCATATCTATTCCAATATAATCTCTTGTAGAATATGGATGTTCAACTAAATAAATATTATGTTCTTTACACCACCGGTTTATCTTATTATATTCAAGTTTCTTTGATTTAGGATAAACTCTCGGTAATTCTGATACTCCCAACTTTTGAAGGAATATTTTCCAAGACTTAATTATTTCTTCATCATTTCTTTCATTATCACTAAGGTAATCAAGATATTCAGGAGACACAAAAGGACGGCCACCAAGCATTTGAAAATAATCTTCTACTTCTTGATAACCTCCAATCTCTCTGGGTAAGTACGCTTCACTTGGTTTAACATAATTACCCTGCTTATCTCGTAATATTCTAAAGTTATGTCCCCATTCCTGCAAGCAATTTGAAGATATTTGATCTCTAAAATTATACATAAGCAAAATATGTTCGAAATTTTCCTCTGATGTCGGATATGTGTCTCCAGAGTATCTTGATTTTATTAATCTATCAAAGAGCAATTCAATATGAAAATCTGTTACTCCTAGACTAATAAATAATTCTCGAAAATCTTCTGCTAAGCCTTTATCCACAATATTTAACTTATTAATTTCAGACAAAAGTTTCTCTGGAATTTTTGCTTCATCTTTAGGTGGTAATACTGCTGTATTAGGTAATACATGCTTCCCATTTTGTAATCTTACAATAGGCAAAGATTGGAGTATCCATTTTAATTTCCAATCTTCTCTTGATCTTTTGATTTCTTCTAAATATTGATAAAGTTTTCTTAACCAGTTTTTTGGACGCTGTTCCCACCAAGTTGGATCGCCTTTTGCTTCCAACCATCGAAGAATATGATCGCGGTCAATTATCTCCACACCGAGGCTTTGAGCAATTTCTGATGCACGACCTCTACGCAACTCAGGATGAATCCATCGCACTTTTCTGCCACTTACTTCCGACAATTCATCGGCACATAAAAGGTCGTAAAGTTCCATTCTATGGGCTAAACATACTTGATCCTTTCTATAGAAATTTCCATCGTCCCCAGGGAAAAATTCTCCTCCCTGCAAAGTTCTCCTAAGAGCGTCTGACACTTTCTTCATCAGAGAATCTGCTTCATCTTCCTTTGGGAAAATTCGTCATGCTGAGGGGAGTAAGCCTAAATCCCTCAAAATTACAGGTAAGGCGCAAACCTTTTCCTTTAAGATACCTAATGCCCATTGAGTCATTGGGTCATTTTCTTTCACTCTCTTTCTATCAGCAGTGAGTGCGAATCATCCTTGTATGTGGAAACGAAATCCTGTCTCTTGATTTGTAGGTAGGAAAACGAAAACCCTTCCCGTTTCTATTTCCTCTATCTTTTGCTTATCTTTATTCAATCCTATTAACAAACTGAACTGGAACCTATGAGTTGAGTTAAGCTACTTATTCCTCGACCATTCGTCCATTTCAGATGCGATCTCCTCAACGACTTCTTGAGCCATGATCTCTCGCCAGTCTATCCGAAGAAAGTGTTCTGTATTGCTATCAGGTGATGTGAGCGTAATCCAAACAATGTCCTGCTCACTGCTATCTCGTTCTCGCTGAACTTCCCAAGTTTCTCCATTAACTTGGAGTAATCGCAATTTATTCATAAAGAGTAAAAATTCTCCTAATTTTTCTCTCTGGTTTATAAGTTCATTTTTGAACTGATCTACATTAAAGCGTTGTCGCCAAGGAAGCCAAAAGATTGCGCCAGACGAATTATAAAATCGATTGAATAATTCCCATGCTTCCGAGGGAACATTAGGGGCATCCTCTGCCTTATCATAGGTCAGTGGGTATGGGTCAAGACCTTGTTTGAGCCAGAAACAGTGTTTGCCAGATAGAATGCAGGGGTTGTCTGTAACCGATAAGGTTGCTTTGAAGCCTATGCCAAAGTAACCGATAGCAGAAGCGTCTTTGGATGTTACAAATATTCCAGCAATGGATTCAACATCTTTGTCCTCAAAAGGTCGTCCATCGTTCCAAACTAAAAGCCCTTCGTACAAAACCCTTAGAGCGAGTCTCTCAGCACCGGCATCTTCTGCGTTTTGAACGAACTCAGCCAGCAAATCTAAAGCGCCAATGTGAAGATCTCTGCCAAGGCGAGTAGCGATTTCAAAACGCTTCTCTCCCCACCATTGCTGATTTCGGCTTCGAATTCTCCCATAAAAGTCACCATTCTGTAACATAGGCAACCCTCCTCCGAGAACAGCCAATAAGCGATTAAAACTATAGTGTGCAGGTGCGACATACTGCAAGGTCAAAATAGGTTACTAAAAAATTTTAGCCCTTCATGCAGATACTTGACAAGCGACTTTCCTGCTAACAGAATGTCCTAAATAGGCTTGGGCGCAAACTCCTTGAAGCGGTAGCCGAGAGAGCAACCCAGTCCATTGTGCAACACTTCAAACACCGCTTTTACCCAGCAGTGACAGGATACAAGGGCATCATAATTAGGGTCAGCGTAAGTTCACCCACTGGGCAATTGCGAAGCAAAACGAAAGGGCAAGGCGAGAACTATGAAAGTAGCAGTCATCGGTTTAGGTCATGGGCGAAATTACATCGCCGCATACAGAAAATTGCCCGATGTCGAAGTAGCCTTAATCTGCGATATATCCCATAGGTGACTCAATGAAACTATGAAGCAATTTGGCATATCATAAGGCACAACAGAAATAAGCGATGTTGTTCGCCGTGATGACATATCCGTCGTTTCAATCTGCATTCCAGACCACTTGCACTATAAGCATGCAAAACCTATGCTTCAATCTGGAAAACACCTTCTCATTGAGAAGCCGATGATGACTAACCTTGAACATGCCATTGAATTGGTTGAGATTGCGGAGAAAAATAATTACATCGTCATGGTAAGAAATGTCTTGCGCTTTATCCCTTCCTTCAACGCTGCAAAGAAATTTGTATCTCAAGGTAGGCTTGGAAACTTGCATTATGCCGAAGGAACTCATTTGCACGATGTTGAAGATATGCATCTTGTGGTTCAAGAAACTCCTTGGAGGGTTGGGAAGTTGAATAGTGTCGCTCAAGAGATTTTCTTTGGCGGAGGTGTCCATCCTGCGGTTAAGTCTTACAGAACTAATCTGCCGCAACAAGTAAGCAAAATCTGATTTTTTATCGTATTCTTTGTCTTGGCAACTTCAGTGCTACTGAAAGGGCGTCAACTGGGCTGTGTCGCCTGTGCGCTGCTTGTAGGTCAGTTGCAAATAAGCGGGCATAATATGCCGTCATCGCTGGACTTGAGTGTCCTAATATGCGCTGAAGCACTAAACTGTCACCACCCGATTGAAGCCATTTGCGGACAAAGGTGAACCTGAAAGTATGCGGTGAAACTCGAACGCCAGTGATACCCGCTTGTTTCGCCCATTTGACCAACCGCCTCCGCACATATTGCCGATCCAAAGGTGTCCCTAAAGTCGTGATGAAAAGTCTATCTCCGGCATTCCTAATTGCCATTCGCCGCATCAAGTAGCGTTGCAGCAAAACTTTCATGCTGTCGCCGATAGGGACGAAGCGTTCCTTGCTCCCTTTGCCTACGACACGAATGAATCCAGAAGCCAAGTCTACATCGGAAATGGTCATATTTAAGGCTTCGCTAATACGAACTCCAGTATCGAGCAATAGGCAAACAAGAGTTAAGTCTCTCAAGCCTAGAAACGAGTTGATTTCTTTCGAGATTTCATTGACGATAGCGATGACTTGTTCGTCGGACAAAGTTCTTGGGTAGTAAGTTGGTTCCTTAAGTTTCTGGATGTCTCGAGTCGGGTCATCTTCTCTGAAGCCTTCACGGTAAAGCCAGCGGACAAATGCCCTGATGTGACGGAACTCGCAGTTGACAGTTTGCGGTTTAACCTGTTTCAGTCTCGCATTCAAGTAGGCGAGAATAGTTTCCTTAGAGATTGTTCGTGGTTTCTCGTTGCGGAGTTTACAAAACTCAGCGAACTTGCGCAAACGGTCTCTGTAAGACTCGATAGTTCGTTCACCACAATTAGCGATTTTTCGTGACAGCAAGAAAGCATCGATTGCTGCATCGAAGTCTTGCGCCACAGGTGAGTCCGCGAGACTGAACTCCACTAACACACCCATTAATGAACACCTCCTTCACAAGTCCACAGGATTTTTCACTTTGCGTTCCACACCCGCCATTCTTAAAAGCCCAAAATGGGCGATTTTGCCCCAAAAATTACCGATTTTTGATTTTGGGTAGCTCAGTCGGCAGAGCACCGGACTTTTAATCCGGGGGGCGCAGGTTCGATTCCTGCCCGGCGCACTTTTTATTTTCAGAGTCCAGTGGCTTAGCCCCTGCAGGTGTCTTTGTCCAAGCAAAACTGCCCCTCATTCTTTGCACTCCCCGACAAAATTTCTCTGGTGGTGACAAGGCTATGCTTTCTTTCGAAACGAAAAGTGAGGCGGAGACAAAAGATTTGGCTCGGAAACTGGCGCAACATTTGTTCGGTGGGGAAGTTATTTGCCTTTTCGGGGAACTGGGAAGTGGCAAGACGACATTTGTGCAAGGGCTCGCTGAAGGTTTGGGCGTAACACAGTCAATCGTCAGCCCTACCTTCACCCTCGTGAGGGAGTATTTCGGTCGGCTGCCTCTCTTTCATGTTGACGCTTACCGCTTGAGTGGACTAACGCCCGATGAAGTCCAGCGGCAAATCGGGCTTTGGGAATACATTGAGCGGGGTGGCGTCGTCGTGATTGAGTGGGCAGATTTGATAGCGGGTGTTTTACCCCCTGAACGGCTCGATGTCTTTTTCTCTCACACTGCTGACGGGCGGCTTTTAAAGTTTGAACCGCACGGACAAGTTTACGAACAACTACTCGCACGCTTGGCTGAAGGAGGTTGAAAAGGTGTGCTGATTTTGGCTTTGGAAACGAGCCTTGAAGTCGCAAGTTGCGCTATTTGGGACAGCGAGACCAAGAGTCTGCGAGCGGAAACGAGATTTCACGCCTACCAAACCTTGACCCAACGGTTGCCCGAATTAGTTCAAATCACCCTCAACAACGCTCAAGTTGGGTTGACTGACATTGGTCTAATCGCCGTCTCCTTGGGACCTGGTTCTTTCACAAGCGTAAGGGTTGGTTTGGCATTTGCAAAAGGGTTGGCGATGGCTCTCGGAAAACCTATTTTGGGCGTGAAAACGATGGACGCTTTGGCGCTTACTGCAAACGCAAATGAAGATGACCTGTTAGTCGCCCTTTACCCTTCCCGTCCATCCCGCCCGACGGAAGTTTACGCTGCTCTCTTCCGCATCCGAAATGGTTGCCCAGTCCGAGAAGGAGCGGAAATAGTTTTGGATTTTTCGGACTTAGTTGCAATGCTTAGGGCAAGACCCGAAGCCCATGTTGTCTTCGCCGGAGTTCTGCCGCCGGGAGCGGCAAGTTCTTTGATGGGGCTGTGTCGCGAGAAACGAATCGCTTTGCCATTAACCCCGTGTTTCCCTTCGGCGTCCTTAGTTGCTTGGAAGGCATGGGAACGGTGGCTGCAACATCCTGAATCCGATGACCCAGTAGCCCTGAAGCCTCATTATGTGCTTCCATCAAGCGCTGAGGTTCGATTCGGCATCACTGTTTCGCTGAAGGATTGACTTTTGGCATATTGCTACCTTTCGTCATCGGGATGAAACCTCAACTGCCCGCCAAACCTTTTGCAACGGGTTTGCATCCAACGAACCCACTTGACATGACCGTCAACGAAAGCGATGTGATTTCCACCTTGGTGGCGGGAAACAATTTCAGCTTTCGGGTCCGTTTCGCTTGGCGGCGGGAACTGTTCGGAGAAAGCGATGCGAAGAACCAGACCGGAAGGCGATAATCCCCAAACGGTGCCGACGCCGAAAGGGGTGAACCATGCGACTTCGCTGTCAGCGATTAAACCGAATTCCGATGGAAATCGGTAAACTGCGAGGGCTGTGTAGTTGGCAAAGTTGTTTGAAACTGCTTCGTTGTAGCCGTAACTGACGAAGACATCCCATTCAGGTTTGCCAACTGCAGAGCCGTATCCGCGATATCCGCAAGGCGCCAACCAAGGTCCATCCTCGCCGATGACACGCCAACTCCCAGCCCAAAGCGGCCAACTCCAGTCTCGCCTCGTTGATGGGCAGACGAGAATTTGTCGGTTCTTGGTGTAAACCTCAATTTGAGCAGTCCAAGGCGGGATAATGAGGGGCGGCCAACCACCGCTGGGGCTGACACCTGCACCGCCCGGATGACCTGTCAAGTCAGTAGGGCGGTAAGGGAAAGTGTCATCGTGATCGTCAGAGTAAAGGGAAAAGGCTCGGTTGATTTGGTGCAAGTCAGAAATGCAATGGCTTTGGCGTCCCTTTTCCCGAACGGATACAAAAGTCGGGAACAAGATGCCGGCAAGAACTGCGATCACCGCCACGACGACCAGCAACTCAATTAGCGTGAACCCAGACCACTTCATCGCAATCGCCCCTTCCCTTTTCAACCTTGCCCGACAGTTACACTTTCAGTATGGCATGGCTGCCGTTGCGGAGCAACTTTGGACGGGCTCAAACTTGTAACGGCAAACTTTTCGTTGGTGAGATGAGCGAACATGTTGGATGCTCAACTGCTTGCGAGGTTGGAAAGGTTAAGGTTCAAGCCCAAGCGAACCCACACTGGGGCGCTGAAAGGAGAGCGAATTTCAAAGCGAAAAGGCATATCCATTGAGTTCGCAGATTTCCGACCATACGCTGTCGGTGACGATACGAGGCACTTGGATTGGAAAATTCTCGCCCGTCTTGACCGACCGATAGTCAAGACCTACCGGGACGAGACCGAGTTGCCCGTTTACCTGCTTTTAGATTCGTCTGCTTCCATGCAATTTGGCAACCCTTCAAAATGGCAACTTGCCATTCATTTAGCGGCAGCGCTTGGTTACATCGCTTTGTGTGGCGGTGATGTCCTCTTCCCAATCGCCTTGCCTCAAAGCGATTACAGACCCTTGCCTTTGAGGGGCAAATTCATGTTTTCGCGTTTGCTTCTTTGGATCAAAGGGCTGCAACCGAACGGGAAGGGTTTGGCTGAAAGTTTGCAACGGTTTGCCCGCCTTGACCTGCCAAAAGGTCTCGCCGTTTTACTCACAGACGGACTTGACGAAAGTTTCCCGGAGTCTTTGCGCCAAGTTGCCTCGCGAGGTCATGAACTCGTTCTCCTACAAATTCTTTCAGATGCCGAGTTGCAACCCACTTTGGAAGGCGATTTGCGTTTGGTGGATTGCGAGACCGAAGAGGTGAAGGAGATTACAGCCACGCTGGGTGTTCTGAGGGAATATCAACGGCGTTTGGAAGAGTTTTGCCAGCAACTGAGCGACATTTGTCGCCGCGCTGGCGGTTGGTATCTGCGTTTGACTTCCGATGCGACGGTGCACGACATTGTGTTCCGCCACTTGAGACGATTGGGCGTAGTCGGTTTGCCTTGATCCCTTCCTTGCCCACTTGCGGGGACGGAGTTATAATCCTGTTTTCGGTGACCGAACATGCATGTGTTGCAGGACTACTTGTTCGTTGCGGTTTTCGTCGTGGTGGGGATTTTGGCTGTGGCGGTCACTTTGGGGATTGCGTGGTTGCTCCGACCATACAAGCCAACGCCGCTTAAACTCATGACTTACGAATGCAGCGTCCCGCCGAGGGGAACTGCTTGGGTCCAGTTTCGCATCATTTACTACTTGTTCGCCATCCTGTTCGTCATCTTTGATGTGGAAGCGATTTTTCTCTTCCCGTGGGGCGCTGCCCTTAAGTGGCTGAAGGAACACGGTTTGGGAGTTTTGGCTTTCGTTGACATGCTCATCTTCCTCGTCGTCCTCGCTTTCGGATGGCTCTACGCCTGGAGGAAAGGCATACTGAGGTGGACTTGACGAAATCAGACCTCTTTACTTCCGCACTTGTGCGGAATTGAGGTGACTGACTGATGACGACTGAGCAAATGGAACAGAAACTGAGGGAACGATTTGGCGACGCTATTTTAGCGACCCGCGTTGGGCTGAACGGTTTGGAGGTCCGAGTTGAACCGCAGAAATTGGTGGACATTTGTCGTTTCTTGCGGGATGACCCAGAGATGGATTTCAATTTCCTGCGGTGCATATCCGCTGTTGATTGGCTCAACGAAGGCGAATTTGAAGTCGTTTACCATCTGCTCTCCTTCCGCCACAGGCACGAGTTAGTCATTAAGGTTCGCGTTCCTCGCTCCAACCCACATGTCCCTTCGGTCACTTCTGTTTGGCGCACCGCTAATTGGCACGAGCGCGAAGCCTATGACTTGATGGGCATAATCTTCGACGGTCACCCTGATTTGCGCCGCATCCTTCTGCCCGAAGGATGGGTCGGTCATCCACTTCGCAAGGATTATGTTCACGACATTGAGCGCTTTGACGACGAGTATGCCGAAAAGATTCGCCGAGGCGAAATCCGTTGAGGTGAAAGGTGATGCCTAAAAGTAAAAGCGCAAACAAAAAACGCAGGTTGAAAAACCCAAATAATGAAGGCACATCAGCAGGACATGGGGCAGAGAACACAGGACAAGTTGGCGGTTTGGAAGGGGCATTGCAGCGCTTGACGGAAGGGGTTATCGCACTGGCGGAAGGTCAAAAGCACCTGCAGGCAACGGTGACGCAATTGGTGGAGTGGCAACGGCAAACCCAAGGAACTGTTGCCCAACTGGTGGAAGGACAAGTTCAGTTGCAAAACACCGTCTCTCAATTGGCAGAGGAAAACCGAAGGTTGGCGGATGGGCAGGAAAGGTTGTGGCAGGCAGTCACTCATTTGACAAAAGGTCAAGATGAGTTACAGCAAGCAGTCACTCGTTTGACGGAAGAGAACCGAAGGTTAGCGGAAGGGCAGGAGAGGTTGTGGGAAGCCGTTGGTCAGTTAACGGAGGGGCAACAGAGGTTGCAAGAGACGGTCGCTCAACTGGCGGAGGAGAACCGAAGGTTGGCGGAAGGTCAGGAAAGGTTGTGGCAAGCCGTTGGTCAGTTAACGGAGGGTCAACAGAGGTTACAAGAGACGGTCACTCATTTGGCGGAGGAGAACCGAAGGTTGGCGGAAGGGCAAGAGAGGTTGCAAGAAACGGTCGCTCAACTTGTGGGAGTTCAATTGCAATTGCAAACCACTGTCTCACAACTGGCGGAAGAGAGCCGAAAGGCAATGGTCGTTTTGAAAGAGGTGAGCAGGAAGGTCGGTCGGTTGGATGAGCAACTTGGCATGACCGTTGAATCGGTTGCCCAAATAGTTTTGCCTGGCTATTTGGAGAGGCATTTCGGCATAAAACTTGAAGGCAAGTTGGGCTACGAACTCAAACCGATGTTCTTCCGATTAAACGGCGAGTGGGAGCAAGTTGACCTTTACGGCGAAGGGACGATGGGCAATGAAGAAATTTGCATCGTTTGCGAGTGCAAGGCGAAAATTTACGAGAGGGATGTCCATGCTTTCGTCAAGAAGTTGGAACGGCTTTGGGGACTTTTGAGGAAGCGACCTATACCCGTTTTGTTTGGCTACTCAATTCATCCATCGGCGCAAGAGCCTGCAAGTTCGCACAATATCCTTTTGGTCAGCCCACTTCACCGTTGAAAGGGGTGAAAAGTTATGGCTGCGACAGAATTGAGAGAGACAGTCGCTGTTTCGCCGCGCCGGGAAATCCGAACCGAAGAGATGGAAATCAACATGGGTCCGCAGCACCCGTCCACCCATGGCGTCTTGCGCGTCGTCATTAAGGTTGACGGCGAGTGGATTCGGGCTGCTGACCCAGATTTAGGATACTTGCACCGCTCTTTCGAGAAACTCGCCGAACTGCGAACCTACCCGCAAGGCATCTTCCTGACCGACCGATGGGATTACCTGTCGGCGATGAACAACAACTGGGTCTATTGCATGGCTGTTGAAAAATTGTTGGGCATTCAAGTCCCAGAGAAAGCCGAGTGGATAAGGGTAATGGTTTCGGAGTTCCAGAGAATTGCCAGCCACTTGGTCTTCCTCGGCACTTACGGCTTGGACATGGGGGCTTTGACGCCCTTCTTCTACTGCTTCCGCGAGCGGGAGAAAATTCTTGACCTTTTTGAGGAACTTTGCGGCGCTCGGCTGACCTACAACTACATCCGCATCGGTGGCGTTTCCCGCGACATCCCGAAGGGTTGGCTTGATAAAGCGGAGGAGTTGCTTGACTATCTCGCTAAACGCTTTGACGAACTGGATGACCTGCTCACTTACAACAAGATTTTCGTTGCCCGCACTGTCGGCATCGGGGTCATCCCGCCAGAGATGGCGATGGATTACGGCTTGACAGGACCTATGATTCGGGGCAGTGGAATCCCGTATGATGTCCGCAAAGCGCAGCCTTACAGTGTTTACGACCAAATCGAATTTGATGTCGTCACCCATCCCGGCTGCGATTGTTGGGCTCGGGTTTGGGTTCGGTCACAAGAGATGAGGCAGAGTTTGCGAATCATCAAGCAGTGCATTGACAAACTTAGGACTTTCCCTGAGCCTGATTTTGACGCACCTTATGACCCATCGCCTCAAGTCATGGCAAAAGTGCCACCTAAGCCCAAGCCGAAGCCAAACGATGTCTATGTCTGCATTGAGTCACCGCGCGGGGAATTGGGGGTTTACATGGTCAGTGACGGGAGCGAAAAGCCTTACCGCATGAAAATTCGCGGTCCCGCTTTCGTCAACCTATCGGTTCTCCCAGCAGTTGCGCCGGGGCATAAAGTTGCAGACTTGGTAGCCATCGTCGGAAACATTGACATCGTTATGGGCGAAGTTGACCGTTAAATTGACGGCTCAAAAACAAAGGTGACCGAACATGGTGACATTGGCAACACAGACTTTGGAACATCGGATTGTCCGCAAAGTTTTGACTACGGAACCGCCGTTGGTCTTTACCGTTGAAATTCGTTACCATCCCGAAGACAACGGTTACTCGGCAGAATGCTTTGAGATGGAAGCATTCGCTTGGGGCGAAAGTTACGAAGAGGCTGCAGAAAACTTGCTGGATGTGATGATTGGGTTTGCAGAAGTGATTGTGAAAGACGCCGAACTTTACCCGCACTTGCCTGAACCGCTGCTGCATTATGGGCAGTTCATTCTCGGCTTAGGCAGTGAAGATAAACTTCGCAAGGTTTTGGGGTTGTGAGGGATGGCTTACACTTACGACCAGTTTCGGCGGGTTTTGAGAAAGGCTGGGTTTCAATTGCTTCGTTCGGGTAAACACGAAATTTGGAGACGCATAGAGCCTGATGGCACAAAACGACGAGTGCCTATTAGCCATCAACACGGCAAAGAGATTCCTGATTGGCTTTTTGCTAAAATGCTGCGTCAGACAGGTTTGAGCCAAAAAGAGTTTGAACAGTTGCTGAAAGACCCATGAGTGGAGGGTTGAAGGCGATGACGCTGACGGAGATTTGCCGAACAATCGTGCAGTGGTTAGGAGTTCCGGCAGAGTATCAGGAATCAGCGACTCAAGTCCTGTTGGCTATCATTGACGCCATCATCATCTTCACATTCCTGATGGTCGCCGTTTTGGTCATCGTTTACGCCTTCCGCAAAATTGTCGGGTTCATTCAAGCGAGGCTTGGTCCTCGTTACACCGGACCTCGCGGGATTTTCCAGACCATCGCAGATGCCATCAAGTTGCTGGGCAAAGAGGACATAATCCCTGCAGCCGCTGATAGGTTGGCTTTCAACCTTGCGCCGTTCATTGTCTTTTTGCCTGCGTTTCTCGTTTACCTCACCATCCCTTTCGGTGACCCACAAAGCGGCTGGCAAGTTCGTGACTTGAACATCGGCGTCCTTTACTTGGTCGCCATAACTTCCATCACCGTCATCGGGATAGTCACTGCAGGTTGGGCATCGGGGAACAAATGGGCGGTTCTGGGAGCGATGAGGTCAGGAGCACAGTTGGTCTCTTACGAAGTCCCAATGACTTTGGTCGTGCTTGTTCCTGTCCTGATGGCGGGTTCGCTAAAGTTGTCGGAAATCGTAGAAAATCAGGGTGAGTGGTTTTGGCAGTGGCATGTTTTTCAGATGTTCCCGCTCGGGTTGGTGGCTTTCGTTCTTTACTTTGTCTGCGCCCTCGCAGAAACGAACCAAACTCCTTTTGACTTGCCCGAAGCCGAAAGCGAGTTAGTTGCGGGCTATCATGTGGAATACAGCGGCATGAAGTTTGCACTTTTCTTTCTGGCTGAGTTCGGGAACACTGTTGCCATTTCGGCGATTGCAACTCACCTGTTTTTGGGTGGTTGGAAAGCACCATTTCCGTTCCTGCCTGACACAGGCATTTGGTCAGCCTTTTGGTTCTTCCTGAAAGTGTCCGCTATCGTGTTTTTGACCTTCTGGGTGCGCGGGACTTTGCCTCGGGTCCGCATCGACCAACTGATGGAGTTGGGTTGGAAAGTTTTGTTGCCTGCCGGGCTTTTATGTGTGACCCTTGTCGGGCTCATAATCTCGGTGCGACCTTAAGGAGGGGAAACTTATGCGCTTTGTGGTGTTACTTACACCTGACGAAGATGGAGGGTATGTCGCAGAGTGCCCTGCTATACCAGGTTGCATCAGTGAGGGGGATACTCTGGAGCAAGCCCTTGAGAACATCAGGGATGCCATTGCTGCATGCCTTGAAACAATGGCAGAACATGGATGGGAAATGCCAAGGGAAACGGATGTAATCGTGGCGACAGTTGAAGTCCCGTTGCCTGAAAAAGTGGCGGTGAAGTGAAGGTGAAGCGATTGCCCATCATTGATTGGAGAGAAGCCGTAAGGGTCTTTGAAAAAATTGGCTGGAAACATGATAGGACGAGAGGAAGTCACTACATCATGATTAAGCCGGATAAGCCAGGGCTTTTATCTGTGCCGATACACTCGCCACTAAAGCGAGGCACTTTACGAAAACTTATCAACCAAGCAGGGTTAAGCGTAGACGAATTTCTGCATTTGCTCCGTCGTGACCCATAGATGAAAGGCGGTGTTGCATCATGGGAGAAGCAATTGCCTTTTGGGTTTTGGCAATCATCATCGTGCTGGGTGCATTGGGAGTTGTGACGCTCAAGAACCTGTTTCATTGTGCCCTTTGTCTCGGTTTGGTCTTGTTAAGTGTCGCTGGCATCTTCGTTCTGAACGGCGCTGAATTTTTGGCTGGCGTGCAAATCCTCATCTATGTCGGCGCCACCTTGGTCATAATCTTGTTCGCCATCATGCTCAGCGAGAACATCACGGGCGAGCGAATTCAACTGGCAAGTTACAACCGAACCATCGGACTTGTTTCTGCCTTACTTTTCCTTGGGCTCATCACTTTCCTTGCTTTGACCACCCAGTTCCCTGCACACACTAGCACTATCAAAGACCCTGTCGTTGCCGTGCTTGAGAATGTCAAGACAAACACTGCTGCTTTCGGGACTTTGTTGTTGACCAAGTTCATCGTGCCTTTTGAGTTTGCGTCGGTGTTTTTGCTTGTCGCCCTCATCGGGGCAATCGTCATAGCGAGGACGGCTGAGTAGGAGGGATCGGTTGTGGAAGTGACCTTGAGCCATTACTTGGTCTTATCGGCGGTCCTTTTCGCTATCGGCGTTTACGGCATTTTGACCCGCCGAAACGCTATCGCTTTGTTGATGTGCATTGAGTTGATGCTCAACGCCGTCAACATCAACTTGGTGGCGATGAACCGCTTTTTGCAACCTGACTGGCGCATCGTGACTGGGCAAATTTTCGCTGGCTTCATCATCGTCTTAGCAGCAGCCGAAGCAGCCGTCGGGT
>Ga0080007_1052568_pt1 | contig 27193 bp, 29 predicted proteins | sample OctOCTMetagenome_FD_69210 | JGI IMG/M metagenome (GOLD analysis project Ga0080007, IMG submission 69210) | Hot spring and microbial mat streamer communities from Octopus Spring Streamers, Yellowstone National Park, USA - OCT_B (SPADES... | ecosystem: Environmental > Aquatic > Thermal springs >...
GATTATTCTGATAGTGATTTGTTTTTTGAAATTATACCTTATAGGGAAACGAGAAATTATTATAGAAGGGTTATGAGAAGTTATATTGTTTATAAATTTTTATTTTCAGGGAAAATTTAATGATAAAAATTTTTGTTTCAAAACTTTTAACGAAATTTCAAGTTCAGAGTGGAAACTTATTTTAAATTATTGATTTTGTGGAGGAATTTAAGGGGCGAAATTTACTTATCCCTTAAAATTATCAAACTATGATAGAAAAATTAAATAGAGTTTTTGAAAAATTACCGCCTGAACATAGAGACATAATGAGAGAAGCATTTACTATTCTTATTGAAGAAGTCATAAATGCTATTGTTAAAGAAATTAGAGATGGCTTTGAAAGACAAGGGAAAGAAAATGAAAGGATATGGCAAGCTATTAAGGAAGGCTTTGAAAGACAAGAAAAGGAAAATCAAAGAATTTGGCAAGCGATTGAAGAAATGAGAAAATCCAATGAAGAGCAGTTCAAAGAATATGGCAGGCTATTGAGGAAGATAGAAAATCCAACGAGGAGCAATTTAAAAGAATATGGCAAGCAATTGAAAAGACAAATGAAAGACTTGATAAACTCATTTTAGCATTTGAAAAAGCTGAAAAGAGAAATGAGCAAACTAGAAAGCAAGTTGGAGTTTTAACCGACAATTTTGGATATTTACTTGAAGACAGAGCAATAAGAACATTACCAAAACTAATAAAAGAAAGATATGGCTTTGAAATAACAGAGCCTTTAAGAAGAGATTTTATAAAAATAAATGGAAAATATATTGAGGTTAATATATATGGCAAGGCAAGGAAAAATAATGAAGAGTTTATAATAATTGGAGAAGCTAAAACAAGAATAACTAATAAAGCTATTATTGGATTTTTAGAAAAATGTAATAATTTTGAGGGTAAGCAATTTAGAATAATGATAGGGTATTTAATAACACCAAAAATTAAACAAATTCTTGAAAATAACAACATCATTTTTATAAATTCTTATGAGCTTGAATTGTAAAGCAAAATTAAATTTACTTATTTATAATATGAATTGCTTTCTTTTTCACATTTTCTGCTGCTTCCATTAGAATTTCACTAATTGATGGATGAGGATGAACTGTTAAGGCAATATCTTCTGATGTTAAATAACTTTCCATAGCTAATGTTCCTTCTGCTATTAAAGAGCTTGCTTCTGGTGAAACTATGTGAATTCCAAGAATTTCATCATTTTCTTCATTAGTTATTATTTTAGCTATTCCATCAGTTATATTCATGGATAATGCTCTTCCATTAGCACTTAGTGGAAACTTCCCAACTTTTATTTTATAACCTCTTTTCTTAGCTTGTTCTTCACTTAAACCTACACTTGCTAATTCTGGATTTGTATAAACAACATTTGGAATAAATTTTATATCATATTTACTTTCAATTCCTGCTATAATTTCAACTGCTATTATTCCTTCCTTTGAAGCTTTATGAGCAAGTAATGGTTGTCCTATAACATCACCAATAGCATATATGTTTTCAACATTAGTTTGTAATTTTTCATTAACCTTAATAAATCCTTTTTCATTTAAAGATATTCCTAATTTTTCTAAATTTAAGTTTTCTACATTTGGCTTTCTACCAATTGCTAATAGAACTTTATCAAATTCAAAATTCTCAACTTTACCATCAATTTCAATTTCAAAAACATTTCCCTTATATCCAATAACTTTTGAATTCGTAAAAATTTTTATATTTTGCTTTTCTAATGCTCTTTTTAATATATTAGCACACTCACTATCAACTCCTGGTAAAATTTGGTTTGCTATTTCAATTACCATAACTTCACTACCAAGCCTACTATATATACTTGCGAATTCCAATCCAACTGCTCCTGCTCCAATAATCAATAGTCTTTTTGGAATTTCTTTTAAACTAACTGCATCATCTGAATTCCATATAAAATTACCATCTCTTTTTATATTTTCTAACTCAGCAGGTCTTGAACCTGTTGCTATAATCACATATTTACTAACTATTTTAATATCACCATTTTTCGTTTTCACTAATAAGGTTTTTTCATCAAGAAATTTTGCCTCTCCAAAAATAACTTCAACATTATAATTTTTAAGCAAAACTTTAATTCCTGAAACAAGTTTATCAATAATGCTATTTTTCCAATTATTTAATTTTTTAATATCCAATTTTAAATCACTAATTTCAATACCCATTTTGCTGGAATTCTTCAATTGAAGGAAAATTTCAGAAGCATGTAAAAGGGCTTTTGTAGGAATACATCCAACATTTAAGCATACACCACCAAGATAATTTTTTTCAATTATTACTGCTTTAATACCTAATTGTCCAGCCCTTATTCCAGCAACATATCCACCCGGTCCAGCACCAATTATAGCAAGTTCAGTTTTTATTTCATCCATACGAAAATTTTAAAGGATTTAGCGCTATAATGTAGATTATTTCTTTACTTTCCCACCCACCCTAAAAATAAGCCTTCGGCTTTAAAATGCCCATTTTTATGCCTTGGGGGCTTCGCCCCCAAAAATAACCCCATAAATTCAATAATTTCCTAAAATTTTTATAAATTATTGATTGCCAAGAACTTAACATTATTTACTGGACAAAGCACTATTTATTTTACTATACTTTCCCACCCGTCCTAAATTTTCATAAGTTATTGATAGTCATTGGACAAGTCATTACCTTATCCGTTATCCTATCGTTTATAAACTTCATTAAAAACTTTACAGGTTATTTTTCTTTCAATAAATTATTTAAAATTTTCTTTAAATTTTCAAGGTATTCCAAAAAACTTTTTTTACCTTCATCAGTAAGTTTATAATAGGTTTTTGGTTTTCTTTTTATAAATAACTTTTTTGAAATAATAATTTTATTTTGTTCTAAAACCCTTAAATGACTTGCTAAATTACCATCTGTTAAATTTAGCTTTTCCTTCAAATAAGAAAAATCAACTTCATCTTCCACTAATAAAATTGATAATATGCCAAGTCTGACTTTATCATGAAATAATGGATTTAATTTTTCAAAATTCATAAAACAAGCCAAAATATATGGTTCTTGGAAGAAGTTTTATTTTATAGTTATTTGAGGTTGTCATTAAATTATCATTATTGGTTAAGTTTAGAACCTCTATATAAACTCCAAGTAAATTATTATTTAAAAATTGAATTTTTGAAAGTCTAAAATCTATTCTAAGATAATTTTCTGAGATTCTCATTTTAGAGCCAATTTGAAATCCATATAAAAATTTACTATATGAAATACCAAAGATTCCCTTATTAACACTATTAAATCCGTAACTTAACCAAATAGGTTCATTTTTATTTTTAAGCAATATCTCAAATCCATAAACATCTTTTAAACTATCAATATAATGCTTGTAAAATAAATCACTTTTTATTGAAAAATTTTTATATTCAAAATCCAAACCAGGATTAATATCATAAGCTTTTTGAAAGTCATAATAATTTAAATAATAACCACTTGCTAATCTAAAATTTTTGTAATTTAAAGAAATTCTTGGCTGAAAATATATATTCTTGTAGAGATCAAAACGAAAAGAAGGATTAAAATTTATATCATAAATTTTGAAGTTAAGGATTGAATAAAAAGCAGGAATGATATTGCTTGTTGAAAATTGCTCAATTGTATCATACTTTAAATTGAATTTTCTATATGTTATTTCAAAGCCTGTTGTAATATCTTCAAAATAACTTATAAAATTGATGTTGCCAATTGTAGTTTTTGAATTTAATTTTTCAATTTTATTATCTTCGCTTGTTATTGAAAATGAAATTGAAGATATATTATTTTGAAAATTCAATTTTTTTCTTGTTAAAAACCCATATTTATTTGAATTATATGAAAAATTTTCTTGACTATAAAATTCATTTACAAAAAATCCAAAAAAATTAAAAAAACTTGGAGAAAATAATTGGATGTTACTTATTCTTGGATAATCTGAAAATGGTATTGTTTCATAACCATTTAATTTAAACATTAATTCTGGATTGGAATAACTATAAGAAATGGCACTTTTTAAAGTTTTTAAGGTAAATTCTAAATGACCAATCCCTATTCCTACGCTATTTTTTTTGACTTCATCTTCAAGTTCTATATTAACTGCTCCTGAAATTGAGCCACCTAAGTTTGCAGGCATTCCACCTGGAAAGAAATCCACTTTTTTTATAAAATCTGTTTTTATAAAAGAGAATAATCCACCAGCAGGTGTTTGACTAATAAATGGATTTATAATCCTTGAATTATTGATAAAAATTGAAGTTTCATTATAATTTCCTCCCCTAACTTCTAATAATCCAACATCATTATTACCTGAAATTGAGGGCAGATCTTTTAGTGTCCAAAAAACATCATTAGCACTACCTGGTGTTATATATATATCAAATTTTTTAATTATTGATTTTGGTTCATCTGAAAAACTATAAGGAGAGCTTACAACAACTTCATTTAAAGAAATATCTTTATATTCTAAACTAATTGTAATTTCTTTTATTTCATTTGGAATTTCAATTGTTTTTTCTTGATAATTTAAATGAGAAACATAAATTTTTCTATCGTTGTTTTTAATGATAATTTTACCAAATCCAAGCGAATCAGTATATGTGAAACTTATTGAGCTTTTTAAAAATGCATTTTCTATTGGTGTTTGCGTATATAACTCTATTACTCTAACTAAAATTGTATCAATCATTTTCTATTCAAAATTCCAAAAATTGTCATGAAAACACCTATAAAAGCATATATTAACAAGGATAGTTTTGGATTGAAGTTATATATTGGAATACCAAGAATTAAAACAATTATTGAAGTGATAAAAAAAGCATAATGAATAATACCCGATATAAAAAGAGCAATTGATAGAGCATAAAAATTTAAAATTGAAATTATCTTTGAATTTAAATCACTTAAATATAAAATTGTCCAAAACAAACCAAAATAAATATAACTCCAAGCTATTCCAATTTGACTTATAATTTTTGGAGTTTTTTCTTTGAAATTACTCAATTTTGCCCACATAAACATCCCTATAAAAATTCCAATAAAGAAAATTAAATAAACGAGAAATAAATTGTTTGTATAAAATGTTGGAATATAAACAATAGCACTAATAGGAAGCCAAATAAGAAGAGATTTAAAAACACCTATATTTAAACTATGCGATAAGAAAAAGGCGAATGTCAATAAGTAAAACCATCCTATGGAATATCCAAAAAATGAAAGGATAGAGCAAATTACAATATAAATTCCAAATCCAATCATATAATTTGAAAAGACTTTTAATTCATCTCTTAGCTTTGAGCCTACAAGCTTTAAGATATCCAAATTTTTTATAATTTCATTTATTTCTTTTTCATTCATGATTTTCTCTCCATTTCCTTAACTTTATTTTTATAAAATTCATTATTTGGCTCAATATCCAAAAGCTTCTTATAGTAAATATAGGCATTTTTATAATCTTTCCTTCCTTCATAGGCGATAGCAAGTGCAAAGATACTTTCCTTATATCCCCACTTTATAATTCCACTATCACTATAACCATTTTCATATTTATTTATAATTCTTTTTAGAATTTCAACGCCCTTTTCAAAATTACCGCCATAAGCAGGTGGTGTGTATATTAAATTTTGAGCATAAGCATACATTACTCTTGGATTTAAGCTGTCAATTTCAAGGGCTTTTCTAATCATTTGACTTGCCTTTGGACCATAAAACATTCCATAAAATATGTTCATTCCTGCTTTAATTCCATATAGTCCTGAAAGAAGAGCATAAGCTTCTGAAAATTTATTATCAATTTTAATAGCTTTTTCAAGTAATTTTATAGCTTCGTCTAAAAATTTCTCTTTATTAAATTCTTTCGTTGAGAAATATAAAATTTGTAATGAATAGGCACAAAAATATAAATCGTATTTATTTGAACGAGCATTGGACATTTTCTTAAAAAACTCATAAGCGGATTTAACCTCATTTGGCTCTGAACTATAAAGCTTATTTAAATAAACTTCATATACAGAGTCTATTTGTAAGAAAATATATAAAATCATAGCTCACCTCCTATTTCATAAAAGCTCCAAAACCTATGCTTAAATTTATAAAAAAGTTATTAAAGGAGAACTTTTCATTACTTGTAATATCTACACTTTCGGAATTAAATGAGGATTCAAAGGTATAATTATAGCCCAAATTTAAACTGATGTTTATAGCCCCATAAAAGAAATATGTAGCTGATAAATTTATTCCTGTTATGAAATTACTTGCCTCTAAATTCACTTCTCTTTTAGGGTTTTTTACAACATCTTCAAATGAATCACTCGTTTTTTCATAAAGTTTTAAACTATAACTATATCCACCAAGAATTAAAGTAGGATATATAAGCAGTTTATCAGTAGAGAATATAATATATCCAAATGAAAATGCACCTCCTGAGAATCTATCTATTGAGTATTTGTTAGCATTTTGATACTTATTAGAAAGCCCAGAAAATCTATATCCACCAAAAACGAAGTTTTTGAATATTCCATACCCACCATCAGAATATGATATTATTGTAGATTTTAGAGAGCTATAGCCTCTGCTTGATATATAGTCAGATAACTTGGAATTACTTACGACATTTACACCAAGTCCAAAACTGCTAAAGCCACCATATGCACTTAGCATTATCCATATCATGTTTTTTCCTCCTTTTTATAAAAAAGAACTTTGTAAAACAAAGTATGAAAATTTTAAAGGACAAAATTAACCCTTTCAAATTGACAAATTAAATAAATTTTACTCGTTTTGTCTAATATTACTGAATTTATCGGGGGGTTCATTTAGGAGGCGAAAGTTTTAAGGTAAAGCCTTATTTTTAGAGTGGGTGGGGAAAATAGGAAATAATCTATATTTCAGAATTATTGGACAGGACAAGTAATTCTTGCTTTGTCTAGTAAATGATGTTAAGTTCTTGATAATGAATAACTTATGAAAATTTTAGGAAATTATAGATTTTTGGGGGGAATTTAAGGGGGGCGAAGCCCCCCAAGGCATAAAAATGGGTATTTATAAGGCGAAGCCTTAGTTTAAGGGTGGGTGGGCAAAATGAAGAAAAATAGATAGTTTCAGAATTATTGGACAAAGCAAGTAATTCTAATTATCGTATTTTAAAATTTTAAACTTAATGAAATTCATTATTGAAGGTGGAAGGTTATTAAAAGGTGAAGTAAATATTAGTGGAGCTAAAAATTCGGCACTTGCTATAATGCCTGCTTCAATTCTATTAAGCAAACCTTTAATTTTAAAGAATGTTCCAGATGTTGAAGATGTTAGAACTATGATTGAGCTATTAAAATATCTTGGAGTTAAAATAAATAAAATAAAAAAAAATGTTATTGAAATTGACCCAAGAGATATAAATAAGTATCAAGCACCTTATGAACTGATAAGTAAAATGCGAGCAAGTATATATGTTCTTGGACCTTTACTTGTAAAATTCGGAAAAGCTATCGTTTATATGCCTGGTGGTTGCTCATTTGGACCAAGACCAATAGATTTTCATATTGAAGGTTTAAGAAGGATAGGAGCTGAAATAAAAATAGAGCATGGAAATATTATTGCTAATGTTAATGAATTTAAGTCTGCTTATATACAATTACCATTTAGAAGTGTAGGAGCAACAATTCATTTAATGATGACATCAAGCTTATTAAAAGGAAAAGAAATCATTATTTCTAATTGTGCATTAGAGCCAGAAGTTGTTGATTTAGCGAATTTTTTAAATAAAGCAGGTGCTAAAATATATGGAGCAGGATATGATGAAATTAGAATAGAAGGCGTTGAAAATCTTGAAATTGATGAATATGAAATTATTCCTGATAGAATTGAAGCGGGAACATTTCTTGTAGCAGGAAGTTTTGAAAATAATGAAATTATTATTAAGAATTTTATATTAGAACATATAAAACCGATTATTCAAAAATTAAATGAGGCAGGAATTTTTCCTTTTATTGAGAAAGACAGAATAATTGTAAAAGGAGTAAAAAAACCAAAAGCTATTGAAATTCAAACACAACCATTTCCTGGATTTCCTACTGATATGCAAGCACAATTCATGACATTACTTTCTATTGCTAATGGGGTTAGTATAATAAAAGAAAATATCTATCCAAATAGATTTGCTCATGCTTATGAGCTTATGAGAATGTCTGCTGATATAAAAATAACTGAAAATATAGCAATTGTAAAAGGTGTTGAAAAGCTTACATCTGCAATTGTTAATGCTACTGATTTAAGAGCAAGTGCAAGTCTTGTTTTAGCTGGACTTATAGCAGAAGGTAAAACTATTATTGAGAATGTTGAGCATATTGATAGAGGATATGAGGATATTGAAATTAAGCTAAATAGTATTGGAGCAAAAATAGAGAGAATTTTATGAAAGAGCAATCGTTTTGGGAGCATATAGGTGAATTAAGGAAAAGAATCATTTATATTATTTTATTTTTAATTCCAAGCTTCATTTTTTCCTTTATATTTTCTGATTATATTCTCACAATTATTTCAAAACCTGTTGGGGATTTGTATTTTTTCTCACCAATTGAGGCATTTAGTGTGAAACTAAAACTATCATTTTTATGCTCAATTTTCATATCATTTCCATTTATTATATATCAAATTTGGAAGTTCATAGAACCCGCACTATATAGTAATGAAAAAAAAATTTTAATAATTGGTCTTATTTCATCCTTGATTTTATTTTATAGTGGCTCATTGCTTTCTATATTTATAATAACGCCAATTGGTGTTAAGTTTCTTATGAGTTTTTCAACAGAAAATCTAAAAGCACTAATTAGAGCTAATGATTATTTGAATTTTTTATTATTTATGACATTATCATTTGGTTTTTTATTTCAAATTCCTATCGTTATGACAATACTATCCGCCTTTAAACTTATAAATCCAAAGTTTTATTCAAGAAATAGAAAAATTATTATTCTTTTAATTTTCATTATCTCTGCTATAATAACTCCAACTGTTGATGCTTTTAGTATGCTACTTTTAGCAATTCCACTTATCATTATCTTTGAAATTGGAATAATAGCTTCAAAAATTGTTTATAGAGAGAAGAAATTCTAAAAGAATAGTCTATTTGGTAAATGTGTTTCAGTAGGGTTCCCAGAAGAATTTAGTGCTTCCACATATTGTACAGCGATAAACTTCTTGTTCTGCTTTGTCCAATAATTCTAAAACCATTTATTTTACTATATTTTTCTTGTTCATCCTAAAATAAAGACTACGACTTCAAAAGACCTTATTTTTCACCCTCAAAAAGCTTTGCTCTTTAACAAAACCCTCATAAAATCTATGAGTTTATTAAAATCTTCACAAGTTATTGATTTTCAATTATTTAACACTATTTATTGGACAAGGCAAACTTAACTTCTGCCACTACCTAAAAAAAGGATATTTATAAATCAAAACCTTAATTTTAGGGCAAATGCTTTACCGCTAACTTAGCTTTGACTAAACCCGTTTTCTTTCAAAAACTCATCCTTACTGCTAAAAACACTAATAAAATCTGGACTTTGCCTTGAAAGGATCGTAATAGGTCCTGAAACTGCAAAGCAGACCTCCTTTTTGGAGGATAATGGGTCTGATGGGTCGGGAAATAATATATAGGTATTTAGAAACTCTTGTCCAAAATTCTCCCTTAGCAGTTCCCCATCGGGTCCACTTGTTAAGCCCATGCCTATGAACTTTACCCTTGAATGTTCAAAGATCTCCCTTCTGACATTAGATGGCCTTGTAGTAATACACATCCACCCTATTCCAAGTTTCCTTGTTTCTATAAAATATTTGACTATTTCATTAGAGAGTTCATTAAGTTCCTCATCTTCGGTTTTCTTAGGTGCATAATTATGTGCTTCTTCTAAAACCACGAGGGTATTAAGATTAATGTCTCCCTTACTGCGATAGAGTTCTATCCCTGCACTGTAAAGATACTTTAAGGTCTCCCTTACATACTTAGACCGCAAGCTTATAAGATTTCCACCCGCTTTGTAGAGGGTAAAGTCCAAAACTACACACTTGCCTGAAGACCCTTTCAAAGCGGAATTCAAAAAGCCACTGATAACATCTTTGATAGTCTTCTTGTTTGTGTTTGCGTCAACAGTAAAAAGATTTCCAATGTTCTGCACTGCTTTCACAAATTCTTCAAAGTAGCTTTGGTTCTCAAGGGCAGACCTTACCCTGTTTCTGGCATTTTCATCCCTTTTGTATATACTTTTCACAAATTCCTCGTCCTTTTTTAAACTTTGAAGGACTTCCTCAACTACTCTTGGCGTTATATAGCCCGTGTCATTGTTTGCTTTTCCCCTCAACTTTCTCACAAGGTAGTCTATGCCATCCTTTGCATTATCCACGCTTTTAGCTGGAACTCCCAAGATCTTCATAATCTCATACTCTATGCAAAGTTCCTTAAAAAGTTCCCACCCCTCCAAAGCAAGATTCTCAGGTGGTTTGTAAATTTCAACACGAGAATTCCATATATCTCTTAATTTTAAAAAGAGATTCCTTCCCCCCTCAAAGCTTGCAGTAAATTCTCCAACAGTGTCTATAATTAGAAAGTTCATATTTGGATTTAGCTTATGATATAAAGCTAAAAGCATCTGTACCAAGGTAGATTTGCCTGAACCAGTTTGTCCTGCTACAAAAAAGTGATAAGCCTCCTTGAGGGTTTGAAAGTCCTGAAGAATTAAAGGTGCCTTAATAGATGTTCCCCAATAGTGGCCCAAATAGCCTGTATAGGGTGTGGGCTTAAAAGGAAAATCTTGAAGGAATTCTACTTCAGAAAGCAGTTGAAGTGCAAAATTTAAAGGAACTCTTTTGAGGTTGTTATCCAAAGCTGTAATGAGTTCTATTTCCAACTCAATTCCTTCACGAAATCCGAGAAGTTCCTTAGTAACCGGAGAATCCTTTCTTTTGTCAAAGAGTTTAGCCTGATCGTAATTTTTGAGAAGGTCTGAAGATCTACGAAAATCCATCACTCTCCCGATAACCAATTTGTCTCCATTTTTGATCTGCACAAGCCTGCCTAAAATGGGTTCTCCCTCTTGATACTCCTTTAGAAGCGCAGAAACCCGTCTTGGACCAACATATCCAAAAACTACACCTTTCATATTCTATACCTCCAATGGTTAATTCTATCTGCATAGTTTCTCAACTCTGAAAGGTAAAACTTAGCGGATCTATCTGCTAAATATGTGAGTATATTCTCTCCCTCCAAGATAAAAAAGTCCAAAATTGCATTTACATGAGTAGGTAAAAGAGTTTCAAGTTTTTGGATTCTTCCTGACAAGGATTTGAAATATATGACTTTTAGGTCATTTAAAATATTAAAAAGTTGTTGTAATTTTTCCTCCTCAACTCCCTCTTTGGGAAGGTTGTAATTCCTGCGTGGAGTTTCCACAACTACATACTCTCCCTCTTTCAAAAGAATCTCCAGTAGCGCGTAGTCATTTTTGATAGGCAAAGACATTTTGTTTGCAATTTTGTCTGCAATCAGAACCTCAGAAGATCTTTTTGGAATAAAAAGAAGCTTCCCTAACATCAGTAAATCAAGCAAAGCGTCCAAGGTGCGTCCATATACAGCTTTCAGTTCTCTACCCATCACGCTATTTTCAAGTCCCTTTACGGTCATACCTTGATTGATTGAGATTACGATGCTTTTGGCTGAACCATCCATAACAACCAAATCCATGTTCTCAAACCATTCTTTTGCACTAAGAATCTCCTTCGCAATAGCAAGCCCTTTCAGAACCCTTGAGTAATCCTCCTCTTCCTCATAGCTCGAAATTTGCTCATCAATTAAAAACTTAGGCTCTATTTCTTCCTTTTCAACTTTCCCATCTCTTGGAATAAACCCTATGCCAGCTACACAAACCACATACAACCTTCTTCCCCAATTATCTCCAAAGAGTTCATCGAAAGACGAATCTACTACTCCTGTGCGGAAATATTTTACATATTTTGTTGCTTTTATCTGGGTGATTTCATTAAGAATTTCTCTTAATTCTCCATTCTTTCTTTGCAAATCCTCCCAAATCATATCCCTCTTGTCCCTAAATTCCTCTATTCTTTTGTAGCTCTCTAAAAACCCTTTCCATTCCATCTATTAACCCTCCTTCTTAGATATTTAATCTTCCAAAACTCAAAATACTCCTCAAAGCTTTTATTTACATACTGAACTTCATCGGTTTTTCCCAACAGGAACTCCCTCCAATTGACTGCTAAAGCTCTAAAATAGTAGCCTTTTGTGAGTCCAATAGATAAAAATACATTAGAAATACCAAGAGTTTGAAAAACTTCTCTTAAAACCCTGAACTTCCAATTAGGACCCTGTCCGAATTTATTTCTTGTTAAACTTTTTACATTTATTTTTTTTGCTAATTCTAAGCATTGCTCCCAAAGTCCATTCAAATGAACATGTGTTTGCCCCTTTGTGAAACCTACAAACTCCCACTCAGGAAGTCCTACATAGATGAGACTTTTGCCAAAAAAAGCCATTGTATCTACCGCTACCAGTTTAGCTAAAGGAGTTCTTTGGAGGATAAGAGTTTTTTTATTTTTATACTTCTCATTAAAGGCTCTACAAACCTCCTTGGAACCTACTGCCAGGGCAACCATTTTCGCTCCATACAGTTCGTTATATGGTGGAATAGCTCCGAGCACATAAGCACTCATAAGATTATATAGTCTTTCTTCCTTTTGCTTTTTATCCCAACCAATAAACTCATCTCTAACCTTTAGTCCTATTACAGGGTCACATAGTCCAAAAATACCAAATACTTTATTGTGAGTTTTATCCCACAGAATAAACCGTATTCTTCTTCCGTAACCTGCAGAAATAGGAATACTCCAAAAACTTAAACTGCTGCGCCATATTTCAGAACTTTTTCTGTTATCCACAAGTTCAAGCTCAAGTTGTATTTTCGTAGGTTCTATCTCTTCTTTCTTAGCAAAGTATTTTTCATACTTATGATTTAGCTTAGGATTCTTCTTTTTGGCAATCTCCATCATATACTCTCTTGGATTTTCCCTTAATCTAATAACATTCCTCTTTAATTCCTGAATCAGATTAAACATCGTTATAATTTTAAAGCATAAGTTTAAATTTCTACTGCTTTGTCCAATAATTCTAAAATGTAGATTATTTCTTTGTTTTCCCACCCACCCTTAAATTAAGCCTTCGGCTTAAAAATGCCCATTTTTCGGCATCGGGGGGCTTCGCCCCCCATTAAACCTCCCATAAAATCTATAATTTCCTAAAATCTTCATAAGTTATTGATAGTCAATCATTTAACGCTATTTATTAGACAAAGCAAATTCTTTTAAACCCCCTACGGAATCTATAGATTCACTAAAAGTTTTAAAAGCAAAGCCTTAATAACTTACACTAAATTTCTTACCAAAAAAGTCAGTAAAATTTCATTGCTTTAAAATTTTATATTGTTTAAATTAACCTTTAAAGTGGAAAAGAGTTTAAGAAACCTTATTTTTTGGGAGATTTTAATTCCAATTATCTTGCTGATTTTGGGAATTTATCATGGACTTATGCAAGTTCTTTATAGAGATGGTGTTGTAAATGCTATTGTCCTTACAACATTTTTTGCTGTTGCTTTTGGAAATGCCATAATTGTATATTTCTTAAAAAGAAATATAAATTTAAAAATTGCTTGGCTTTCATTTTGGTTAATGGTTATAGGAACACTTATAACTGCTTATTCAATTTTGATTCAAAAAACTGATGTTTTATATACATTTTATCCTCCACTCATTGCTCCACCCACATTTTATATTGGAGCAGTTTTGCTCGTAATAGGTTCTTGGATAGCGTTTTTCAATTGGATTCCAACTTATTTAAATTATAAGAAGGAAAACAAGGAAACACCATTAGCAGTTTATGGAATTCTTGCTACATTTATAATTTGGTTTTTATGTACAATTCCCGTTGCTATTGAAATTCTATTTATGCTTCTTCCAAAATCTCTTGGTATTGTTAAAGAAATAAACAATTTATTAGCAAGGACATTATTTTGGATGTTTGGACATGCTCTTGTTTATTTTTGGCTACTTCCAATTTATGTTGGACTTTATGTTATTTTGCCAAAAATCATAAATTCAAAATTATTTTCTGAAACTTTTGCTCGCTTAACATTTGCTCTATTTATTATATTTTCAATTCCTGTTGGTGTTCATCATCAATATGCTGACCCCGGAATTGGAACAAGTTGGAAGCTCATTCAAGGATTTTTAACATTTATGGTTGCTATTCCCTCATTTATAACAGCATTTACAGTTTCTGCTACCTTGGAATATGCAGGAAGAAAAAATGGTTCAAATGGTTTGTTATCTTGGCTCTTTAAATTGCCATATTTTGACAAAGAAAAATGGCTATTTGCTTATTTTATTAGTGGTTTGATTATATTTATATTTGGTGGTATTACGGGGATTGTGAATGCTTCATATAATGTAAATCTTGTCGTTCATAATACTTCTTATGTGCCAGGACATTTGCATTTAACAGTTGGTGGTCTTGTTTTTCTTGGAATTCTCGGAATAAGCTTATATTTAATAACGAAAATCACAGGAAAAGAAGTTCAATTGAAATTTTTAAATTTATTAGTTCCTTATCTTTGGTTAATAGGCTCTTTGATATTCGGTTTTGGAATGATGGTTGGAGGCATTCTTGGTATTCCAAGAAGGACAAATATGGGTTTAACCTATTCAAATCCTGATAGTCCATTATATAATCCTAATTGGCAAGTTTGGAATTATATTTCTTTAATTGGAGGAATAATAATGTTTTTGGCTATGGTTGTTTATTTTATTGTCTTCTTTTCAACAATTTTTTCAAAAAGAATTAAAGAAGAAGTTTTAGAAATTGAAAGCTCAGAGCCTTATGAGAATGGATATAGCAAAATTTTAAATGAATTTAAAGTTTGGATATTTTTAGCTTTAATTCTTACTATTCTTGCTTACACGTTTGTTTATTATGATGTTTTTATTTCAACAAGGAGGTAAAATATGAATGAGAAATTCTTTCCAAAAGGCTCTATTGCGTTCTTTTTACTTATGATTATTTTTTATGCTGTAATATGGCTTTTGGTTTATATCGTTATGTTAAAAAGGGGGTAAAACATGAAAACAATTTTATGTGCTTTTGACTTTTCAAAGCAAAGTGAAAACGCTCTAATAACATCTTGGACTATATCAAGAATTTTCAACTGGGAGCTAAATGTTGTTTATTTTATATCTCCAAATGTACTTGGACTTTCCACACCAGAAATTGAAAAACAGGAAAAAGAAAAGAAAATATATAATTTTCTGAATGAGCATCAAATAAATGCGAAAATTCATATTAAAATTCCTTCAAATCCCATTCCTTTTGAAGTTATTGAAATTGCTAAACAACTAAATAGTGCTTTAATTTCCATCGGTCGCTCAAGTTATGATGTTTCTGATGTAAATTTTATAGGGTCCAATGCTCTCTCTTTAAAGAATATAAGTGAAATTCCTATTCTGTTTGGAACTAATAATCCAAAAACATCATTTAAAAATATCCTAATTACAATAAATGAAAAACCCTATTCTCTTGAACCTTTAAGTTTTGCCATTGAGTTTTCAAAACAAACCGATGCCAAATTACATCTATTAAATGTTATTGAGAGTCCTTATAATGTTCCAATTGAAGAAATTCAGCTTCAAGAAGGAAAACTAAATGAAAATTTAAAAAATTATAACTTTAAAGATATAGATTGGCATTTAAAAATTATCGTTTCAGAGGAAGCAAGTAAGGGCATTTTGGAATATGCTAATAATAACGAAATTGATTTAATCATAATGTCAAGAAGAAAAAGTTTAAACATTCTTGAAAGATTGTTTTACAGTTCTACAACACAAAGGGTTTTAAGAGGTGCTTTGATACCAGTTTTATTATTTTAGAAGGTTAGAGTATGTCTGCTGTTCATCTTCATTTAATGTTAAATCATTTTTCAGTAGTTGGTTTTCTTATTATTTTCTTTATATTCTTGTATGGTATTTATCGTAAAAATGAAGAAATTAAATTTGTTAGCTTGTGGTCTTTAATTTTTCTTTCAATTATAACAATTATTGTTTATTTTTCAGGTCTTAAGGCTTATGAATTACTAGAAAATCAATTAGATAGTCAATATCTTGAAACTCATGAAGAGTTAGGAAAATGGACATTCATTTTAAGTATTGTTTTGTTATTAAGTTCAATTATTTCAATTATTACTAAAAAATTTAGATTTTTTGTCTTGACTATTCTTCTTTTGACAATTATATCATCAACAATAACAGGGTTTTATGGAGGCCAAATAAGACATGAGGAGATTAGAAAACCTTTAAAAAAGGAGGTAGAACATGAACGCTGAAAAACTTGCTTTAAGCATAGCATCAATTTTACTTTTAATTTTCTTTTCACTAATTTTATATGGTGCTTATGTTAAAAATATAGAACTGCCAACTTGTAAGGACACAATTATTAAAGTTTCTGAAAACAAATATGAAGTCCATTATATAGCAAGGCAATTTAGTTTTTTCCCTATGGAATTGAGAATTCCAAAAGGCTCAATTTTAGACATTTACATTACAAGTCCTGATGTCATACATGGATTTCACATTGAAGGGACAAATGTTAATTTAATGGTTATTCCTGGTGAGTATAGAATTTATTGTCATGAATATTGCGGATTAGGTCATCAAAATATGATGAGTAAAATTATCGTAGATTAAAAAGGAGGTGAAATTATGATTTTGAATGTAATTTTACATTGTCCTGCCTGTGTTGGTGCTTTAAATGTGCCAATAGGAACAAGCTCTACACTATTTAAAACCTATGAAATTTTTACAAATTGGACTTATTCTTATGGTAATAGTAATGAAGGAAAATTAAATGGGAATGCTCTAAATGTACTCATTTCAAGGAATTTTTCAAGATTTTCCTTATTTATATCAACTGCTTATATTTATTCATTTTCTCAAAAAATGGATATGGAAGATAGAATTTCAAGTTTATATGGTCTTGATATTGGCATGAAAATCTATCCAATATATGAAAAATTTTCAAAATCCAAAAGAATTTTATCTTTATTTTCATCATTCAAAACTCCTATTGGTTTTTATAAGCTAAACGGAAATAATCAGGATATTGTTAGTTATTTAAGCTTTGGAATTGGATATAGCTTTCTGTATAATAAATTTATAAATTTTTCAGAAGCTATCTATTCAAAGGCTTTAAAAGATGACCATATTCAATCAGATAAATCAAGAATCATTTTAGGCTCATATTATGCTTTTGAAAAATTACAAATAGGTCCAATTGTAAATTACTTATATCAAAAAGCCTTAAATTCTAATGAAATTTCACTTGGAATTGCTTTTGGTTTTAAAGTTTTTAATGTGTTCTTTGATTTAAATATACACAAGAGCATATACTATCAAGGACAAGGTATAGAAAATGATTATGCAATTGAGACAATAATTAAGGGAGGGTTATAAGAAGAGGATAATTTTTCTGCTTTGTCTATCAAATAGTGTTAAGTGATTGATTATCAAGGACTTCTAAACGCTTATTTGAAGTTTTTGGTTTAATTGGGGGCAAAGCCCCCATAGGCAAAAAATGGGGTATTTATAAGCCAAAGGCTTGATTTCGGGGCGGGAGGTAAGCAAAATATAGAAATAATTATATTTTTAAAATTACTAGACAACGTATAAAAAACTTTGACTTCGGCTTTAAAATTTAATACTTATGCTTGAAAAAGTTAAAGAAAAGGCGAAAGTATATAAAATAAATTTTGACATTCTCTTCAAAAATGTAGATTTTGTGAGAAACTTGGAAATTTTAGGAGATGATTTAACATTTTTAAACGTGCCTGAGTACCAAAGAACAAAACATGTCCATAGGCTACATCCTTACCTTGGTAAATTTGTGCCTCAACTTGTTGAGGTCTTTTTAAAAAAGTTTTTTAAAAAGGGAGACACAATTATAGACCCATTTTCTGGTTCAGGAACAACATTAGTTGAAGCAAATGTTCTGGGCATTAACTCAATAGGAATAGAAATATCTTACTTTAATGTCCTAATCCAAAAAGTTAAAACAAAGAAATATGATTTAAAGGAAGTTGAATATGAAGTAAAGGACGCTCTTAAAAGACTTGAATCTTTTAGTAAATTTTTAACAAAAAGAACATTATTTGATATAGAAAAAACAGATTTAACAACTGATAGTGAGTATTTAAGAAAATGGTTCTCAGATAGAGCTTTGAAAGAAATTCTATTTTACAAAAGTATAATACCAGAATACAAAAACCAAGATGTTCTTATGGTTATTCTCTCTCGCTCAGCTAGATCAGCAAGATTAGTTCCGCATTACGATTTAGCACGACCAAAGGAGCCAATAAGAGAAGCATATTGGTGTAAGAAGCACAAGAGATATTGTGAACCTACAAATGAAGCTTTAAAATTTATAAGAAGATATAGTTTTGATACAATAAAACGTTTGAAAGAATTTGACAAAATTAGAACATCCGCCTCTATACAAATCTTTCAAGGTGACGCTAGAACAATTCAATTACCTGAAGGCATAAAAGCAGATGGTATTTTCACATCCCCACCATATTTAGGACTAATAGATTATCATGAACAACATATATACGCTTATGAATTATTTAATTTTCCAAGGTTAGATGATTTAGAAATAGGCTCAGCAAAAAAAGGACAAGGAAAACTAGCAAGAGAAGAATATGTTAAAGACATTGTAACGGTTTTTAAGAATATTTCAAGATATTTAATTAAGGGGGCGAAAATTTTTGTTGTCGTTAATGATAAATTTGGTCTTTACCCCGAAATAGGAAAAATTTGTAATTTTAGACTCATAGATGTCTTTAATAGACCTGTTCTTATGAAAACAGAAAGAAGTGGAAAGTACTTCTTTGAATCAATTTTTTATTTTGAAAAAGAGGGATGAAGAAAGAAATAAGAGAGGAAATAAAGACCTTGCTTATAGAAACTGTTAGAGAAAAATTAAGAAATTATAAGCCTGAAACTGAACATATGCCATTTCATCACAGACTTCTTGGAAAGGATAGATATGCCATGTTTTCCTTTATACAATCTATAAATACAACCTTTGGTATTTCTATATGGGAGCAAGTGGCAGTTATTTTAGCAAAAGGTGCCGGTTACGATGTTGAAAGACAATATAAACTGTTAGGTGAAATTGATGAAGAAACTCAAAAGATTATAGACGATATACATACTAAATTAAGAGCAAGAAAAATTGAAGTAAATAAAATTTTAGAGATTGAAATGATAAGAAAAAGCATTAAAGATGGGAAACCAAAAGAGCATCCGGATTCTATTGTAGATCTTTTTGTAATCATAAATGAACAAGAAAATTATTTTGACATTACAAGCGCTAAACCCAACAAAAAAGAATTTTCAACATTAAAAAGAAAACTCCTTATTTGGACAGCTCTAAGGTTGAGCATTGATAAAAACGCAAATGTAATGACTCGCCTAGCAATCCCTTATAATCCATATCATCCAAAGCCTTATGATAGATGGACATTAGGAGGTCTTTATGATTTAGAAAGAGGTGAAATACTAATAGGTGAAGAGTTTTGGAATTTCGTAGGTGGTGGTGATATATATAATGAATTGCTTGATGTTTTTGAGGAAGCAGGAGAAGCGTTAAGAAAAGAAATTGAAGAAACTTTTACTAAATTGTTCCTAAATAACTCTAAATGATGAAATATCTTTACCTTCCTTTATAAGCTCTATTAAAAATTCTATATTCCTTACAAGCTCTTTAACATTAAAAATCGTTTTTTCATCTTGATATTCTAATAAATAATTCTTTGCGTTATTGAAAATCTTAATAGCACCATCTTTATTTTTTTGAATAATGTATTTATAATAACCTGCTGAAATTTGAATTAATGCTTTAATAAAATTGCGATATTTATTTTCTTTTGGAATTTCTCTCCAAAGCTCTTCTAAAACTTCATGTGCTTCAAAAAACTTCCCTTCTTGAAATAATTTTATCCCTTCTATAAATCTCTCATCGTTGAAAATTTTTTCTTTTAAAACTAAATAAATAGCACTAATATCTAAATTTCCATAACCTAAATTTATCGCTCTTTTTAATATCTTATTTATTGGCTCTAATATATGGGAATAAATATGAAACTGATTTATTAAATCAAAAAAGTAATTTAAATCTTTATGAAGCAATTCAATAGAAAAATGAGGTTGGAAGTTTTCATTTAATATCTTATCCTTCTTAATTTCTAAAAAATAACTTCTACCTGCACCATTTAAAAGAACATCTAAAATTACTTCTTTTTCAATTGAAAGTTTTTGAGCTATTGTAATCGTTTCAATTATAGAATGAGATATTCCCGCAAGTGCAAAATTATTTAATAATTTAATTTTTGTTGGCTTTCCTAATTCATCAAAATAAAAAATTTTTCTTGTAAAGGTTTTAATTATGTCCTCTATTTTTTTAAATTTATCAATATCTCCATAAATTAACATTACTAAATTTCCACTTTGTGCTGCAGGAACAGAGCCAAGTAAAGGAGCTTCAAAATAATAACCATTTAATAGCTTTATTTTTTCATAAGCATAAATAACAAATTGATAACTATTTGTTGTCATATCAATAATAATTTTATCCTTTAAGTTTTCCTTATCAATTTCCCTAAATAGCAATTCTTCAACAGCATTAGAATCCCTTATAATAATGAAAATAACATCTGAATTCTTAAAAAGCTGATTTGGATTTTCATAATAGTTGTAATTTTTTGCCTTTTCAATAGTTCTATTATAAACATATAATTCTAAACCTTGACTTATCATCCTATCAACAATAGTTTTTCCAAGATTTCCAAGACCTATAAAACCAACTCTCATTTTTTTACCCCCCTTTTCACATAATCTATCCAATAAAAGATAATTCCAAAAGCAACAGAAACATTTAAACTTTGAACTTTCCCATATTGAGGAATTTTGATTAAATAATCTGAAATTTCTAAAATTTCTTTATCTATACCATTACTTTCATTTCCAAAAATAATTATTGTTTTTTGATTGTAATCATATAGTCTGTAATCAATTGATTTTTCATTTAAACTTGTAGAAACAATTTTAAAATTTTTTTTCTTCATATTTTCTATAAATTCAAATGGATTTTTGATAATTTCAATTTCTACCCACTGATGAGAACCTTTTGAAATTTTTTCATTTATTACAAATGGTTTTTCCTCAGTTATATAAATTTTTTCAATTCCTACTGCATCCGCTGTCCTTACAATAGCAGAGCAATTTTGTGGATTTTCAAGTTTATAAAGATAAGGAAAAATATCTTTTAATTTATTCATAAATTTAAAAGTTTAAAGTTTTGCTTGGAATTACCATTCCCAAACCAAGGCTATTTTTACTACCCAATCCACAATTTAAAATAACATTCTTCATTTCATTTGAGCAGATAATTTTCAAAATTCCACTATAAGCAACTATATAGTTTCCTTTATATTCTAAAACTTCCTTTTTATAATTCAAAAATTCAAAATGAAATTCACCTTCATAATCAAATCCATAAATAAGTTTATATTTCTTCTTTAAATTTTCAAAAATAAGATTGCTAAATAGCTTATCTTCGGGACTAAAATAAACAAATTTCTTATCTATTGTTCTGTAAATTGTTATGGGTGATAATGTTTTAAAAATTTCTTTATTTAAATCAAATTTCAAAATTTTATAACCCTTAAATTTAATTTTTCTTTTGAAAATTCTAATATAGCCCTTATTTAATATGTTTGATATTAGCGATATTACAACTTCATCAATAATTGAAGCAAAGTAGAAATGAATAGGGCTTTCAAAAACAATTTTTTTATCATATATAGAAAATTTTGAAAAAATTCTTGAAAATGTAAAAAGCTTAAATTTTCTTTTACCATGTTCAAAACCAATATTATGTAAAAAATCTGAAAAATTTTTATCTAAATTCTTATAAACAGCAGATTGTAAATAGTAGTTATAATTAATTGGAATTTCTAATTGATCTTTAAATGAAAATTCTAATCTAACGAACATAATTTAAAACAATTTTCAATCGTTATTGCAGTTGTAATAGGTCCAATTCCGCCAGGAACAGGTGTTATCGCACTAACAACATCTTTAACATCTTCAAAATGAACATCTCCAAAGAGCTTACCATTCACATAGTTTGTCCCAATATCAATAACAATTGAATTTTCTCTTATAAAACTTCTATTTATATAATTTGCTTTTCCAATAGCACATATTAAAATCTCTGCATTTTTAGTAATTTCTTTTAAATTTTTTGTTTTTGAGTGGCATATTGTAATTGTAGCATTTCTATTTAATAGCAATAAAGATAAAGGCTTTCCTACAATAATGCTTCTTCCAATTACTACAACATTTTTACCTTCTATTGGAATTTCATAATAATCCAACAATTCAATAACTGCTTTTGCTGTACTTGGAACAATAAATTCATCACCATATAAAATTTTCCCTAAATTTAATGGATTTAATCCTTCAATATCTTTATTTGGAGAGATTTTTGAAAGGACATTTAATGGATTTATTTGTTTTGGAAGTGGCATTTCAATAAAAATTCCTCTAATATCCTTTCTTTCATTAATTTCATCAATTTTATTTAGCAATTGATTTTCAGCTATATTTTCATCAAGTCTTATAATTTCTGCGGTTATTTGAAATTCAGAAAATTTCTTTATTTTGCTATTTAAATAGGAAATTGTTGATAATTCATTTGTTAAAATAATTATAGCTATTTTAATAGGTTTTGGCTTAATTCGTTGATATATTTTTTGAGCAACAGGTTTTCCTAATAATAATTTCAAGCTTAAAATTTTAAAGGTGTTAAAAAAGCAAAGATTGCCTTGTTTAACAATTCTGGAATTATTTATTTTATTATATTTTTCCCCACCCTGAAATCAAGCCTTCGGCTTTAAAAACCCCATTTTTTGACTTGGGGACTTCACCCCCCAATAAACCCCCCCTATTAAATCAATAGTTTTAGAAAATTTTTTATAACTTATTGATTATCAATCACTTAACACTATTTATTGGAAAAAACAACCAATTTACCACTTGAAATAAAAATCAACTTATCATTACTACAAACTAAAATTTTTGATATGTATCCATCATAAATTTTGTGAAATTCTGAATTCTCATATTTAAAAAGTCCATTTGAAGTTCCAATATATATTGAATTATTTGAGCAAATGTCAATAATATAGTCATCTGAAAATTCATAAACTTTTAGAATTTTATTATTATAGAAAAATCCAATTTTGCTTTTTGAAAAAGGTTCTGAAAATCCAAGAATAATAGTATCTTTATAAATAGAAATGGATTTTGTGAAATTAGAAGGCAATGTGCCAACTAAAAAATGTTTCAGTTTTTTATTTTCAATTAAGTAAGTTCCATAACCATTTGTACCAATTATGAGCTTATTTTTATAAAATTTAAAAGTTTCAATATCAGGAATATCAAATGTATCATTTTGAAATACAACTTTATTGCGAAAAATATAAAATCCATTAACATAACCAATAGCATCTTCAATTTCTTTAAATACATCAAAAAAGCTATCATTATAAAAGTAAATTTTATTTGAAGCTAAAAATAAACTTTCATTACTTATTGAGAAAAATCCCTTCAAATCATAAGTTTTTATCTTTTTAAAATTCTCATCATATTCAAAAATTCCACAGCTTAATGTTAAAATAAAGAATTTTTTCTTGTAATAAACACCATCAATAAATGAGCTATCACAAAAATTTTTACTTTTAACAATAACTTTATCTTTTTTTTGATATTTCTGACACGATAAAATTAGCAATAGTGCGAGATAAATTATCAACATATAGCAAATCTTCAAGTGTTTCATCTTTTAATTTCTCCTTTTCTATTCTATTGAATGTTTCTTCAACAACCTTAAAAATATCCCTAAATTTAATTTTCCCTTCAAGGAAACTATAAACAGCAATTTCATTTGATGCATTCATAATAGTTGGATAATATGATAAATTTTCAAGGCAAAAATAACCAATTTTTAAAGATGGGAATTTCTCAAAGTCGGGTTTTAGAAATGTTAATTTATCAAAATCATAAGGATGAGTTATTACTGATGGTGTTTCAAGTCTATTTGGATAACTTAAAGCATATGCTATTGGAATTCTCATATCAGGAAAACCAAGATGTGCCAATAATGAGCCATCTTTTAATTGAACAAATGAATGAATAATACTTTGTGGATGAATTACAACATCTATATTCTTTGTTCCAAATAAATAATAAGCTTCAATAATTTCAAGAGATTTATTAAAAAGTGTAGCAGAATCAATTGTAATTTTTTTACCCATTTTCCAAGTTGGATGATTTAATGCCATTTCAACTGATACATTTTCCATTTCTTCAATTGAAAAATTCAAAAATGGACCACCTGATGCAGTTAGAATTATTCTAATAAATTCATTTTTATATGGATTTATTAGTTGAAAAATTGCTGAATGCTCAGAATCAACAGGAATTATTATAGAATTTGATGTCTTTAATTTTTCATTTACAATTTTACCAAATGAAACAAGAACTTCCTTATTAGCAAGAGCGATATTTATATTCTTTTCAATTGCCTTTAATACAGGAAAAATGGAAAAAGTACCTGTTGTTGATACAAACAATAAATCAATGTCTTCAATTAAACTCAATATCTCATCTTTACCCTTGTAGATAATAAAGTCTTCATTTTTAATTTCAATATCCTCTCTTATTATTCCAACTTTTTTAACATTAAATTCTTTCGCAATTTCAAAAAGCTTTTTATAATTAGAATAACTTACTAAAAATTCAATTTTATATAAATTTTTGAATTTTCTAATAACTTCAATTGCTTGTGTGCCAATAGAACCTGTTGCTCCAATAATTCCTATTTTTTTCATAGTTCTTCTTTTTTTAATGTCCATTTAACAGGCTCTGAAATAAATACTAATAAACCAAATGGAGAAAATGCTAAAATTCCACTAAAATAATACAATAGCGAAAGAGCAACAGCCCCTTCCAAACCAATTTTATCAGATAGAAAGAATATAAATCCTCCTTCCCTTATTCCAATTCCACTAAAACTTATAGGAAGCATTGTTATGAAATTTATAGCAGATGTAATTAAAATTATCTCAACTAAATTTAAATTAAATCCAAGTGCCTTTGAAATGAAAAAAGCAGATGTTCCAAAGAAAAACTGCATAATTATTGAAATAAAAAATGATGAAATAACAACAATTTTATTCTCTTTATATAATGAAAAAGAATTTAAGAGCTTTTGAATTCTTTCACCAATTCTAAACCTTTTTACATTTCCAAATAATGATAAAATGATTTTTTCAAATAAAGGCGTTAGCATAAATATAAAAAATCCTATAAGCAATAACATTATCCAAATTAACTCCTTAGCAACTTCCCTAATTTTTTCAACACCAAAATAAACACCAAGCAATGCCAAACAAACTAATGCAATAACACCAACAAATCTATCCACAAAAATTGATGATAAAACTTCCGCCCTTCTATCTAAATTATTTCTTTGAGCATAAAAAAATCTAACCAAATCAACACCTGCTCCTGATGGAAGAATTAAACCTAAAAACAGACCCACAAAGACATATTTATTTGCTTCAAAGAAACTAACATTTAATTTGTATGCCTTTATAAAGATAAACCATCTAACAGCAGAAAAAAAATATCCAATAAATCCAAAGACAATTGCAATTAAATAAAGCAATAAATTTATTGACTTTAAATGGTTTAAAAATGCTCTTATATCCATATTTTTGAAAATTATGTAAATTAAAATGACACTTATTAGAATTTTCACAAGTTCAAAAATCACTTTTCTCATAACTTAATTTGTAAATCTAAATTTTAAAATGTACCAAAGCGCTTTAAAGCCATCTTTCCAAGTAATTTTTTTACCTTCTTTATATGTTCTTCCATAATAGTTTATTTGTGTTTCATATACTCTTATTCCTTCCTTATTTGCTAATTTTGATATTTTAGCAGTAATTTCAACTTCAAATCCAAAATCTTTACTTTTAAATGGTTTTATTTTTTCAAGAATTTCTCTTTTTAGCATCTTATAACAAACCTCAATATCTGAAAATGTCATATTAAAAAGGATGTTAATTAAATAAGTTATTACTTTGTTTCCAAGAAAATGATAAAAATATAAAACTCTATGACTTGCTCCATAAAATCTTGAGCCATAAACAACATCAGCATTTCTTTCTATTATTAATCTTATCATTTCTTTCCAATCTCTTGGGTCATATTCTAAATCAGCATCTTGAATAACAACAATATCACCACTTATGTGATTAAATCCTGTATTTAATGCTCCTCCTTTTCCTTGATTCTTTTCGTGGAAAATTACTTTAAGAATACCTTTAAATTCTTCACTATTTTCTAATTTTTTTAAAATCTCCCTTGTCCCATCAGTTGAGCCATCATCAACAACAACAATTTCCCTTTCTAAATCATAACCCAAATCCACTTCTTTTACATTTCTAATAACTAATTCAATATAATCCTTTTCATTATAAACGGGAATAACAATTGAAAGTTTTAATTTATTTGAGACTATTTTTCACCTCCTCAAAGGCTTTATAAAACTTTTCTATATCTTCGGGATAAATAACAATTCTTTGTTTTATAAAACCCCTATCCGTTTTTCTTGATTCGGAAATACATATGAAATTTTGTCCTTTTGAACCTTGCCTTATGTCAAAAAAATAAACTCTCTTTCCAGCTTTTATCCTCTTACTATAAACGATGTTACTCTGATGCTTCCTCAGGTCCATTTCCTCCCCCTTGTGGTTTATATTCTTTTAATTTTTCTCTAACCTCTGCTTCTATTTTACTTAATAACTCTGGGTTCTCTTTTAAATAATCAAGAGATTTTTCTTTACCTTGGGCTAATTGCTCATTATTATAAGAATACCATGAGCCTGCTCTCTTT
>Ga0080007_1113249_pt1 | contig 27171 bp, 20 predicted proteins | sample OctOCTMetagenome_FD_69210 | JGI IMG/M metagenome (GOLD analysis project Ga0080007, IMG submission 69210) | Hot spring and microbial mat streamer communities from Octopus Spring Streamers, Yellowstone National Park, USA - OCT_B (SPADES... | ecosystem: Environmental > Aquatic > Thermal springs >...
GGAGTTGCTGCCGAGCCGAAACGACGGCGACTGGCAATTAGCGACTGGTGACTGGTAAAACGACAGCGAGTAGCGAATGGCGAGTAGCGAATAGTGAACGGCGACTGGCGAGCGGTAAGTGGCGAATAGCGAGTAGCGAATGGTAAACGGATTTGACCACCCACCCGAGGTGGGTGGCTACGAATTGAGTTGAGAGTTGCGGGTTGAGGGTTGAGCGTTGTGATTCAGTTTTCTCTCTGAACGCACAACTCGCAACTTTTTAGGTTAGCCTACTTTAGCAGGCTTTGTTTTTGCAGACACCGACTTAGAGTCGGTGGTTTAGAGGGTAGTGCTCTCGCACTGCCGAGAAAATTCAACGCATCAGGAGATGCGACTTTTGATTGGGAGGTGAGGGGTCATGTCTGGATGGCAAGCATGGCTGGCAGGGATGCAAAAGTGGTGGGACGGCTTGGCATCATCGGTGAGGGAAGCGATAATTGTCGCTTTGGTTCTTGTTACCGCTTTAGTTGTCGGAAAGATTGTCGGGGCGCTTGTCAAAGCGGTGAGCAAAGGGTTGGGCGCGGACGAAGTTTTCAAAACGCCTTGGTCCCAAACATCTTTGTCAAGACCAAGCAAAACTCCGTCCGATGCCATCGGTTACCTTTGCGTTGGAACTTTGTGGGCAGGTGTGGCTTGGTGGCTCGCGGCGAGATACCAACTCACAGACATCGCCGATGCTATTCGGGTTGCAACGGGGCGGGTCTGGATACTCGCCGTTGTTTTCGGGTTTGCGGTAGGTCTGAGTAATTGGCTCATGCGGTCGCTACTTGAACTTTTGCGCAGCCCAACAGTTAAGGATTGGTCGGAAAAGTTGATGCCTTCGGGTCGCGAACAAATTTCGGATACCGTCGTTCGGGCTTTTGCCTTTCTCGTTTACGGTTTCCTGCTCCTGTTCGTTCTTTTGGTTGCCACTGACCTGTTTGGGATGAGCATCACAGCCGAAGCCATCAAGGCGCTTTGGGAGTTGACTTTGCGGTTGATTATCGCTGCCATCGCTTTGGGGGTTGGGTGTCCGTTGGTTGGAAAAATTGCGGGAATTCCCTGAACTCGCTCAACCGCCGCCAACTCTTGTCCAGCAACTCGCTCGTCTGGGAATTGTGGGCGTTTCACTTTTGCTCGTTCTAATCTTGCTGACGGGAGGCAGTTCTGCCCTTATTGCTTTGTTGATTGTCGCTCTCGTTGCACTCTTCATCTTGCCACTTCGCGACTACATCCCTGACCTTTGGGCTGGCTTGATGTTGAAACTGCACAATGTTCGGGAAGTGGTCATTGACGGCAAACAGGTGAAGTTGATGAAGATTGGTGCGCTTGCGTGTGACCTGAACTCGGGCGATTCCCGACTCATCATGCGGAACCGAGAGGTCCTTGATGCTTTCCTGAAAGGGATAAGGTGAACTTGCATGCAAGGGCGCGCAAAGGCGGTGCGGAGTGCTGAATGCGGGGTGCAAAAATAGTTGGAGAAGCGAGCCTCTCACTATTTTTCTGTTCATGCCACTGGCTTTAGTCAGTGAGGGACAAGGGACACGGGACAAGGGACATGGGATTTGACAGATTTCTTTGAACGCCGAATTCGTTCGGCGAAAATTCGGGCATGAAATTGTTGCGAGTTGAGGGTTGCGCGTTCTGAGAGGAAAACCTGACTTACAACGCTCAACCCCCAACCTTCAACTCAATTCGCAGCCACCCGCTTCAAAGGGAGGGACGCATCTTTGCGCTCAACCCATTTCCTCTGGCAACGGTTGATTAACGGTGGGCGGGATTTCTTCTTCGCTGATTTCCATTCCTGCCGCCTTCGCTTGCCTGAGAAGTTCACCCGGGTCCGGAATTGGCGAGTAGCGTTGGTCAAAGTAAGTGATGCTCAAGTTTCGGACGATGCGGTTGTAGGCATCTGCGACGCTCGAAGTCGGGACATTGTAGAGCAAGGCTATCTGTTCCAAAGGCTCTTCAACGAGGGACATCTTGTCTATGATTCGGTGAACAGCCGCAGCCCAGACAAATTGGTCATGGGCAGCTAATTCGCCTTCTTTCCTGAAATCGCGCCAGATTTTGACAGCCTTTGCGATGGAAGTCAGCGGGTAGTATTCCTGTTGCATTGTCCCGACCAAAATTTGCTCCACGCCATCCAAGTTGGCGGTTGGCGAAATTTGCAGCCCATAAGATGTCAAGAAGACACCGACCGACAAATCGCTTTGAGGATCAGGTCTGTCACTGATGTAGTGGACTGCTTCCAAGTGCCAAGGCGAAATTTCGGCGATTTTCCAATCGCCGTTGTGTTGGCGGACTTTGAAGACGACATAGCCGATAGTTTCTCGCGTGTCCTGAGTGACCTGTTCGCCTTCAAGCCAAACACTGTCGCCCAAAACGAGGGCGCGAGTGAGGCGAACAACGCATGGACCGCGCAACGCTGCGGATGCGGCGTAAAGGGCGGCTTCCCCGAAAAGTTCGTAAAGCAGCGCTGCATCGCTTTGAGGTTCCAAAACAGCGGTGAGGGCTTCCTCGTTTTCTTCCATCAGAGCGTCAAAAAACGCCCACACCACATCAACGGCTTCCTTCGGCACTGACATGTTGAATCTCTCCTTCCGCCGCTTGAAGCGGCAAGGCATGCCGAACGGGACGAGAAACTCGTTCTCCGTATCGGTTGCCTTCATTGTGGCACTGATTTGAGCGAAACGCAACGCCCCAGCAGTTGGCTCAAAGTCTTCCAAATGCGCTATGATTTTGCTGGCGTTTCACATCCAATTGCGAGTTGAAGGGGGCGAAACGAATGTTGCGACTGTTTGAGGCATTACTCGAAACTGACGCGGAAATTTTTGAAGCCATCCTTGCCGACATTGAGCGGCAGAACCTTTACCTGAACTTGATTGCCAGCGAAAACTACACGAGCCCGGCAGTCTTGGCTGCTTTGGCGAACCCGATGCAAAACAAGTATGCTGAAGGCTATCCTGGTCGGAGATACTATGGTGGCTGTGACTTCGTTGACATTGCGGAAAAGTTGGCAATTGAGCGGGCGAAGCAACTTTTCGGAGCAGACCACGCAAATGTTCAACCTCATGCAGGCGTTCAAGCCAACATGGCGGTCTATTTCGCTTGCCTTTCTCCCGGCGATGTAATTCTCGGACCTGCCCTCGCTCACGGCGGTCACTTGTCTCACGGCGCTCCCGTAACTGCATCGGGCAAGTTGTATCGCGTCGTCCAATATGGCGTCCGCAGGGACACCGAAACCATTGATTTTGACCAAGTTCGCCAACTCGCTAAAGAACACAAGCCGAAACTTATCATCTGCGGCTATTCTGCTTATTCGCGCACCGTTGAGTTTGACAAGTTCCGGGAAATCGCCGATGAAGTTGGTGCTCTGTTGATAGCAGATATCGCCCACATCGCTGGCTTGGTTGCGGCAGGCGCTCACCCGTCGCCGGTCCCCTATTGCGAGTTCGTCACAACCACCACACACAAAACCTTGCGCGGTCCGAGAGGCGCTCTGATTTTGTGCAAATCGGAATGGGCTCAGGCTATTGACAAAGCCGTCTTCCCCGGCACACAAGGCGGTCCATTCATGCATGTCATAGCCGCAAAGGCTGTCTGCTTCAAAGAGGCGATGACGGAGGAGTTCAGGCGTGACCAGTTCCAGACTGTCGCCAACGCGAGAACCCTTGCCGATGAATTGCAGCGACAAGGTTTCAGGATTGTTTCGGGCGGAACTGACAATCACTTAATGCTCGTTGACTTGCGACCGTTCAATCCCGACTTGACGGGGGCGGATGCTGAGAAACTGCTTCAGCGCGCCCACATCATCGTCAACAAAAACGCCATTCCCTTTGATGAACGCCCACCCATGAAAGCGTCGGGCATCCGCATTGGGACTCCCGCTTGCACAACTCGCGGGATGCGAGAGGACGAGATGAAACAAATTGCCCGCTGGATCGCCCAAGTTCTTAAAGACCCGACGGATGAAACCATTGAGCGGGTCAAAAACGAAGTCATTGAATTGTGCCAACAGTTCCCTGTCTATCCTGACCTGTGGGAGGCGATGAAAGCCCTGAAACTTGGTGCAACCGTTGAGGCTTCTTGAAGGCAAACCCCTTGGGACAAACTGCGACGATGCTGAAGAATTTTTTCTGCACGCAAAATGCAACCTCATCCCTCGGGAACTTTGGGGCGGGCGCTTTCCGTCTAATAAGCGGTTCGGATGGAAGGGAGGCGAAAGCGATGAAAGTCGCACAGCGAACGAGCGAAGTCATAACTAATCTGCTCCTTGCGGCATTGCTGTTTGCGTTGACAAGCGAGGGAAAAGGTCAACCTTAGTTGCTTTCGCGGGCAGGTCTGAAAAATCTCGTGACCGAGACACTTCAGCAGGCAATGAGACACCACTTGCAACACAAAGAGATTTACGGCAGCGAAGATTTTTGGAATTTCGGGCAGTTGGCCGTTGGATTGGCGGAAGCAGGTTGCTTTTCTGAGGCGGTTCAAGTCCTGAAAGCAATGCCCAAACCGACGAAAGAGTTTGCAAAGCAGCGGTATTGGGACATTTATCGCCAAGTCGCAATGGTCGCTGCAAAGTCGGGTCGGCACGATTTGGCTGTGCGATTGACAAAACAAATCCCAAACTACATGACCCGCTATCACAAGCGGATAGAACCAACAGGCGACATGCAAAAGGCATCAGCAGTTAGAGTTATCGCTCAATCCCTTGAGAAACTGCCACCAGTGCAAAGACAAAAGCGCTTCGAGGAAGCCCTCTTTACTGCCCTCCAAATTGGTGACAATTTTTGGCGCGGCGATTCACTCTGCGAGTTGGCGATAGCAGCCCACAAATTTTCACCCCAAGAGGTAAAAAGGTTAGCCGAGCAAGTTCTGGCTATCGCCGAAAAGTGCGTCAAAGACAGCGAACGAATGAAACTAATTGCGAAAGTCGCTGCTGTCGTCAGCCGATGGGACAAGCAAAAGGCAAAGGAACTTTTCAACCGAGCGCTAACGATTGCTTTGAGGCAACCCCAAAAACATTACGAGCGCGACTTCGCGGTTTGGTTTGTGGTTGAGAAGATGATTGAGGCGGAGTTTTGGGATGAAGCAATCAAAACGGCTCAACTTTTGCCAGAGGTAGAGCCGAAAGTTTCGGACATCCCAGCCCTCGCCCCAATGGTGATACTCCCTCCGACAAAGTGGAGAGCCTTAGCAACCATCGCTAAAGCGTTGGCTGAGCGAGGTCAAGTTGATAGGGCACTTCAAATTGTGGAGACCATCAAGCCGCCACTCGTCCGAATTGAAACCCTCGTCTCCGTCGCACAACTTTTAGCGAAATCGTCCCCGCAGAAAGCGGAAGAACTGCTTTGGAAGGCGATGACGGAGACAAGCCAAAATGTGAGCACGGCGCACAGTTTCTTCGTCGCTATAGTTGAAGTCGCATCAAAGGTTGTCCCCCAGAAAGTCAGCGAATTTGCCTTTAGAACTGTAAAGCCACTGCGGAGATTGAGCGGATACTCGGCTGCCATCACTCTCAGCGGAATCGCAACCAAGTTGTCTGGTGTTGACCGAAACGCATCAAAAGCCCTGTTTTCGGAAGCGCTGAAAGTGGCTCGCAGGATTTCGGACCACAAACAAAGAATGCTCGCACTGGAAACCCTTGCAGATCAAATGAGCCAAGCCAATTTCTTCAACGACGCTGCGGCTTTGTTGCCAGAGATTGAGCAGGCATCGCAAGCGCGAGGCAATGTCTCGCCGGGGCGGTGGTGCTTGACTGCACGCAGAATCGTTGAAGCGATGGCGAAAGCAGGGCAGATAAATCAGGCAGTCCTACTGCTGCAAAAAATGAACCAGTGCCGCAGTGAAGACAGGTTTGAAGCAATGCTTGCCGTCGGAGAAGCGTTAGCGCCGAGAGACCGAAAAAGGGCGGAAGAGTTTATTCGCGAAGCGTGGCAAATGGTGAAAGCGGAGTGGCAGGAAGAAGAACGGCGAGCACAAGAGTTAAGGAAAATTGGGTCACGAATCTACCCCTCGCTGCAATTTCATCGCTTCCTGAAAGTCACGCTTACGGTTGCAAGGATTGTCAGCGCTCAAACTTCAGGACGGTGACTGAGTGGCGGGGGAGTTTTAGGTTCAAGGCTTCGTTCAGCGAGATTGTCTGCTCGGTCGGTTTCACCTTTTCGGGTTGCTCAAAGGTGTTGGTGTCGGTGAAGTTTTCGCTCCAGAGTTGCCACATTTGCACCTTCGGCTTCGCTTTGAAGTTGCCCAAATCCAACTGCACTTCCACATCGCTTTCGGGATGACGGTTGATGAGCCCGATGAACAATGTCTTCCCGTCATCGCTTAGAGTTGCCGAAGCGTCTACGACCGGGGTTTCGCCGCCGACAGGCATCGTTCCGACGGGACTGTCAACATCGCAGGCGACTCGCCATTTGCCTGTGTTGCGGACATAAATCCAGAACGCCCAATAGATGGGCGTCTTGAGCACTTGAGTTTGGTTCGTTCGGATTGCACCCAGAACATTGACCGTTTGCGCCAAGCAAGCCAACTCAACAAAGTCGCCACAACGATGCATGGCGTGGAAAACGCCCGCAGCGAAAATACCATCCCGCAGAGCATAGAAACTCTCAAAGCCCACTGCTTGAATTTGATGTGGCTCCCAAACATTCCACTCGTCAAAAGCCAAGGTGATGCGCTTACCTTTAGGCTTGTTGCGTTCCACGATGTCAAAGGTTTCCCGCAGCATCCGCTCAATGTGCATGGGCGAGCCAGCGACGACAGTGAAAATCTGGCGTGGGTCATCGTTGGGGTTGTAGCCCTGATAGTAGTGCGGAGCAATCAAGTCAAAATGAGCGCCAGCGATGCGAGTGACGATAGCGTTCCAATTGCCCCAACCGCCACCGTCAACACCGACTGCAACCAGACGAGCGTCAGGAATGACTTTCCGCATCGCCGTCGCAAACAGAATCGCCTTAAGGGCATATTTGTTGGCGTCCAAATGACCGAGTTGCCAGTTGCCATACATCTCGTTGCCAATGCCCCAGTAGCGAACTTTGTAGCCCTTCTCTTTGCAGTAACGCATCCAGTCCGCTGCTTCGTGTTCGTAGCCTTCGCCTGCATTGGTGCAAATATAAGGTTCAGCGCCGATGTATTGGCAGAACTTGATGAACTCGTCTGTGCCGAAATCGTTCCACTCCCAAGCGCCCCATGCCCTGTCCCATCGTGGTGGTCGCTTGTCAGGGTCACCGATGCCGTCTCGCCAATCGTAGCCCGAAACGAAGTTGCCACCCGGCCATCGGACGATGGGCGGTTTGATGTCTGTGATGGCGTCCAAGACATCCTTACGCATCCCGTCAACATTGTCCGCAGGCATCAGCGACGCTGCTCCAACCCACAGTTTGCCCTTGCCGTTGAAAGCAATGACGAACTCGGCGCCGCTGACTGCCTCGCTCACTTGCAACCGGAAGGGCAATTTCTTCCATCGGTCGGTGACGCCTTTGAGCCTTTTGCTCGCCAAAACTTTTCCGTCCTTACGCAAACTGACGGTGATTTCGCTAACACCTTCGCCTTTCACGATCACTCGCCCGACATAACCTTTTGGCAGCAAATCCAAACCGCTTTGGGCGATGCCGTGTTCACCAGAGCCCGTGCCTTCAATGACTTGTGATTGACCGCCAACGAAGAACTCAACATTGTCAGCGAACCAGCGGGCGTTTTTGCCGAATGGCTGCCACTGTTCCACAACGCCGTTCTCTTGCACCGCACCGTGCATTTTTCGGTTGCGCAGCATCTCTGCCCAAATGCCGCCATAAATGCAGCGCCCCAAGTGCTCAATGAATTGCCCGTAGATTAGGGGGCTAATCTCATTGAGTTTCCTGCGTGGGTTGACCCTAACAGTCGCCTTCAATCTTGAGTCAGTCGGTTGGATTCCCTCAAGTGTGAAGTGGCTGAACTTTGCGGTCAAAGGGCGTCCGTTGCCCCAAGTCTTGACGATGAGACCGATTTGCTTTGGCACAAACCAAATCAGCGATTTACCCGCTTCCTGCCAGGGCATCCGCTCGTTGTGCCTCCAGAAAAAGTGAAGCCAATGACCACGCTTTTCAACTCTCAAATTGACAGTTTTGCTTTCCAGCGGAACTTGCAACAACCGTGCTTCGCCTGTCCGCTCCAACCACAGTTCGGGGCGGCTCATCTTCCAAGTTGTGGCGCTGTAGAAAACGCCCCAAAGCCACAAGTATCGTTCCGAGACAGCAATTGCCATGCCGACATGAAAATCGCTGTCTGGAGCGTAATCGGTGATGGAGACGCTTGTTTCCGCAGCCCAATCGCCGTCGGGCAAATCGGTCAAAAGCATCGGTGCATCAAAAACGCCACTCCAGTGGTTAAACCCTTTCTCCCTTTGCGGCACAGAGATGACAAGCGAACCATCCCGCACCTCGTAACTGCCACCTGCGGGCGCAACCCAACGCCATCGTTCGTTCAACCGCTCGGCATCAAAGTCGTCCGTCCACGCTTGCATTGCCATCAACCCTCCTATCAAAAATGCCTTCACCAAGTTCCACATCCGCTTGCACCTCCACTATTTTGAGGCTTTTACGCCTTGCCACCTGCTTTACTCGTTGAACCTGTAAACTTCCCGCCCGGCGATTGTCCCGTAGACATTCCACAGACCGCCGCTGACGAAATCGCCAATGACCAAGCCGATGAAGAACTCGCTGATGCTGTAGTAATCGCGGAAAGTCCCGTAACGCAAAACCAAAGCCTTCGCCAACCAAGCCAGAAACAGCGGAAACCAAACCATTTCCATTGACCATGTGCCTGAGATTGCGTAGCCGACGGGATGGAAGGGCGAGCCAATCCAGTAGAAACGCAACAGATAAAGCAACCAGACGAGAAGGAAGCCTCCGGCAGTGAAGCCAATTGCGCCCCAGTTGAGTTTTTGACCTGCAGTCAACCAAGGCAAAAGGTAGCGGTTATAGGCTTCCCATCCAAACCATCTCTGAACGCCGCCAACTTGAGCGGTGTCAGCACCCAAGCGGTAGTAAGGGTCAAGGAGCATGTAGCAAGCAGCAGGCATCCCAATCAAAACTGCGAGCCACAATCCCCGCCACATTTCCTTGCCATGCCCCAATTGTTCACCGATGACCAAACCTTCCATTGCCGTCGGCATAGGGTGGCTGCGGTGGGCTCTGTTGAACCAGTAGTAGAGGGTGAAAACTGTCAAGGTTCGTGGCGTGAAGGGTTGAGTTCCAACCAGTTGAACCATCACTGAACCGGGGTTAGCAAAGTGCAAGTCGTGGACGGGCGAGCCGAATTCACCGCGAACCCGCGAGACCGTCACAGAAACGCTCAAGTAGCCGATGAAGAACAAAATCGCCGCCCACCATTGCATCCCCGCTGCAATACTGAAAGCGAGTAAAATCGCCACACCGACGCCCACAAGCATCCAAGCCCATCGTGGGTGAATCAGGAACTTTTCTGGGTCGGTGAGTTTCAGGGTTTCTTTGAGAGTGTTGACGAGGTGATGCCTTGCCGTCCACAAAACCAACAAAGCCAAACCGACATAAGCGCCGAAGGATTGCTCATACGGGTAAGGCGGATTGCCGAACCCACCCGTCGGGTAACCCAACGCAGCGACAACGACCCGCTGAAACTTCCAGAAGAGGTAGAAGAACCAACTGGAGAACAACAGGTCAATGGGCAAGAGGAAACCAATCCCGATGGCGAACGGGAAAAAGTTGATGGGTGTCCAGCCTAAGGCATTCCACGGGTGGTTGGTGATGAACTGCCCCAAGTCAATGCGGTGAGTGTGCATCATAGGGAAAGCGGGCGAAACGACGACGCTCAAGTTGTTCAAAGTGTTGACGAAAGCGGGGACGGCAAATCCCCACCAGAAAAGTTTGCTTCGGTAGAGGCTTTTATCGGTCAGGTAAAGCGGGAAACGGGCGAGGGGGAAAGAAAGTTTCTCGTGACGAACCCACTGGGGAATCAAGAGCACGCTCAGTCCGAGGAAAACAGCCAGCATCGCTCCCCAAAACAGCCACCACCATGAGAGCGGGCGAAGCCAAGCCAAAAAGTTTTGCTTCGCCCAAACCGATGAGTTGCCGATGTAAAGGTCGCGAAGTGCCGCTTCGTCGGTCACGATGAGCCAGTTGGGAAGATGAGGGAAGATGAGTTCCTCGTAGCGATTTGAGGGCGATTTGAAATAGTGAGTGTGACCGATGACCGAAAGCAAAACTTGCGACTGGTCGTGACCGACAAGTGCACTGCCGACGCCCAAAGCGAAGTAAAGCACCATCAGTTCGCTTCTGTTGAATAAGACCCAACCCGTCAGTTTCCGAAATCCCTCTGCGATGACAAACAAAGCGAGCAAAGCCAAGACGGTGTTGAAGTAAAGCGAATAGGTCGTTGGGTGTCCCGTCGATTTGACCGCTTCCATCCACCCGACCCAGTAGGCGTTGAACGGCAGCAAAAGGGCTGCAACGATGAAAGTGTGCAACCGGACCCTTTCCTGCTTTGCAGTCTCAATGATTTGCCCCAATACGGGCGTTTGCGGTGTGACCATCCTCTCATCCGCTCCCCAGTCCGCTTTGGTCATTCTGAGTGTCAGAAAAATTTTTCAGCGCCAGAAGTCGGATGGGCAGGGCTGTTCGTCGCAAACCATGAACCTCAAAGGACCACCGTATCGTGCCATCCGAATTTGCCGCCAAGGATACCATTTTGTGTGGCTGTCAGCGAATGCCAGAACTCCGCCTTTCAAATGTCTTCCAGCACGCTCGTCACCAACTGGGTCTGTCGCCCAACTGGGATAGGCTAAGTCAACTTCTGGCCACGCCAACCTTCTCACAATTCCGCCCTGGTAAACGCCCCACTCCTCGTTCAGACCCCAAGGCGTGAAAACGGCGTGAGAAGAATCGCCCCAAAGGACGAATTCGGACGGGCGTTTGATGTTGGCAATTTGCCCATACTCTTCAGCGTCGTTTTGGACGAATTCGTTGTAGCCGTAACTGGTGTAGAAGACCCACTCAAGTCGCGGGATAGGGAGTTTCGGGTGAATTCCATATCCGCCCCTGCAGTTCCACCAACCTCGCCGAACAGCCTCAACAGGGTCACTGGCTGCCGCTAACGGCCAACTCCAGTCTCTTCCGGTCGTCGGGCAGGCGTAAATTGGACGGCTGCGCATGTAAGGTTCCATGCTGACGGGAACAGGTGGACCAATTAGTGGGCTCTTCTTCTCGGGGTCAATACCGCCCGGTCCGCCACCCCAACAAGGTGTCCGCCAGAAAGGAAAGCGCTCATCAGCATCTTGAGCATACTGGGCTGTTGCCAGAATGATGTTCCGCAAGTTGGCGTTGCACATAGTTTGGCGAGCCTTCTCACGAGCCTGCGCGAACACGGGGAACAGGATTCCCGCAAGGGTGGCAATGATAGCAATCACCACGAGCAACTCAATCAAGGTGAAACCAAACCGACGGGTTTTGAGGAGAGTTTTGAAGTCAACGAACGATTTTCTCGCCGAACTTCGTTTCGCCATTTCTTTTCCCTCCTTTGCGGGCTGCCCTGCCGAAGCAGGGTTGGGATGCCAACGGCAATGTTAGAGCAAATTCGCTCACTTTGTCAATGCAAAATCTCACTCGCCCCTCAACGCACTTACTGCCTGCTTGAGACTCAAGTGCAAAAAGCGGGCGTCAGAAGAGACAGCGACAAACCTGAACCCCTGCTTCAACCGTTCCTTGCCTTCTTCAATCGTTCCGCATTGCAACCCCGCTGCCTTGCCTGCTTCGTTCGCCGCCTCCAAAACTGCTTGAACTGCCGCTTGCCATTGAGGGTTCTCCCGAAACGGAGTTCCTGTCAAGCCCATCGAAGCAGCCAAGTCGTTCGGTCCAACGAAAACGACATCAACACCGTCAACAGCGCAAATTTCCTTCGCTCGCTTCACCGCATCAATGTGCTCAATTTGGACAGCGACGAGGATTTGCTCGTTGGCAGCAACTGGGTAATCGTCGCCGTGAAGGACTTGGGCAACGAAGCCGCCGACGCTGCGAACACCTTTCGGCGGGAACTTCGCGTAATCAACCGCTCTTTTCGCTTCGTCGGCATTCATGACCATGGGAACCAAAATCCCCATCGCTCCTGTGTCCAACGCCCGTTTGATGAGGACTGCATCGTTCCAACCGACCCTGACAATCGGGGTTGTGTTGGTCGCCAAAATTTCGTGGACGCAGACGAGCATTGAATCGTAGCCGACTGACCCGTGCTCGGTGTCAATGACGAGCCAATCAAACCCGCACCTCGCCATAATCGCTGCGACAACGGGCGACCCAATCGTCAACCAGCACCCAATGGTTGCATCGCCTTTCCGCAATTTTGTCAAAGTCAAATTCTCCCGCATTTTTCGCTCACCCACCGTTGAAGCGTGCTCGCTTTCAATGGTGGCACTTGAAAATTCCTGCCGCCACTGGTTTCAGCGTTCGGACAATCCAAAAAGTTCGCTCACCCGGAACTTTGTGCTCCCAAACCTTTCTTGACGCTGACTTCAACTGACATGCTTGCAAGCGTGCAATGGTGCGGGGTGCCGAGTGCAAATTCGGGGCAAACGCTTAGTTCGAGGTTGAGACCAAGGTGCGAACCTTCAGAACCTGTCGGACCACCAGATGTAAGGGTAGGCAGGTGGGAACAAAACCCTCAGCAGCGGAATGAGGTCAGGAGAGCAGTGGACATCCTGAGCCGCTATCAAAGTGTCAATGTTTTGGTAGCCCATCAGCAGTTGGGTCAACTTCCCTTGCGGCAACTCCAACCTCTCCGCAATCGAGGCAGAAATTGCAGGTTCAACTTTCACTTGCCCCGACCTAACCCGCACCAAAACTTCCCCGATGTCAGTGACAATCGCAAAGTCCTTTTCACACCCGCTGAACCGAGACTCCTTCGCAACTCGTCGGGACAGTTCAGCGCTCAACTTCGCCATCAGGCTTTCCAAGTTGATGATTCGCGCCATGAAACCACCGCTGCGGTGAAATTCTTGAGTAGCGACGCAACCGTAGCGTCTCAGGTAGATGGCAAATTCGTGGTCTGGTGGGAGCAGCAAGGTGATTTCATCGTGTCCGTGTTCAGACGCCCTTTGGGCAAGGAAAGCGACCATGCTCTCAAAAACCTCCGGAGTTGCAAACCCGACTTCCGCAACTGCTGTCCGCTCAGTCACTTTGTCAAGGGACACATAACCGACGACTTCCCCGCGCTCGTTGACGAAAACTTTGACATCCGCTTCAACGAACCAGTCCGTTCCTCGGACAAAGCCCGTCCAACTTTCCGGGGAACGGACGACCGAACAAATTCGGTGCAAGTTGTTGTGCTCGTAAATTCGGAGCACATCCAAACGGTGCTCTTCGCAAAAATCAACGACTCTATGCCTCAACTCAGCACCTTTGATGTTGTCAACCCGAACCTTCAGGCTGTATTCGGGAGCAGCAGGGACATAGCCCCAGCGTTCGTAGAAGTCCGAGATGCCAAACAAACTTGCGATGTCAAATCCCTCATCGCGCATGTAATCGTTGGCAGTTTCTAACAACCTTCGTGCAAACCCTCGTTTTCGGTAAGCCTCTTCCGTCCAGACCCCACCGATGCCGCCCATCCTCACAATGGCTTCGCCGAACCTGACATTTAGGTCGTGCACCCACAACCGGCTGACGGGTTCGTCGTTGTAGAAGAGCCTAAAGAACCAACTGTTCCCGTCCCTCACCCTCTCAATCCTCACTTCACCTGCCTGTTGCATCATTTTCATCACCTCTCCAAGCGGTAAAGCCCGAAGGCTCGTATAAGCGGGGTCGCTAACGCTGATTCAATCACCAACCGAACCTTTACAGCCGTGACATCGTTGAACCTGTCAAGTTTCTTGTAACCGATAGTTGTGCCGCGAGCGATCACCTGCCAATCCTTTCCGTCCCAAGCCTCAATTCGGTATCGTTCCACCCTTTGCCCTTCGGCTATATGCTCCTGAACCATCGCGACATTGAAGGTCGTCGGTCGTTGCAGGTCAATCTCAAGCCATTCGTCCTTTTCGCTGAGGGGTGACCAGAAAGTTTCTTTGCGACCGTCAACCGCATTTGAGGGTTGGGCGTCTGGGCGGAAACTGCTTGCCGTTGCGGGCTTGTTCAAAGCGAAGTTAGTGGCAAAAGTTCTGTCAAGCACCTTCCTCCATTCCCGCAGCCTCTGGATGTCCACATCCGAGATCAACCCTTTCCTGTTCGGCGGGACATTCAAAAGCAGGACGCTGTTGCGACCGACGGATTTGAAGTAGATGTCAAGCAAGTGCTCAACCGACTTAACTTTGTCGTCTTCGCGAGCGTGCCAAAACCAACCCGGGCGTATTGAGACATCGCACTCCGCTGGATACCAAACTTTGCCCGTGATGCCCAAGAGTTGGTGGAAGTGCGAAGCCTCTTGAACGCTCCAATTCGTTTCCGGTGCGACCCCTTCTTCGTTGCCGACCCAACGGATGTCGGGACCGCAGATGGCGATCAGCGCGTTTGGTTGGAGTTTGCGAATGACTTCGTAATAGCCGAGCCAATCGTATTTGTGCTCTTTGCCCGGCGGTCCACCGTAAGCGCCGTCAAACCAAACCTCCAAGACTTCGCCGTATTCCGTCAGCAGTTCCGTCAGTTGGTTTTTGAAGTAGCGGTCGTAGTCAGGTGTCCCGTAACTCTTTTCGTGCCTGTCCCAAGGTGAAAGGTAGAAGCCAAATTTGACGCCAATCTCCTCACACGCTTTTGCGACCTCCTTGACCACATCGCCCTTCCCGTTGCGCCAAGGGCTGTTTTTGACCGAGTGTTCGGTGTAACGGGTTTGCCACAAGCAAAAACCATCGTGGTGCTTTGCGGTGAGCACCACATAACCGAACCCCGCTTCTTTGGCAACGCTTATCCACTGCCTCGCGTCCAACTCGGTTGGATTGAACCACCGAGGGTCCTCAGTCCCTTCACCCCACTCCCGGTCAGTGAAAGTGTTCATCCCGAAGTGAATGAACATGCCCATCTCAAGTTCCTGCCACACAAGTTGCTGCGGACTCGGCTTGACAATCATTTTACTTCCCTCCGTTGCACTTGTGAATCCTCGGCGAGCCAACATTCCCGCTGCGACGGCAGCAATTTTGCCAATCATCTCTCGTCGCTTCACGACCTTTTGCCTCCTTCGTTTCGCTTTGAAGTTTCAAGCGTCTTCCACGATGAAAATGCTGTCAAGGGCAGGGACATCAATCTTGACCTTCAAAATTGCGCCTTCGTTCTCTGCCTGAGCGGGCTGGATTTCGCCAGAATCAGGCAGCCAGATGCTCGCCCTCTTCCAGTTCGTCAGGTAAACGGTGGCGGAAACGGGTTCGGTGGAAGTGTTGACGACGAAGCAAAGCGTCAATTTGCCTCGCCGAAATAGCGCGACCCACAAATTTTGATTTTGCGGCTCAATTAGGACCCCACAGCCCGCATCTCGCAACCTATGGATGAGCCTACCGTCTGCGGCTGGGACCCATGCGTTGTCGGTGAAAATTTGCCTTGCTAACTTCCGCACTTGCTCGCTATCTTCGTTTCGGCTCGCTGCGAATTTCGGAATTTCGCCGATAGCGACGACTAAAACTCCCCGCCGCTTTAACTCGCCAATCTTTTTCAGTGTCGGCAGCCGAATGGCATCAGTTGAAGGGACGATGAGGGCTTTGTAGGTTTCTCCAGCAATTCTGAACCGACCCCGCTCAACTTTCGCTTCCCAAATTGCTCGCTCGTCCACGATATCGTAGTCAATTTGGTTTTGCAGGAGCAAGCGGCAAAGGTGGACGAATTGTTCGTCAATTTCGTTCAGCCTTTTGCTCGGGTGCGGTTGATACATTGACAGCGCTGTCGGGTAGAAATTCACCCAAATGCCAGCGATAGGGTAGAGGACAGCGACATCGCAAATGTGTTGTGCCCCCTTCAGCATCACCCCGAGCCGACCCACATAAGCGCAATAGTGCTGATAGTCATCTCGTTCCTGTTGGTCACCGAAAGGGTGGGAGTAGTAAGAGGTGATGGTGTTTATGCCGAGCAGGAATTGGATGGCAGATGTCGCCTTCATCTCCGGCAACCACGCTCGCCGTTTTTGACCCATTATTCCCATCCGCTGCATGAAATCTGAAGTCTCGCTCATCGTTTCTGTTCGCCCTTCAAGGTGCGCAGCCGAAGACGCCAGTTTGGGCACGATGAAGGAGTGACCGACCACTATGGTTCGTGGGTCCGAAGTCAACATGTCAATGCCGGGAATGTCCATCCGCCTCAAGCAAGCGAGTAAATCCCCGTAATACATCGCATGCCAAAGCAACTTTTCCTCAGCGAGCAAGTGACCGCTTGAAGCAATGCCGTGCCGTCGGCACCATTCCTGAATTTGCCCAAAATACCTTTCAGCGACCAGTTGAGCGACGACATCGTAGAAATCGCAGCGGATGCGTCGGTAGTCCCCGACATCTTGGAAAAGGCTTTCCAAGTGAGGCATCAAATCGTAACCCTTGCGCCGCCGAAATTCGTTGGGCAAGTCTTCAACCCAAGGGATGGCAGGCAAAGCACCTTCAGGCGGACGAATGTAAGTCGTCATCAGCGATGGTTCATCGGTAAAGATGGCTCGGATTCGCTTGCCAATATCGGGAATCCGCTTCGCATACTCGCCATGGGTCAGGGCGATGAAGGTTCGCACGGCTTCCGGGTTCAAGATGTTGATGTATCGGCGCTTTTTGTAAACATTCTCGGTGCAATGAGTTCCCTCAAACATGCGCCTAACCTCGTAGCGAACTTTTCCGTCGTCACCGATAACTCGCACCAAACCAATGGCTTCGTAATTCGGGTTCCTCTCCAACACGAGACCGCCAGCGGCGCCGCTTGGGTAGCCTTCCTCATCGTAGAGCCAAAGGACGAAGCCGAGTTCCTCGGCGACTTTCAAACCATCAAGGAAGAGACGCCACTGCTCTTCACTGCGCAGGTAATCCCGGAAACTGACATTGACGACCAAGCCACCGATTCCAAGTGCTCGCAACTCTTGCAGTCGCTTGCGAATGGTTTGGGTGTCTGAACCTAAGTTATCGAAGCCGTGAATGATTTGAAGCGGGCGAAATTCAGCGGGTGGCGAGCGGAAAAGGGTAGGCAAGTCGGAGGAGTTTCGTGGCGATACCATCAACAGCGCCACGATGCCGAAAACGAACGCCGACAACACAAAACCCGCACTCAACTTCATCAACCCCTTTCGCCCATCAAGGGTTCGGCATCATCGCCAAAACCTCAAGGACTTTTTGAGCAGCGATGACCTGTTCAACGGCGACCCATTCATCGGCAGTGTGAGCCTGCTCAATGCTGCCAGGTCCGAAAAGCATTGCGGGTATTCCGTTGCGGACGAGGAAACTGGCGTCAGAAGTGTATCGGACGCCTATGATTTGCGGTTGCAAGCCTACTTGCTGGCAGGCAACGGACAAACGCTGAACGGGCACGCTGTCGGCGGGAATTTCCATGCCCCAATTGAGCAGTTCAGGCTCACTGACCTCAACCTCAAACTCAAGCAACTCAGGCTGAGTCTGGAGAAACCGCTTCAAATCCTCCCACGCAACCGCTGGGTCTTCGTTGGGCAAAGTCCTTCGGTCAACTTTGACTTGACAAAAATCAGGCACAAGGTTGAGCCCTCTGCCACCTTGAATGACCGTTGCGACTAAGGTTGGGCTGCCAACCAACGGGTGAACCTGCATCTTCAGTTCCGCATCGTAGCGTTCCAGTGCCAGAAGGACCCTTGCCATCCTCAAGATAGCGTTGATCCCTTTTTCGGGCTGGGAACTATGAGCGCTGATGCCACGAGTGATGATGCTGCCTCGCACGGTTCCCTTGTGGGCGATTGCGATGTTCAGTTCAGTGGGCTCACCGACTACAGCGTAGTTAGCGCGGAAGCCGCTCTCCACCAACTTTTGGACGCCCCTGAACCCGTTCTCTTCATCCACAACTGCAGCAAGCCAAATAGTTCGTGGTGGTGAGCCGCGCTTTGCGACTTCAACCAACGCCTGCAACATTGCAGCCAGACTGGCTTTGGCGTCGCAAGCACCGCGCCCGAAGACTTTCCCATCCTCAAGTTTCGGGTCAAAGGGTGGAATTGTCATCCCTTGGGCGGTCACCGTGTCCATGTGGGTTTCCCAGAGAACCGTTTCCGCTCCTTGCCCGACCAAGCCTATGAGGACATTTTCGCGCCCTTCATCAACGGGGATGCGGTGAACTTCCAAACCTGCCTTTTGAGCGTAAGTCGCCACAAACTCGGCAATTTCCTTTTCGCCCGTCCCGTCATCAAAGCACGGGTTGACGCTCGCTATGGCGACCAAATCGCGCAGCAGTCGCACCACAGGCTCCAACTCGCTCACCCCATTGTTACTCCCCTCCTTCAAAGCATCGCAATGCATTCAACTTCAACTTGGAAGCCGCCGGGCGGTTGCGCTTGGATTGTCGTGCGGGCGGGGAAAGGTTCAGGGAAGAACTGGCGGTAAATCTCGTTGAGTTTCGGGAAATTGCTCATGTCAGCGAGGAAGACAGTGACCTTGACGACCTTGTCAAGTGAACTTCCAGCCGCTTCCAAGATGGCTTTCATGTTGTTGAGTGCAAGTTTCAACTCGTCCTCAAATGAGCCGTGAACCGGCTCACCTGTTTTGGGGTCAATGGCGACTTGTCCCGAAACGAACACGAAGCCGTTAGCGATGATGGCTTGGGAATAAGGTGCTTTGGGGATGGGTGCCTCCGAAGTCGTCACCGCTTTCCTTTCCATCATCAACTCACCTCCGCTTCAAGTTTTTTGCTCCGCATACGCCTTCTCTCCGCCTCTCACAAAAATGAACACCGCCGTGAGCAGCGCATTCAAAGATTAGCACGCATGAAGGAAATACGCATCCAACCGTTTGCCTTCCGGGCTTTCAAGTTTAAAATTGCGCCCAAATGTGGTAACAAAGTTGCGGATACGAAATTCTTTGTCAAGGGAGGCGATAGGTATGTTTGGGAGGATGTGTGCCTTTCGGATAAGGCGTGGGTTGAGGTTCTGGGCTGCTTTGGGCGTTTTGGCATTGAGTCTTGTTCACGGATGTGGTGGAGGCGGTGGTCAGCCCACGACGCCAACGCAAATCTTGGAGCAGGAAAACAACACATTCCTCTCCGAAGTAGGCAGTGCGTTGGAAGAAGCGTTACAAGGGAAGCAGGCAAGCATTAGGGTCAGAAAAGACAACCTCACCGCTCTTTTGCTTGACAGCGAGGGCTCCGTCGTAGTAGGTGCGGCGATTGAGGGAGCGGAAAATCTTTCTCCAGAGCAACTGGCACGAGGTGCCGATGTGCTGTTTATTTTCGTGCGTGGGACGATAGGCTCTCAATTGCCTTCTGGCTTCTATATCATGCGGGTTTCCCAAGAAGTAACAACATCGCCGGGGACATCGCCAGCAGTAAAATGGCGCGCTCAACTTAGGAACCTGCAGGGAGAAGTGAAGGCAGAGACCGATAATGTGGAAGTTGGTGTTGGTAACCCGAACCTGGGGAAGCCGAGGATATTGGTCAGTTTTGAAGACGGCTATGTGAATTTCGGATACATTGGGCGTTTTTACACTATTTACCGCACCCGCTACACTGGCGGATTTTATCTTTACTCTTACCAACAACCAGACCCATCTCCATTGCCGAAATCGGGGCAGAAAATTGTGGATGCAGCCAAAAGACTTTACCGAAGGGCGTTAGAGTTCATCGGCGCTGACTCGAGCAGACCCATGATTTTGGCGACAAGCGACAGAGGTATGTTCATACACGCAGCCGAACAGGGCTTGGAAAACTTGACACTTGAGCAACTGAAAAAGGGTGCAAAGATAAGCCTCATGTATTGGCCGCCCAGAAAAGACCCTGTCATACTTTCCCTTTCCCAATCTCCTGACGGGAGATGGGTAGCGAAACTTGTGGATAAAGAAGGAAATGTTGTGAAGGAAGCGACGGAAGTGGTAGTGGAGGAGCAGCCATCGACGCAAAAGGTGAAGTTATCGTTTGACTTCGGTGGCTATGAGATTTGCGTTGATGTAGCAGTAGACGGCTTTAAAGCTGTAGCGTGCTTCAGTTGGGAGTAGCCTTCAACTTGTTGGGGCGAAGGGGAGCATGAATTTCGTTTGATAAACTTCACTAAGCAATCAACTCCTTCCCAGCGCTCCCCTTCGCCTGTGAAATTTTTGCTCGCCTGAACTTGTTACCAACTTCCACAGTTCTCTGCGCCCCATGCTTCATAAAGTCCCATGTTCACCCCTTCACCCTCACTGCGTTAATTTTGTTAGCGGGCTAATTTGATTGGGCGCCCTGAGTTTGGGTAAACGGGAGGTGTTTGAGATGTCAAGGGCAACAGTGGCAAGTGAAGCAGGCGTTCAATTCGCCGTCTGGTTGTTGCTGACACTGCTACTCATCATCATCGGCTTCGTGCTTTATTACCTCGGCATGACGAGCATCATCGGGTGGGGAATTTATGGCTTGGTTCTCGTTGTAGTGCCGTTGCTTGTGGCGGCGAGCATCCGCATCGCTGCTGAGTGGGAACGAATTGCGGTTCTGAGGCTTGGAAGTTTCGTTGGGATGCGAGGTCCGGGATTGTTTTTCATCGTGCCGATTTTGGAAACAACACCCGCACGAGTTGACCTTCGTGTCCGGACTTACGATGTGCCGAGGCAGAGGTCGCTGTCAAAGGACAATGTTCCCGTCACCGTTGATGCCGTCGTTTACTTCCGTGTCCGAAAGCCAGATTTAGCGGTCTTGAGGGTTCAAGATTATGAAAGGGCTACTCAACTTGGGGCGCAAAGCATCTTGAGGGACATGATTGGAAAGTTCACCCTTGACCAACTTCTGGGCGAGCGTGAGCGGTTGGCTCAGGAAATCAGGAAGGCACTTGATGAGATGACGAACGAATGGGGCATTGAAGTGCCGATGGTTGAGGTGAGAGAGGTCATCGTTGACCCGCAACTTGAAGTCGCCATCGCTCGTGAAGCTGCTGCCGAGAGAGAAAAGAGGGCAAGGGTAAGGTTGGCTGAGGCGGAAAAATTGGCTGCCCAACTTATGCTTGAAGCAGCCCAGACTTACGCTCGTGACCCCATCGCTTTGCAACTTCGTTCCATGAACATGCTCTACGAAATGACCCTTGAAGGCAAAAGCACCGTCATCTTCGTTCCAACAGAAACCCATCTGGCGATGCCGATGCCTGTCGGCGTTTACGGCTTAATTGAGAAGTTGAGCCAATTGGCTAAGACTGAAGAGTCAAAACCCGCAAGTTCTCAATCGTGACTGCTGATAATATGGGGCGAGGGACGAAACGAAATTGGGAGGGCGAGGCTCCTGCCGAGCCAAAAAAGACAGCGACTGGCGACTGGTAAAACGGCGGTGAATAGCGAGTGGCGAATAGCGAGTAGCGAGTGACAAGGGGTTTGCGAGGCAAAGTTTTTGAGGGCTTGTGAGCGCACTTGGGTGCCGGTTTTGATTGGCAAAATTTGGAAAGGTGAATGGTGATGCCACGAGTTTGGACAATTGTCACGCCCGAAAATGTGCCGTTGGAGTTGGAGTTAGCCAACCCGTTGGAACGGGGAGTGGCTCTGATAATTGACACCCTGATCACGGCTGCGGTAACGGTGCCAATTGCCGCTATCTTGACAGCATTGTCAGGGGCAGGTCCGGTCGGCAGAGTTGCCAATTTGGGTTCGCTTGACACTCCCTTGCGGTTCCTCTTCCTTTACGCTCTCGCCTTGCCTTTGGTCATCGTCACTTACCACAGTTTGCTTGAAGGTCTTTATGGCGGTCAGACGCTGGGCAAGAAACTGATGAACTTGCGAGTGATCAGGAACGACGGGACAGTTCCAGATTTGGCGGCAGCGCTCATTCGCAATGCCCTGCGGTTCGTTGACTACATGCCTTGCACTTGCGGGATAGGCTTCACAGTTATGCTTTTAAGCGCTCAATTTCGTCGTCTGGGCGATTACGCTGCTGGCACTTTGGTCATTCGTGAGGGGCGAACGACCCCACCTGCATTGCCTGAAGAGGAACTGCCACCTATGGATTTGCAAGTCTTGACACCTTTGGCTGTCGCAAATATCGGTCGGCTAAGCAGCGAGCAAATTTTGGCGCTCCGTTACTTCCTGCTTCGGGCGCCCCAACTCCCTCAAGATTTGCGAGAGGAAATGGCGAAAGAGTTGGCATCTAAAGTAGCCAACCTGCTCTGGGACGGCAACCCGCCAGAAAATTTGCCCGCTGAACGATTGATTGAAGAAGTCGTCTGGCTCTACAGGCAGAGGTTTGGGTAGTGAGGAGCGTAAAGCGTAATGGCGTAATGCGTAAGTTTGGGAGGGCGAGGCTCCTGCCGAGCCGAAACGGCAGCGACTGGCGATTAGCGACTGGTGAACAGCGAATTGGCACGAAAAGATGTGCCATCCAGAGAACCCATTTACTTGAGCCGCAAAGGTGGGGCGGTGGCGGTTTCGCCTTCTTTGACCGTGACAGTAACTTTGTCAACCACTTCACCTTCAACCACAAGCCGCAAAGTGTAAGTGCCGGGAGCGAGGTTGGTCAACCTGTAAGTTCCATCGGCACCGATTCTCGCAAAGGCGTTCGTTACTCCGCCTTCTGCGGGCAAATACAAATCTGCGTTCGGTTCCGTCGTCCTTACGATTGAATATGCTGGCACTGGTTTCCCTTTCGGCGTCACCACTTTCCCAACGATTGTTGCTGCTTTCGGTAGCGTTATGCGAATTCCATCGTGCACCTTTTCGGGTTCAAACTCAAACTCGCCAGCGAAAACTTTTGCTCTCCCTTTTGCTTCAGCGATGATGTAGTAAAGCCCTGCCGGCAGGTTGCGAATTTCAAATTTCCCGTTTGCGTCCGTCTGGACTTTGAAATCAGTGTTCCAGCCTTTTGCCATCACAAGGGTGACTTCGGCATTAGGAATCGGATTCCCTTCGTTTGTGATGACTTGTCCACGAACGAGCGATGTCAAGGGCAAGATTTTCAACTCCACGAAAGCGGGCTTATCTGCGGTCACTTCAACGGTTGCGATGTTGGTTCGTATCAGGTTGTTGACGACGGCGAAAACTCGGTATTTGCCGGGAACAAGGTCTTTGAAAGTGAACCGACCATTTTCGTCGGTGAAGGCGCTTACAGCGCCCTCAGGCAACCCTCAGCCTGCACACGCCAACTCTTCTGGGACTGCGTAAACGGGCATGCCACCGACAGGCTCACCTTTCTCGCTCACCAACTGCCCTTCAATCAAAGCGCCCGGCTCAAGCATCAACCTAACTTCAGGACTCTTGCCGCCCTCAATTTTGACCGTTTCGCTCCTTGAAGCAAAGCCTGGTTTCATGACCGTGACAGAGTAGGTGGCAGGTCTGTTGTATCGGAAAGCGGGGATTTCGGAAAACGAGAACCGACCGTTTTCGTCGGTCACAGCACGGAGCATGGGTTCGGAGTTAACCAAAACTGTTGCGCCGGAAACAGGTTTGCCACTGCTGTCAATCACTTCGCCAGTGATGGAGACAGTTGGCATCTCGCTTATGACCGTTACCGTCACTTTCGCAGTTTCGCCACCTCGGACACGGACATTTTGCCAAGTCGTCACCAGACCGACAGCAACCCCGAAGGAAGTGGAGATGATGTAAGACCCTTCGGGCAAATTCTCAAGGGTGAAAGAACCATCGCTTTTGGTGACCGCTGTTGGCAAGTTGTAGCCCAACAGCCTTTCCTCCTGAGTTTCATCTTCCTTCCAAACCGACACAAACTCACCTGCGATGGGGTTGCCTTTTTTGTCAACGAGTTTGCCGACAATTCGCCCAGTTGCTGGAACAGAAATCGTCACTTTGACTTTTTCGGCGCTGACGACGGTGACCGTTGGGCTAATTGCTACAGGCAACCTATCAGAAGGCGGAATTCCCACAAAGATGTAGTCTCCGGCAGGCAAATCGTTGAGGCGGACTAAACCGTTTTTGTCGGAGAACTGCCCTCGGTCTATTAGCCATTCCCACTCGAATGCGCCTTCGCCCTGCTTTTTGACTGGCGTCACCCAAACACCTTTCACTGGCGAACCGTTAGCCGATAGAACTTGCACTTCAACTGTGCCCTTGACTTCTTTCGCCCGCTTTAACTTCACAACGAACTCAGGCGCAACTTTTTCGTCGCCGACGACAAGCCCATCAACCTTTGCTGGCTCGTAGCCATCAACTTGGATTGTCAAGGAGTAATGCCCGGGCTCTTGAACTGCAAAGTTGATGCGCCCTTCGTTGTCAGTTGGAGTGTCAGCGTAGGCGTGCGGAACAAAGCCAGAGACGGAGGCGTTTGCCCTGCCCCTGACCCTCACCATGACATTTGCCAACGGATTACCTTCTTCGTCCAGAACTTGCCCGCTTACAGTTTTGGGTGGTTCTTTCGGTGCGACGATTACAACTTCTGTCGTCTTGCCCGCTTCAACAACAATGCCTTTGCGCAACTGGTTGCGAAAATCTTTCCCGAAAGCAACGAGCCAGTATTCGCCCGGACGGAGGTTTTCAAGGATGAAGTTGCCTTGCTCGTCGGTGTATGCCAGCGGGAAGTCCGTCGCACCGACGGACGGTGCCGGACCTCAGCCACCACCAACGCAAATCGTTTGGTTTTCGTTGATTTGCAGGTTCAAAGCAGCCTGCTCGCTATCCCACATGTTGACAAGGTAATAGTGGCTCTCAATCGCCATTATCCCAATTCCTGCTGCAGGTGTTTTGCCACCGTCCTTGAGAACCTTGCCTTTGATTGAGCCGAACTCTTTCGGGATTTGAAGCGTCGCTGAAACTTGTGCAGGCTTATCTTTCGCTGGTGGCACATAAATCCATCGGACCGCATCCCTGCCTTCTTTCGTCCGAGCGCTCAGGACATGCCAACCTGAAGGGACATTTTTCAACTCAAACCGACCTTGCTCGTCCGTCTTCACTGGTTCGCTTGGTTTGGCTTCAATAAAGCCCCAAGGGCTTGGCAATTGCTTGTTGAGTTGCACCGTCGCTTCAGCGACAGGTTTGCCTTCAGGGTCAAGAACTTGACCTAAAATGGTTGCCCCCAATGAAACGGGCTTTTTGACTGGGGCTGCGACGATTGTCACTGTCTTGCTTTGTCCCGGCGCAACCCAAACAACATTTGAAGCCACTCCCGTCGTTCGGTAACTTTCGCTTTCAACCGTGAAAGAAAAGTTTCCTGCCCACAGTTCGCTGACTCTGAATTGACCTTGCTTGTCGGTCCGAACTTTCTGCTCCAAATTGCCGATGGGGAACAGGTTGGGAGTGACAGGACCGACTCTAACTTCAGCGTCAGCAACGGGTTCGCCCTCAGGGTTGACGACTTTGCCTGAGACGGAAGCGAAAGGCTGCAACCGGACAGAAATTGGCTCTGTTGGAATTTGCTTTGGGTCAACGATGATAATCGCCCAACCTTCACCCTTAGCCCTGAGCAAAACTTTTTGCTTCCCAAATTGCGACATCGGCGGCAGGACAACGCAACCGTTTTCGTCGGTTTTCAACTTGCTGGTTTCGAACCAAACTGTCACAGCAACGGGAGCATTTGACAACGGCTTGCCGTCAACCTTGAGCAACTTGACAGTGAGACGGGGCAACTTGGGCAACTTCAAAACCAAATCTTCGCTCTTGTCGGCAGCGATGACAACTTTCTGCTGAGTTAGGGGTTGGTTACCAGCCATTGCCATAACCACGATGTTCGCTTCACCGACGGGCGGGAGCAAAAACACGAATTCGCCATTTGAGTCTGAAACCGACATCCAAGGTTCTTTGCTTTCAGGGTTCGTCAGCAAAACCATCATCTGCGGCACTGGCTTGCCTTCATCGTCAACGACTTTGCCCTTGAGAGCGGGCAAAGGTGGCAGGCGGATTTCAATCTTTTGCTTGTCGGATTTCAGTTCAACAGGCAAAACATGCACCCGTTGCTTGCCGATCCAAACTGTCAATCGGTATTTGCCCGGTGGTTTCCCAGTGATGAGAAATCGTCCACCTTCTACGCTGAAACCATCCGGTCGGTCAGATTGCCAGTCAAGGGTGTGTTGGGGCAAATCGCCTTCAGGCGGGTCAAGGTAAATGAACGCTCCATAGATAGCCTTGCCATCGTGGGAGAGGACGACGCCTTCAAGTGACACGAAGTCGCCAACAGCCTGCCCCCAAGCGAAGGAAGCAGTTAAACCGACCAATGCAGCCATCCACCAGAGCATCTTAAAATCCCTCCCTTCGGGCTGACGCCCGTTTGGGTTGACGCTTCAATTTTAGCGACGGACAAAAACGGAAAGCAAGAGTGCGGTCAAGTCACATTCCCAGCCGCTCCAAAACTTCCTGAGCCAATTGGCGATATGCTTCGGCAGCGATGCTTCGCCCGTCGTAGTGGATGATGGGCAACCCGTGACTCGGTGCTTCTGCCAACCGGACAGTTCTGGGAATGACAGTTCTCAAAAGCCATTGCGGAAAGTGCTTTTGCAACTCGGCAGAAACTTGGTGGGCGAGGTTCGTTCGGGCATCATACATCGTCCTCAAGATGCCCAAAATTGTCAGGGCTGGGTTGAAAGCCATCCGAATTCGCCGAATGGTGCTGAGCAAGTTGCCCAAGCCTTCCAAAGCGTAGTATTCGCACTGGATGGGGATGAGCAGGTAATCGGCAGCGGCGAGACAATTGACCGTCAAAATGCCCAAGGATGGCGGGGCGTCAAGGATGAGGATGTCAAACTCGGGCTTGATGGGCGCAAGTAAGTTGCGAAACGCTTGTTCTCGCCCTTCCTCCTGCACCAATTCAACTTCAGCGCCTGCAAGTTCCATGTCCGAAGGCAACAAAAACAAGTTGGGGAACTGAGTTGCGTGGATGGCTTGCTTGACATTGACCAAACCCGACAAAGCGTCGTAAAGGTGCGGGCGAGCAGTGCCCCGATGAAAGCCGATGCCCGAAGTGGCGTTGGCTTGCGGGTCGCAATCAACGAGCAAAACCCGTTTGCCCAACTCAGCCAAACAAGCACTCAAATTGATTGCCGTCGTCGTCTTACCCACTCCACCTTTCTGGTTGACAATCGCCACGACAACTCCCATTTCCCTCTCACCGACAAAAATTTTGCGGCAACGGAAAAACAAGTTCGGACTATGGACGATGCGCC
>Ga0080007_1049673_pt1 | contig 26687 bp, 25 predicted proteins | sample OctOCTMetagenome_FD_69210 | JGI IMG/M metagenome (GOLD analysis project Ga0080007, IMG submission 69210) | Hot spring and microbial mat streamer communities from Octopus Spring Streamers, Yellowstone National Park, USA - OCT_B (SPADES... | ecosystem: Environmental > Aquatic > Thermal springs >...
ACCTAGAAAGATCTCATTATCAGAGATGGCCAGCATGATGGGTATAAGGGCGACATCTCTTAGAGATATAATTAGAAGGGCTATTAAGAAGATAGTTAGGAAATATCTAGCCGACATGGGGTTTCTTCTCGAGGAGTAGAGATGTGCTGTGATAACCGCTCGTCCCTCGATGGTTATTGATGTTCTTTTGTTTGTGATGCTTTGCTTCTTGATCCACAGGGATGTTATAACATCCCTGTGGGCATCGGGGGATTTTCCACCTCCCAACAGAGATCTTGGGATCTCTATGGGGGAGGTGGAAGTCCCTCGATGCCACAGGATCAAAGCCTGTGGATCAAGAAGCAAAGCATCACAAACAAAAGAACATCAATAACCATCGAGGGACGAGCGGTTCTTCCTCCAGGCCTTTTCATTTGCAATTGCATCCCTATCAGCTATCAAGGGCGATCCTAGATGATAGTCCGAATCACCCTCTGAGCTCTCTGTAGAGCTCCCTATGCACCTCTTTAATGGACTCTAGATCCAGGCTCAGGATCTTGTTCATGGCATAGTTCAGGGCTGTGTTGTATCTTCTGAGGAGCTCTATGGCCCCCGGCTCGGGGCTAACCGCCATAGCTAGAGGCTATGGAGCCCCTCCAAAGATGATCAAAGCCTTAGAAGGCTTATAAACCTTGCCATCCCCGTCCTGAAGGGTATGGCTTTCTGTTGTAATCCTAGAGCTATATTGCATTAATAACTTCTTCCTAATATTTATTGGTGGGCTTTTGGAAGAGCTTGCTCTCTACGCCGTTGAGTATGCCAGGAACCTAGGGGCTTCATATGCTGAGGCTAGATATCATAGGCGTGAGCTTAGGAGTATAAGCATGAGGGGAGATAGAATCATAGGCATTGGCACCAGGATTTCAGAGGGTATCGGTGTGAGGGTTCTATATGAGGGTTCTATGGCATTCGCAGCTACTGGGAGGCTAGATAGGGAAGGGGTTAGATCTGTTGTTGAGAGAGCCGTGTCAGGTGCGAGGACCTTCTCGAGCCTTGTTAAGAGTAAGATAACGCTCTCGCGTGAGAAGATTGGGAGAGCCTCCTACGAGGTTAAAGTTTTAAAGCCTTTTGAGAGCCTCGCGTTAGGCGATAGAGTGCCGTATCTAAAGGATCTATATATAGCTGCCCAGAACTCTCTAAGAGAGGCTAAGCTATCAACATTTATAGCTAACTATAGCGAGGAGATCGAGGAGAAGATCGTGGTCAACAGCGATGGTGCATATATTAGGAGCAGGATCCCAAAGATAGAGGGGTTTATAAACATAGTTATATCATACCCCGGGAAGGGCTCTATGAGCAAGTGGTATGAGATAGCAGCATCTAAGGGTCTCGAGCTCCTAGAGGAGGAAAGGGTCTCGAATAATATTTCAAATATGGTCAGGAATATAGAGGAGGCACTTATAAGGGGGATCTCACCCCCGAGGGAGAAGATAGATGTTGTCTTAGGCCCTGAGCTGGTGGGGCTCATGATGCACGAGGGCGTAGGGCACCCCCTAGAGGCGGATAGGGTGCTTGGGAGGGAAGCGGCACAGGCCGGCGAGAGCTACGTCAAGCCCGAAATGGTTGGCAAGGCAAGGCTTGGAAATAGATATGCTAATGTCATAGACGACCCAACAATTCCTGGCTCCAGCGGCTTCTACTTATACGATGATGAGGGGGTTCCCGCAAGGCCCAAGACCCTATATAGAGAGGGGGTTGTTACAGAGCTTCTACATAATAGAGAGACGGCGGCGCTGATGATGGTTAACAGCAACGGATCCTCAAGATCTATGGACTATGCCTCAGAACCAATTGTGAGGATGAGCAACACATATCTAGCCCCAGGGGATATGGAGTTCGAGGAGCTTATAGAAGATATAGAGCTTGGCGTATATATAAAGAATAATATGGAGTGGAATATAGACGATACCAGGTGGCAGCATAGGTATATAGGGTTAGAGGCGTTCCTGATAGAGAAGGGAGAGCTGGGGAGACCTGTTAGAAACCCTGTGCTAGAGATAACCACAGGTGATTTCCTCAGCAGCATAGCTGGGGCAGATAAAACCCTCGAGTTCTTCCCAGGAACATGTGGTAAGGGAGAGCCATCCCAGGGTGTGCCTGTGTGGATGGGAGGCCCTAACGTGAGGATCTCAAAGATCTACCTGGGTGTGGCTCCTATTGAGTGATCCGATATACATAGGTGAGAAGATACTCAAAGCAGCCGAAGCCTCTGGCTTCCAAGAATGCGCTGTACTGCTAACAACCACAGATAGATCTATGGTTAAAATTGTGAATAGCCAGCCAGGTATTGTCCAGAGCTGGAGGACGTATAGCACCTCAATATATGTAGCAAGGGGTGAGAGGATTGCACAGGCATCCTTCGACACATGGAGCCTTGACCAGATATCTAGAAAAATCTCCGAGCTATCGGGAAATATAGATCAGTTAGAAAGATCTATGTTATATGCCCCACTGCCAGACCCAGATCCGAGGGCTCGGCCACTCTCAAAGGCCTTTGATGATAAGATCGAAAAGCTGATGGAGGATCCAAGGGATATTGCTGAAATGATGATCAACAGGGCTATTGAGGAGGGTGTTGAAAGGGTTGCAGGCATCCTGGATCTAGGGATCAATGTTAAGTGCCTCGCAACATCTAAGGGATTCAATGCCTGTGAGAAGAGATCTTTCATCGATGCGCACCTAAGATCCTTCAAGGGGGAGGGTTCAGGGCACTGGGGATATGGATCCAGGTATTATGATCCTAAGGAGTTAGAGGAGGCGGCACTCAAATCAGCAGAATATGCCAAACTATCAGCCTCCCAGAGGAGCATAGAACCAGGGAAATATGATGTGATCTTATCGCCAATGGTGTTTGGAGAGCTACTAGACTCAATTGTAAGGGGCTTCACAGGCTTCTCATATCTAGTTGGAACAACATTCCTAGCCAATAGGAAGCCTGGGGATAGGATAGCTAGTGAGGTTCTCACTATAAAGGATTCCCCCCACAGAGAGGATATGATGGGATCAACGGGGTTCGACGATGAGGGAGTCTCAACGAGGGAGGTAGCCTTGGTGGAGAAAGGCGTCTTCAGATCTCTTCTCCATAACAGCAAAACAGCAAGGGCTATGGGAACCGAGTCTACAGGCAATGCGGGCTGGATCATGCCGAGACCGTGGAACATATGTGTTGAGCAAGGCGATAGAGGTGATGAGGAGCTTATAAGGGATCTCAGAAGAGGCTTAATAGCCACTAACAACTGGTATACCAGATATCATAACTTTGTCGAGGGGATCTTCTCTACAGTCCTCCGCGACGCGATATTGATCGTAGATAATGGAGAGATCGTTGGGGCCTCAAGGAGAATGAGGATCGCAGATACAGTTAATAATCTATTGACAAATATAGAGGCCCTCGGTAAGAGGCTCTATAAGGTGAAGTGGTGGGAGATAACAACCCCAGTTGAATCGCCCTATATCCTTGTAAGAGAGGTTAGGATCTCTAGGTGACACCGTTGGTGGCTAGAGGCCTCTACGATGCCCACTGCCATCTCCATGAGTTCGGGGATGACGAGGTAGAGGTGTTTGTTAGAAGAGGCTATGTAATCCTAGCTGTGAGCGATGATATGAAATCCTCTCTAAGAACCCTCGAGCTAGCTAAAAGATATAGCTCAAACATCATACCATGCCTGGGGATCCACCCATGGAATATAGAGAAAGAGGGGCCTGAAAACCTTAGAAAGACGGTAGATCTTATATATGAGGCAAAACCCAAATGCATTGGAGAGGTGGGGCTGGACAGGAGATTCCTTCCGGAATCCCTCTTCGAGAGACAAGTTGAGATGCTAAGGATCTTCCTAGAGGTATCTAGATCTATAGAAGCTGTTGTGAATATACACGCTGTGGATGCATGGAGGGAAGCCCTTAGGATTATAAGCATGGCAGGTGTTGAGAGGGCTATATTCCACTGGTACAACGGGCCTGAAGATGTGCTAAGGGAAATAGAGGATCTAGGGTATATGGTCTCGATAAACGCAGCAATAAAGATCCAGGAGAAGCATAGGAGAATAGCTGAGAAGGTGAGTATAGATAATATGCTCATAGAGAGCGATGGACCCTATAACTATAGGGGCTTGAGACTCTCACCCCAAATGCTTAGAGAGACAATCTCCATAATAGCCTCTATCAAGGGTGCTGAGGAGGAGGATATAGCAGCTGCTGTAGAGAGGAATTTCAGAAGATACCTTGGTATCTAAAATAGAAACCTTTCCACGGCCGAAACCCCGCCATATGGGTGGTGAGGAGGCCAGGATGTCTCAGCAATAGCTATAGATCGATCTCAAGGTTAGAGGGGGGATAGTGTTAGCTTTAAAGAGTCACATCGCTCTCTGAAGATCTGTATGAAGCTCTCAGCACTCCTGACCTCCTCCAATATATCCTCATATTTATTGACAATCCTCATGAGATGCTCGTAACATTCAATTGAAAGGGGAAACCCTAGCTGAATTATGAAGAAGCACTTAACACTGATCACTCCACACGCTATACCCCCACTGCTTAGTAACTCGAGACAGCTCTCGAGATCAGGTCTTGATGGGATACACCCTTCTGGTGGGTGTGTATGTGCAATAGCTATAGCTTCCTCTATCCATGGAACCCTAACCCTGTGTCTCTCCCCCTCCAATATGATCCAACTGCCGCTCTTCAACAGGATAGCCATATATTCTATCCCACCCCTTCTAGCTGTTTCTAGGGCCAGGGGTTTTAATAGATCCAACATATCCCTTTCAACAAGATCTCCAATAGATCTATAGAGATCCTTGATCCCAGAGCCATAGCCTGTTGATCTGATAATTCTGATTTTAAAACCCGTCATCTCCTCTAACTCCCTCAACCCCTCCTTCAGGATATGCTCCGACACGCCGCATCTAGAGACATATATATCTATCTCATCCTCTGATTCCGGCAGATCTTTAATGTGGGGATCATCGCAACCTAGATCCTCTTCAACATATTCCAACACCTCCAAGGCTCTATAGAGGTGTGAGGCCTTTCTAGATCCTCTAGTCTCTTTCTCGAGATAGAGCTTCCCCATAGAGAGATCCCTCGATCTATTTATAGATGCGATATCTCTCCCCAACAATAGCGTAATTAGAAATATATCTCTTCTGAGAAACCTGCCTATATCTATATAAAGAATATAGATCATATTCTGCCTCTAAGATCTAGCCACGGCTTTAAGCATGCCGATCTCCACCACCTCTTCGCCACACCACCATTGATATTACATATCTCTGGAAAAACCGGGTCTCCTAAAACGCTTTTCAACGCCACCACATCGTCTTCATAACCACATGTTATCATTCTAATAACCTCAGCCACCTCCTTTCCACACCTATTGGAGATCTGATCCCAGCTATATAGCTGGTAGCCCATCTCCCCAAATAGCTTAAGAGACGCCTTATTATCACCAGATATAGTTGCCAACAAATGTTCTGATCTCATATCGCTTAGCACCTCCTCAGCAGATGCGAGTAAGATCTTACCTAGCCCCCTACCCCTATACCCAGGTAAGATGGCTATATAGTATATAACCCCTAGCACGCTATACCCAAGATCAACTGCATATACCACAGACTGCCCCACGGTTCTCCCTCGAAATATAAGGTCTAGAACAACACCTCCATGATCCTTAACAGATCTTGCAAAATGGTGGTGCCACCTACCCATAGAAGCCCTTATAACCTCTAGCGATGAGAAATCCCTATGTATCGTAACCTCGATCTCGTCTTCCTCCACCATCATACCGTATTAGAACTCCACCAATAGATTCTACAAGAGCAGATAATTATAATATATCACTATTACAACTGAAAGCCTCACTCGTTTAGCGGTAAGCCTATCAAGAGATACACCCCCTCTGTGATTCGCTTTGCGTTGAGAGGAGGTAGAAGGGTGAGGGTTATAAAGATACAGATGAGGCTGGCAAGGCTGAGCAATGGATTAACCCTAGATAGAGATGTGATCGGAGCTATAAACATCGGCTTGAAATATCTATCCTCAGATGGGAGGGGCGTGGCGTTCACCTCGACGGGCACCCATGCGGCTTGGGCGAAGCTGGTGATCCCGAGCCTAGGGCCAACCCCGCTAACGGAATTAAAGATATTCACACACAAGTATTTAGAAGTATCGTTAGCGGGGAAACGCTTGAAGCACACTACCTAGAGGTAGCTCTACTCGAAGCTATGTGGAAGGTGCTAAAGATCGTTGGTAGGGAGAAGCTTGAGAGAGTAAAAATAGGGTTGGAGGCTATAAGGAAGAGCTATAGAGTTGCAGAGCCTCCACCTGAAGCATACATCGAGGCAATTAAGATATACGATAAAGAACATAGAGACTATATAGATGCTCTACACTATGCAACAGCAAAAGCCCTCGGAATATTATTTTCTAACGATAGACTTCTAGTTCATAGAGTTCTTGAAGAGCAGTAACTATCCAGTAAAAGGTGTGGTGATAACTCCTAAAGAGCTAAGGGTGTGCCCAGCTAGTAGCTCCATTCATCACAATAAGTGAAGAGAGATCCTATGAAATAACTTTGGTAAAAGCCTGATCATTTACCTATTAGTTTATAGCTGCTTAGCGAACCTCCTCCCCATCCTAAGGGGTGGGCTTTCAGTTGTAAAACGCTGATCGAGACCTTATAACAACGAAGTGCGGATAAATATAAAAATCTCTGTATTTACCAGTAATAGTAATAGGATGTAGTTGGGGATATACCTAGCCTTTATTCTCTTAATGATATCAGTCGGGCTTCTAGACTCTTCGCTCTATATAGGGCTGCTGCGCATCTCAAAGCCGATCCCATATACCTCGGTATAATTAGCTTCATCTGGAGCTCGATCTATATAGTTTCTTCTATATTCTTCGGCTATCTAAGTGATAGATATAGAGTAAAGATTTTAGGGATCCTATCGGCGGTCTTGCTCATTATTTCTACACTTTACATTCTATTCTCACAGGATCTGCTATTGATGTCTATAGGATACTCCATCCACTCAGCAGCAACGGCTTCAGGCAGAATCGCTGTATCGATAGATGTTTTAGAAAACAGTGATAAAGATGTATGGGGCAACATCAACTTCCTCCTAAGAGGTGTATATTGGGTATTCCGAGCAATCCTTATTATACATAATAATAGGAGCTGGGTATAGTCCGGAGGTAGCGATCGCCACTGCGATCCTAGCATCGATGATGCTCACCATGATTCAAGACTTATTGATTCCTAGCAGAAGATTCCTATATAGGTTGGGAGATACATTAGATAGATATTATAGCATATCCTTTCTAAGAGGTTTCATAATTTCCTCATTGCTAGATGCTAACAGCAGAAACACATATAATAAACTTAGTAGAGTTTAGAGTGTGAAAATGCCCAGCCCAGCTCTGCTAGCTATTTCATCAGCCCTTTTAACGGCATCAGCCGAGATGATCTTAACACCGGCACCCTCAATACTATCCTCGAGCCTGGGCTCTCGAGGATTATCCTACTACCTAGTACTCTCACCCTTGCTAGTAGGGGTAATAATGATCATTGGCTGGCTAGCTATAGGGATAACGGCTGTGTTTAGCCTATGGTTTGTGCTTGCAACAGCATCGATCATGGCGGCCATACTAAACATAGTAGATCTACATAGCACTGCAATAATCTATGTACCAGCTATATATATGTTATCATACAACGTCCTAGAGGCAAGTATTTTCAATAGCTACTCAAACACAACTTCAGGATATAACATGGGTGGATATCATGCTATAAGGGAAGTGGGAGGGCTTATAGGAGGGATCGTCTCAGGCTATGTAGCCACATATCTCGGCTACACGGCATCCCTCTCTATAGGCCTATCCCTGGTAGTTCTATCAGCCATTGCTAGATATGCTGCGTAGCGTAGCATCAACTAACATGCTATCTGAGCCAGAATAGTCCCTTGACTTCAGAGGTGGCGGAAAAGATAAAAAACGATCTTATATCTAATATGAAAAACCTCATAGATTTCAAGATATTTATAAAAATCTATCCTCTACCAGTGTTAGATAGCATTAACATAGATATAATACCCAACATTAGTAGGAGCACTACCACAGGCACGTGTGCTTCCCATAGAGGTTGTAACGTACCGATTGGTGATATAATGCTTCTAGAGATCCTCCCAGAGTAGATAAGGGATACAATGGCAATGATATATAACCCTGCTTTCAGACCTTTAACGCTAAGAAGCAGTCCGAGGGCTAGGAGAAAAGCTACAGCTAGATTCTCTATATAGAGAAATGGGGGAAGGGGGGTTAAAAAGCCTACGCCCAGGAAGCCTATGATGAGGAGGGATGCCAGGATATATATAGAAAGCTTATACAACCTTTCCATAGGCATGGCGAGACTTCCTAGAGACACTAATCCCAAGCAGAGTTATAGGTATTATCGCTCCTCATCTCCAGTTCTCCAGACAAGATTAAATCCACAGTCTTCACAAGTTGGAGTTTATGGCTCTATGATCAGAGGATCAGTAGGGAATTTCATCCCAATTCAATAGCCTCACCAGATCCCCATGTCTTGGACCCCTCCTTCTAAAGCCCCCTAGATACCCTTTTTCCTCAGCCAATGTGTATATATATGCTGAGAATGCTGGGGCTCCCGTAGCTCCTGGGGAGTTGTAGTTAGCTATATGTATGCTTCTACTCCCCATTAGAACTATTGGATCAGATGCTAGGCCTTTAGAACCTATGACCTGGCTTCTTATACCCCCTGGGATCCTCTCTACAAGCATTGAGGGTCTAAGCCTTGGGATAAACCTCGCAACTCTATACGTCATAGCCCTTTTCGATATACTGCTCCTCCACTCGCTAATAGCTAGTGATAGGAACTCACTGTTATATAGAAGCTTTAGCTTTGGTGTGATAGGCTTTTTAAATAGGAATAGAGTTATGTCCTTGAGGCTCGAGGCCAGCCCTTTATATGCATAGGGGCTTAGAACCGGCACCGCGTTTGGACCTACATCGTTTTGCCCGTTGTATCTCACTATATAATGTGGATCTAGGAATGGGAAGCCCTTATGCCTCGGAACGCTGTAGATGTTCCTTCTAATCTTAAGCCCTGAGGAGGGGTCTACACGCCAGTAATCGCCTCTGAAATATAATACTGAATATTCTTTTCCAAGCCCCACCTGTTTTGCGAGAGCCAGTGATTCGCCGCCGGCAGCGTTGATCAAGAGCTTGCTCCTCACAATATAAACCCTACCCCCAGAGGCTATTTGGATCTCTACACCATTTATTTCAGAGACTCTCACAACCCTAGAGCTGCCGAGGAATCTAGCGCCGTTAGAGATGCTGAGCTCCACAAGCTTCCTAGTATATGCTCCATAGTCCACAGATGCCTCGCTACGTATTAGGAGGGCTCCCCTGCACCTCACCTCAGGCTCAATTCTAGAGACCTCTTCAACTCCTAGAAGCTCCATCTCCCCTCTATCCATGCCGTTCTCCTCACCCCACTTGATATACTTATCCAGCTCCGAGAGATCTTCATCTTCTAGCGCAACCTTTAGAGTTCCAACTTGGTTCCAAGGAAGGCTATAGATCCTTGAAAAGGATTTCCAAAACATATATGATGCATTTGAGGCCCAGGCTGAAAGCCTCCTCCTAATGGGATCCAGGTGGAACGGTCTATGTATAACACCTGTATTCCTCGAACTAGCATGTAGAGCCGGCTCCCGCTCCCTATCTATAATAGCTATGCTAGCATCTAGATATTCTGAGAGCCAGAAGGCTATCGAGGCGCCGAGGATCCCTGCTCCAACAACCACTATGTCGAAAACCTTCTCCCCCAACTAATACCCCCATAGATAGTCATTTTAGAAAGATATAGGCGATCGCATCACATTCCAAAAGCATATACTATAACTAAAGCACTATATTGGTGATGATATCAGAGTATGGCAAACCTCGTCTTTTAAGGCGGGGTAGGATTTTTAAGCTTTCTAGGTAGATATCTATGACTGTGATAATATGTATGGTTTTGAGGGTTTGGGGGTTGATGCCTCGGACGGGCACCCCGTTAGCGTACCCCCAACCCAATGATCTTGGGGATAGAAGCATTAATCCCCCATCAGAGGGCTAACACCCGAGACCCCAGCATAGAAAACCCCTGGAGAGGGGAGGGGTCATATAGATTGAGAATAGCGATATGGGTGGGGGCAGCGGTTAAGGGGAGCGAGCCTGAGATAGTGCGTGGGAAGACAATATATATTGAGGAAGGCGTTATAGCGGGGATATATAATGGCTATACAATAGATGGTGAAGCCGACATAACCATAGATCTCAGGGAAGGTATAATATTACCTCCCCTCGTAAATCTCCATACTCATACAGCTGACATGGGGTTCATGGAGCTAGCATCTGATCTGGATATAGATAGCATCGTCGGAGAACCCTATGGGGCTAAATATATAGCGTTGAGGGCTAGGCGGGGTGAGATCCCTAGGTACATATCGAGGTTTCTAGAGACCCAGAGAGAGGCTGGCGTGGGATATGTCGCAGACTTCAGGGAGGGAGGTGAGGAAGGCATTTTACAGGGGCTCGAAGGTAGCAAGGGCTTCGAGGGGATATATATACCGATGGCTATGCCGCTCAACATTGATTCCGAATTGCTTGAGAAGGAGGTAGAAAATCTACTAAGAATAACAAGGTGGATAGGGATCTCATCACCACACTACTATGGAGAAGATCAGCTTAAGGCTATAAATAATATTGCAGAGAGACTCGGAGGATTTATAGCATCGCATGTGGCAGAAACTGAAGAAACAAGGAGTGAGGGTGATTACGAGATGATAAGGGATCTTGAGAGATTGAGACTAGTGATCCACGGGGTCTATCTAGGTGAGGAGGAACTTTCAGAACTGGCATCCAGAAGTGTGGGACTCGCTATATGTCCTAGAAGCAACATGTGGTTCTCGAGACCGCCATATCTTAAGAAGATCCTCAACTCAGGGATCAAAATCGGCATCGGCAGCGACAATGGAGGATGGGTAAAGCCTGATCTATGGCGAGATATGGAGACATTACTCCTTATAGCAAGACAACAGGGGGTAGATATAGATCCCATGAGGATTATAAGGGCAGCAACCATAGAGGGAGGAGAGATCCTAGGGTATGAAAACTATATAGAAGAGGGTGCTAGGGCAAATATAATTGGTATTAAATCACCATGGATAGATCTTAGATATGTAGCTAACATACCCTATGCCATCGTTAAAAGGGGAGGGCCTGAGAGCATTAGAATAGCCATTATGGATGGAAAACCCATCAAAATTGACAAGGAGACAATATATATACATTAAATAGCTGTATTAATAGCTATCAACAAACATACTCATTAATACGGTATCAACAATATTTAGGGTCTCTCAATGGCTACACCGCCCCATAACACGCTAGGATCCATAGGATCTATCTTAGTAATTCTATTAGGCGTTGTGATAGCCCTAGCCGGCAAATCTCTAGCTAAGCTAGTCGCATTCCTTCTAGGAGGCGCAGCTCTAGGAGTATTGCTATACTATTTAGGAGCCCTCTTTCTAGAAACCGCTTGTCCCTCGATGGTCATTGATTGCCATTGATATTCTTTTGTTTGTGTTGCTGTGTTTTTTGATCCACGGGTTTTTAGCCCTGTGGCATTGGGGGCTTCCACCTCCCCCAAAGGGAGCTCAGCGGCACCGGGCTCCCATATATGCTTGAAACACCGAAGCCCTTCTGGACAATGCCCTCATACGGGCTTCGACCTCGGATGCTCTGAGAATCATAGCATACCGAGGTATCCCAAGATATAGCAGAGATATCGCCTCAACATCAAAACAATTATGAACTGATGCTTATAAGCTTAAGTTCAGACAACAAATGAATATAAAAGCATTCCCACTACCATGAAAAAAGATACAGCCCAGCCTTTTTCCCTCATCAAAGGATAGATATCGAAAACCGGATGGTATCAATAGATTTGATAATTCCTGTGGTGATTAGGATTATTAAGGTACAACCCTATGGATAAATATTAAATATTAGGGCAAGAATGCTAGACCCAACTATCGAACTGCTCGGCTGTGCAAGGCATCGTCCATAGAGCTCAGAGGCCTTTCTGACATCTATTATTTACTATTCACTAATACAAAAGGTCATAACTTGAGATACTTATATGTTTCTACTCTAAATATGTTGATCATTAGGTATAAATATATATAGATATATAAACTTGATTTTTGTTTCTATATGGTCCTAACTTATTTAATTTACTGAGGTTCTATTGTTGATGGAGGCTTAGATGTTATAGAATATGCTACCATTACCACCTCTGGAATCTCTCTTGTTATTCTCCTGGAGATCCTATCTAGTATTTCGTGATGAATCCTAGCCCAGTCAGCGGTCATACCATCCTCGCTTTCTACAGCCCTTATAATAATTATATATCCTTCCTTTCTGACATCCCCCGTAACACCTACCCATGTTCTATCAATGAGAACCGGGAATGCTTGCCACAGGTTATCATATATATTTGCCTTTTTAAGTTCCTCTTCAACTATTTTAGTAGCTTTTCTAAGTATGTTGAGTCTCTCTTCCGTAATCTCCCCAATTATCCTTACAGCTAGGCCTGGCCCTGGGAATGGATGTCTCTTAAGGATCTCTTCTGGTATCCCTAACGCTCTTCCAAGCTCTCTGACCTCATCCTTGTATAAATATTTCAAAGGCTCAATCACAGATAGTCCGAGATCCTTGGGTAGTCCACCTACGTTATGATGTGTTTTTATTCTAGCAGATAAAGGTCTTGAGCCGCTTTCTATAACATCTGGGTATGTTGTTCCTTGGGCCAACCACTTTATATTCGGATCTTTCATAACTACTTCCTTAAAGATCTCCGCGAATATCCTCCCTATTATCCTCCTCTTCTCCTCAGGATCTATGACCCCTTTTAACGCCATTAGAAACCTGTCAGAAGCTTTTATAAATATTGGTTCTACACCAACTTTCTTTAGGTTGTTGAGAACCTCTTCCACTTCGCCCTCTCTTAGCAAGCCATGATCTATAAATACCGCCACCAGACGATCGCCTATTGCTTTTTTAAGCAAAACAGCCGTTACCGTGGAATCAATCCCCCCGCTTACCGCACATAATACCTTCTCATTCTGCCTTATTTTTCTAGCTATCTCTCTGATGATCTCTTCGGCTAAATTGCTAGGCTTCCAAGTTCTTTTGACCCCTGAGATCTTTAGAAAGTTATCAAATATATTCCTACCCCTCCTAGTATGACTTACCTCTGGGTGAAATTGAACAGCATATATGGGTTTGCCTCTTATCCTATACGAGGCTATATATCCTGTGTCCTCCGATACTGCTAAAACCTCTGCCTCCTCTGGAAGTTCTTTGACATAGTCAGAGTGGCTCATCCATACTTCTTCTCTATCTGATAGACCCTCAAATATAGGATCTCTTTTTGTAATCCTTATATATGTTCTTCCGTATTCTCCAAATCCTTTTGCAACAGATCCTCCTAGCATCTTAGCTATTAGCTGATGGCCATAGCAGATGCCTAGGATAGGTATCCCAAGATCTAGAATCCAGCTAGGTGGAAGTGGGGGCTCCTTTTCGAGCAGGCTTGCAGGACTACCTGAGAGTATGATTGCCTTTGGCGATATGCTCTTGATCATATCCTCTGAAACCATATGAGGATATATTATCTCGCTATATGCTCCAAGCTCTCTTATCCTTCTCGCTATTAAATGAGCATATTGCCCCCCAAAATCTATTATTAAAATTGTATCGTACTCCTTGCTAGGACCGTCAAACCTCATCGCCAAGCACCCTCTTTCTAGGGGCTCTCACAAACATAGCCTTGACCCATAGCTCCTCGATATTTTTAGCCCCAACATAGCCCATGGAAATCCTGATCCCCTCTATAATCTCTCTTAACACAGATCTTGTTGAGCCTTTATATGGGACTAGGCTTCCAACACCTTCTGGAATATTCTTAACAACCCTAGTATATCGATCTATGGAATGCCTTTTCATCATAGCTGTATAGCTGGCCATTCCCCTATATGGTTTATATAGCTTTCCCCCAACTTCTATTGGTTCTGGCGGAGCTTCATCCGTTCCAGCTAATAGATAGCCAGTCATGGCTGAGCTTGCTCCTAGAGCAAGAACCTTCACAATATCTGAAGAGCTTTTTAGCCCCCCATCAGCTATTATTGGGATCCTCAGGTTGTTCTCCTCTAGAGCGTCTCTAACGCTTGCCACAGCCCAACCTGTTGGAGAAAAAACGCCTGCTACATTTGGTGTTGTACATATAGATCCTCCTCCAACACCAACCCTCATTCCATCGACTCTATCGATAGCTGATATAGCTTCTAGGGCTGCCTCTGCAGTGCCTATATTACCTGCTATAAAGTCAGATGATATTTTCTTAACAAGAGCTGCTGATGCTCTGAGCACCTCTCTATTATGAAAGTGCGCAACATCTGAGACTAACGCGTCGGAGAGCTTATCAAGCTTTAACGCTCTATCTATATCTATGGGGTTTACTGCAGCTGCAACAAGAAGTCTTCCATAGGGATCTGTTGCTGGCAATATATCTTCCATGACTGTGTCAACTGTGATGCTTCCTATCACGATTCCACCCTCATCTATGATCGCTACTAAATCAGTCTCCCCCCTAATAATAGACTTATATGCTTCCTCTATTGATAAGAGGTTATAGGCTTTTCCAGGATATACATGCTTAGCTAGAGGCTCTGTCCAATCTCTACATGACTCTAACAGATCGCTATATCTGGCATATCCTGTGAAAACCCCTTGATTGTTTACTACAGGTATAACTCTTACACCCCTTTTCTTCATAAGATCTATAGCTCTGCCGCATGGTTCAAAGGCTATTAAGTATAGAGGTTCAAGGGGTATGGGAGGGTGTCTCTTAACTTTTTCGAGGTTTGACATCTGTTCCTCTACAGGCATGTTTCTATGTATAACCCCTATTCCACCCATCAACGCTACTGCCACTGCTAGTTTCCACTCGCTAACAGTATCCATTGGGGCTGATGCGATGGGTATTCTAAGCTTGATATTCTTAGAAAAGTTTGTTGATGTATCCACACTTTTGGGATCCACATCACTTGCACCAGGAATAAGATATAGCTCCTCCAGATCGTTTACATATGGAGGCGAGTAGATCTTATCCCTAAAACTTTTCAAAAACAACCCTCATGTTTTTAACACCACCAAAGGTTAAAAGTGGAATAAAGGTATGGATCATCAAATAAAGGGTATTATAAGGATGCGCAATAAAATTTACAACTGAAAGCCTCGCCCTTCAGGGCGGGGAGGAGGTCAGAAAAGACAGATTTATAGCTGTATAGACTAATAAATCCTTGGAGATAATATTGTCTGTGAATATAGAACATATAGACACCATTGATCCTAATAAATATGACGAGCTCGGTATCGGAAAGGAAGATCTAATATGGTTTTGGAGAACAATGGTATTGATAAGAAGATTCGAGGAGAGAGTAATCAAGCTCTTCGAAGAGAAGAGACTCGTCGGGGCATCTCACCTATATATAGGTATGGAGGCTATAGCAACAGGTGTTATGAGGGCTCTAGATAAGGACGACTATATAGTCTCCACATATAGAAGCCATGGACATGCCCTAGCAAGAGGGATCTCACCCAGACTCGTCATGGCTGAGCTCTTTGGCAGAGCCACAGGCACCAATAAAGGTCTCGGGGGCTCTATGCACGCATCTATGTACCCAGAGGTTGGGATTATGCTCACAACAGCTATAGTTGGTAGTGGTGTCCCAGTAGCTGCAGGTCTTGGATATGCTATTAAATATAAGGGTGAGAAGAGAGTTGTTGCTGTCTTCTTCGGAGATGGGGCTGTAAATACCGGCGCTTTCCATGAGGGAGCTAATATGATTGGTCTGTGGAAACTTCCAGTAATAATGGTATGTGAAAATAACCTCTATGGTATGGGAGGCAGAGTCGACAGGGTTACAGCTGGTTCAAAAGACTTTTCGGTTATACATAGGGCTATGGCATATGGCATTAGAGGCATTGTAGTTGACGGCTTTGACCCTGTTGCTGTATATATAGCTGCTAGAAAGGCTGTTGAATATGCCAGAAAGTGGGACGGCCCCACTTTCATAGAGGCTAAAGCTTATAGATTTCTAGGCCATAATCTTAGAGATCCTCAGAGGTATAGGTCAAGAGAAGAGGTGGAGAGTTGGAAGAAGAGGGACGCGGTATCGAGGATAAGGAGAATCCTGATTGAGCACGGCTATGCCACAGAAGAAGAGCTAGAAGGGATAGAGGCAGAGATCTTAAGAGAGATCGAGGACTCTGTGGAGTTCGCGGAGAAGAGTCCGATACTGAGCTTTGAAGAGCTATATAACTTAATCTATGCATAGCTATCTATGGGTGATCTTTCATGGGAGAAATTGTGATGAGCTATGCAGCAGCCCTAAGAGAAGCGCTTAGAGAGGAGATGAGGAGAGATCCAAACATAGTAATTCTAGGCGAGGATGTAGGAGCTTGGGGAGGAGTGTTCACAGTAACCCTAGGGCTTCTCCAGGAGTTCGGCCCCCAAAGGGTTATAGATACGCCTATATCTGAAGCCGCTATAGTGGGTGCAGCGATAGGGATGGCCCTGGCTGGTTTGAGACCTGTAGCAGAGATAATGTATATGGATTTCATAACGATAGCTATGGATCAGCTAATAACACATGCAGCAAAGCTTAGATTCATGAGTGGTGGGAAGATAAAGCTCCCAATAGTTGTTAGAACACAGTATGGCATTGGAAGGGCCTATGGACCTCAACATAGCCAGTTCGTTCCATCATGGTTCCTCCAACCAGGATTAAAGGTTGTTGCGCCATCAACTCCTGCAGATGCTAAAGGGCTTCTAAAGGCTTCTCTACGCGAGGATAATCCAGTATTATTCATAGAAGCAGCCCTATTATATGAGGTAACGGGGCCAGTGCCTGAGGGGGAGCATATAATCCCTATAGGCGTTGCTGATATTAAGAGAAAGGGATCTGATGTAACTATAATAGCTATATCGAGAACCGTTCACGAAGCACTAAAGGCAGCAGAGATCCTCTCAGAGAAATATAATATAGAGGCCGAGGTAGTGGATCCCAGAACGCTATATCCCCTAGACCTTAAGACAGTTGCCTCCTCAGTTAGAAAGACAGGTAGACTTGTCGTTACAACGGATGAGATTAGAAGTGGGAGTGTAGCAGCAGACATAGTTTCCAAGATCGTTGAAGATCCCGATACATTCTATAGCTTAGAAGCCACACCAGAGATCATATCAAGCCCAGACATGCCAGTGCCAACGCCGGCACCCCTAGAGAAGTTGTATATGGTAAATGCGGAAAAAATAGTAAATGCTGTACTTAAAATCGTGAAATAAACTAAATTCAGCTTGTTTGATATCTTACAACCGAAAGTCTAGTCTCTTTAGGACGGAGAATGCCGGAGTAAGCTGATCATAGCTTATATAGATGATAGAATAAGCAGCCAAAATAATATCTTAGTGGGCCCGCGGGGATTTGAACCCCGGACCTCCGCCGTGTGAGGGCGGCGTCCTAACCGGGCTAGACGACGGGCCCTCATAAAATGAATATCTAACTCTGGCTATAAGCGTTTGATCTTATTTTTGATGTTATATTAATTATCTTGCTAGGGTTTTGTATATTGTGTAGAATGTAAATTATGGATTACCTTTAGTGTAAGGGAAGTGTTAATGTATATAGTATTATTGCTAGTATTGATGCTATGTAGAATAATACCCATGTACTTATAACTAGCTCCGTCTCTCTTATCCCATTTTTATTTGATGAAGATGCTAGATGCGCTATTGTTATTGGCGCTTTTGGATCTCTATTAGCTTTTATCATACCTTTTTCAACTATTACCGGTCTTATTCTTATCACACTCTTTTCCTTAAGACCTCCTATGCTAGATATTATGGAATATCCATTTATTATCATGGGAAAGAGGGCTAGTATTAGGAGTACCTCTGATCTATTGTATATGCCTAAAAACGCTATCCATGAGCCTATCATTAGTGATCCCACGTTACCGACAAAGATCTTTGCTGGGTATATATTAAATATAAGGAAACCCATGAGAGATCCTATGATAGATGACGTTATAACTGTTGAGATATCTTGATCCAGGGATCTCAGTATCATAATAGGAGATAAGGTTGCTATTGAGATCAATATAGATCCTCCAAGGACCCCGTTGTGCGTGTCCATCATATTAGATGCGTTGAGAGCTACTACATATGCAGCTGGTATCAAGAATATATATAGGATCCTAGCGCTAATCTCCCCTAGTATGGGTATATATAGCTTAGGATCATATAAACCCGTTGTTAGATGAATAAGACCTGGGACCACGGTGATCAATACTTTTCTAACTGCCGGCAAAGATCTCATATCATCTATAAATCCAATTAAGCCAGATACGCTGCTGATTAAGAGAAACGCCAAAATATCCCTTGAAGGCAATATAGCGAGGGATATCAGAGGTGCTGATATAAGTGATAACCCGCCTATCCTCACTGCATAGCTCTCCCAGCTCTTATGAACATCTCTACCAACTATTCCAAGCCTTAGCCCAAGCCTATATATAATCCATGAGAAGGCTAGAGAGAGGAATAGAGATGCTAAGAAGGCCATGGCTAGGGCTGCTAGGTTCAAGATATATACCATTTGGTAGTAGATATCGTGGGGTTATAAGCTATAAATTCCCTGGAAATATGCATTTGGGAGATATATGTTCAAGAGGATCTATGGATGCTTAGATGATTTAGAAGCCCTACTCGTAGATCTAGACGGCGTGATATGGATAGGATCTAAGCCTATAGAGGAAAACCTAAAGGCCCTAAAGAAGTTGATGAGAAAGGGAGCCATGGTTCTATTTCTAACCAATAACTCGACAAGAAGTAGAGCGTCATATGGAGAGACCTTGAAAAGGCTAGGGATAGAAGTGTCTTCAGAAATGATTCTAACCAGCGGTTTCCTAGCATCGGAGTGGCTACGTCAAAGAGAGGGCAGTACAGAGGTATATATAGTCGGAGAGGAGGGGTTAATAGAGGAGCTAATCTTAGCAGGCCATAAGATCCTAACTGTTAGTGATGCGGAGAGAGCCAGAGCCGTAGTTGTGGGTCTCGACAGAAACTTAAACTATATAAAGCTTAGAGCATCTGTGAGAGCACTTTTAAGGGGAGCTCTTTTTATAGCAACCAATACAGATCACTTGATCCCCGTAGAAGATGGTTTAGATCCGGGTGCTGGAAGTATAATAGCGGCTCTTGAAAGAGCTAGTGGAAGAAGCGTCGATTATATAGCCGGAAAGCCTAATCCGTGGATAATCGAATATGTAGTAAACAAATATAGAATTTCTAGGAAAGGGCTAGCTGTAATCGGAGATAGATTTGACACCGATATGAAGCTAGCCGCGAATTCGGGAGTTAAAGGAATTCTCGTGCTTACAGGATTTACAAGCGAAAAGGATATAGAAGGTGGAAAATACTCTGTTGAATATCATGGGAGAGAGATCTATATAGCAAGAACTCTAATGGATCTAGCTGAATATTGCTGATTTGATCTAAGTTATATGAGTTGCCAAGAAATATCTTACATCTGAGATCCCAATTTCCCCACCAATGAATTTAACCAGCCTAGATCCCCATATTATGAGGCCAGCCCCCATAGAAGCTCCAGAGATAAATCTCGAGATATATTCGTCCAGCCCAGCGCTAATCATTGGAGATGCTGCATTGCTAACATCGTTCATCCCTAAAACCAAGGCTGAATAGCACATAGTCACCATCAGAAATTTATTGCCAACTTTACCAGGTATAGCCTCCCCTATAGCTGGTGCTAGTAGATATGATAATAAAAGGGCCAGGATCCGTGAGAGTATAATAATAAAGATAATAGAAGCTTCCATGTGTTTTGCATCAACAATAACTGATCCTATTACGGAGAATCTGACCTCCTCCCCGCCCTGAAGGAGCGAGGCTTTCAGTTGTAAAGATCTGTATAGTAGATGTAGGCACCTTAAACATATGTAGCCATTGTAGTAGCGATGGCTGATGCTGGAAGTGATGAGAAATACTCTCTATCATCTAGCTGTACGAGCCTTATATGGGTGTAGATAACTGGTGTGGCAAGAGAACCTAGAACTACTAATAATGCTGAGACAACCAATCCTAGTTTAAGAAATATGGCTCCACCACCATATCCAGGACCTACTATAGCCCCAGCATAATGGTAGCCCATACTAGCAGCAAAGAAACAGCTGTTAAGATCAATAGCACCTCATATATATCCATTAAATCACCTACTATACTATGTTACTCTATAAATTATAGCTGAAAGCCTTTACCCCTTAAAGCGGAAATACAGATTCATAACCTGTTTCTCTTTTTAGCTCTGAAATAGAAGCCAAGGCGGCTGATGTTAGTGCTAAGCATAGATTAAGGGCTAGCCTAGCAAAACAAGACTATAGGGTCTGGATCAAAATTTTATAATAGCATCGAGATGCCGTATACGGCCAGGAGGAGAAGAAACAGGATATAGGCATAATGACGCTTAGCAACTGCTCTAGAAATATCAAAGAGATCCTTACATAGATTAATGTTAAAGGGATGTTCTTAAAAAGCTAGATATGTTAGCGATCTAGCTAAATAAAAACTATAGGTTAGCAAGAGGCTTTTTAAGGCGCCAGCTGCCATTAATATCAGCATCCTATATATTGAGGAAGGTGGAAGATCGTTAGGAATAAAGATCAAAGCCCAGTAGGTAGGGCTACCAGCACCACCCGATGAAGACCTCGAGACTTCATGATCCAAGATAATAGCTACAGACAATATTCTGGAGAAACTGGATCTTGCTAGCAACATTTGACCTCTTGTAGCCCCAGTTCACGAAATATATATTTGATTTAATATATAGGGAGGAATTAGAACTTTAGGCTGGGAGAGACTCAGAGTTTTTAGCTGTGTGATAACTATAAAATATATGGGGGCCGTAGTCTAGCTTGGTAGGATGCGAGGCTTGGGCCCTCGTGGTCCGGGGTTCAAATCCCCGCGGCCCCACCAAACAATGAAGTTTATGTAACTGAAAGCATAGCCTTATAGGCAGGGGATACATTTAAAATAAGCACTTTGTATCCCCTAAGTCTTCTTGATGCTAAGGATGGTGTTTGTAGGTCTTGAAAGCACCTTCTAGCGATCATGGTATATGTGCTATGTATACAGTGTATACAGTTAAACGCTTATGTCTTAGGGCAATTAATAATAGCAATAGCCCCGAGCCCCTGCATTATGCGGGGTAGTATGACAGATATAATGTATTCCTCCGGATTTATTTATGATCTTTGTTTTAAAATATTAGGAGTTGTAGGAATAGAGCATTATAGGGACATACTATGTCTGTGGCTAGTTGGGAGAGGATTAAATCTGGTTGGGTAACAGACATATATTTCCTCAGAAGCTTGAAGATCCTCAGGGAGAAGGGGCTTGATAAAACTATGGCAAGGATAGAGGCTCATGTATATAGCCTTCCACATGGGTGGAGCTGGGGTGTCTATGCAGGGTTAGAGGATGCTTTAAAGCTCTTCGAGGGAAGAGATGTAAATATATACTCTGTTCCCGAGGGAACTATTTTCAAGCCCGTGGAACCTGTTATGGTTGTTGAGGGGCCTGTAAACGAGATCCTAGACCTAGAGACCGCTTTGCTCGGCATTATAAGGCACGCCTCTTCTGTAGCCACTAAGTCCGCGAGGATCAAGAAGCTCGCTGGGGATAAGATGGTGATTTTCTTTGGGCTTAGAGCTGCTCACCCTGCTATAGGGCCTATGCTGGATAGATCGGCTTTCATAGGTGGGTGCGATGCGGTTTCCGGAGCATATAGTGAGGAGCTGTTTGGTGTTAAGCCTGTTGGTACCATGCCCCATGCTCTCATAGTAATTTTTGGAGATCAGGTGAAGGCTTGGAAAGCTTTTGACGAGGTAGTAGAGCCCAGCGTTCCTAGGATTATGCTTGTAGATACGTTCTATGATGAGAGGGTTGAGAGCCTCATGGCAGCACAGCTTCTGGGGGAAAGGCTCTATGGCGTTAGGCTGGATACCCCGAGCTCTAGGAGAGGTAATATGCAGATGATTGTTAAGGAGGTCAGATGGGTTTTAGATCTCCATGGGTATAAGAATGTAAAGATCTTTGTCAGCGGTGGGATAGACGAGAAAGAGGTGGTGGCGTTGAGGGATCTAGTAGATGGCTTTGGCGTTGGAACCTCTATAGCTTTTCCGCCGAGTATTGATTTCAGCATGGATATAGTGGAGGTTATGAGGGATGGAAAGTGGATTCCCATATCTAAGAGAGGTAAGCTGCCTGGGTTTAAGCAGCTCTATAGATGCCCCAACAGCCTGGAGGATCATGTGCTGCCATGGGGATCCGAGTCTCCGCTTTGTAATGATGGCTCTAAGGCTAGGCCTATGCTCGAGCTCTACATGTCTAGGGGTAAGATCGTTAAGGATCTACCAACGCCGAGGGAGATTAGAAATTATGTTCTAGATCAGCTGAGATATGCAGAGATCTAGGTATATACCCTCGCCCCTGGCCATGTCCTCTCTATCTCATCCTTTATCTGTGAGACTATATAGCCTATTTTTCTAACGTTTAGGAGAACCACTGATGCCTCATATTCAGCGAAACCCTCTTTAATGCCCTTCCTAGTTACTATTGGGTCTTCCACCAGCTCTGGTCTTATTGAGCTGATGATTCCCTTGATTGCTTCGTATGCTTTATCTGTATCCTGTTCCGCTGGGATCATGATCTTGATCCTATATGTTGTTCCGTAGGGGCTTGTCCTGTTTATTATAGGGGCTGATGCTAGATATATATTAGGTACATAGATCTTCTCTCTTGTAGGTGTTTCTATTACCACCCCTCTTGAATCCATGTGGATGATGGTTCCCTCTCTACTCATTACCTCTACCTGATCACCTATTTTCAGCGATGTGAAGCTCCTAACATATATCTCTGCACCCCAGTTCCTCAGCAGATCGCTAAATGCTATTATCACCCCTATTCCTAGTACCAAGATCAATGCTGAGAACACCCCTGGCTCTGGTGCTATTATTGCTAGGGCTATCAGGGCTCCAACAGCATATACTATGTATCTTATGATTGCTATAAAGCTATATATGAATCTAGGCTGTGTTGGGGCTGGTATCAGCTTTGGTATATAGCCTATTATATATTTGGCGATTATATATGTTGCCAGAGCTACTATCCCGGCCTCTGCTATTCTTATGAGCAGCAGCATGGGTGATATGATCTGCTGCTCTACCTGTTGTAGGGCTAGGGTTTCTCCTAGTATTGGTGTCATGGGTATATGCTCCTCCTACTCTCCATTTCAGCCCTTATCCTCTGTATTCTTGATATTAGGCTTCTTATCTTTTCGACTGCTATCTCACCCATTCCTCTGGGTGCTACTAGTATTATTACGTCTCCTTCTCTTAGCTCGTATGTTGGATCTCTGATTAGGGATCCTGTTTTTGTTAGAGCAACTACATATGCTTCGAAGCCTCTCAGCTCTTCTCTTAGTTGGGAAAGGGTTATCCCTAGTGCTGATGTTTTGACTGTTCTGTATAGATATATATCTATTCCGAAGAACTCTGGGGTTGTTGTTTTAACCCATTTATCTGTTGATAGTATTGCTTTTATATGTGATTGTAGGGGTGATGAGGGGCTTATAACATAGTCTGCCCCTCTGGATATTGCCTCTTCTATGTTTGCTGGGTTGTTTATAATAGTTATCACAAGCGGTATTCTATAGTTTTTCTTCGCTACCTCGGATATCTTTATGTTCATGGCGTCTGAATCGCTTGATGCTATGAATATGTCTGCTTTCTCCATCTCCGCTTTCTCCTGTGTTCTAGGATCCATCGGATCTCCGTCGATCGGTTTCCCCCCTACCATGTTTGCCAGTGTCTCAGCGGTTTCTCTGGATCTGTCGAGTATAACTATTATCCCTGTCGGATCTGATTCCCTTATTGCTGTAAGTATTAGTGGTGTATAGTGAGATGATCCTAGCACTATATGTCTCATATTTCAACACCTAATTTTCCTATGATATCTTTATATATTTTGTCAGCCTCTTCACTAGATATTCTCCCATCCCTTAGTCCTCTCTTTATGATTGCTTCTGCTATTTCTTCAACAGATTCTCTGTATATTTGGGATGGCTTTCTATACCTCTCCTTTAGATCTACTGGGATCTCAGCTATTCTGAAGCCCTTCACATGGGTATCTATGAGGATCGCTATGTCAGCCCCCCAGCCGCTCTCCCACTCTACAACTGATAAGGCTTTTTTCTTAGCGGCTATATATGGGCTTAGTGGATGCTCTATATTTTGAAGCCCTGGATATAACTTGGCTAGTGTTTTTCTTATCCTCTCCTCAATTTGAAGGAATCTTCTTGAAAAACCTGCTTTAACAACATCTGCATATCCATCTAGGATTGGTCTGTACAGCTCTCCTATCTTCTTAGGCTCTGCTCTATCGGTATTAGAATCTATATAGACTATAACCTCTCCGTCGGAGAAGTAATAGCCGTCCCTCATAGCTATTCCCCTGCCAGGGTATTTAAGTATGCTCTGGTATATGACCTTAACACCCTTTCCACGGATCTTTGAAGGTATGGGCGTTCCAAGCACAGCCACTATCTCCACATCATCGCTGACCCTCGATATAGATCTAATAAGCCGTCCCAATCTACCGGGATCACCGATATGGGGTACCACAATCGATACTACCAACTAAGCACCCAAAATATCTTTCTCATGGGAAGCTGATAAACATCTAGATCCTCAGACTGCATGGGACGATCACCGATCACAATATCCGCTCCTCAGCATCGGGCCCCTAAAAGCTACAGTGGCTCCTCACACATCGGATCGCCCGTCGGCTACATCGGGGCCCAATATAATAAATTCTAAAAAACTAATATATAGGGATCTAATTGCCTGGGTGGAGGCTTAGATGTAGATCATGTGGGAGAGAATGGATCTTCGAGGCAAGCTATAGAATCTCTGATTTCGAATCCCTATATCACTACTGCAGATACTGCAAGAAAAACACCTTCCATGAAATACTAGAAAAACTAGATCAATAGAACAGAAATATAGCAACATGGATAGATATAAATAAACAGAGAATAAATCTATAGATAAATCTCATGAGCGCTGGCAGCCCATATTAGCATCCAGGCCGGCTCCCGCCCACACGGAAACCCGCGTGAGCACCCCTGGGCAAGGCCCACGGCCTCGGGCGATTGGGAGCGGCAGGCTCGTCCCTCGGAAAACCCTCGGGACATACACCCCCGCCCCATCAACCCCGTCTTCTACGGGAGCCCTCGTCCGCCCTCGCGGGCGGAGCGGCCGCCTCTTTTCGGGGTGGGCTTCCCGCTTAGATGCTTTCAGCGGTTATCCCTTACGGCGTGGCTGCCCGGCATATGCCCTGCCGGACAACCGGTAGACTAGAGGCCGCGGCGACCCGTTCCTTTCGTACTTGGGTCACCTTCCCCTCAGGCGGCCCGCACCCCCCGTGGGTAGAGTCCGACCTTTTGAGGAGGGGGGCTAGGCTATAGATATAATCGTAATATATAACTTGCTTTTTCGGCTTTTAAAGATTCTATCTTATTTATCAAAACTTCTGTATCTTAATCATTACACATATTATACACTCTAGAAACTTCCTTGATGAATCAAAGATCCTGATTCTACTTCTCTCATACTTATCAATTGTTATGTAACTATCTCCCGCAACTAAACAGCCAAATAATCTAGCATACAATCCCCTTATAGCAACATAGCCTTATATAAGGATAATAAAGCCTAGCCACCCCTCTGTCTCACGACGGTCTGTTCCACCGGCAGGCAGGGGAAATAAGCATGAGCCTATGTTGAGGTAAACGAGGCTATCCGGATCCTAGTATAGGGGACAATACCAGGTTTGTAGTACATACTAGGTGGCAGATAGCCTTTAACTAGTCTAGACATATTCCGACTCATTACATATATTCAGTCTCTTTTCCCTATAGTGGCTTCCAATCCAAACTTCTCAGATAACTATCTCTTAATAGCCATTCAACTTTCATAACTATATACGTCAACAGATATCTTCATTGTTTTAGATGTTTTAGAATTTATATCGTAGGTCTGTCATCACCTATAAAAATGGTTAAAGCGACCTCATTGGCTATTTCGACCAGATCATGGGGCACAGCCTCGTTATCATTGGGCTAAAAGTATGTATTAATGAGTATAAAAGAGCCCCTGCCTGACCGGTGTCTAAACCCAGCTCACGTTCCCCTTTAATGGGCGGGCTTGGGGAGGGGGGAGCGGCTTCGAGAAGCATAGCCATTCTATCATCAAGATCATAACTCAAACTGAGATAAAGACAAGCCTTATAAAACGCCACTCACCCCCTTAGCCCCACCCTTGGGGGCTTGTGCACCCCCAGGATGGGAAGAGCCGACATCGATGTAGCAAACCGCGGGGTC
>Ga0080007_1064040_pt1 | contig 26445 bp, 28 predicted proteins | sample OctOCTMetagenome_FD_69210 | JGI IMG/M metagenome (GOLD analysis project Ga0080007, IMG submission 69210) | Hot spring and microbial mat streamer communities from Octopus Spring Streamers, Yellowstone National Park, USA - OCT_B (SPADES... | ecosystem: Environmental > Aquatic > Thermal springs >...
CCTCTAGGGATATCGGGGCACGCTAACGGAGTGCCCAGCCAAGGCATCAACCTCTAAATCCTCAAAGAAATAACCTCATCATCAAAAACATTCACACTCCAGGGCTTAAAAATCCTACCCCACCCCGCCTTAAAAGACGAGGTTTGCCAAACTTTAATTCTATCTACTATATAGTTTATAAAAGGCTTGAGAGACTCCTAAGTGGTGTTGGGAGGGTTGTGGAGAATATAGCCTATAACATAAACCCCAAGCCTGTGGCGATCGATGCTGAGGCTCTCGAACCCCTGATCCTCGAGGGCTACTTAGCCTCAGAGACATGCTATAGAGCTATAGCTAATAAGCACCAGGTAATGGTTATAGAGAGCTTCAACGACTCTGCCTCCCCACTCGCAAGGCTAGATAGCCTAGACATAGTCCTGGCAGTCTCCCCAGGGAAAATCCTTCTATATGATGGCCCAACATATCTAAAAGCACTGAAAGCGGTGCCAGGGGTTGAAGGTTCTATTCAAAGGAAGTGGTGGCCGACTACCAGCGAAGTACTCAGACTATTATCACCATTGAATAGCATAGACACACCGTACATAGAATATCTGGATCTATTCGGAGAATTCACAGAAACCCTCATAGATAGGGTCATAGCTGTTTCCCAAGCCGCTAAGGCATAGAGATACCTATTTTACAACTAGAAGCCCCGCCTTTTAGGACTGGGAGGAGGTCAGACTCAAGCCTCGTATGAAATATAGCTATGTTTTTTAAGACTCTCCCAATATCTATGTCCTATATTACGTTTAAGGTCTCTTTATTAATGGATTAATAGAGAGGGCTTCTGCTGGCGCTAGATTCTTTGACCACGATCAGGCCACCGGCTAGCTATAAGCGTTATATCTGTGCTCATAGCTACTAGAAATGGTTAACATAGATGGGCAATGTCGAAATAGTTAGGGAGGAGCTTAGAAGGCTTGAAACTATTGTTGAGAGAATCGAGAGGATCGCTGAAAAGCTGGAGAAAGAGGCTCCCGAGCTATGGAAAGAGGTTAGAGAGGAGATCGAAGATCTTGTAGACGATGCCAGAGAAGCCCTAGATAGAATTAAGAGTGGTAAGGGCGAGGCTGAGGAGGTGAGGGAGATCATGAATGCCATAATGCCTTTTTTCGATAAGCTGGGCTCCATTGTCAGAGAGGTGGTTGGCACAGCTGTCTCCCAGTTTGTGCAAGCCCTAGATGGTAAGAAGCTTGGTGAAGATATAGGGTCTCTCTATGAGAGGCTAAAGCAGGCTGGCATGCCAGAGGAACTCGTCACAGAGACTGTGAAGGAATATGCTAGGAAGAGAATAGAGAGCGTTCCAAGCCTATCAGATCTTCTTGAAAGGTTCTTGGGGAGCTTGATGAGTAGATCAGGTCGAATAGGATCTGGTGAAAAGGGGATAGAAAGGTTAGAAGAACATAGATGAGGAACAGGAGCAGTTATTACAATGAGGAAGAGGCGAGAAGAACCCAGGGATCTTTTCTCCCTCTTTGATGAAATTATTTTTAGATTAGACAGAATTCTCGAGAAGCTATCAAGCCTCGAGGAGAAGCTCTCTCTTGAGAATATAGATTCTGGCGAGGTTAAGATAGCTCTCGAGATAGCGTCGGTACTATCGATACCCCTTATAAGGGCTTTCGAATATGCTAAAAGGGCTTGGTCGATCCTCTCTGGGATCGCTAGCCTAGACCCTATATCTCAATCAATCATAGTTATTCTCTCTCAGTGCAGGGGTATGAAAGTTATAGAGATCTATAGGGGTGTTAAGGTTCTGAGAGGCAGAGCGTCTAGGCGAATCGTAAGGGATAGGATCAAGATCCTTGAGACAATGGGCATTATAAAGAGGGTAGGAGGGGAGAAGAGACCCAGGTATATATTAAGGGCTTGTATAGAGGGAGGGGAGAATATATAGGATGTGTAGATCGGGAAATTATCGTATATTCTTGGCATTTGGGCGTCTGATTCTCTTTCTAGCTAAGTTCGTCCTCAAGATAATAGCGACGGTGATCTATTATACAATATACCAAACGATCTTACTCGCTATCCGCTGGATACTACTATATGTATACCTCATAAGATACAGGGTTCCGCAAGGCATGATAAGAGAGATCGCTATGGTATATAGAAGAAAGATAAGATCGTCATATATACCTTATAATACTAACAAGACTATTTAAGAGGCTATTCTCACTTAAATTCTAAACATAGTCCCAGTGTTTTATTCCGGCCCCAATGATCAGGTTCCTTATATATTTTCAACGCATATAGAGAGATCATTCTATTAAGCGTCACCCATCATTGCTACAACCTTCTCCACGCCTCTGGTAGAGATGCTGATCGTCCAATCAATATGATCGATCTTTTAGTAGCACTCTAAATCTCGAATCACGTATCAAGACCTATATCTTACCCTTGCTAATCATTTCCATCGCTTTATCTAATCTGTATACAATAGTCTTGCTGATCAGCTTCAGGACTAAAGGTTAAGCACTGCTTGAACATGGTTAAAACATACGAGCCTACAGAAGCCTTCAAAAGGTTAAAGCTCCAAAAATACTATAAATTAAAAGCCTGGAATTGATGGACTTATGGAGAGGTGGTTTGTATGATCCATAGTAGTTCTAGGGATTACACGAAATATCTCCACTATGCCGGGGCCTTGATTTTTCTCGGATGCTCTTAGTTTCTAGTAGCTATGATAGTTGCCAGCTCCTTATATTCTGATTATAGCATTTTGAGGAACTATATAAGCGATCTAGGGGCAACATGTAGAGGCGGTCTCTGCATAGTTTTTCAACCTTCCTCGTTAATATTCAATGTCTTATCGATCCTCCTGAGGGTGTTTATGATCACTGGAAGCCTATATATTAGGAGAGGCATAAGGGATCGTCTTTTCTATAGGCTACTCCTGATAGCAGGTATCGGAGCCATAGGAGTCGGTCTCTTCCCAGAGAACTATGGTATTCTCCACACCATCTCAGCATTCATTGCCTTCACATTCGGGGCTCTTGCCTCAATAGCAAGTTAGATCCTCTCAGGCATTGCAAGACTAATAGCACCAGCTATGGGGACTCTAGCACTCATCTTCCTAGCTATCTTCACTACAGGGAACCACTTAGGCCTAGGACCAGGAGGTGTCGAGAGGATCTTGGCATATTGCGAGCTCCTCTTTGGCATCATATTAGGAGGATATCTTATGGGTTTTACTAACTCCTCACTCTCTAGGACGGGGTAGTATTTGGTTTCTAAGCTTTCTAGGGACTTATCTATGCTATGATGAAGTATATGGCTTTGAGGGCTTGTGGATCGGGCATGTGGAAGGCGGAGCAACATATGCAATAATGATCCCGGATGAAATTGGGAGAATGCTAACAACTCGATCCCCAAGCCGATGATGAAGAAAAAATATCTACTATAGAATTGAAAGAGTTATGATCTGCTGGTGGCTAAGCCTGAGAATCTCCAGTCCACTGCTTGTTCAAATGATACAGGCTTAAACTGATCTGGTAATAGTTTTTGGAGTATAACGTATGGGCCTGTCTCCCAGGATCTAGGGTCGGGAAGGCCGTATGTGTTGTAACCAGGTTTTAGCATATCTATTATTTTTACTAGATCTTCTTCTGGATAGCCTACGAACTGATTTGTCTCCTCGTTCTGTAGAAGTAGCTTTGCTATATCTGTTGATGGAGTTATGGATATATAGAGGAGGGCTTTCTTGACCGCAGCAACTACTCTCGCGACTAGCTCGGGGTTCTTATTTATCACATCTCCCCTAGTTAGTATGCCAGCCTCTAGGCTGGACTCCCCTATCCATTTCCTATGCTCCTCAGGGTTTAGGGGGTTTATTAGGGTATATGCGAGGCCTCTCTTGGTAAGCTCATATATAACTGGTGTCCAGCATGCGTATGCCTGTATCTTTCCCTGCTGCAGCGATGCTACTATTGCAGCTATGTCGCTGCCTATCTCCACTATGGTTAGATCCCTCTGCGGATCGAGACCCGATTTTATAGCGTAGTAGTTGACCATAGCCCATGTAAGGGATCCAAAGGCAGATATCCCAATAGCCATCCCTCTAAGATCTGAGACGCTCTTAACTCTGTCTTTGAGCGCTGAGGATACGCATATACCAACACTGCTGAGCCTATACGTGGGAACCACGACCCTGATATCGGCACCAGCGGAAATCGCTATCCCGGCATGGAGAGGGCTCTGTGCTATGAAATCAACATCTCCTGCTACAAGTTGCTTCCTAGCCTCTGCACCCCCCTTAACTGGTATAAAGGTGACTTTAATACCCTCTTCATTGAAGTACCCTTTTGCAATTGCGACGAGCACTGGCAGGTTTGCCTCGAAATACCCGGCTGTGGAGGAGATCTTGATGTTCCACCTAGGCTGCGTGTACCCAGCGGTAATGGTGCTTGTCACAGTATAGGTTCTGGTATCGAGTTTTGTAATGGTAACAGTTTGACCAGCTATCTGGGGAGACGGTGCTGGAGTTTGTGAGGGGTTATAAAGAGCTTGGCTAGCTATAAAGCCTGCAGCGATCCCGATAACCAGGCCTATGAGAAACATGGCTATCCTGGCCAGATTACTTAGAGACGTTTCTCACCACCCCGTCAAATCATGGTTTATATGAAGAAAAATATAAATATATATCTTTGAAATTCACAACTGGAGGTATGCTCGATGAAAACCAGGTCCAGAACATTCAGAGAGTTGCTGGAGAGACCTGGGATTCTAGTCGTCCCAGGGGTCTATGACGCCTTATCAGCGAAGATCGCGGAGATTCTTGGCTTTGAGTCTGTCTTTCATACGGGCTATGGTACTGCTGCATCTCTCCTAGCCCTGCCAGATGTGGGGTTAGTGTCGTTTAACGAGATGAGGGATCGTGTTGCGAGTATTGCTAAGGCGATCAGGATACCGCTAGTAGCGGATGGAGACACAGGCTATGGTAATGCTGTTAATGTGTATAGAACTGTTAAGGAATATATATGGGCTGGCGCTTCAGGGATCCTTATTGAGGACCAGGTGTGGCCTAAGAGATGTGGCCATATGTTGGGAAAGGAGGTGATCCCTGATGAGGAGATGATCGGAAAGATAGGGGCTGCTATAGAGGCTAGAAATGAAGAGGATCCGGACTTCATCATAGTTGCGAGAACAGATGCAATAACAGTTGAGGGTATAGATAGAGCTATTGAGAGAGCCCGCGCCTATGAGGCTGCGGGTGCAGACGTAGTATTTATAGAGGGTTTTGAGAGTATTGAGCAGATGAGGAAGGCTGTGAGGGAGATAAAAGCACCGATGATCCTCAACATCGTGGAGGGGGGAAGAACCCCGTTTCTTAGTGCGGAGGAGGCTGAGAAGATCGGTTTTAAGATAGTCTTGTTCCCTGTGACGGCTCTATATGCTGCGGCTAAGGCCATATATGATAGTTTAGCGATCCTCAGGAGCACTGGATCCTCGAGGGATTATCTAGATAGGATGTTCAGCTTTAAAGAGTTCTCAAAGATAGTGGGTGTTGAGAGAATCGAGGCCCTAGAGAGTAGATATATACCCAGCGAGAGCCTGAAGAGAAAATATAGGTTAGGCGGTGTCAAGCTTGTCGAATAATGAGGCCATTATCCTTGAGGATCTATTCCTAGAATATCCCGGCCTAAGAGTTCTTGAGAATGTAAACCTCAAGATCCGCGATGGGGAGGTCATAGCCGTTATAGGGCCCTCAGGATGTGGGAAGACAACTATGGCGCACCTCATCCTAGGGCTTGTACCCCCAAACTCCACAATAAGAGGGAATGCCACTGTGTATGGAGTCGATGTCCTGAGGAGTGAGGGGGTGAAGACGCTATATAGAGAGGTAGGTGTTGGCTATGTATCCCAAGTAGATACACTCCTACCATGGAGAACCCTCATAGATAATCTAGTGCTCCCCCTACAGATAAAAGGTGTCCCTAAAAGGGAGGCCTTAGAGAGGGCTCAGAGCTTGCTAAAGCTGGTTGGTCTTAATGGGTTCGAGAAGTTCTATCCCCACCAGCTCTCTGGAGGGATGAGGCAGAGAGCCCAGCTTGCTAGGGCATTAATAACGAGCCCGAAGCTACTGGTTATGGACGAGCCCTTCGTGGCTCTTGACGCTCTTACGAGGATAAAGCTTCAGGGTCATCTCAGCTGGCTGATTTCTAAGCTTAGAAGCACCGTGATCTTCATAACCCACGATATTGAGGAGGCGATCACAATAGGCACCAGGATCATAGTTATGTCTAGAAGACCTGGGACTATAAAGGCCTCCATCGCTGTTGAGGAGCCCCATCCAAGAGATCCCTTCAAAGTTAGGGCTTCGGGATATTCCCAGGATCTCAAGGAGAAGCTTTTGGAACTGCTCTCGGGGGAGGTTACGGGTTATGGGGAGGGCTAGAGAGCTTATAGTAATTAATATCTACAGGATTATATTGCTAATGCTCTTGATCCTTTTGTGGGAGTATTCGTCAGATAGATATGTATCCAGTCTCATCATTGGGAAACCCTCGCTAATAGCTCAGAAGCTATATAGCTATGTATTCAGCAGGCTATTCCTTGAGGATCTATCATTCACACTTCAAGCAACATTCTCCGGACTTATCCTCGGCATATTAGGAGGAGTGGCCTTTGGCATAGCATTTAGCTACTTTAAACTATTCGCAAGAGTAGTAGAGCCCTTTGTAATAGCAATTAATTCCCTACCTAGACCAGCAATAGCGCCTCTCTTTGTCACATGGCTAGGGTTCGGAGTATTATCAAAGACTATGGTGGCATTCTCAATAGTGTTCTTCATAGCATTCTTCAATACAATCAACGGGATAGCTAGCATTAATCCAGAGCTTATAAAGGTCGTAAGGGTGATGGGAGCATCAAGGATACAGATAATGAGATACATAGTAATTCCATCGATACTCTCATGGGTATTCGCCGCCTTTAAAACAAGCGTGGGCTTCGCACTAATAGGCGCAATCATAGGGGAGTTCGTGGGCTCCACAAGAGGGCTTGGATATAGAATGCTCATCCTATCAGGATATTTCGACACATCAGGGGTCTTCGCACTTCTAATCCTACTCATGATCCTGGGCTACTCTATTGTAAAGATCTCTGAGAAGATTGAGAATATTGTTCTCAAGTGGAGGCCTCGAGCCCAAATACTTTCAATTCTATAATAGATAATCTTTTCCTATGACACACTTCCCGCTCTAAAGAGGCGGGGTTTCTATGCTGGGGTCTCGGGTGTTAGCCCCCAGCGAGGGATTAATGGCTTTACTCCATTATGTGTCACCGTGTAGCTCTCTATTTTCTTTGTTATCTTCATTCTATAGCCTACTACGAGCTATGTTCAGAGCAGCATTTATGTCCGCATTGATCTTCTTCCCAGTCTTCCTGCATATATACAGACCTCTATATACCCTTCCCTTCCTGTGTTTTACTCCACATATAGAGCATCTCTGACCGGTATAGTCCTCAGGAACATCTCAACATCGATATCATATTCCATGAATATATCAACGATCCACAGCACTATCTTCCTGAACCACCATATGTTAGTGATATACTCATTGCCATTTTCTTAGCTAAACATGATCGGGTATTCTATGTATAGCTTTCTAACACCTCTTCTATATAGATCATCAGCTAGGAATCTGATAGCTGTTATATAGAGATGCCTAAGCCTCTCATCTCTTTTGTATATAGCATCTAGATATTTCTCGTGATAGTATATCCATGTTGATACCCCAAGCCTCCTCAGAAGATCTCTTATAGACTGATAAGTAGCTATCTCCCTCTTCCACCAATAGTATTCAGACTCGATAGACCCTCCCTTAACGAGTAAAGCTGATCCGTCTGAGACTACTACAGCGAATAGGTTGTTAAGACCCATATCTATGAAAGCCTCCCCATCACCTATGGGATCCCTCTGCCCAATACTCTTCAGATTTGTGATCCTCTGCTTCTTCTTTTTCCCCTCATCATTATATATGGGCTTTACATAGCCCTTTGAATTTGATTTTGGCGGATCTACTCCAACCTCTATTGGTACAAGGGCAAACCACCTAACCATTAACATATATGACCTCAAGCCTTCCCTATTTTCCTTCCCACCTGATCCTGCCAGCATATCTTCTTCATGAATGGTGGTAGTTTACCTTATTTCCTTAGATCCAGTTGCTTGAAGAAGGCATTCCAAGCCTCATCATTCTTATTAACAACCTGACCAGCATTAACGCCGAGAACCCCCTTATATCTGTGATAGTATCTCTTGTTAATCTCATCCCTTTTCTCAGGTGATAGCTCTCTATTGAAGAATGCATTCCTCTTCTCATAGTTAAGCTCGTTCCACAGCCTTGCACACGCTAAGCCTATGTCGAATAGCGTTTCTTGTTCATATCTGTTTGGGAATAGCCTCAACCTAACTATTCTCTTATTGCTCCTCTTCCTCCTCTTCTCTATTAGCTCTCTAAATGCTTCTAGGGGGTCGGTCTTGGCGGGCACGCCTCAGAGATTCCCCCCGCCGGACATTCTACTAATACTTTTTCCCACTGAGATCCGATCCCCTCTAAATAACACGATGAGAACCCTATAAAGCATACCCCGCCCTTTAGGGTGGAGAGGGGTCAACGAAGCTAGCCCTTATTCCCTTTTATAGACCTTATCATTCTATAATAGAATTGCAGATCTATTTGTTCTGTGGTTTGCTCTAATATCGTTTTCTTATCCAGCTTATAAGGAAGATCCAAGAAAGATCTAGATCAAAAGCTTTTGAGGCTAATAAGCATTGTGCTTATCAAAAACAAGGATCATAACCAGATCTTAGCTTAAATACACCTAAACATACTAATAAGCAATGCAAATCTGATCTACTATAGAACTGGTCAAGATCAAAAGATACCACGCAGATCAGATGATCTACTATAGAATTGAAAGGCTATAGATCAGCACGACCGGCTTCGTCCAATCTTGATTCGGATGATCTACTATAGAATTGAAAGCGACGCAGAGGTGTATTGTGATTATAGCGATGTAGAGGCAAGATGATCTACTATAGAATTGAAAGACAAAGGCAGACGATCTAACATGGAATATAGAGCAGTATTTCAGAAGGGGGTTCTCCTCATCAATTCAGACGATGGCGTACACATCATCTATCCTAATAAAGCTTCCTCTAGCCATCTTTAAAATGCTTATCTGCCCAACATTACTTCCCAACTAATCTAGAGCTTTCTGACCCATTGTCCTGGGAGATATGTTTAAGCTCTAATTTAGCTTTGCACCTATTTGAATAAATTGGTGGGTGGTTTGGCTGCTAATATGAGTAAGAGACCTCGTGTCTATATAACTAGGGAGATTTTTAGCGAGGCTCTCGAAAGGCTTAGTAGTGTGTACGATTATGATGTATGGGATAAATGTCAGCCTCCGCCATACGAGAAGCTAAGGGAGAAGCTAAGGGAATTTGATGCTGTGCTAAGCATGGTTGGAGATAGAATCGATTGTGAGATCATCAAAACAGCTTCCCATAGATTGAGGATCATAGCGAATATGGCGGTTGGATATGACAATATTGATGTTAGGTGTGCAACTCAACATAGTATATATGTTACAAACACGCCCGATGTTCTTACAGAGGCTACAGCAGATCTCGCCTTTGCACTTCTCCTTGCAGTTGCTAGAAGAATCGTCGAAGGAGATCATTTTGTTAGATGGGGTGAGTGGTGGAGGAGCGGCACAGCTTTTCATCCAAGAATGCTATTAGGAGTAGAGCTCTATGGAAAAACACTGGGGATAATTGGGATGGGCAGGATAGGCAAGGCCGTTGCTAGAAGGGCCAGAGGCTTCGGCTTGAAGATCATATATTATAGCAGGAGAAGACTGTCTGAGAAGGAAGAAAGAGAGCTGGGAGCCGAATACGTGGATCTAGATACTCTTCTGGCTAGGAGCGACTTCATATCAATCCACGTTCCCCTCACAGAGGAAACAAGACATATGATTGATGAGAAGAAACTTAGAATTGTTAAGAGAGGGGCTATAATAATAAACACCTCTAGAGGAGCTGTGATAGATAACAACGCACTTGTTAAGGCTCTAGAGGAAGGCTGGATAGCTGGGGCAGGGCTAGATGTGTACGAGGAGGAGCCTCTAAACCCAAATCACCCGCTTACTAGGTTTAAGAATGTTGTGCTAACACCTCATATAGGCTCTGCAACAAAAGAAACAAGGCTAGCCATGGCTATGCTAGCCGTCGAGAACCTCATAGCATTTGCAATGGGAAAGGAGCCCCCTAATCTTGTCAATAGAGAAGTTTTAGCTGTAAGACCCCCTGGCTTCACCTATTAGAATCTTCTAGATACTTCCTCTTAAATGCTTCTGCCACATCAACGTTAATCAGATTTGCAATTGAGAGTAGCCATGCAAATACATCTGCAATCTCCTCCTCAATGGATTTCTTATCCCCACTAAGAAGGGCCTCGGCAAGCTCGCCTACCTCTTCAATAAACCATGTAAATGTTGCGAAAATCCCTCTTCCCCTATCTCTATTTATATAGAGCTTTGCAATTAAGTCCTGTGCCTCTCTAAGATCCAAATATGGTCCCTATCTAAATCAGCTAGAGAGATTATATTAGAAGACATTTATATGTAGGAGCGGCAATCTCAGGTTATATTTATATACCCCTTATGCCGATATAGTAGGATAAGGTGTTAATTGGATGCCCATCGAGAGCCTATTCCAAGTCGCGAGCGCATCTCCAAAAGCCAAGCAGGCCGAGGTAAGGATGCATTCTGCACAGCTTGCAAAGGCTCTTCCACCGCCTGGTAAATTTGATCCTGTGACGGGCACGATAAAGATCGCTGGTAAAGAGATAAAAGTAGGAGGCCCTCTACCACAGCTCATGGATGGGGAGAAGCTTGTAAGGGTTACCCAGAGTCTATGTCCATATTGTCAGAGGATCCTTCCTGCTGTGATATATGAGAAGGACAATAAGATCTATCTGAGAAAGATCTGTCCAGATCATGGGGGCATAGACGAGCTTTACTTCGGAGACTCTTATCTTTACTATAAATTTCTAGCAAAGGGCGTTGATGGGAGAGGTGCTAGATATACATACACAGTTGCTGAGGCTCCATGTCCATATAGCTGTGGGCTATGCTCGATGCATGTTAGCCACTCTGCATTGACAAACCTAGTGGTAACTAATAGATGCGATCTTGATTGCTGGTACTGCTTCTTCTATGCAGAGAAAGCTGGCTATGTATATGAGCCAACGATAGATCAGATTAGGTTCATGGTATCACAGCTTATGAAACAGGGTGTCGCAACAGTTATACAGATAACTGGCGGGGAGCCTACTGTTAGAGAGGATCTTCCACAAATAGTTAGAGAGCTGAGGGCCATGGGGGTAACGCATATACAGCTAAACACACATGGAATAACTTTTGCGAGGCTATTCCACCAGGATCCAGATCTTGCTGTGAAATATGCCAGAGAGCTGAGGGAGGCAGGAGTTAACACGATATATATGAGCTTTGATGGTGTTACCCCACAGACAAATCCCAAGAACCACTATGAGGTTCCCTTCACATTCGAGGTCTTTAGAAAAGCTGGTATGACAAGCGTTGTGCTCGTCCCAGTAACTATTAAATCTGTTAATGATCATATATTAGGGGATATAATAAGGTTTGCCGCTAAGAACATGGATATTGTAAGAGCCGTTAATTTCCAGCCTGTAAGCCTTACAGGTATGATGAAAAGGTTTGAGAGGGAGAAATATAGAATTACTATAGCCGATGCCATACTAAGAATTGAGGAACAGACAAACGGGCAGATCGATCGCGATTCCTGGTTCCCAGTGCCAGCATGTGTCCCGATATCCGAGTTTGCAGAGGCCCTCTCAGGAAAGTTCAAGTTTGAGATGACATGTCACCCGCACTGTGGTGCCGGCAGCTATGTATATGTAGTTAAGAAGGGATCATCTGTATACGACTACGAGTTCGTACCTCTAAGCAAGATGATAGATCTCGAAGGCTTCCTAGAATATCTTCACGAAAAAAGCGAAGAGCTTAGAGAGGGGAGAAGCAAGATATTAACAGGCCTTGGCTTGGCGTGGAATGCTGTTACCAAGTTCATAAATTGGGAGAACGTGCCAGGAGAGATAAAGAAGATGCTTCCAAAGCTTATAGTAAATATCTTTGTAAAGCAGAGCTACGATGCATTAGGCGAGTTCCACTATAAATTCCTCTTCCTCGGCATGATGCACTTCATGGATCAGTATAACTACGATGTCGAAAGGGTTATGAGGTGTGATATACATTATACAATGCCAGACGGTAGGGTTGTTCCCTTCTGCGCATTTAACGTCTTACCAGAGATCTACAGGGACTATGTACAGAAGCAATACTCAATAAGCTTCGAGGAATATGAGAAGAGATACGGCCCTGGCAAGGTTGGTGAGACAATGAAGTTCAGAAGAACTAGAGAATATCTTGAGATGGTAAAGAAGCATCCAATATATATAAGCCATTACCAAGAGTTTCTAAAAATAGATAAGAAATAACCCATATATCCTTTAACCAAGTTTTTTCTGAAGACAGCGTTGAATTCGATTTTTGGATTTACAGGATCAAGGATCTAGCTTTGATAAATTAAAGCTATTACCTTCTCGAAGCGGAAGATGTTTAGGGTATTTTTTATACCTCTTCCAACTATAGTCTCATTGGTGGATAGCGTTTGTGGAAGAATTCGAGGTAACCCCCTGGGAGGTTAGGGGGAAGGTTGATTATGAGAAACTAATAAAGATATTCGGCACAGAGAAGATCACAGAAGAGATCCTTGAGAGGATAAGAAGACTAGCTGGTGGAGAGCTCCATGTACTCCTTAGAAGGGGAGTTTTCTTCTCCCATAGAGATCTTGACAAGGTTCTTGATGACTATGAAAAGGGGAATGGATTTTTCCTATATACTGGAAGGGGTCCTTCAGGTCCTATGCATATAGGGCACCTAATACCCTTTATACTGACTAAATGGCTTCAGGATAGATTCGATGTGAATGTATATATAATGATCACCGATGATGAGAAATTCCTCGACGAGGAGAAGATGAGCCTTGAGGAGGCTAGTAAATGGGCATATGAAAATACGCTCGATATAATAGCTGTGGGCTTCAATCCGGATAAGACATTCATATTCCACGACACAGAATATATTGGGAAGATGTATCCACTAGCCCTGAAGATAGCTAAGAAGATAAACTACAACCTTGTTAAAGCGGTTTTCGGCTTCTCAGGCTCAACCAATATAGGGCTTATCTTCTATCCAGCTCTCCAGATAGTGCCAACATTTTTTGAAAGAAGGAGATGTCTAATACCTGCTGCAATAGATCAGGATCCATATTGGAGAATACAGAGGGATCTAGCAGAGTCCTTTGGATATTATAAAGCTGCTGCGATACACTCCAAATTCCTTCCACCCCTAACAGGGTTTGAGGGGAAGATGAGCACCTCTAGACCTGAGACTGCTATATTCCTCTCCGACGACTCCAAGACTGTTAGGAATAAGATTATGAGATACGCTTTCTCAGGAGGCCAACCAACTATTGAGCTACATAGGAAGCTTGGTGGAAACCCAGATATAGATGTATCTTTCCAGTGGCTTAAAATGCTCTTCGAGCCTAACGACAAGGTCTTATCCGAGATCGAGGAGAGCTATAGATCTGGGAGAATGCTTACAGGAGAGCTAAAGGAATATCTAATCAACAAGATAAACGAGTTTCTAGAAATCCATAGAGCCAATAGGGAGAAGGCTAAGGAGATACTCCACGTATATAAATATGAGGGTAAGCTAGCTAGGAAGATGTGGGAATCTCCTTTCACCTAGGCTCAAATTAGATCTAGCTAATATATTAACTCTTTAGTGTAGATAATTTGGTGGCATGGTGCTGGCTAATAAAGATCAGCATGGCTATGAATATAACAGCTATATTATAGATCGCTTTGGAAGGCCCTTCACAATTATGAGGATAAGCATAACCCATGACTGTAATTTTGAGTGCTTTTTCTGCCACATGGAGGGGGAGGATCCATATTCGAAGGAGTATCTAACCCCCGAGGAGATAGGGATCGTTGCTGAAGCAGCTTCGAGACTAGGTGTTAAGAGGTTTAAAATAACTGGGGGCGAGCCAACCCTCAGAAGGGATCTCCCAGAGATTATAGAGGAGATCAGGAGAAGAGCTGGAGCTGAGGATATATCTATGACCACAAATGGTGTTCTCTTAGAAATGCTGGCTAAAAAACTAAGAGATGCCGGGCTTGATAGGGTTAATATAAGTCTCCATTCAGTTGATTTAGATAAGTTCTACAAGATAACAGGTACAAGGCTTCTCGACAGGGTTCTACGTGGGATAGACTCTGCTATAAATGCTGGATATAAACAGGTGAAGATCAATATGGTGATTCTGAAGAATTTTAACGAGGATGATGTGTGGAAACTCATAGAAATTGTTAGAGAAAAAAATATAGTGCTCCAGCTTATAGAGCTACATCCAGTTGGAGAGGGGAGAAAGGTTTTCTCTAGATACCATACATTCCTAGACGAGCTAGAGAACGAGCTTGCGAAGATAGCTCGAATGAGGATTAGAAGGGAGCTGCATAACAGACCAATATACTACCTTGATGGCGGAGGAGCTGTGGAAATCGTGAGACCCGTTAAGAACCCCCTCTTCTGCGCAGCATGTACCAGGATCAGGTTAACAGCGGATGGCTATCTAAAACCCTGCCTAGTTAGAAACGACAATCTAGTACCTATAAGAAATATACTTAGAATGGATATATCCAGGGAGGAGAAGGTTAGGCTTGTTATAGAAGCTCTCCTAGCATCTAACTCTTTAAGAGAGCCCTCAGCATATTGGAGAATAGGCTATGAATTCGAAAAGATAGTTTATAGATATCTCGGAAACGGCTCCCCTATTCAATCCACCCCTAGAATAAGGATCGAGATCCCAAAAAGACTTACATTACCTAATGTTAGGTACATATTTGGAGGGAATGGGGAAAAACCAGGTCATGTCGAAAAATCTGTTACAGGTAGAGGCAATGTGAGATATGCTATTGAAGATCTATAGAATGCTCGCATCATTTAGGAATCAGCCCTATAACAGACATCAGCATTAGTATTATCACAGCTATATGTGGCTTCAACTCTATATAATTGCTTAAATATGGTAAAATATTTGTAGTTCTATACGCAATGTGAGAAATCCCCGCAAGAGCCAGCATTATTACTGCTAAGGCTGAGGCAATAGCGCTAGCCCTAGCTATGGGATCTATATATATTAGCGCTACAGCAAATGCAATAATTATGAAGAGGTAGAAGCCTCCTAGTATAATCATCCATATAGGCATATCCCTCTCTGTCTTGACAGATGCTTCGATGGCCTTAGCACTAATCTCTGCACTAGGATCTGCTGGGCTGCTTTTATTGATATTTATCCTTGGGATCATGCTAAGAATCATTAGCCCTGCACCACTTCCTAGAGCTCCTATGGCGATTGAGACTATGTTATCCAGCTCCTTAGTGATCATTAGACTCTCCCAGGATCTTAGAGCTAGGGTTGCTCCAGACGCTATTAACAAGAAGACACCAACATAGAGCCCTGCCTCTCCTCTAGCAATGCTTGCCCTACTAACCCTGATCCCACCGTGTCTTTTGGAGAGAAGATATATGCCTATCCCAACAGTAGCCATAGGCGGGATCATCACTGCCAAGGCTTTGTCAAGGTGTACCGGCTCGCCAGGTGTTAGAGCTCCCCAGATAGTCGCTTGGATCAAATACACAACTATCATAGCCCCTATAGCTGTGTGTATAGGTCTCTTAAGTGGGTGTCTCTCATCGCTTCTATCTAAGAAGGGCACTAGCAGTAGGTAGATGAGTGGGAGCACAACCCCCACTATGAATGGCAATAATATTGGGCTCTCTGAAATCGTTATTGTTAAAGGACCAAGTGAAATGGTTATGGGGTTTTGGATTGATAGGAAGACAAAGTCAGCAACCTTGTAGAAGAATATGAAGAACCATGGCGGATATGGGGGGTGCTCTGTTTCGACACCTGCTGGGGGTCCTGGGAGAGGTGATATAAGTGGGTGTGTATTTTCGAAGGAAAGCGCTATTGAGAGTAGAACCAGTAGCAGGCCCCATGTGATGCCAGTCATATATAATATATAGAGAAAGTTCGTTGGGAACCACGGGGCTAGATCTCTTCTCATCTGATTTATTATAGAGAGAGATGCTTTCCACCTACTCTCCTTAGGATCTGCAGGGGGGCCATATGCCTCGAAAAGGGCTAGGTGAGCTACGAAGAGAAGGGCTAGAAGGCCTGCTAATATTATGTGAAATGCAAGAACCCTTTTATATGTCTCATCAGCGCTTATTCCGAATAGAAGGGCTGAGATATAGTTACCTAGATCTGTTCCGAAGATCCCTGTCACAACCCCTTTCCCAACATTGATAGCGTCTGAGGCTGTTATATCGCCAACAAGTACATAGCCTAGGAAGGCCGTGTTGAGGGTCACAACACCTGCTAGAATTCCTACTGTCCATAGCAGTTCTCTTGGTTTTTTATATGCTGCTTTGAAAAAGTTCCTAAACATATGTATAAATGCTGATAGAATCATAAGGTGTGCCGCATATAGGTGGGATGAGAGGAGAAGCTTTCCATATGGTATCTCGTTCACTATCCTCATGGTAGAATTATATGGGTTAGAGGCGTCATACCATATTAACAGCAGCAGACCTGTAATGGCAAGCCATGCAAAGGCTGATGCTACTATGGCGCCTAGCCAGTGATCCAGGTTGAAATACGTATATGGAACTCTTCTAAATGGGATCTCCCTTAGATTAGCTCTATCAACAATCCAACTCCATATTTTCTCAATCATGTTACTCCCAGCCATGATAATCACCTAGGCCAATGCCAGCTGTGCAAATTCTTCCGCAGTATATATCGTAACCCTATCCCCTACCACGTCTCCACATAGGTTACATACCTTCCCAAATATCGTTGGTCCTACAACGCCTGTGGCGTATAGATAGTCTGTTGATTGCTCCCATTCAAGTATTATACTTGGTAATGGATGGATAGCAGGATCTAGAAGTACTGCAGCTCCTCTATATGGGTCGTAGACGGTTCCGTGGCATCTGCAGTGGAATACTCCACCTTTCTGCCCTATCTCAGGCGGGTTGGTTCTAAGGCTTGTAGGCTCTCCCGGCTTGTGGAATCTAAACTGCGGATATATACACCCTAGGTGCTGGCATATAAGGCTATATGCTACTATAGATCTCGTCGGACCAACACCTCCTGGGAATAGATATTTAGAAGCATTTGGAGGACCTTCTATAGGTTTATCTGTACCCCCAACAGCTAGTGAGAGATCCTTAAGAGGATACATTGTAACCGAAAGCTCTCTAGGCTTCACCTCCACAGGGTTACCATTGGCATCTCCTAGATTAACTAGCATTGCTTGTGTGTCTTTGAGCGGGTAGAAGAAGAAGTATGGGGTGTTAACCGGCAATCTAGATGCTCTCACGGGCTCACCGTTTGAGAAGAATAGCTGTGATCTTGGGTATTTAGCGGCACCACTTATAGCTGGTGGTGTAACATATCTTATCGTGGGAATTATCAAGGATCCTATTGCACCCGCCACTCCGAGGATTGCCATATATCTTATGACGTCTCTCCTTTTAATCACCAACTGGTCCCCTATATAATATGGGCTGTTCCCCGTAATAAAGACTATCAATATAGATTAAATTGAATTCGTTACTAGCATTTCGAATAAATATATATATTTTCGTATATACTTGTATAAATATGCATACCCTGGGTATTTACTATTGAAATCCTATAAGCATCGCTACACTATATACTAGGGAAGATATTGAAGGATATAGATAGATCTTTGTTATTCATCCTGGGGATCGAGTTATATTTATTACAGTTCCTCGTAGATTTCGAAATATATAGATCTCTTACAGCTGTTCTCGCTATAGTTTTTCTATCAATTCCTATAGCGACGCTGGAAGGTGTTGGAGGTGGTGTTGCCAGAGCCCTCTCCATAGTGTTTGGGTTAGAGCTGATAGCACTAGGATTTCTATTTCCAGGAATCACAGCATATAGCCTGGCTATAGGTGCATCTTTAATTACTATAGTTGGAGTATTATCGGTAGCAAATACCAGGGAGGGAGCGCCTAGGTGGATCTCATTAGCGTCGCTATCTCTGATCTATATTCTCTTACTAGTAGTAGTGCACGAACCCACAGAAATGGCTATTGTTGTTGGTATGCTGGGAGCATTTTTGGGAGGAGGCTTCGTCGCCCTAGCTCTTAAGAGAGAGTGGGAGGAAATAGAGTAGGTCATAGTACAAATGTTATTGATCACATTGTTTTCTACTGGAGACTTCGATCATTCAGGATTAAGCTGTTTATGATTTAGCTATGTATTCGAAATACAATATAATCCTTCTATTACAACTGAAAGTCTCGCCTTTTAAGGTGGGGATGGTGTTTATAAGCTCTGTATCCTCTAGCATCTTTGACGATGATGGTGAAAAGTGTGGGCCTCAGGGGCCAACCTCTAGCGATACTCGATAGAAATGCTAGATACACAGGATTAAATCTATGCATCCGAGGCGATGATAATGCCCATAACCCCGAGTCTCCGAGAGGGGATAGGGGTAACTGGCCGGAGACCTCGGCAAAAAGATCTCCTATAGAATTGAAATGGGAGGAGATCAGTTTTAATAAGAGATGTAAAACCTGAGACCTAGCGAATAAGAAGGTGATGGGAGCAGTTGAACAAGCAACTAAAGATCCTTAGGAAAATGATGATCTTAGAGGGATGGATTAATAGATATAATTGGACAAGCTCTTAGAGAGATTTTCGAAGCCTATAGAAATCCTAAAGGGAAGGCTTCTAGCTGTAAACCTAAGGTGAGGGATATAACTATAATCTTTTCTTCTCTAATTTATTAAGAATTAAATATAGGAGATGGAACTATCAAGCTAAACTAAGAACACATAGAGTGTGATAGAGATACACTATAGCGGTTATAGGGAATTTCCATAGGGTAAGAAAAAGATAGCCAATAAAGCTGGGAGGAAGACTTTGAGGCACAGGATTCACCTATTGGTGTGTAGCAAGGCTAGCAGATATGCACAACGATAAATTACATATGCTGCCGAGACTTCAGAGACATACTTGTCCTCGGTAGATCCGTTCCCAAGAAAGCCCGTCCATAAATACACCCTTCAGCGATCCACGTTGAGGCGAGAGGACGAGGAAGGATAGAGGCGTTTAAAACTCGCCTAAGGCTGGCTAAGTGACAAATTAGCCTTAGGAAGAGATATCATCAGAGCAATAAACATATGGCTTAGACATCTCTCAGATGAGGTCCCATGAGGCTTAGGTGAAGTTGGTGATCCCATGCCAAGGGCTAAACCCACCTGTAGGCATATCTATACAAGTATATATGGACGGAACTAAAAGTAGCTAAGACTAATTTTAGAGTATTTAGATATACCGTAAGTGAGGAAACGTTAGGGTTAGCCTAATAGCTCAATTAGATAAAAATATTTAGGTGGAGTATATGAGGGTTCTCGAGAAGCTCAAGCCCCTATCGCCTGGACAGGAGACGATGCTTTCGGCCCTTAGAGATCCTGAGGCTGAGATAGTGGGGATCTTCGGCCCAAGCGGATCTGGCAAGAGTCTCTTCTCACTAGCATATGGAATAGATTCTGTGGTTAGCGGTGCTTATAGAAGATTCCTTATTGTAAAGCCCCTGGTTAATGTGGTTAGCGGTGCTGGAATCGGTGTCGAGGTTGGTAAAGACATTTTCGAGACGCTTGTAACAGATTATCTAAAGGATCTAGCCTCAACCCTCCAGATCGAGAACGAGCTGGAAGATCTATTGAAGAGGAGGGCAATACAGATTGTAGATCTACATTATCTCAAGGGAAGAACGTTTGATGAGTCACTAGTATTTATAGATGATATCCAGAACATGCCTGCTGAGAGCGTTATAGAGGTGTTGATAAGGGTTGGTAATAAGAGCAAGCTAATTGTGGCGGGAGACCCTGTTTTCCAGAGGTTGAAGAGGGTTGAGAGGGATTCCTCAGCTATTATAAGGGAGATATTGCTTGGCGAGGAGAAGGCCAGAGTAGTAGATCTAGGTCTAGCGGATGTTGTGAGGCCAGGCGCTAAGAGGGGTTTAAAGCTGCTTATGGAGCTTATCCTGAGGAGCAGGACTATGAGCGATGAGGAGAAGAAGATACTAAGCATAATACCTGTCCACGCTCCAGATGCCGATGTTATAACTGTGTTCGATGCTAGCAAAGTTAAGGAGAAATATGGTGTTAAAGGCGAGGGTGTGCCCGATGTCTTCATTTTCACAAAGACACCTGGAAAGCTCATAGGAAAGGGTGGTGAGAGGATACAGAAAATAGAGTCTGAGATTGGGAAGAAAGTAAGGGGTGTTGAGCTTGTCCTCGACTTCAAGGAGTGGATAAGGGCTATCCACCCAGTCACCTGGGTGCACAAGCATGTCGTCGAGGCTGATTTTGCAGGGCCGAGGCTAAGGATAAAGATTGATAAAGACGGTGCCGGAGCCTTCATAGGACAGGGAGGATCTAATGTCAGGTTCTTTGAACATGTGTTGGAGGGTCTCCTAGGCATAGGGGTTGAGGTTGAGCAGGTGGAGGCAAGGGCTGAGAAGAGTGGGAAGAGGAGGAGGTCTGGAGAAAGCTGAGAAGGATATGTTTCTTAATAAATCCTGTAGCTGGTTTAGGCGGGCCTCTAGGGCTGAAGGGAAGCGATAATATAGATCCAAAGACTGTTATAGCCTTTATCAGAAATAATAGATCTGGGCTTCCAGCACTTGTGAGAGGGCTTCGCTTTTTGGAAGAGCTACTTCGACTCGGCTTCGAAGACTCAATAATTACTCCCGCTGGTCTGATGGGTGGAGATCTCTTAAAGACTGTTGGATATAGTAGATCAGAGGTTGTAGAGCTAAGAAAACCCTATATAGGTGGGATTAGCACTAGAGAGCATACTGTGGAGTTTGTTATGGGAGCTAGGAGATATGGATGCGACTTAATAGTGTTTGTTGGTGGGGATGGAACTGCTAGAGATATATATCTTTCAGTAGGCTCCTCATACGACATCCCAGTGCTTGGAATCCCCGCTGGTGTTAAGGTATATAGCGGGGTCTTCTCTCTCGGGGCTGAGAGTGGTGCTCACCTAGTGATCCTATATCGCGATGGTTACGCGAAGGTTGAGATGAGACCTATTATAGATGCCAATGAAGAGGATCTAAGAAGGGGGGTTCTCAATATCAAGAAATATGGGGAGCTGCCAACGATCGTTGCTAAAAACCTGATCCAAGGGTCAAAGGAGCCCGGATATGAATATGATGTTGAAGGAATAGCTAGATATATTAGCGAGATAATGGAGAGAGATAGGCTATATATTCTAGGGCCTGGAAGAACTATATATGAGATAGCTAAGATCCTCGGGATAGATAAAACACCATTTGGGGTTGACGCTATATATAATGGCAAGACAATAGGAAGGGATCTAAACTCAGAATCCTTGGAAAAGCTTGTAGAGATATATGGAAAACTATCAATAATATTATCGCCAATAGGGGGTACAGGCTTCCTACTGGGAAGGGGAAACCAGCAGATAACACCTAAGGTGATAAAGGCAGCAGGGAGGAAGAACATAATAATAGTCATGACCCCTGAAAAAGCCAGTAGAATTAACATATTATTTGTAGATACAGGAGATAAAGATCTAGATCAAGAGCTCGAGGGATATTATAGAGTTATCACAGGCTACAGAGAGGAGAAAATCATAGCCGTAAAAGCATCGTGGAAACACACCTAGATCTGGAGAACACCAAACAAAATATCCCCGGAGAAGCCTTACAACATGAGGGCCCGTAGCTCAGCCAGGATAGAGCGCCGGCCTCCGGAGCCGGAGGTCCGGGGTTCAAATCCCCGCGGGCCCGCTACAAATAGTTAAATAGTTTTACCATATCTAGCAGTTAACTTCAACTTAGGCTTTATGATCTGTTGACACGATTTTTAATGCTTTTCTTGATAGTATGGCTTCCTTCTCGTTATCGTTGAGCAGTGGTAGTTTATGTACCAATTCTATTTGCTTCTTAGCTGATAGTTCTTCCGGTGTTACCTATTATGTGGTCACTACCAGAGATGGGTATCTAGATAGATGTTTGGATGAGAAGATGCGATATCCATAGATCTCTTAAAACCGGGGAGGCCATCTATATGTGTATAGACTATGACTGTGTTTGATGTGGGTAAGGGAATGAGGTTGTGGTCCTCTACTCTATCAGGGTGAGGTAAGCTATGCTCTCCTGGCGGGGGTTTTAAGTATAGCTTCGATAGGTCGCTTAACATAGCATATATTACTACAGGGATTCCGAGGCCGCCAGCAACCTTGAGAACCTTTATGACGGAGGATGCCGAATGCGGAATCCCTGCATTGGTGGGTGAAGCTTCAGGCCTCTAAGCCCCAGATCTTGAACAGCTCTGCGAAGCTCTTTAATTGCTATATCTGCAGGGTTCGGAACTACTGAGGCAAATCCTATTAGTCTTTCAGGATTATAGGACACCACTTCGTATATATAATCGTTATAGCCGAAAGTCTCGCTTTTTAGGGCGGGAATGGTAGGAAAGGCTTATTAGCTTTCTAGTTGTATTGTTTTTGGAGAGGGGTTCTGGCCACCCCGACTGTCCCTCAAATGACAGATGTAAGCCCGAATAGATGGGGGAGCCGATGAACCGCCTGAAAGGGATGATGATCAAAAGATAATGACCCGAAGGCGGGAGAGGTCAGTAACCCAGGGAGCTATTGGAAGTAGAACGGCTACTTCAATAACCACCTCATCCATAAATGAAGCTAGTCTCTACCAGCCTCCTTAGTATGAACACCCTCTTCAACCCACCTCACGGGTATGTGTAAATGGAAATCAACCACCATCAAAGGACACCACTAAACATACGCTAACATACAACTCTAAGCCATGGTACCCGTTTAAAGTCTTCGTCAAACGTGAGTATAGTGTCTATGCCGTAGTGCTTGCAGGTTAGCGCTATTACCGCGTCTCCTGGAAGCATCTTATACTCTATAGCAGTCTTATGAATTTCCTCTATAGTTGCTACGTCTTGGAGGACAACTATGTTGCTGTCTTCTATTAGTTTCCTCAGAGCCTCTAACTCGTTTTTCACAAAGTCGAGACCATGTTTATTAACAATCCTACGGATATCATGTATTCCTCTTACAACATGTAGTTTGCTCGCCTTTACCCGGATTATGATGTATGATGCTTCCTCTATCGTTCTCAGGCTGGTGAATACCTCCTCATGCTCTGTCAGGTGCTTGATAACTAGATCCGACTTGGGCTTGATGTCATGGAGTAAATAGATGAGGGCATTTGAGTCCACATATATCAAAGTTGTTCTGCCTCCTCTATGGCATCCTCCAAAAGCTCCTCATCAATAGGGCCAAGTATCCCTCTATATCTTTTAAGCCTTCTAATACGTTCTTCAACATCAATTATTCTAACCAGTAACTCTTCACCTTCTGGAAACTCCAAAGGCTCCAAAGGTTTAAGAACCCCTTTCTCGTATTTTACCCTGATAATCTTGGACATGCCCTCGCCCAATTACTATATATGGCTTTAAGAGATTAAAGCGTATTGTAATACGATAATCATTATAGTCGCAGAGCATCTAATCATTCTCTCAAGATGTTGTAGACCCCACATAACTCCATACAACAAAGCGATACTAATACCAGTCTGTCGGAGGTCCGGGGTTCAAATCCCCGCGGGCCCGCCGCATATTGCAAGATTCTTTCTCAGGATAAGTTTTATAACTATGAGGTTGATGGGATGTATCTAGCAATATGCAATATTATGCATATTATGGCGAAGCTGCTTGTCTATGTCTAAATACGATCTATTTATACCTAACTTCTAGTTTTTTCTCTTTCATTTTTATAGCTTTTCAGCGAATTTTGTGACTTCCAGAGGCTAATGCGTGTTCCTCTATTATAGAGTTTTTAATTAAGATCTTGGTTAAGCCCCATTACCCTCTTCCGTTCCAGAGGAATAGGCTTTCGGCTGCAAATATGGTGCATGAGGCAGTATGGCTGGTAAATAAGTGCTTCTTTTAAAGATCATTACTGAGTATAGAAGAAAGCTTTTAGTAGTGGATGAGGAAAATCGAGGCTTTATTTAGTATGAATTGAGCCACTATTCTCAGTTTTTATGCTAATCTAGGAAATGTCTTGGGATAGTATTCGTGAGGAATGTTACTGGTTTATAGCCTCTCTAGAAACTTAACACATATATTTTCCGGTATGTGAAGCTGGGTTCGTGGGTCTTAAATTCCCGGGCATGTATAGCTTTGTAGTGTCTTGAAGAATTAAAAGTTCTCTGGTTAATTCTATATTGGATTATAATTAGGTGATCGTATGGGGTTAACAAGAGTGAGGGTCGTTATTAGGAATCCTGAGGTAGGTGCTGCTAGAGAAGTTGAGCTTATCGCTGATACCGGCTCGATACTTACCTGGATTAGTAAGGATGTGCTTAAGGAAATCGGTATAAAACCTAGGAGAGTGAGGCTGTTCAGGACTATCGATGGAAGGGTTATTACTAGGGAGGTTGGGGTAGCAACGATTAGATATGAGGACTACGAGGGTGATGTCGAGGTTGTCTTTGCTGAGGGTGGCGATGCACAGGTACTAGGTGTTACGGCACTTGAAACACTTGGCCTTGAGATAGATCCTGTTTCTGGGAAACTAAAGTATGTGGGGCACTTAGCCCTCTTAACCTTAATCAAAAATTGCCTGATCTAGCTTTAAATAGCATTCACACTACTGGTTCGCGGGCCGAGATGTTTTAAGGTTCGTAGAACTTCGTTATTGCAGCAGAGGGCTCTTCTTAGAGCGAATAGTGGGCTAGTGATTATTTGTAGCATGTGGATTCTCGGTATATTGCTGAGGCTCCGGAGATCCTTAGCTATGATGTTGAGGGGGATCCTTAGAGCATATATGATCCGCATTTCTACGGATTCTAGCCCTTTATCCTAGGGCTTCTCTGAGATATGCTAGTGTCCCGGGGATCGAGGGTCTTAATCTCTCTATAATGGCTAGTATGTCTATTAAAATCGTTGCTAGTGTCCATATCGAGACAACATAGATCATGGGCTCTGGCGATATAGCTATTGCCATGCCATAGACGCCGACCTCAGCTTTTACAACTATCGGTTTATCGTGAACTAGGTAGAGATACGATATAAGGCCCAGGATCTTTATCAAAGCGCTAAGTATAAAGCTGAATATAGTGCCTCTAGTCATGCTGGCAAGAATACCGAGGCCCAGGAAGAAACCTGTTAGCGGTATATCTATATATACCCCCCTCTCTATACTACTCGCTCCCAACATCATGTGGATCTGAGGTATTACCACAACATATATGAGGTAGTAGATAAAACCTATCAGAGCTCCAGATACTATATCCCACTTTCTACTTATGCTGCCCACCTTTTAATTCTACTTTCAATTCTATAGTAGATCACCCTTAACGCCGTGGGGCTCCCACCTGAGGAGAGCTCGAGCATCATCGCTCTCCGAGGATATCTATATGCAAAGCACATAGGGGTATCGCCTCATCATCTAATATGGCTAGGGATTAGATGTCTATAAACTTAAACTCGGTACTCATTTACAGGTAACTAGAGGTATCTAGATCTATTGCTTGCCTTGTAACAGCCTCTCGGGCAGAGACCTGGGGGCTCCTTGAAGCGAGGCTTAACACGGCCTAGGACATCGAGGTATAGTGTGTAGCGTGCCGGGCCAACACAATGCTCGTAGAGGGCACTACATTTAACGGGCTTGCTATGAGCCCCCTAACCTCCAGCGGGACCCCATGTGAGACCGAGCCCCTCCCACAAACCCCCTAAACAAGCGAGCCCCGCTGTAGAGTATGTTTAGAGGCTTTAGCAGAGATGCTTGGTAAAAGTTTAAACATTATTATCTAACAAGCTGGGGGCTTGTGACCATGGTTGCGTTCATGACAAACTAGGCCCACCGCATCCACCCCTAGGCAGTCTCCTAGCATCAATCAGGGAGAGTTTAAATAACCTCCATACAATCTCTAGTACGAGCTTGTATTGGGGCTGATAATATTAATAGGAGGGATCTATTCAAATTCCTAGCTGGCATAGGTCTGGGTGTTGTTGCTATTGAAACCTATGAGAGGCTATACCACATACCTATGCTTGAGGCTATGTTTAGAAGGGAGCTGGAGTACTGGATAAACCAGTATAACACTGCAA
>Ga0080007_1068745_pt1 | contig 26346 bp, 25 predicted proteins | sample OctOCTMetagenome_FD_69210 | JGI IMG/M metagenome (GOLD analysis project Ga0080007, IMG submission 69210) | Hot spring and microbial mat streamer communities from Octopus Spring Streamers, Yellowstone National Park, USA - OCT_B (SPADES... | ecosystem: Environmental > Aquatic > Thermal springs >...
AATTAGCGAAATTACTTATGAGGATCTTCTTTTTTATTTTTTTAACTCCAAAACTTCAGGAGATATTGAGATTTCTTACAATCCATCAGTAAAAGGCGAGGTTGCTTTTAAATTAATTACTTCTGATGTTCATTTCGCCTTGATGAAAACAGGAAATATGCCAAATTGGCTTAGAGAAACATTGAGCGAATTTTCTGTTAATCATACTTTTGAAGAAGAAAAATTTTTTGAAAAAATTAATTCTGAAGATTCACCGATAAATATTCTTTTAGGGTCAAGAGCGTTTTATGAAGGTTGGGATTCTAATAGGCCAAATATTATTTTGTTTATTAATATAGGGGTCGGAAAAGAAGCAAGAAAATTTGTATTACAATCTATTGGAAGAGGTGTAAGAATTGAGCCAATTAAAAATGAAAGAAAAAGAGCATTGAATATTAAATCTAAAATAGGAGAAGATATTTTTGAAAAAATTAAAAATTTTGTCGAGCCAATAGAAACGCTTTTTGTTTTTGGGACAAATAAATATGTAATTGAAACAATCATTAGAGAAGTTGGAGAATTTAAAAAACGAGAATTTAGAAGAAAACAAGTCAGCTTGTTTAAAAATGTTGAAAGAATTCAAAATAATCCATTGCTTATTCCTAAATATGAAGAATCTGAAAAAAGAGTTTTTGAAGAGGAGATAAGATTTGGTATTTCTGAAAAAGATTTTGATTTATTGAAAGAATTTAATAATTTTATTGAAGATGACAGAATTTTGGCAGTTAATTATGAATTAGAGACAAAGCTTATTAAATTTTTTAGAAATTCGTTATTAGAACAAAAAGATTTGAACGAAGGGAGATATTATAAAAATTCTGATACTGAAAGAAAAAACATCTCTACTATTTTGAATGATTTATTTAGATTTTGGGGAGCAAAATTTGAAAAATTTAAAGAATTTTCTGAACTTAAAGATGAAATTAGGCATTTTGAAAAAGTTGTTATTGAAGAAGTAAAATTTGAAGGATTTAATAAAATTTTAGAAGCAGTAAAACAAACAAAAACTACCTTACCGTTTGAAAATTTAGAATTGAAATACATGTCAGATCATTATTATTTGCCTTTAATTGTAAGTAAAGATGAAAAGATTGATTATATTAAGCACATCATAAAAACTGAAAGCGAAGTTAAATTTATCGAAAAATTAGAAGATTATCTCTCTAAACCAAATAATAAGTTTAAATATTTTGATTGGTGGATGTTTAGTAAAATTGATGAAAGTTTAGATGAGGTTTATATTCCTTATTATGATTCTGAGGAAAATTCTTTGAAAAGATTTAAACCTGATTTTATATTTTGGCTTAGAAAAGGAAATAGCTATTTTATAGTTTTTGTTGATCCAAAATCTTATAAATTTACTGACTATCATGATAAAATAGATGGGTATAAAAGGATTTTTGAAGAAAATGACAGACCTAAAGAATTCAAATATAAAAATTTCACTTGTTATGTTTATTGCTTTTTAAATACAAAGGATGTTGATAGCTTAAAATCTCACCCCTATAAAAATTACTGGTTCGACAATTTTGATAAATTACTCGAAAATTTAATAATTTATACTCATAAAAGTTAAGGTTTTTGCGGACTTTGAAAAAGATGAAATTGTTAAGAGAAAAGATGATAAGTTTGAGGTTAGAATGAAGGAAAAAGCAAAGGAGGAGCAAATAGGGCAGTGATGAAAGTTCTTGCTAACTATTTTAAAATTGATGAATCAATGATAAGATTAATTAAAAGTCTTAAGGACAGAAACAGATTTTTGAGATAAAAAGATTTAATAAAAATCCATTATTATTACTAAATGAGAACATTAATTTTTAAAAGAAAGGTTAAGTATTTGAGATTAGAAGTGGGGTTAGAGGGGATTAAAATAATTGTACCGATAGGAGTTGAGGTTAATGAAAAAGAAATTTTAGAAAAGCACAGAAGATGGATAGAAAAGAGAATAGAAAGATTGAATGAAATAAAGAAAATTGCAGAAAGTTTAGAAGTTTGTAAGCAAGAAAATTTTTATAATTTGGTGGAAGTTTTTGTCGATGAGATAAGTAAAATTTTAAATGTTAAGCCAGAGAAAATTTTATTTAGGAAAATGAAAAAGAGATGGGGAAGCTGTAATTATAAAAAGAAAATTTTAATTTTTAATAAAAATTTAGAATATCTGCCAGAAGAATTAATCAGCATATAGTTATTCATGAAATGTGCCATTTAATTGTTAAAAACCATAATAAAGAATTTTGGGCGCTTGTGAGCAAATTAGATCCTGATTTTAAAGAAAAAAGAAAAATGTTAGCAGGTTATATGATAAAGTTAAATGGTCTTGTCTGAAAAATTAAAATTTATGATTTTTGAAAAGCAAGAAAATATTACCTAAAAATTTTTTAGTTTTAATAGGTTTTAGTTGAAAACTTGAAGCTAGTTCAATTATTTGTTGTTGGTTAAAAAATTTGCTTTCTTTTTCAATATGAGATTTTTTTAAAAGGTTAATAAATAAATTTATCAATTTGTTGTCGATATCGGGTTCGCATATTAATAATATACCTTCAGGTTTTAAAATTTTATGAATTTTTTCTAAGACAAGATTTTGATCTTGAAGATGGTGAAATGTTTTAATATTTAATAATAGTAATAATGTCAAAATAATTTGAAGGGAAATCTATCTCTTCTGCTCTTAGGTTATAAAATTTGATGTTTTTAAATTTATTTTTGCTAAACCAATCATTTTAGAACTGAAATCAACGCCATATAATTCAATTTTGCTATTTATTTTTTGAATTTTGAATAAAAAATTACCTGTAGCACAGCCAATGTGTAAAATTTTGATATTATTTTTTAAATATTCTTTTAATAAATTGATTGAAGTTTAAATATTCTTTTAATAAATTGATTGAAGTTTGGTGAAGAAAGTGGAAAAATATTTGTAGCAAAAGAAAATCCCATATATTTGCATATTTATTCCATAGATTTAAATTAGAATTTGACTTTGATAATGGTGATGAAGGCATTTGTTATATTATAATTAATTTAATTAATTTGAAAAGGTCGGATTATGAAAAATTTTTAAACCAAATGAAATATATAAAATTTTTTAGCGAAATTTCAGCAAAAGATACTGCTTTGGTTGGCGGGAAGAATGCTAATTTAGGAGAAATGTATAATAAATTAGCTGATGCTGGGGTACCGGTGCCTAATGGTTTTGCTGTGACTGCTGAAGGTTATGATTATTTTATTCAATTTAATAATTTAGAAGAGAAAATTCATAATGTTTTAAAAGGTTTAGATACACATAATATTGAAGATTTACATAAAAGAGGAGAAGAAATAAGAAATTTGATTAAAGGCGGAGAATTTCCTGAAGATTTGAAAAATGAAATTTTAAGTGCTTTTCAAAAATTAAAAGAAGAATATGGAGAAGATTTAACAGTTGCAGTAAGAAGCAGCGCTACAGCTGAAGATTTACCTGGAGCTTCTTTTGCAGGGCAGCAAGAAACATATCTTAATGTTAGTGAAAAAGATTTACTTGAAAAAATAAAATTTTGTTTTGCTTCACTTTTTACTGATCGAGCAATTTCTTATAGAGAAGATAAAGGTTTTGATCATTTTAAAGTTAAACTTTCTGTGGGTGTACAAAAAATGGTAAGAAGTGATGTTGGAAGTTCTGGAGTAATGTTTACTATTGATCCAGATAATGGTTGTCCAAATGTTATAGTTATTAACTCTGTTTTTGGTTTAGGAGAATTAATTGTTCAAGGAAAAGTTGTTCCAGATGAGTTTATGGTTTTTAAAGACGCGGACACTGCAGACTTAACGCAGACTAGGCAGAATAAAATTTCTGCAGAGTCTGCGTCCTCTTCTGCCAAGTCTGCGTTTTATTCTGCTCAGTCTGCGTTTCCAATTATCTCTAAAAAATTAGGGGAGAAAAATAAAAAGATTGTTTATGCTGAAGATGGTGGTGTAAAAGAGGTTGAAACAACAGAAGAAGAAAGAAAAATGTTTTCTTTGACTGATGAGGAGGTAAGACTTTTGGCTAAATATGGTTATCTAATTGAAAAACATTATGGAAAAGCAATGGATATTGAATGGGCAAAAGATGGAATTGAGAATAAACTTTATATTGTTCAAGCAAGACCCGAAACGGTGCATTCAACAAAACAAAATGTTTGGCATGAATATAGACTTAAAACAAAAGCAGAACCTATACTCAAAGGAATTGCTATAGGAAGTCAAATAACAGCTGGCAGAGTTAGAGTGATTAGAGATGTTGAGAAAATAAATGAATTTCAAGCTGGAGAAATTTTAGTCACAGAAATGACTGATCCTGATTGGGAACCAATAATGAAAATTGCTAAAGGAATAATAACAGAAAAAGGAGGTAGAACCTGTCATGCCGCAATAGTGTCTCGTGAACTTGGAATTCCTGCGATTGTTGGTGTAAGTGGTGCTTTAGAAAAATTAAAAACAGGGGATGAGATAACAATTGATAATTCTCAAGGTCTTGAAGGAAAAATTTATCAAGGAATTTTAGAATATGAAGTTATAGAACATAAATTAGAAGAAATACCACAAACAAAAACAAAAGTTTATGTAAATATTGGAGAACCCGATGAAGCTTTAGAAAAATGGTATTTGCCAGTTAAAGGAGTTGGGCTTGCTAGAGAAGAATTTATTATTGCTAGTGAAATTAAGATTCACCCTAATGCTTTAATAGATTATCCTAATTTGCCACAAGAAATAAAAGAAAAGATTGATGAATTAACAAAAGGCTATGAAGATAAAAAACAATTTTACATAGACAAACTTGCTGAGGGGATTGCTAAAATTGGAGTTGCTTTTTGGCCAAATGAAGTCATTGTTAGATTTTCTGATTTTAAAACTAATGAATATAGAAATTTGATTGGTGGTGAAATTTATGAGCCTAAAGAAGAAAATCCAATGATTGGCTGGCGTGGAGCAAGTAGATATTATCATCCTAATTTTAGAAAAGCATTTGAACTTGAAGTTTTAGCAATTAAAAAAGTTAGAGAAGAAATGAAATTAAAAAATGTAGTAGTAATGGTACCATTTTGTCGAACTCCAGAAGAGGGTAGAGAAGTAGTACAAATTATTAGATCAATTATCCAAGATCCAGAACTTAAAATTTATGTTATGTGCGAAATACCAAGTAATGTTCTTTTAGCAGATGAATTTTTAGAAATTTTTGATGGTATGTCAATCGGCTCAAATGATTTAACGCAACTTGTTCTAGGAATTGATAGAGACAATGAAATATTAACTCAAATTGGTGATGAAAGAAATCCCGCTGTTTTGAAAATGTTAGAAGAAGTAATAAGAAAATGCAGAGAGAAAAATAAATATATAGGTATTTGTGGGCAAGCACCATCAGACTTTCCAGAAATAGTAGAATTTTTAGTAAAACATGAGATAACTTCTATTAGTGTTAACCCTGATGTAGTTATAAAAACAATTAATTTAGTAAAAGAATTTGAAGAAAAGTTAGATAGCAATTAGTATTTTTTAACAATGTTCTGGTTTTACCTAATTCTAGTTTTGGTTATTTTAGCAGTAGCTCTATTAAAATAATCTAAGAATACGAAAAATGGACATAAGTTTTTAAAATTTTGTTTTACAATTTAATTAATGAAGATAGAAGATATAAAGGTTAATAAAATTCTGGATTCAAGAGGTGAATGGACTATTGGAGTTGAAATAATAAGTGATGGGATAAAAGAAAAAGCAAGTGTTCCATCGGGTAAGAGTAAGGGAAGCTATGAAGCAATAAGTTTAAGTTATGAAGAAATTCAAAATAATTTAAAACAAATTTTAAATGAGGTAAAAAATATAGATTTTCGAACTTCTAAAGAATTTGATCAATTTTTAATCGAAAGGGCAGGGAAGAACAAAGAAAAATTAGGAGCAAATTTTACCTTAGGAGCTTCAATTGCTTTTGCAAGAGTTTTAGCGAAGAAGGAGGGTTTAGAGTTGTGGGAGTATCTAACCGAAGAATACACGAAACAACACGAAAATGAAACGAAACAACACGAAATATTTTATGTTCCTGGATTAGTTCTTAATATTATTGGCGGAGGAGTTCATTCAAAAAATAATTTGGATTTTCAAGAGTATTGGCTCATCACAGATCTGCGCGGATACAACACTGATGAACGCGGATATTTTGATACACGGATTAACGCTGATTTCAACACGGATTTATGCGGATATTTCGATAAACTTTTGGCAAAAATTTTAAATATTATTAATAAGTTAGAAGAAAAGTTACCAAAACCATTAGGAAGAAATGATGAAGGTGCCTTTTGTACTAATTTTTCAGATAATTATGAACCGTTTCTTTTCTTAAAAGAACTTAAAGATGATTTTGGACTTGGAGCGGATATTGCTGCTAATCAAATAAATAAGAATTTAAATTGGAATGAAGTTTATGCAAAATTGAAAGATTTAGAAGTGATATATTTAGAAGACCCATTTAAAGAAGATGAATTTGAAAATTTTGCAAAATTAAGAAAACAAGGATTTAAAGTAATTGGCGATGATTTGACGGTCACTAATGTAGAAAGATTAAAAATTGCTTTAGATAAAAATTCAGTTGATGGAGTTATTGTTAAACCGAATCAAGTAGGAACAATTTTAGAAACTTTTAAATTCGTTAAATTAGCCAAAGAAAATAATTTATTTACAATTTTTTCTCATCGTAGTGGAGAAACAAATGATAATTGGCTTATAGATTTAGGTATTGCTTTTAAAGCTGATTTTTTCAAAATTGGACCACCACTTCAAGGCGAAAGAGTAGCCAAATATAATAGATTAAGAGAAATTTTAGAAAAATTTTAGTTTATAAAAATTGGAATTTAGCAAAAATTTGGAGTCAAACAAGATTAGTACAAAAATATAAATGGTTGGAATAGTTTATAAAAAAGAGGGTAATGGAGCCATTACCCTCTTATACTAATTTATAACTTTTTTAATCTCTTCTAACATATTTTCTACTTCTTGCCATTCTTTAAATACTATAAAAATTTTTCTTGCACCTGGTCTTTCTATTATTAAAATTCCTACTTTATTTTCCGAACTTTTTATTTTAAGAGGCAGGGTTAATCTTTTTTTATTATCTATCTTTTTTAAAAATTTATACACTTGGTTTTTCTTTAATATCCATAATTCAACTATTTCGCCTAGTTTTACTTCTGCTTTAGCTAATGAGATTCTGCCTTTATGATCTATCTTTCTCTCCTTTATTTGAATCATTATAGATCACCTCCTAAGATTATTTTAACATTTTTTTGAAATGAATTTATAATTAAAGAATCCATAACTTTTTAATTTGTTCTTCTTAGGTATTATTTTTTATTTTCTAAAAATTACAGGAATTCATAAAGTATTGAATAATATTAAATTTAAAAGGTATTTTTAGCAATAGTTTAGTAATTTAATTCAATTACTATTCTTTTATCTTCTTTAATCATCCTGCCCTCTATTTTACTTTCTCTTTTTAAGACATTAAAAATCCAATCTATTTCTTCATCGGTGCAATAGTTTAATCTAAATTTTTTAATACGAAAAGGAAGAAGGATTAATTTGTTAATTTTTAAATTTTCGATTTCTACAACATAACCTAAAACTAAATCTCCTCTAAATTCTTCATATCCTCCTATTCCTTCATAATCATTAATAAAATCTCCTGCCCCATAAATTATTAATTTCCCTTTGTAAGTTTCTATTCCTTTAAAATGATGAGATGAATGGCCAAAAACAATATCAACATTAACTTCATCAATTAATCTATGAGCAAAATTTCTTTCTTCTTCTGAAATTTCATATCCCCAATTAGGACCCCAATGAATAGAAAAAATTTTAAACGCAGACTTTACAAAAGAGGACGCAGACTCTGCAGAAATTTTATTTAACGGAGACTGATCGGAATAAAACGCAGACTCGGCGGAAGAGGACGCATAACTAGCTGAATGGAATGCAGACCATTTAGAAATTTTATTCTGCATGTTCTGCGTGAGGTCTGCATAGTCTGCATCCATATTAATAGTCTGCCTAGTCTGCGTTAAGTCTGTATAGTCTGCGTTTAAAAGATTTACCCCCGCTTTATTTTTCTCAGCTTTCCACCAAATAGGAACTCCACTAGAAACATCAGCATAATTGAAAATTATTACACTGACTTTTTCGGACTCAATGCGGACTTTTCGGAATGGATCTATTTTTATTGCCGCTGGCTTTGAAGCCTCTTTGATATTTTTACCAGCGCCAACTGTTAAAATTCCATTTTTCTTCAAGGTTTCAATTGTTTCTAAAAGTCCTTCTTCTCCAAAATCTAAAATATGATTATTAGCTAAACAAGCAACATCCACTTTAAAGACTTTTAAAACATCAATGTTTTTAGGATTCATACGGTAATTAATTCCTTTAGGCAAAAAATTATTACTAGTAGTTATAGTAGTTTCTAAGTTAATTATTCTTACATCAACTTTTTCTTTTTCTAATTCTTTTAAAGCATCTCCCCAAATATAATCAAATGAAACAGGATATTTTATTTTACCGTTAACTTCTTCAGCAAATCTAATATAATCTCGAGCGTCTTTGACAAAAGGTTCTTTAAGTTTAGGATCAGAAGGATAGGGCAAAATTTGATCAATTCCTCTTCCTGTCATAACATCTCCACAAAGAAAAATCTTTACTATTGATGAATGCGGATTCATAACGGATAAAAGCAGGCATAAAATAATAATTGAAACAAATAATTTATGTTATCAGCGTTCATCAGCGTTGTATCTGTGTTCATCAGTTGGTATATTATCCGCGTTTATCAGCGTTGTATCTGCGTCAATCAGTGGTGCACGGATAATTGATCTATTGGGCTCGGCTGGATTCGAACCAGCAACCTTCTCGCTGTGAACGAGACGCTCTGCCCTTGAGCTACGAGCCCATTGTTTAGATTTAGTGGAGGGTAAGCCATTTCTATTTATTATTTTAAAATATTAATAATGGATAAAAAAGAAATTATTAGTATATTGCAAAATTTGTATTTTGATATCAACCCTCTTATGGTTTCGGTAAACTATAGAAATACTCATAATATAACGGATAAATCTTTTGTATATGGTGAAATCTTACCAGAAGAATTTATGAATATTTTAGATCTAGTTGAATTTAGCCCAGAAACTATTTTTTATGATTTAGGAAGCGGTAGTGGCAAAGCTGTAATTACTGCTTATCTATATAAAAAACCTAAAAAAGCCATAGGCATAGAATATATTCCTGATTTAGTTGAAATTGCTAAAAAAGCTGTAGAAAGACTCGAAAATTTATTAAATATAAAAACTTCTATTGAATTTTTACAAGGAGATATAAGAGATTTTGATTTTAGTGATGCAAACATTATATTTTCTCATGCTACATGTTTTAGTGATGAATTAATGAAAGATTTGCATAAAAAAATACAAAATTTAAAAAAGGGGACAAAATTTATAATAGTTACAAAAGAAATAAATGATAAAATATGGGAATTAAAAGGAACATATGAATTTTCTTTTAGTTGGGGGACAGGAACAGTAAGAATTTATGAAAAAATAGGTTAGAATAAAATAAGGTCGAATTAATTTTTAAATTTAAATATGGAGAAAAAATCATTTTTAGCTATCTTGTTAATAACTTTTACTATCTTTTTAATAAAGGTCGGATTAGCTCAAAATCAAGAAGCTCTTCCTCCATTACCTGAAGAAACTGTTCTACAACAAACTGCTACACCAACAACAGTTGTTCCTGCGCCAGTTAATCCTCAACCTGCTCCTGCACCAACAATTTTGCCTCTACCTACTTTTTTAGCTCCTGCACCTAAGGTCGTACCTGAAGAACCTTGTAAGGGATTAAAAGGTTTAGAATACAGAAAATGTTTAATTAATCTAAAAAGGCAAGTAAAAGAAGTTAAACAAGAGGTTCAAGAATTAAAACAAGAAATTAAAGAAGTAGCTAAAGAAAATATTGAAGATATTAATAAAGAAATTCAACGATTTATAAGATTAGGAAGAAATATCTTTGTTTTAGCTCCATCAGGCAGAGCAATGGCAGGAGGTAAAATTGATAATATCGAAAATAATATTCTTACCTTAAATACTTTAGGTTTTACTACTAAATGGAATATTGAGAATACTAAAGGAGATAAAGAAAAATTACAAGTAAATCAAGAAGTTAAAATTACTGGAAGATGGGATGTTAATAAAAATATTTTTGTAGCTGATCATGTAAAAATAATTGGTGAAAGACCTATTCAGCCTCTCCAGCATCAAGCAATTAAGCCTCAAATAAATGATCTTATAAAGCAACTTATGGAAATGCTAAAAAATCTTCAACCCCAACCAGTACAGCCTGAAATCATTCCTCAACCTTAAAATTATATTATTTTCATAGTTTTGTAAAGTCTTGACAAAACAATCAAAGTATGTTATAATTCTTTTCGGTTATCTTAAAAAACGCGCGCCCGCTCCCGGGGCGCAAGAAGTACCGGGAGGCCCAGGGAGCCCCCCATAAAAAGGGGGTAGGGGAGCCAGGGTGTAGGGAGGATATCCTCCCGAACCCGAAGGCGAACCGAATCCCTGAGAGGTTTGAGGAGGGGGTTTTTATGAAAGTCCTCTTCCTCAACCTCGGCCACCAGGCGACTCCCCACGTGTCGCCTGAGGGTACGGAGGTCCGCCGGGTTGACTGCCCGGTGGGTAACCTTCGTGACCCCAGCGACCCGATGGAGGTCGCCGAGGTGGCACTGGCCCTGGTCCGGGGCCAGGCGGCTGAACTGCGATCTGCTCTCCAAAATGGAGAGCGGATCGTAATAGGCCTGCCTGGTGCCAGCGGGGTCGCGGCAGCAGTCGTTGCAGCCCTTACAGGGCTGCTCGGCTTTATGCCTGCGGTCCTCGTGGCAACCCGGACGGAGGCCGGGTTTGTCTACGACCTCGGAAGGTCGTTAGACCTTTCCGGGGTTCGGGAGACAGCCCGAGGTCTCCGGACTGAGCTAGGGTTCTAACCTAGCTCAGGGGGCCAGGCGCGCCAATCCCAGGCGCGGTAAGTAAGAGGCCCACCTACTTGGGCACCGGAGATACCGGAATTCGGTGTTCGGGTAGGGGTTCCCGGATATCCGGGAATCAGGGGCGCCGGTCCCCGGGTTAAATATGGGTAAAAACCGGCGACCTCCTAGTATAACTAGGAGGTTTTTATTTTCTACTCAATTTTAATTACATCACTTATTTTTCTATTTATTGCTAATTTTAATCTTTCATATTCATCCTTATCATCAACAACTAATTTAAATTTTAGAATTGCTAAGTTACCTTTTGTTTGACTTCTAACTTCAATTATGTTTATTCCATAAGCAGAAATTATATTTGAAATATCTTTAAGTAAACCGATTCTGTCTTTAGCAATAATTTTAAGTTCGTATGTTTGTCTTATCTCACTGAATCTAAATTTCTTTAAGTAAGATTTAATATGTTTCTTTGCATTATAAGTTCTTACAATTTTTAACCAATCAGGAGAAGGATGTCTATTTTTATTTGTTATAATTTCAATTACATCACCAGTTTTAGGTTCATAATCTATAGGAACTATTTTGTTATTTACTTTAGCACCAGCAAAGTGATGTCCTATTTCACTATGAATTTTATAAGCAAAATCTAAAACTGTACTTCCTCTTGGCAATTCAATTACATCTCCTTTAGGCGTAAATACATAAATTTTTTCTTGCAGAACATCAGTTTTTAATTCTTTTAAAAATTCTTCTGGATTCGCGTTGTTTATATTTTTCCATTTGGTTAATTCTTGTATAAATCTAATTTCATCTTCAGATAATTCTTCGGCTCCTAATTCTTTTTTGTAACCTTTAGTATCTTTAAATTTAGCATACGCAAAATAAGCAGCTACCCCCTCTTCATTTTTTATATGCATTTCTAAAGTTCTTATTTGAAACTCAGCATACTTATTTTCAGCAATTAAAAGAGTAGTATGCAAGCTTTGATATCCGTTAGGCTTGGGATAAGTAATGTAATCATCAAATTCTTCTGATAAAGGTTTAAATAATGAGTGTAAAATTCCTAAAACTAAATAACATTCATCAACGGTAGAGACAATTATTCTAAAAGCAATTAAATCATAAATTTGATCAAAATCAAAATTTTTCTTTTGTAATTTTCTATAAACACTCGAAGGTTTTTTTATCCTATATTGAATTGCATGTAAATTAATATTTCTTTTGATTATCTCTTTTTCTATTTTTTCAATAATTTCTGGAAGAATTTCTTCAATCCCTTCTAATCTTTTCTTAATTTCCTTTTCTATTTCTCTATATTTTTCAGGTTCTAAAAATTTGAATGATAAATCGTCTAATTCGCTTGCCCATTCAAATATTCCTAATCTTAATGCTAATGGAGCATAAACATCATAAGTTTCTAATGCTATCCTTTTTCTTTTTTCTTCCGGTAAATATTCTAATGTTCGCATATTATCTAATCTATCAGCAAGTTTTAAAATAGCTACTCGCAGATCTTCAGCTACATACAAAATTAACTTTCTTAAGTTCTCAGCTTGGACTAAATTTTTCTCTCGATACTTAATTTCTCCAATTTTAGTAACAGCTTCTACTAAAAAGGCAATATTTTCACCAAATTCTTTTACTAATTCCTCTTTTTCTACTTTTGCATCTTCTATTATATCGTGCAATAAACCAGCGCAAATTGTTTCATAATCCATTTTTAATTTAGCTAAGTTTAAAGCAGTTCTTATGCAATGGTTAAAATAGGGCTCTCCATTTTTTCTATATATTCCTTTGAATTTTTCTTTGGCAAAATCAAAAGCCTTTTTAATTATTTCTAACTCATTATTGTCAAATTTTTTATTTTCTGATATTAATTTTGCAAAGTCTTCAAAACTCATTATAATCTTATTATATTAAATTAATTAATCTACAAAATGAAAACAGAAAACCTTATATTACTAAATATTTTTGGAATAACTGGCGATCTTTCAAAGAAAAAATTAATTCCAGCTCTATTTAAGTTATATAAAAATAAATTGTTGCCAGAAAATTTAAAAATTATAGGAATATCAAGGAGAGATTTAGATAGAAATTCTTTTAAAAATTTTGTTAAAAAAGTGCTTAAAGAAAAAATCAATGAAATTCCCGATAATAGATTTCTAAATTACTTTGAATTTATAAAAGGCAATTTTGAAGAAAAAGACTCGTTAAATGAATTATTCAATATTTTAAAAAAAATCGACGAAGAATCTGGCACTTGTAATGAAAAAATATTTTATTTTTCTACCCACCCTGATCATTATAAAAAAATCTTAAATGCTATTTTGATATCAAAATTAAAAATCTTATGCAAAGAAAGTTCTTATTTGGTAGTTGAAAAGCCTTTTGGTTTGGATTATAAATCAGCCAAAGAGTTAACAAAATTAGCTTTAAAAATTTTTGATGAAGAAAACATATTTATAGTTGATCACTATTTAGGAAAGGAAATGATCCTCAATCTTTTATTGATGAAAAAAGACAATGAAATTTTTAAAATTTTGGATAAAGAAAATTTAGAAAAAGTAGAAATTAAATTATTGGAAAATAAGGGGGTAGAGGATAGAGGTGAATTTTATGATAAGGTTGGGGCTCTAAGAGATATGGGGCAAAATCATATAATGCAAATTTTAAGTATCTTGTTTATGGATGTACCTTTTAGTTATGATTATGAAGAGATTAAAAGTAAAAAATTGGAGATTATTAAAAGCATAAAAGAATATAACTTAGATGAAATTAAAAGATATACTTTTAGAGCACAATACTTAGGTTATAGAAATATAAAGGGCGTTAAGGAAAACTCTAATACAGAAACATATTTTAAAGTTGCTTTATTTTTAGAAAAAAACAAATACTTAGATATACCTATAATAATTGAAAGCGGTAAAAGACTAAAAGATCAGATTAAAGAAATTAACCTTTATTTTAAAAATAATAAACTAAAAATACAGTTAGAGCCTGAAGAAAAAATAGAATTAGAAATTGTGCAAAAGAAGCCAGGTTTTGATTTGAGCACATTTTCAAAACGTATTAGGATTTTTGACCGAAGAAAGAAAAATAAAAAACAATATGTAGAAGAATACGAAAAATTAATTTATGCGCTATTTAAAAAAGATAAAAAATATTTTGTAAGCTTAGAAGAAAATTTATATTCTTGGAAGAAGATAGAAAAAATAATCAAAGCCTGGGAAGCTAACGAAGTAAAATTAGAATTTTATAATCCAGATACTACAGAAATTTTAGAGAAATCAAAAATTATTGAAAATAATTTATTTAAAGAAGATTTCAAAAAAGAAATAGGAATTATAGGTTTAGGCAAAATAGGAAGTAATATCGCAAGAAATTTAATATATAAAGGATGGAAAGTTGTAGGTTATAATAGAACAATATCAGTTACAAAAGAATTAGAACAAGAAGGATTAATAGGTGCATATTCAATTGAAGATCTTGTTGGAAAACTTAATAAACCAAGAATTATATGGCTTTCATTGCCTGCAGGCAAGATTATAGATGAATTTATTTTTGGTAAAAATGGGCTTGTTAATTATTTAGAGAAAGGAGATTTTATAATAGATGCTGGTAATTCTTTTTATAAAGATTCTATCGAGAGATATAAGAAGTTAAAGAAATTTAAAATAAATTTTGTTGATGTAGGAGTTTCAGGTGGCCCAAAAGGAGCAATAACTGGTCCAGCTTTAATGATTGGTGGTGAATATAAAAATTTCAAATATTTAGAACCATTGTTTAAATCTTTAGCTAAAAAGGGGGGTTATAAATTTTTTAATGGTATAGGAGCAGGACATTTTGTAAAAATGATTCATAATGGGATAGAGTATGGGATGATGCAAGCTATAGCAGAAGGTTTCAATATACTTAAAAAATCTAAATATAAGTTAAATTTAAAAGATGTAGCTTTAGTTTATAATAATGGAAGCGTGATAGAATCACGTCTTATTGGTTGGTTATTAGAAGCTTTTGAAATTTATGGTGAAGATTTAAAAGATGTTTCTTATAAAGTAGGACATACAGGAGAAGGGGAGTGGACTGTAAAAACAGCAAAAGAGATGGGTCTAAAAGCAAAGGTTATTGAATATGCATTAAAATTTAGAAAACAATCAGAAAAAAATCCAAGCTATATCGGGAAAATTTTAACAGCATTGAGAAATAGATTTGGAGGGCATCCAATTAAATAAAGTCGGTATTAACTAACTAAAGATAATGAGGATAACTTATTTTAGAAAAACAAAAATAACAAAAGAGAAAATAATTGAAAATTTGAAAAAGTATGCAGAAAATAACAAGATAGAAATTTGGGGTATTAAAGAGATTAATAATATTACTTTGGTTGCTATTTATGATAAAAATTTGTTTGAAACTTATAAAAATATAAATCCAGAATTATTAGCTGTTTTGCCTATGATTATCTTTATTGTTAATGAAGGAGAAATTAATAAAGTTGGAATTCTTAATCCTGAAATTTTAGGGTCTATAGCTGATCTTCAAGAAATTTCTGATGTAGAAAATAAACTTAAAAAATTAGTTGATGAAATAAGTGAAGCAGAAGAAAGGAAAATAAAGAAAATAAAAGTTTATGCCACAACAAATTGTCCTTATTGCAAAGCTGAAAAAGAATATTTAGATTCAAAGGGCATAAAATATGAATATACTTTGGTTGATCTTAATCCAGTTTCTGCTCAAGAAATGATTGAAAAAACTGGGCAATATGGTGTTCCTGTTACAGAGATAATTTTTGATGATGAAGATGCTGAATATATTATAGGATTTGATAGAGAAAGAATAGAAAAAATTTTACAAAATTACCAAATTGAAATAGTTTAAAATTACTATTGATGGAAATTAAATTGGAAATTAAACCAGATAAAAAAAATTTCTTGCTGAATGTTATTTTATTTTTAATTGTGATTAATGCTTTAGTTTCTTTCTATTTATATTTAAGTGAATTAGAAAATCAACCTATAATTTGTATTCCTAATAGTGGCTGCGCTAAAGTTTTAAAGAGTGAATATAGTCAAATTTATGGTATGTCTATATCATTATTAGGATTTATTTATTTTATTTTTCTTTTTTTATTAACACTAGTTGCATTTGTAAATAAAGATTTTATAAGCGCAGGAGTTATATTCTCTTTTTTAGGTTTTATATTCTCTATTTATTTAATATATTTACAATTCAATGTAATAAAAGATTATTGCATTTATTGCTTAATAGTTGATTCTGTTACTATAGTTATATTTTTGCTTTATTTAATTACAGTCATATTAGTAAATAAGATATAATTTAATCAATGGATGTATTAGAAAAACTTAGAAATTTTATTAAGCAATTTGATTTTGAACCTATAATTGAAAATAAGGAAAATTTTAAACATTCTAAAAAATTTTTGATTTGTGGGATGGGTGGTTCTCACTTAGCAGGAGATTATTTAAAATTCTTGTTCCCGGAAATAGATATCTACGTTCATAAAGACTATGAGTTACCTCATTTAAATGATTTAGAGGAAAGATTGATTATAGTTATGTCTTATTCCGGAGAAACTGAGGAAACAATTACAAGTTTTAATGAGGCCCTTAATAGAAAATTAAGTTTGATAGTTATTTCTAAAAATGGAAAATTACTTAATCTAGCAAAAGAAAATAATTTACCATACATTCAATTACCTGAAGATGATCTTTTGCCACGATTAGCTATAGGATATATGCTTAAAGCTCTCTTTAAATTAATAAATGAAGACTTAAAAGTTCAAAGTGATTATTTTGAAAAAGAAATTAACGTTAAGGAAATAGAAAATAAAGCGCAACTTTTAGCAGAAGAAATAGGAAGCAAAATTCTGTTAATTTATACTACAGAATATTTATATCCTTTAGCCTATTATTGGAAAATAATGTTTAATGAAAACACAAAACATCCTGCTTTTTATAATTTTTTACCAGAACTTTGCCATAACGAATTAGAAATTTTTGAGAACGAAAAATTTTATAAAAATTTCTTTGTTTTGTTTTTAAATGCTCCGGAATTCATTTCAGATAAAATTAAAAAAAGGATAGATATTTTGAGAGACATATTAGAAGAAAGAAAAATAAAGAACGAAATAGCCAATTTTACAGGGAAAGAAAGATTAATAATTTCAGTTAAGAACATTTTATTAGCAGGATTCACAAGTTATTATTTAGCTAGGTTCAAAAATATTGATCCTATTAAAACTAGTTTAATTGAAGAGTTTAAAAACAAAATGGGCCAAGAATAAAACTTGGCCCTATTTTTATTATATTTTATCCTATTTAATTGGGATTATTAGATTAATCATAAATAAGATAAAGGTAATAATTATCCATATTCCTAGTATAACTACACCCTGTCTACCTTTATTTAGTAATGTTAATATAGAAGCGCTTCCTATAACTATAATACTCATTATAAGCCAAATAATAAACATTACTATTAAAAGCTCCATCCTAACACCTCCCCTATTTTTAGTATACAAAGAAAGATGCCTGTTATAAGATAGATAAAGAAATTTATATAGGCTATTTTTTCTATTATATTTTCAGTATTTTTAAACCAATATATCATTTCTTCTCCTAACCATATAAAGATGTTAATAAAGGATAAACATAATGTAAGAGTAATTACTTCTCTCATCTTTTTTCCACCTCCTTTTAGATTACTAATTTGCTGTAAAGATAGTTTATAATTAAAATTCTTGCACCCTTAAAGGAGGTGAAAAGATGAAGGAATTATTCAAGCTGTTGTTGATTTTTCTAATAACAAACTATACTTCTGCTGAAATATATAAATTTAAAGAAAAAGGAAAAGAAATAAAAGAAATTCAAGTTAAATTAGCTAAGTTAGGTTATCTACCAGATTTGAATGGAGAATATGGAATTAAAACAAAATTTGCTGTCATAGCTTTTCAGAAAGTCAACAAATTAAAAATTGATGGAATTATAGGTAAAGAGACTTTAAATTCTTTAAAAAATCCTGTTATCCCGAAAGCAAAATTTAAAAAGAATGAAAAGCATATCGAAGTAGATATAAAATTACAGGTGCTTTATATTGTAGAAAATGGCTTGGTGAAATATATTATTCCAATTTCTTCTGGTAAAAATAATAGCACTGTAAAAGGGCAATTTAAAATATATAGATTTAAAAAAGGATGGCATAAAGTTATAGGCAGGCCTTGGTCAGGATATATGCATAATCCGATATATTTTTATGGAGCTTATGCAATACATGGATATAAAAGTGTACCTAATTTCCCAGCAAGCCATGGTTGTATAAGAATACCTTTATGTTATTCAGATTTTGTTTTTGAATATGTGAAAAAGAACAAGATTCAATATGTATATATTTACTAAAACTAGTCCTTTTTAAAATGCCGCCTACAAAGGCGGCATTTTTTAAATCGTAATTAAAATTTTTCTTTAAATCTTTTAAGATAAACAATCAAATTTTCATTTGTGCTTTTCCTATTTGCAAATTCAACGAAAGATTTTTTATTTTCAATATTTTCTTCATTATTTAAAAATTCATCAAACAAATTTTGTGTAGAACTTGGCAAATGATGACAGCCAGCAAAATAAAAGCACAGTTGATTATAAAACCAACTTTTATCTTTTTGATAAGCTTTCTTGATTTTTTCTAAAGGTACTTTTCTAAATAGCTCTAATAAATAAAAGAGTAGTAAATAAACTTCAGCTTTAAAATGATGTCTAATTTCAAATTTTTCTAAAGATGTTGGCAGTTTATATTGCGGAAGATTATATCTTTTTCTAATTTCTTCATCAAATTCTTTTACAAAATTGTTTATAAAATTAATTGGGTAAAACGCTTCTTTGTTTTCTCCTATAACTAAATCTGTTAACTGAAATGGTCCTAAAGAAAGTCGATCGTCATAAACAGCTGGGATAGAAGAAAGGAACCTTAACCCATATTTTTGTAAAATATAAGTTAAAACCCTTTTATCAAATTCAGCTCCTTTACTTGTATGACATATTTCTACTAATATTAAAGTTAATAAGCTCTTAACTAGAAAATCTATGAAGGTTTGATCTTGTAAAATTTCTAAAATTACGGATTTAATTTCTTCGTCAAATTTATACCTCCCATTATTAAATAAATTTTCTAAATCTAAAGTTAACAAAGCTTCTGTAATGCATACTTCTATATAATCCTTAAATTCCTCTAAGTCTTTAATATATCCTTTAGGTTTTATAAGAAGCTTCGTTAAAAAACTTAATTTTATTTCTCTAAATTTGAAAACTAATTCTTCATCTTTTATTCGTTCATTTTTTTCTTCCCATAAAGTATCAATAGCTAAAAGAGGATTATCTAAAAAATATGCTTTGATAGGATAAGCTAAGTATTCAAGGTTCTCTTTTAATTCTTTGAATTCTTTCTCCAGTCTTTCTTGTTCTTCTTTTGAAAGTTCTAATTCTGAAGTATTTTCTATTTCACTTAATTCTTTATTAATATTACTTAAAAATTCTTCCAAACTAAATTCTTTTCGAGTTTCTTTTTCTTCCTCTTTCCTAGTATCTCCTTTAAGAGACAGAATTAAAACAGTAAGCGGGAGAATTTTTAAAAATCTTCTTCTTGATAATTTCTTATCCTTTTTACTTTCTTTTGGACCTTTTTCTATACTCATTTTAAAATTATAAAATGAATAAGCTTTATATTGTTCCTACTCCGATTGGGAACCTAAAAGATATTACCATAAGAGCTTTAGAAATTTTAAAAGAAGTTGACTATATCATTTGCGAAGATACTCGAAGAACTAATATTCTTTTGAATTATTACGACATTAAAAACAAAAAGTTAATTTCTTATTTTGCTCCTAAAGAAGATCAAAAAATTCCGTTTCTTTTGGAAATAATAAAAAAATATAAATCAGCCTTAGTTGTTGATGCTGGTATGCCAGGTATTTCAGATCCTGGTTATAAGCTAATTAAAGCATGTTTAGAAAATAATTTAGAAATAGAAGTATTACCAGGGCCATCTGCGTTTTTAACTGCTTTAGTTGGTTCTGGTCTTCCTACAGATAAATTTTTATTCTTAGGTTTTTTGCCTAAAAAGGGCCTTAAAAAATATTTAGAAAGAATAAAAGAACTAGATGTGACAATTATTTTTTATGAATCCCCAAAAAGATTAGAAAGGACCTTAAAAACAATCGATGGAGTTTTAGGAAATTGTAAAATAGCTATTGCTAGAGAAATCTCAAAAATCTATGAAGAATATTTAAGAGGAGATTTGAAAGAAATAATTTCAAGGCTAAAAGATAAAAAATTAAAAGGAGAAATCACTGTTGTTTTAAGAAAAATGTCTTAAAATTTTTAAAAATATGTTCAAATTTTTAGAAAATTGGAAAAGAAAACGAGAAACAAAATTAATTGAGAAAAATGTAGAAAGTTTAATTAAAAGATTCAAAGATAATCCAATTTACCCTGATTATCCTAATATTTTATTTTTTTATCAATATTTTTTTGAAAAACTTTTTAAAAATTATATTTACCCTAATTATCTCGAAAACTATACACAAAAAAAGCCTGTTATATTAGAAATTGGAAGTTACAAAAGCAGAATTTTGGAACTCTTACCACCAGAATTAAAAGAAAGATATGTTCTTTCAGATATAAATTTAGAAGCCTTAAAAGAGAATCTAGAAGGAATACGATTAAATTTTGATTTTAGAAATATCCCGATTAAAGAAAATTCTTTACCTATTATAATTGGTTCTAATGTTTTTCTTCATATATTAGGTTTAGGTAATATTGAATAAATTTTAAGAATTCTTAAAGACGGAGGTGAGGCTATTTTTATAGAAGATTTAAATATGTATGTTCCTGCTTTAGCTTTGTATTATCAGAAAAAGGGAAATAAATATGTTTATTTTGTTTATGATCCTAATGAAGCAAAAATTAAATGTTTTATTTTAGAAAAAGAAAAAATTAATGATTTTTTCAAAGAAATTGAAAACTTGATCAAAACGAGCATTGACCTTGAAAAGGCACACAAAAAATTTGAGCAAAATTTTTCAGAAGATGCAGTTAATCTTTTCAATGACTTAAAAGAGGCTATTAAAAATAAATTTTATTTCAATGATCCTTTTAAATTTTCAATTATTTTATTTGCTTTAGTTAACCAAATTAATTCGGAATTTTTGGTAATGGATGAAAAAGCAAAACAAAATGCTTATAGTATTAAATTAGGTTTAAATAATTTTCTTCTTTTATTTAAAAATGTTCTAGAAAAATATAAAAATAAAGAAATAAAAACTTGGACAGATTTTATAGAAGATCTTAGAAATGACTTAGAAAAAGAAAATATCTCTTTAGAATATGATTTTGTAACTATCGAAAGCAATTATGAAGAAATTCAGAAATGGCAAAATGAAATTTTAAAGAATACCGACTTAGAATTGTTAGCTAAAAATAATCCTTATTGGGAAGTTTTTAAAGAATATAAAAATTTGATTATTGAAAAATTAGGTTTAGATATAGGTTGTGATGGTGAAGCAATTTCAAACTTAGAAAATAACATTAGATATAAAGCTTTAATTATCAAACTTAAAAAAGAAGTAGATAAATCTACAATTGATTTTTAAAGCTAAATTATTGTAAAATTTAAATTGTCATGAGAGAAGGGTATTCTTTTAATGACGTTTTGCTTATACCTAAAAGATCTAATATAGAATCAAGAAAGGATATTGATTTATCTACAAAATTAACAGAAGAAATAATTCTTAAATTGCCTATAATTTCTTCACCTATGGATACCGTAACTGAGGCTGAGATGGCTATTGCTATGGCTAGAAATGGTGGTCTAGGTATTATTCATCGATTTTGTTCTATTGAATACCAAGTTAAACAAATAGAAAAAGTAAAACGAGCCGAAAATTATTTTGTTGAAAATCCTATTACTATTTCACCTGAAACAACTTTAAAAGAAATTAAAGAAAAAGCAGAAGAATATCATTTTCATACTTTTTTAGTTGTCGATGAGAAAAATAGACTTTTAGGATTAATCTCTAAACGTGATTACATTTTAGAAGATGATGATAATAAATTAGCTAAAGATATTATGACTCCATTTGAAAAATTAATTGTAAGCTATAAAGAAATTTCTTTAGAAGAAGCCAAGGAAATTTTTAAAAAATATAAAATAGAAAAAATTCCTATTGTTAATGAAGATCGGACCTTAAAAGGTTTAATTACATTTAAAGATTTTGAGCATTCCTTAAATAAAAAAGCTGTAAGAGACAAAAAAGGAAGGTTATTAGTTGGGGCTGCTATTGGAATTAAAGGGGATTATTTAGAAAGAGCTGAAGAATTAGTAAAAGCTGGTGTAGATGTTTTATGTATTGATGTAGCTCATGGACATTTAGAAAAGGCATTACGAGCTATAAAAGAGGTTAAAAGAAAATTCCCAAATATTCCTTTAATTGCTGGAAATATAGCTACAGAAGAAGGAGCACGAGATTTAAAAGAAGCTGGTGCAGATATCATTAAGGTTGGTATAGGACCAGGCAGTACTTGTAAGACTAGAATTGTTGCTGGTGTAGGCGTACCGCAAATTACTGCTATACAACTTGCTAGAAAAGGAGCCGGTGATACACCTATTATTGCTGATGGTGGTTGTAGAAATTCTGGAGATATTGTTAAAGCTTTAGCTGCTGGAGCTAATTGTGTAATGTTAGGGTTTCTTTTAGCAGGTACAGATGAAGCACCAGGTGAAATATTTAGATTAAAAGATAGATTAGTAAAATATTTCAGAGGAATGGCCTCCACTAGTGCTTATAAAGATAAAATTAAAAAAACCCAAGAAAATCCAGAATATTTACCCACAGATGAAGGTATAAATTATGGTTTTGTAGATTATAAAGGAACTGTGGTGAAAATTTTGGAAGAATTAGAAAAAGGTATTAGGTCAGGATTTTCTTATTGTGGAGCAAGAAATTTACAAGAGCTTTGGGAAAATGCTGAATTTATAAAAATTACAGAAGCAGGTTTAATAGAAAGTTATCCTCACGACGTTACACATCTAGATTAAATTTATGTTTAAAGAAAAAGTTTTAAAAATAGTAAAAAAAATTCCTCCAGGTGATTTTTTAACGTATAAAGAAGTAGCAAAATTAGCAGGCAATGAAAAAGCCTATAGAGTCGTTGCTAATATTTTAGCAACAAATCAAAATCCTAATATTCCATGCCATAGAGTAATCAGAAATGATAATTTAGTTGGTGGATATAAAGGAAAGGAAGATTTAGATTGGATGAAAGCAGCTATGCTTTTAAAAGAAGGAGCTATTGGGGTAATTCCAACTGATACTATTTATGGAATTTGTACAAGTGCTTTTAATAAAAAATCTGTAGAAAAAGTTTATAAATTAAGAAAAAGAAATCCAAATAAGCCATGTATTATTCTAATTTCAAGCTTAGAAGATTTAAAGAAATTTAATATAAGATTAACTTTATGGCAAAAAAAGATTTTAGAAAAATTATGGCCAGGGAAGGTTAGCGTTGTTTTAGGGATGCAAACTATGCAGACTTCACGTAGACTAGGCGGTACAAACGAAGATTTTATAGATCTAGCGTGGACTAACCAGAATAAAATTTCTGCGAGGTCCGCGTTCCATTCTGCCATGTCTGCGTACAAATATCTTCATCGTGGTACTAATTCTTTAGCATTTAGACTTCCTAAAAATAAATTAATTTTAAATATTTTGAAAATTTCTGGACCACTTATTGCTCCTTCAGCAAATTGGGAGGGATATGAACCAGCAAAAAATATAAAGGAAGCAAAAAAATATTTCGGCAATAAAGTTTTTTATTTAGATAGAGGCGATTTAATTTCTAAGCCATCTTCCTTAATTGATCTACGCACCAAAAAGATTCAAATTTTAAGAGAAGGGGAGGGGATAAAGAAAATTAAAAGAGTATTAAAACATTATAATATTTAAATAGGAGAATCAAAATGAATTTATGTGTTTACGATAAAATTTTGTTAATTTAAAACACCTCATGTTTTTAAATAAAAATGTTGCAATTAAATAAAAGAAAACAAAACTTGGGGAATATGCATTCTTATACATTTTATCAGATTTCGTTTATAGTAGAAAATAATTTATAATAAAAAAATATCATTAATATAATCCGCATTATTATCCGCGGTAACATGATCGAAGAGCTTCATGAGGAAAAAGTAAAATTTTTAGAAGAGAAAGCTAACCAAATAAGACAATTAATAATTGAAATGCTACTTGAAGCTGGTTCAGGTCATTCTGCTGGGTCACTTGGAATGGCAGACATATTTTCAGCTTTTTATTTTCATATCTTAAGACATGATCCTAAAAATCCTGATTGGCCTGATAGAGATAGATTAATTTTATCGAATGGTCATATTTGTCCTGTTCGTTATGCAGCTATGGCACTTGCTGGTTACTTCCCAATCGAAGAACTTAAAACTTTAAGAAAAATTAATTCTCGTCTTCAAGGTCATCCACATCGAACAGCGCTTCCAGGAGTAGAAACAACTTCGGGTCCACTTGGTGAAGGAATTTCTCAAGCCATCGGCATTGCTTATGCAGGAATTTTAGATAAAAAAGATTACCATGTCTATTGTATAACTTCTGATGGAGAGCATCAAGAAGGAAATATATGGGAAGCTTATATGTGGCTTGGTAAAAATCCTTTACCAAATTTAACAATTATTATTGATAGAAACTATATTCAAATTGATGGATTTACTGAAGATGTAATGCCACTTGAGCCACTAAGACAAAAATTAGAAGCTTTTAAACTTCATGTTTTAGAAGTTGATGGTCATAATATTCGAGCTTTTGTTGATGCAGTTAGAGAAGCACAGTCAGAATGGAGAAGAACCTCAGTTATTATTGCTTATACAATTCCAGGAAAAGGAGTAAGTTTTATGGAAAAGAAATTTGAATGGCACGGCAAACCTCCAAACAAAGAAGAAGCAAAGAAAGCATTAGATGAATTAAGAACATTAGGAGGAAAGATTATAAGCGAACATCAATAGTTTTCTTTTTATTAAATTGGCAAAATTTTTATGATATAATAATTAAAAATGTTTAACAAAAACAATAAATCACTAATCAAAACAATTATCTTTATCATCCTTTTTTCTTTAATCTTTCCTAAAAATTCAACATTTTCTCAAACAACTCAAACTTTTACTCAAAATGATTGGTCAAATCTTTCAGATTTTGCTACTTCTTCAAATATCAATTTTGGTCCAGATCTAAAAATAATTTCAATTTCTTCTTCAACAACTCACACTTCAGATATAGATTTTCAAAATGGAACCTTTAATACTACAACAGTAAGAGAAAGAGGAAGTGGAAGTGATGCTAAGATTGAATTGGGAATAGAAAGAATGGGAGCAGATTGGGATTTAACTATAAACAAATTTTATTCAAGAGCTTCTCATTCCTCAGTTGTGTTCAATAATAAAATGTGGATTTTAGGAGGATTAGGTGGTAACAATTGGTGGACTGTTTATTTTAACGATGTTTTAAGTAGCGATAATGGACGTACTTGGAAAGTTGTTTCTGATTTAGATATCACTCCATGGTCAAGAAGAAGTGGTCATTCCTCAGTTGTTTTTGATATAAATAATGATGGTAATGATGAAATAGTAATATTAGGTGGATTTAGTGGAATATTGGTTGGAAAAGGAGAAGGTTTAAATGACGTCTGGTATTCTTCAGATGGTATTAATTGGACATTATTAACAGATACTGCTCCTTGGTCAGGAAGAGGTGCTCACGCTTCAGTTGTTTTTGATAATAAAATTTGGGTAATAGGAGGAGTAAGTAGAGTATCTTTAGGTACTCCTTACCAAGAGGTTTGGTATTCTTCAGATGGGGTTAATTGGACATTAGCCACTGATACTCTTCCGTGGGGCGGAGGTGAAGTTCCTGTTGTTGTTTTTAATAATGAAATGTGGGCAATAACATGGGATTCTGTTTGGCATTCTACGGATGGGGTTAATTGGACCTTTGCTACAAATACTCCTTGGAATTCACGTATAGAATATGCTGTGGTTGTTTTTGATAACAAAATTTGGGTAATGGGAGGATATGATTGGAATGATATAACATATAAAAATGACGTCTGGTATTCTTCAGATGGTATAAATTGGATATTAGCAACTTAATCTGCTCCATGGTCAGGAAGATATGGTCATACTTCATTTGTTTT
>Ga0080007_1074699_pt1 | contig 26237 bp, 29 predicted proteins | sample OctOCTMetagenome_FD_69210 | JGI IMG/M metagenome (GOLD analysis project Ga0080007, IMG submission 69210) | Hot spring and microbial mat streamer communities from Octopus Spring Streamers, Yellowstone National Park, USA - OCT_B (SPADES... | ecosystem: Environmental > Aquatic > Thermal springs >...
TGATGGTTCCACTTAGAAACGCAGTTTATTTATCTAATGTAAAAAATTTTGAAAACGAAAAAGAAAATTACAAAGAATTTTTAAAAAATTTGTTTGAAGAGTTAAAATTTTATATGGAAAAATTAAGGTCGTAAAAATTAATACACGGATTAAACGGATTTAGAACGGATAATACGGATAAAACTATTCATGGATTCAACGGATTTCACAGATTATGCTGATCAGATACGGATAAAACTGATAACATTTATCCGTATAAATCCGTTTCAGATCCGCATAAATCCGTGAATAAATATCAGCGTTAATCCGCGTTAGAATCCGCGTTCATCCGTGGTCATGAAATACCCATATTCTTTGCCACAACTTCCTTATCCTTATGATGCTTTAGAGCCTTATATTGATAAGATGACAATGGAGATTCATCATACTAAGCATCATCAAGCATATATTAACAGTTTAAATTCTGCTTTAGAAAAATACCCAGAATTTCATAATTTAGAACTTGAAGAAATATTAAAAAAATTAAATCAGCTTCCTGAAGAAATAAGAACTGCAGTAAGAAACAATGGTGGAGGGCACTATAATCATTCTTTGTTTTGGGAAATAATGAAACCAAATGGCGGAGGTGAACCAAAAGGGAAATTAAAAGAAGAAATTGAAAGGAATTTTGGAAGCTTTGAAGAATTTAAAAAATTATTTTCTGAAACAGCAATTAAACATTTTGGCTCTGGTTGGGCTTGGCTGGTTATAACCCCTGATAAAAAATTAAAAGTTTATTCAATGTTAAATCAAGACAGTCCCTTGATGAATGGAGATATTCCTATTATGGGGCTTGACGTTTGGGAACATGCTTATTATCTAAAATATCAAAATAGACGCGCTGAATATGTTGAAGCTTGGTGGCACGTTGTTAATTGGGATAAAATTGAAGAAAATTTATTAAAATATTTATAAAAACGAGAAAACTCTAATTAATAATTTTTATCCGTATAGTTTTTGAACTATAACTACTTGTAAATGTAATCTTTTAATATCGGCTTTTATATTTTTTAGAAGAATTTAGAAAATCTGATAAAATTAAATTATTGCTAAAAAGAAATTGAATTTCTAAAGGATGGAAAACTTTAAAAACTTATTTAGAAGAATATATTTGATTTTCGAAATCAAACTGCACATCTCTATAGTGAAGCTCTAGCTGATAAAATTTACGAGGAGCTTCCAAAAATTTTAGAATATCTCAAAATTTTATATAATGCTCTAAAATCTGAAAAATAAAATTTTTATTAACTTATGACGAGATTTTTCAAACTTGACTTTCAAAATTCTCGGGTTAAAATATAAGTTAAATTTAATAGCGTTTAAAATTATGTTAAAATTATCTTAATGAAGAAAATTGGCATTATTGGTTTAGGTGTTCTCGGAAAAACCTTATTTGATTGGTTAAAAATTTAATTAAATATGTATCTACTTAAAAAATCAATTTTTGTTTTAAAAAATTACGGACTAAAAGCTTTTATTAAGAAAGCTATTAGATTTCCAATAAATAGATTAAATCTTTTAAGGCAAAAAAGAGCAGAAGAAAAAGCAAAGAAAAATCCACAAGAAGTTATTAATATTTTAAAATCATTTTCCTCTAACATACCAGAAGAAGTTTTTGATTTTTCTTGGAATTTTTATAATGGTTTAATAAGGCCAATGCAAATAAAAGAAGAATTTGTTGAACTTTTAAAGATTTTTCAAGAATTAAATCCAAAATATATTTTAGAGATAGGAACCGCAAATGGAGGAACGCTTTTTTGTTTTTGTAAATTAGCACAGGATGATGCTACCATAATAAGCATTGATTTACCAGAAGGACCTTTTGGCGGAGGCTATCCAGAATGGAAAATACCAATTTATCAAGCCTTTGCAAAAGAAAATCAAAAACTTTATCTATTAAGAAAAGATTCTCATCAACAAGAAACATCAGAAGAAGTTAAAAAAATTTTAAATGGTAACCACTTAGATTTTCTCTTTATAGATGGCGATCATTCTTATGAAGGAGTCAAAAAAGATTTTGAAATGTATTCACCACTCGTTAAAAAAGGAGGAATTATTGCTTTTCATGATATTACAAAACATCCGCCTGATACAGGTTGTGAAGTGGAAAAATTATGGAAAGAAATAAAAAATAACTTTGATTTTAAAGAATTAATTAAAGACGCTAATCAAAATTGGGCAGGTATAGGAGTAATTTATTTTTAATAATTGAAGAATGATAGATACCTATATATTCAAACTAGATCAAACTTATTCTCGTTACCCTAAACAAAAAATTATTAAATATTTAAAGCATTTTCCTGAATATTTACTTTTGTTTTTCCATATATTTATTTTAGATAGAATCGTTAAAAAAATTAATTATAAATTGTGGCAGTTTTTGAAAGATAAATTTACCTTTATTAAGAAAGCAAAATTATTTATTGATAAAGATTTTTATATTACCATACCGCCATATACTGATATTTATAGATATGGAGCTTATATTCATACACCAGCAGAATATAAATTAACTAAGTTTTTCTTAAAGAATTTAGAAAAAATTAAAATCTTTTTTGACATAGGAGCTAATTATGGGTATTATTCTTTCTTAATAACAAATTTAAATAGAGAAACTATAGCCTATGCTTTTGAACCAAACCCTTATGCTCTAAAAATGTTAAATTTGAATAAAAATGAAAGAATAATAGTAATACCCTATGCTGTTGGCGGCGAAAATAAAAAAATTAAATTTGAAAAAGGTCATTTTATGAATTCTTTAGCAACTAATATCATTTTAGAAGAAAATAATGAAGATTATATTGAGGTTGATATGATAACTTTAGATAATTTTTGTTCGGAGAAAAAAGTAGTACCAGATTTTATTAAAATTGATGTGGAGAAGATAGAAGATGAAGTTATTAATGGAGGGCTAAATTTAATTAAAACACATCATCCAATTTTATCTTTAGAGATTTATCTAAATGAAAGGTTTCGAGAATATGATAAAGTTTTGAAAATTTTAAAAGGATTAGGATATAAAAGTTTTTATATAAATTTTTCTGGTGATCTAGAAGAACGTGAAATAACACCAAGCTTAAGAAAAGAAATTAACTTAGATTTTGATAATTTCATTTTCAAACCAAGCGTTTAAAGATGATAGTTTTGATTTTTGATAAAAATTATCCCTGTACAACAGGACAATACGTAAAAAAAGAATTGGAAAAATTGGGATATAACATCACGGTTATATTACCCCAAGAGAAAAATAAAATTTTAGAAATTAAACCAGATTTTGTTTTAGCGATAGATTATGGTACGCATTACATTTTAGATATTGATTATCATCCTAAAGCAATATGGCTTATAGATACGCATCTTTCTTTAATTTGTGATGAAACTATGGTTAAAAGCTTTGATATAATTTTTGTTGCTCAAAAAGAGGATTATGAAAAATTAAAGAAAAAATTTAAATATGTTTATTGGCTGCCCTTAGCAGGTGATCCAGAATACCATGGTAAAAAAAATTTAAACAAAATTTATGATATAGGGTTTGTAGGTGGTTTAGGTATGGGGAATAGAAAGAAATTTTTACTTAAGTTAAAAAGAGAATATCAAAATTCTTTTATAGGACCAGCAGATTGTAAAAAAATTTGCGAGATTTATAGCCAAAGCAAAATAATAATTAATTACTCTATAAAAAATGATATCAATATGAGAATTTTTGAAGCCTTAATGTCTGGTTCAATGCTTATCACTAATAGAATAAAGAATAACGGTTTTAAAGAATTATTTGAAGAAAATAAAGATTTAGTTATTTTCGACAGTTGGAAAGATTTAAAAGAAAAAATTGATTACTATTTAAAAAATGAAGAAGAAAGAGAAAAAATAGCATTAAGTGGATACCAAAAAGCAATTAATTATCACAAATATGAAGATAGGGTAAAATTTATTTTAGAAAAAGTAGAAGAATTAAAGAAAGAAAAATTCGAAAACCCTAATTTTGCAAAATTAAAAATAGAATTAAAGATAAAAAACATTTTTTGGATAATAATTAAAATTTTTAGAAGAATAAAATGGAAAATCCAAGAGTTAGCATAATTACTCCAACTTATAATGGTGAAAAATTTATTGAAAGAGCTATAAAAAGTGTTTTGTGGCAGACTTTTAATGATTGGGAAATGATAATTGTAGATGACGGTTCGAAAGATAATACAGTTGAAATTGTTAAAAAATATACAAAAATTGATCCAAGGATTAAATTGATTGAATTAAAAGAAAATACAGAAGGACCTGCAATTCCAAGAACGATCGCCTCAAAAGAAGCTAAAGGAGAGTATATTGCTTTTTTAGATCAGGATGATTTATATTACCCTGAATATTTAGAGACAAAAATAAAATATTTAGACGAAAATTTTAATGTAGATGTTCTTTTTAGTTTGGCTTGGTCTTTCGATGAAGATAATAAAAAAATAATTAATGTTGAACATGGCGGTCCTGTAAATATGATAGTTAGAAAAAAAGTAATAGAAATAGGAGAATATTTTAAACCAGAGCAAAATGGCGTCGATGAAATAGGAGTATTATACAGATATTTTTTAAAAGAAAAAAATGGATTTGAAAAAGTTAAACTTTTTCCTTCAGAACCGATTACTTTATATTCTAGACATCCTTTACAAGGATCCTATGTAGAGAACAAAGATGCTTTAAGTTTTGTAAAAAGAATATCTAGCTTGATTGTAGAATATAACGAAGAAGTTTTAAAAAATATAGAAAATGAAAGATTTTTAAGTTATATAAAAAATATAAAAAAAATATGGTATTCAAGATTAGGTAATTTTTATTGTTTGGCAAATAAAATTAAAGAAGGTAGAGAAGCGTTTAAAAAATCTCTTTCATTAGGTTTTTATTGGTTTTCAATTTTATTTTTTATACTTTCATTTTTAGGATATAAGCATTACAGAAAGTTGGAATATTTTCTAAGACAAATTCAAAGAAAAATTTTTTGGAGGTCAAAAGCATTGATTTATAGATTAAAATATCCACAAAGCTACAAAAAAGCAATTCAAATATTAAAATCAATTTAAATGAAAAAAATTTTATTTTTTTTAAGCAGCGGGAAATTATCTGGCGGTGAAAAAGTTGCTTTAGATATTGCCATTAGATTAAAAAATAAATTTGATTTTATTTTTTATTTACCCGAAGAACCCCAAAAAGAATTTTTAGAGTTTCTAAATGGTTTTAAAGTTTATTTTGCAAAAGATAATTCTATTTTTAAAATCTCGAAAAATCTAAAAGAAACAATTGATAAAGAAAAACCAAACATTATAGTATGTCATGGCATAAGAAGTTCTATCTATTTAAAATTACTTCTTTTTTCTCTTAAGAAAAATTTTAAATTTATTTATGTTTTGCATGGAATTCATTTTATTAGAAGAAAATTTCCTTTTAATTATATATTTTTATTTTGGGAAATTTTTACAAACAGAATTTTTGTCGATAAATTAGTGTGTGTAGGCAAGGATGATTATGATTTAGCAAAAAAACTCAAACTGATTAATGAAAAAAAACTTTTATTAATTGAGAATGGAATTAACGTTGAGGAATATCAAAATATACCAAAAGGATTTTTAAGAAACAAATTTAATTTGCAAAATAAAAAAATTCTTCTCACAATTTGTAGATTGCATTATCAGAAGGATGTAAAAACTATAATTAAATCTATAAATCTTCTAAAAGATGAAGATTTAGTTTTATTCATAGTAGGTGACGGTCCCGATAGAAAAGAATTAGAAGAATTGGTTAATAACTTAAATTTACAAGAGAAAATTAAGCTCTTAGGATTTAAAAAAGAAGTTAAAGAAATATTAAAAGATGCAGATATTTTTATTTTATCTACTCGCTGGGAAGGATTACCGATTGTTATCTTAGAAGCTTGGGCTTCGAAGGTGCCAGTTATAGCTTCTAATGTTCATGGTATTAAAAGTTTAATTGAAAACGAAAAAGATGGACTTTCTTTTGGATTTGGTAATGAAAAAGATTTAGCAGAAAAAATAAAAATTTTATTGGAAAATGAAGAAATGAGAAAAAAATTATCAGAAAATGGATTTGTAAAAGTTACTAAAAAATTTAATGTTGAAAGAATGATTAATCAATATGAATTATTATTCTTGGAATAAAACAGATGAAAAATAGAATTTTAAATTATATTCATTTTGTTAAGAATCAATTTTTTCTTATCAAGGTTAAAACTAAATTTTATAATAGGTTAAAAATTGCTATATCTGCTTTAGTAAATATATTTCTAAAACATATTCAAATATTTGATAAGAATTTGTACTTTAAAATAAGATATTCTCTAGTGTCTAGTTTATACAAGGATGTAATTATTGAGTTAAACAATAAAAAATTTAAAATAAGAGATGATATTGATTTAATGACAATTTTAGCAGATGAAAAGATTGATAATTTCTTTAAAGAAAACGGGAAGATCTTTTTAGATATAGGTGCTCATATTGGTAAATATTCAATATTATATAGTGATTATTTTGAAAAAATTTATGCCTTTGAACCAGAGCCTAATAACTTCGAGTGTTTAAAAGAGAATATTAAGATAAATAATTTAGAAAACAAAATTATTCCTCTAAATTTGGCAGTTGCTGATAAAAATGGTTTTATTGATTTTTTTCTTTCTACATATTCAGTGACTCATTCGTTAGTTAAGAAAGAGACCGATAAGAAAATTACTGTTGAATGCATAAATTTAGACGAATTCTTTAAAAAATATGAAATAAATCCATTTGATATTAGCTTAGTAAAAATAGATGTTGAAGGTGCAGAAAATTTAGTAATAAAAGGATTAGAAGAAAACTTTGATAAATTGCGATGCAAATTTATAATTGAAATTTGGGAAAATAATTTAGAAAATAAAAGGTTTATAACAGATTTTTTGAAAAAATTTGATTATAAATTAGAAAAAATATATGGAGATTATTATTTAGCTTATCATGAAAATTCTTCAAGTAAATAAATTGTATTATCCTTGGATAGGGGGGGTAGAAACGATAGTTCAAGAAATTGCTGAGTGGTTAAATGGTAAAGATGAATTCGAAATAGATGTTTTGGTTTGTAATCATAAATTGAAAAGAGTGATTGAAGAAATTAATGGAATAAAAGTTTTTAGAGTTTCAAGTTTTGGTATTTATTTGGGAATGCCAGTTTCCTTTGATTTTTTTCTTTTATACAAAAAAATTTTTAAAAATTATGATCTAATTTTTCTTCATTATCCATTCCCTTTAGGTTTTGTTGCTTATACTTTGCTTTCTTCTAAAAAAGATTTAGTTATTTGGTATCATTCTGATATTGTTCGTCAAAAATTTTTAGAAATATTTTTTAAACCATTTCATATTTATGCTCTTAAAAAAGCTAAAAAAATTTTTGTTTCTAATCCCAATTTAATAGAAAGCTCTAATTATCTTATAAAATTTAAAGAAAAATGTGTTGTTATTCCATTCTGTGTTGATTTACAAAAATTTAAATTAAATGAAGAAATAAAAAAAGAAGTTGAAGAAATTAAAAAAAAGTATAAACCACCAATTGTTCTTTCTGTTGGTCGATATGTTTATTATAAGGGTTTTGAGTATTTAATTGAGTCAGCTAAAGATGTTGAAGCAAGATTTTTAATAATCGGCGAAGGTCCGTTAAAGAAAAAATACAAAAAAATAATTAATAAATTAAATTTAGAAAATAAAGTTTTTTTAATCCCTCCTGTTAAAAATTTAATTCCATATTATTATGCTTGCGATTTATTTGTTTTACCTTCAATTACTAAATCAGAAGCATTTGGTATAGTTCTTTTAGAAGCAATGGCCTGCGGTAAACCTTTAATTTCTACAGAGATTGGCACAGGAACAAGTTTTATTAATCAAGATGGAATTACTGGTTTTGTCATTGAACCAAGAAATTCTAAACTTTTATCAGAAAAAATTAATGAAATTTTAAGTAATAAAGAATTAAAAGAAAAATTTTCACAAAATTCACTCCTAAGAGTCCAAGAATTCTCTAAAGAAAAATTCATTGAAAAATTATTAAAAGAATTGAAAGATTTGTAAAATATAAGTTATGAAGAAAGGTAAAAATAGAAAACTTTATTTATACCATAAGAAAGTGGCTTGGCTTTATTGGCTTAAAAAGAGAGCTGAAGAAATTAGAGATGCTTTAGGAATGCCTATTGATAAAGAAATTAAAGAACCGGTAATAATGTTTAATGCAGTAGGTCTACAGACGAGAATGTCTTGTGAAGGTCATTTGGATCACGGTTTACCTGCGCCCTGGATAGATGTAGAAGCTCCCAATAGACCTAGGTTTGAATATAAAAAAGAAAGAGAAATTTTCAGAAATTTAGCAAGAAAGTATAAAGTTTCTATGAGGGAAGTAAGATATGTTTTAAAGCCAGAAGTTTTTGATGAAGTTATGAAAGAATGTGGAAAAAGCGGAGAGACTGAAGAATATAAAAAATGGAAAAAGGAAAATAAAAAACTTTTTAAAAAAGCTAAAAAACTTTTAGATGAATTTTATAAAAATAGAAAAGTGGATACAGATTCAAAGTTAGAATTTCAAATTTTTTCAGATTTTAGTTTTAGAATCCATAATGGCGGAAAATATTATAAAAAAGCTGAACGCAAAGGAGTTGATAAGCTTTCTGAAAGAGATAAAAAAATTTTGGCTAAGAAAATAGAAGATTTTAGAAAAGAAATGAAAGCATTTGCAGAATTTTTAAAACATAAGTATTTTTCAGATAATTTTAAGCTTCCACAAATTAAAGTTTAGAATTTTGTTTTTTATTTTATAATCAAAGTGAGGTCGGATTAAAAATCTTTAAAGATGAAAAAAGTTTTATTTGCTTCAATAATTTTTATATTTTTCTTTGCTTTTAATTTTGCTTTTTCACAAAAAATTGAGGTTGATCTTAATACGCTAAGACAAGTTATTAACATTTTGCAAAGTTTACTTCGAAAAAGCGAAACTCAATTCGAAACGTCAAGCGAACCTCTTCGTAATGAGATAGAAAATCAAGAAATTGAAAAGAAAATGGAAAAAACACCAGAATTTCCTGAAATAAAAATTATCCAACCACAAAAATTAGAAATTCCTAAAGGAGTAAAACCATCATTACCTAAAGATATTGAAACAAAACCAATTACTCCAGAAATCATAAAACCAATTTTGCCTGATGAAGATAGAAGTAATGATGTCATTGTACAAATTAATAATTTAAGGATAACAAGAATTTTGCTTGATCCAGGAATAGAAAATGTTAAAGCAATATTTTTTGCAGTCAGAGACATCGGTTGGAAATGTTTGCTTTTTGAATCAGAGGAAAGTAAAAAATCTTTACCCTGCATTTTGGATATTAGAAGAAAAGTTTTACAAAGAGAATTAGCTATTCAAATTACAGATGATACTATCTTACTTTTAAGAAATAGACAAAGAGCAAAGTTAGAAGACTTTCAAGTTGGAGACAAAATTAATGTTTATGGCTTTATGGACAAAGATAACAATGCTATTGATGCTTTGATTGTAAGAAAAGTCGCCAGCTTTCCTAAACCAATATTTCAACCAATACCCAAACCAATTGAACCAAAATTACCAGTCACTTCAACACCAAGAGTCTGCATTCAAGTTATTACTCCTGCTTATAATCCTCAAAATCCTTTAGAATGTAAAGAATTTCCAACTCCTTGCGACGTTCCTCCAGGATGGATAAAGACAGAAAAATGTCCTGTTAGAACCCCAAAACTTCAAACTCCAACAACCCAAACCCAGACTACAGTAGAAGCAAAAGTTGAAGCAGATGATTACAGTTTTTATCCTTCAAGCTTGGAATTTACAAAAGGAGCAAAAGTTAAGCTTTATCTCTATGTAAGATCAAGTAATGTCTATTATGGAGGTTTAGATTTTAGAAGTGAAAAATTCAAAACTGAACCAGTTAGACCTGGGCAAAACACAGAAGTAGAATTTATTGCTGACAAAGATTTTATTATTGAATCTTATTGGCCTTTAAGTAATGTAAAGAAAGCAGAATTAAAGGTTATAGTGAAATAAAATTGAATTAATTAAAAACAAAAGTTTTAGCTAAGTAGAAATTTAAAATGTAAGTTAAACCAGAAGATAAAATTAAGGAATACAAATAATAAATATTTAAAACTTCGGTAAAAAAGGCTAATAAAAGAGAATAAAAAACTAGACCAATAATTTGAAAGAAACAAAATTTTAAAAATCTTCGAAAATAAAGCTCTGTTTTAGTTTTAAAAGTTATAAAAGCTTGAAAGGTAAAATTAATTAAAAATCCTGATAAATAACCAATTATTGCTGAGATTAAATAAAAAAGATGAATTTTTTCAGTTAAAAGATATGTTAATGCAAAAGTAACTAAAAACGCCCATCCACCTCCAATCCCATATTTAAAAAATTTTTTTATTTCTCCTTTCATTTTTCTAAAACACACCAAAAATCTAAACAGCCAATAAATTTATATCCATTATTTAAAAAATTGTTTAATTCTTCTTGATAAAATTTCCCAAAATTAGGATTTCCTATTAAAACTATTTTTGATTTATTTATGCAATCAGGCGATCGTAAAATACTTTTTTTTAAATACCACTGAATTATGCCACTAAAATCTAGCCCTATGTCATTTCTAGCTTCACAAAGATCATAATTTTTTAGATTTGTTTTAATATTTTTTAAAAACTCTATATCTTTAGGACCTAATATCCAAAGTTTGTTATAGAAAATGTACATTTGCTTAGAAGATAAATAGTAACCTAAAGAAAATATTAAAATTACTAAAGTTATACCTATAAAGGCATTTTTCTTAAATCCTTCATAAAAAATTAGCCCTGTTAAGCTTGCTATTGCTCCCGAGAAAAATATAACACCATACGGATGAGTAGACCATTGTCTAAAAACAAATAAAATTAATAATGGGTACAAAATTAATGGTAAAAGTATATGAAAATTTTTAAAATTTTTAATAAAGAAAATGAATCCTATGAAAGATGTTGCCAAAAAGAAAGTTGTAAAATTAAGATTTAATCTGCTCCATATAGATAAAAACCACGAAATGAACGGAACATTCCAACTTCTTGAGTAAAAGGCATTTTTTAAATCTTCATAAAAATTTGGTCCCTTCAATATATAAAAATGTAAGAAATTTAAAAGAAAAGCAAAAATTGTAAAAATTGGAATAAAGATTAATAAATTATTTTTTTCATTCTTTTTAAAATTATAAAAAAACAGCACATATAGCCAAATAGATAAAGGCATAAAGTAATAAAACCAATTGGTCAACCCGCCAATTAGTATTGATATTAGAAATAAAGCTAAATTTAACTTTGAATTTTTAAATTTATAAAAAACAAATAAAGAGAAGGTAATTAATGCCGTTGGAACTCCTAAAACTGCTACTTCTAATAATTTTCCGTAATATATACTTGAAGGAAGAATTGCAAATACCAAAGATATTAGTAAAGGCAAGGTTTTTTGATTAAATATTTTTATTAAGGCTAAGTAAAATATTATTAAAGAGATTAAATAAACAAAAAATACACTCAACCTTGTTATAGCCTCTGAAATTCCGAAAATTTTGTAAAAAATATATGTAGGAATTAAAAAAAATGCCGGGTGATGAGTATAAAAGTTATTTGGGTCAAAATCACTATCTATAAAATCTTTTGTGTACATGCCAAACTTTAAATTCAATATACCCTTATTTAGCCAATTCATAACTGCTACTCCGTATAGACCATTATTATCTTCGCTAATATGTAAAAATGGAGCATCAATATTACTAAGTGCCAATAAGGTATAAATAAAAATTATTAACACAATTGATAAAATTTTTATAAGATTTTCACCTCTATTTGTTTTTGAATAAATATCCAAAATTTTAAATAGAACAAGAAAGCCATCTTTTATTTTTATCTTTTTACCTTCTTTTCTTGGATTGTAGTTTATTTCAATTTCTTTTATTTTTAAACCAGATTTAAAAAGTTCATAACTTAAGCACACATTATCAAAAGAAAAATCATTTTCCTTATATTTTAAAATTTGAGGAATTAATTTTCTTGGAAACAATTTGTAGCAGGTAGCATTATCAGAAAAATTTGATCCAATAAAAAAATTAAAAATTCTTGTCAACAATTTTCCGCCGACATAAAATAAATTAAATTTGTTAAATTTTCTAACACCTATAACTATTTGAGCATCATTTTTGTTAATAGGTTCTAGAAGTTTTACATAATCATTAGGATCATATTCCAAATCTGCATCTTGAATAAGTATATAATCTCCTGTAGCGTGTTTTAATCCTTCTTTGAGAGCAGCACCCTTACCTTCATTTTTATTTTTGAATATAATCTTAACTTTGTCTTTATATTTTTTTAAAATATTTTTCGTATTATCAATAGAACCATCGTCAACAACAATAATTTCTTTTTTCCAATTTTCAGGTAATTGAACTTCTAAAACCTTATTTAATAATTTTTCTATCGTTTTTTCTTCGTTATAACAAGGTATAACTATGGAAATTTTCATTAATTTAGATTATAAAAATATTCTTTACATTTTTTAATTCCTTCTTCCAAACTAATTTCTGGTTTCCAGCCTAAAAGTTTTTTAGCCAAAGAATTGTCTCCCAAAGTATGTTTTGGAGCTAAATTACTGCCAATAAAACCTGCTCCATCTGTTACTAAAACTTTCATTTGAGAATCTTTTTTAAATAACGAGATGATTCTTTTTCAAAAAATTCTTTTATCTTTAATAAGATTTTTTGGTTCTTACTTAAAAGATAGGGTTTAAGTCTAATAATATTTTTAGATTTTTTTAAACATTCTTCCCAAAAATTATCTTCTGAAAATTTTAATCCAAACTTCCTTTTAGCTAATTTTAAAAGTTTTTTAGGATCAAGATTTGCTTTTTTGATTAAAAAATAAATATCAAAAACATCTTTTGGCTCATTGCGATCGAAAAGAGACAATGTTTTGTTCGCCGAAATATCCTCCAACGAATCTATCAAGATATTTTTAAATTTATTTTTCTTTTTAAGTGCTTTATATTCAAATTTATTAAAATCTATTCGGCAAAATTCTTTATTTTGAATTATTATTTCATATCTGCCATTGAATTTTTTGACATTTATAGAAGGCAAACCGAGTTTTTTCTTTAATTCATTAATAAAATCTTCAATATCTTTTAACCCAAAATTTTCATCAGTAAAAAAATCTAAGTCATCTGATTTTCTGTGTTTCAAGTAAAAAAAAGCTAAAGCGGTTCCTCCTGTAAAGTAAAATTTTTTTGGTAAATCTGATCTAGAAAAAATATCTAAAACAGTTTTTTGAAATTTATTTAATATTTCCATAATATTTGAAAAAATTTTCAAACAAAAGTCTTTTTCCAGGAGTTAAATATTTTTTAATTTTTTGCCAATATTTTTTAATTAGATCAGCTTTTAATCCTTTAAAATCACCATAATTTATTTTCCTAATCAAATACCACTGCCATTCAAAATCATTTTTCGGTCTCCAATTTTTTGGCAGCTTATAATCCCAAACTTTTAGATTTTTCATAATTTAATTTTAACATGAAATAGAATGTAAAAGTTTTTAAGGTAAATAATGATAAAATTATTCTTATGTACGAAATTATAAAAAATTTTAATAAACAATTTGAATATGAACCTAAACTCGAAGGTGATTTATCTCTTGAAGGAGTGAAAAATTTTATTGCTGTCGGCATGGGAGGCTCTCATTTAGCTGCAGATATTCTAAACTCTTATGATCCAAGTTTAAATATTTTAGTTCATAAAAATTATGGTTTACCTGATTTACCCGAAGAAACATTAAGACAAAGTCTTATTATTCTTAATTCTTATTCTGGAGATACTGAGGAAGTTATTGACTCCTTTAATTTAGCTTTTGAGAAAAAACTTAAGATGGCTTCGATAACTTATAATGGGAAACTCCTTGAACTTAGTAAACAATATAATGTCCCTTTCATAAAATTACCTGAACCAAAAGTTCAACCCCGTTTAGCTTTGGGATTTCATACAAAAGCACTTTTAAAAATTTTAAATAGAGAAAAAGAACTTAAAGAAATTAGTGAGCTTGTTTATCTCTTAAAACCAGAAAAATTAGAAGAGCAGGGAAGAGAATTGGCTCAAAAAATAAAAGACAAAATTCCTATAATTTATTCTTCAGAAAAAAATCAAGCCATCGCTTATATTTGGAAAATCAAATTTAATGAAAATAGCAAAATTCCTGCATTTTACAATGTTTTTCCAGAACTCAATCATAATGAAATGACAGGTTTTGACAGAAAAGAAACTACTCAGCATCTTTCTCAAAATTTTATTTTTTTAATTTTGTTTGATGAAGAAGATCATCCAAAGATTAAAAAAAGAATGAGAATTTTAAAAGATTTATATGAAGAAAGAAATTTAAAGGTAGAAATTTTAAAACTCGAAGGCCAAAATAGATTTCATAAAATTTTTTCTTCTCTTGTTTTAGCTGATTGGACTTCATTTTATCTTGCCCAAGAATATAAAGTTGAACCAGAAGAAGTTCCTATGGTTGAAGAATTTAAAAAATTAATAGAAGAATAAAAATTCTAAGTTAGAATTATTCTTTAAATGATATAATAAGAATCAACTTAGGTTAAAATTTAAAAATAATGAATTTAAAATAATATATAGTAAAATTATCGTTAAGCTATAAAAGGTCGTTTATTAAAATTAATTTTGAGTAACGGCAATTAAATTTTTAATATTATGAATAAAAAAATTGTCGATCTTCTTATTATTATTTTTATAATATTAGTTTCGACTTTTTTTATACTCAAGTTTAATGTGCCACCTCTTGTTTCAACGGTTTTCTATTTTATTATACCCGCAGTCTATCTTTGTTTGCGAGAAAAGAAGAATTATAAGAAAATTTTAGTTGCTTCTGTAATTTTTGGTTTAGTTTGTGCATTTGCATTTGATTTTCTAGCTACTTTCAATAATGCGTGGGTAGTTCATAGATTAATTTTTCCTTGGAAAATTTTAGGTGTTGTACCTATTGATGATATGATATGGTTTTTCTTTCTTGTGTTTTTTATAGCTGTTTTTTACGAACATTTTCTTGACGACGAAAAGCACCCAGAAATATCTAGGAACTTAAAATACGCACTTATTCCAAGCATCCTTGTATTTTTAACAACAATCATTTTATTTTTTATTTCGCCTAATTTGCTTAAATTTCCTTACGCTTATTTAATTCTTGGCAGCGTTGCAATACTGCCTCTATTTTATATACTTTATCGAAAACCAGAATTTATTCATAAATTTATCAAACTCGGCTTATTTTTTTCATTTGTTTATTTAACTTTTGAACTTACAGCATTGAAGTTAGGACAATGGGGCTTTTACGGCCAGTATATTGGAAGCGTTGAATTATTTGGATTGAAATTCCCATTTGAAGAGCTTTTCTTTTGGATTGGATTATGTGCACCAACTTTTATTTCTTATTACGAAATTTTTGTTGATGATGAAAGATAAAGAAGTAATAAGCAGTTTTGCATTTAATTCTTTTTAAATCTAAAAACCTATCCTATTTGATTGCTTTTTTGTTTCTTTCTTATAAAATTGTTTAGTAAAATTTTAAAGATGAATAATTTTGATAATCTGAGAAAAGAGATAGATAAAATCGATCTTAAAATTTTAAAACTTTTAGAAAAAAGGCTATCTATTGTAAGAAAAATCAATATATTAAAAGAAAAGCTTAAACTTCCTTTAACTTCTAAAAAAAGAGAAGATGAGATAATAAAAAATTTATCATTGAAAACTAAAGATATTTTAATTCGTGATTTTATTTCTGATATTTATGAGAATATTTTTGATATAAGCAAAAAAGAAAGAATTTTGAAAAATAAAAAAAATAATTTTGATAATGTTGGAATAATAGGGTTAGGTTTAATCGGAGGTTCAATTGCTAAAACTTTAAAATATATTAGCAAAGAAATAAAAATTTTTGGGATTTTCGATGATAAAGATTCTCAAAAAGCCTATAAAGAGAAAATTGTAGATCAAATATTTAATCTCGAAAATCTTATCAAAAATTCTAATTTAATCATTATAAGTACTCCTATAGAAATAATCTTAAAAATAGCTAAAAGAATAAAAAATTTGAATGAAAATTTTAAAAAAGAAATTTTGGTTATAGATACCGGAAGCATCAAAGAAAACATTGTTAAAGAGTTTGAAATTTTGTCAGATGAAAAAACAGAATTTTTAGGGACTCATCCTATGGCTGGATGGCACAAATCAAGATTTGAAAATAGCAAAATAGGACTTTTTATTAATTATCCATGGATAATAACGCCACATAAAAAGAATAAAAAATCTTCTATAAATCTAATTTCTAATTTTGTTCAAAATTTAGGAAGTAAACCCTTTGTTTTATCTTCAAAAGATCATGATAAAATCACATCTAGAATTTCCCACTTTAATTATCTCCTCAATCTTTACCTTTTCGCTTATGTTTATGAAAAAAATAAAAATTATTTAAAATACGCTGGCACAGGTTTTAGAACAGTAACTAGACTTATAAGTTCTAATCCTTATATGTGGAATCAAATATTTTTAAATAATTATGAAAACATAAAGAAAGAAAAAGAAGAATTTATTAAGTTTCTAAAAAATTTCAAAATAGATAAAAATAATTTTTTGAAAGTTTCAATAAAATATAAAAAGTTAAGAGATAAACTCTTTGAAAATGAAAAATAAATTGTTTAAAGGTAAAAAAGTTTTAATTTTCGGTTTGGGTCTTTTAGGTGGAGGAATTGAGGCAGCAAGATGGTTTTATAAAAATGGAGCTAAACTTATTATTACTGATAAAAAAACGAAAAAAGAGCTTCTGCCTTCAATTAAAAGACTTAAAAAAATAAAAGCAAAATATATTTTAGGAGAACACCGATTTAAAGATATTGATTCTTCTGATATTATTTATTTTAATCCTGGAGTTAGTTATAAAAGCGAATGGGTGAATTATGCTAGAGAAAAGGGAAAAGAAACAGTTAATGATTGTTATTTATTTTTTAAATATGCTAAAGGAGATATTATTGCTATTACAGGAACAAGAGGTAAAACAACGACAACAACTTGGATTTATGAACTTTTAAGAAAATTTTTTGGAAAGCAAGTTTTGTTAGGAGGTAATCAGCCAGAAAAAAGTTTGTTCAAAATTTTAGATAAAACAAAAGAAAATACTGTTTCTGTTTTAGAACTTTCTTCATTTCAGTTAGAGTTTTATCCAACAGCTGATGAACGCGGATTTAAACACGGATTAACGCGGATAGATATTGAAACAGCGGATGAACACGGATTCAACACGGATAAACACGGATTTATTAAAGCTCCTAAGATAGCAATAATTACTAACATTTATAATGATCACTTGAATAGATATTCTGGTTTTGAAGAATATGCTAGCGTTAAAGCAAGAATTTTTCTAAATCAAACGAAAGAAGACTTTTTAATTTTAAACTTAGACAATGATTGGACAAAATTCTTTTTAAAGCTAAAACCAAAAAGTCAAGTTTATTTTGTTTCTTTAAAGAAAAAACCACCAAAAGGAATTTATGTTAAAAATGAGAAAGTTTTTATAAAAGATGATAAGGAATATCAAATTTTTCCTATAAAAAAATTTAAAGAAATTTATGGTGGGCACAACCTTTATAATTTACTTTTCGCTCTTTTGGCCATTTATCTTTATCTAAAATTTAAAAATGTAAAAAATCCTCAAAATAAAATTAAAAAATTAAAAAATTTTATTTTCAGTTTAAAAACACCAAAATTTAGACAAGAAATTATTTATCAAGATAAGAATTTAATTATAGTTAATGATTCAGCAGCAACTTCTCCTGATGCCACTATTAATGCCCTTGAAAGATTTAAAAAATATAAAAACTTAATTTTAATTACTGGAGGAACTGATAAAAATTTAGATTTCAAAGATTTAGCTAAGAAAATAAAAAAAGAAATTAAACCAGAAAATTTAATACTTATTAATGGTAGCGCTACGAAAAAATTAATTGAAGAACTGAGGAAGATAAAATACCATCTTATAGAAGAAAATATTTTTGAAGATTTAAGGGAAGCAGTTCACCAGGCATTAATGCGGATTTTAGAACTGATTAATGCGGATTCTACACGGATAAAAACTGATAAAAATGATCCGCATATATCCGTTCCAAATCCGAATGAATCCGTGGGAGAAAATAATCCGCATAAATCCGTTTTAAATCCGTATATATCCGTGTTGCTTTTTTCTCCGGCTTCTGCTTCTTTTGAGAAATTTAAAAATGAATTTGATAGGGGCGAAAAATTTAACAAAATTGTGAGAAAATTAGTAAGATGAAAGGAAAAAGAGAGGAAAGAATAATTGTTATAAATTCAACATTAGAAATATTAGGAAGATCCTATCCTGTAGAAATTACAGTTCCAAACGATTTTGACTTTAAAAACCCCAAATTTAGTAAGGTTAAATTAATATTTCCTGGGGAAGCACCAGATTATTATCATATTAGACGAGAAGAGTGTATTAACCAACTTTTAAGTGATGAAAATATCCAAAAACAAATTTTAAAAATTGTCAGAGACCATCTAGAAGGAGAAATAAAAAATGAACTAAGCAATCGACATGGTGATTTTCCCTTTTAAAACTTTTTATTTAATTACTCTTACATAAATTTCTCTTTCTCTAGGGCCATCAAGTTCTATTAAGACAACTCTTTGCCAGGTTCCTAAAATAAGTTTTTGATTTTCAAAAGGTAAAATTAAATAGGTTCCGATTATAGAAGACATAATATGATCTCCAACATGAGAAGGATTATGAGGATGTCTATAGTTTAGTTTTGGTATCATTTCTTTAAAAGCATCTAACATATCTAAATCAGTTCCAGGATCTAAATCAGCTGTAGTTAAAGCACAAGTTGTATGCAAAGCAAGAAGATAAACTAAACCTTCTCTTTCTTTTCCTTTTTTAAGAAAATCATTTATAATTTCTGTAAGATCAACTACTTCTTTATTTTTATGTGTTTTTATCCTTATTATCATTTAAGATGAGACTTAAAATTTTTTTACTATTTTTGCTTTTACTTTTTATTTTACTTCTAATTCCTAAAATTTTACCTACAGGAAAATATGATTTTAATTTTGATAAAAAAAAGAATCAAGAGTTTCAAGAAACAAAAATTCTTTTTGTTGGGGATATAATGATGACAAGATCAGTAGAGAAAAAAATTAGAGATTTAAATAAAAAATATATTTTTCCTTTTATAAATATTCTTGATTATTTAAAAAGCTTTGACTATGTAGCAGCTAATTTAGAAGGCCCTATTTTTGAAAACGGAGTTAAAGTAGGAAGCAAATATTCTTTTAGGATGAAACCAGATGTTGCTAAAGCATTAAGTGAGTCAAATATAAACATAGTAAATTTAGCTAACAATCATATTTTTGATTATGGCAAAATTGCTTTTGAAGATACTCTAAAAAATTTAGATAAAAATAATATCAAATATTTTGGAAATTCTTATGTACCTTTAATTATTGAAAAAAATGGAACAAAAATAGGATTTTTAGGCTTTTCTGATTTTTTAAAACATTTAGATGTCAAAGAAAATAAATTTGGTATTTCGGTGGTAAATGATAATTTGAGTGAAATAATTAAAAAAGCAAAGGAAAAAGTTGATATTTTAATTGTAAGTTTTCATTGGGGAGAAGAATATAAAAAAATAGCAAATGAAAGACAGAGAAAATTAGCGAAAATAGCAATTGATTCTGGCGCTGATTTAGTTATTGGACATCACCCTCATGTTATTCAAAATATTGAAAAATACAAAGGTAAATTTATTTTTTATTCCTTAGGTAATTTTGTTTTTGATCAAAATTTTTCTAAAGAAACAATGATTGGCGGTGGCGTTGAAGTTTATATTAAAAATAAAAAAATTGAAAACATTTATTTTAGAAAATTTTATTTAAATGAAAATTTTCAAATAGAAAAAATGAGCGAAAGATTAGTGCCTTATGAACTTGAAAATAAAATATATTTATTTAGAGAAGCAAAAACAAAAGAAGAATGGCAAAGAGGTTTAATGTTTGTCAAAAAACCAGTTGATTATGATGGTATGATTTTTATTTTTCCTGATAAGCAAATAAGAAGCTTTTGGAATCAAAACACTTATCTTGATTTGGAAGTCTATTGGTTAGATGATGATAAAATTATCAAAAAGGATAATCTCCCTTCAATAATTAAAACGCAAAAACCTTTTATTATAACCTCACCAAAACCAGTAAATAAAGTAATAGAAGTTATAAAAGATGAAAATTTAAAGTAAAATAAAAAATATGGCAGGATAAAAAACGATGAATGGATAAAACATATGGCAATAAAGCACAAGATGATCGAACCTTTTGCCCCGAAGTTAGTTCGTAAAGGAAAAATTTCTTATGGTCTTTCAAGTTATGGTTATGATATGAGGGTTGCTGATGAATTTTATATTTTTCACAATGCTTATCCAACTGAAATAATTGATCCAAAAAATTTTAAAGAAAATTATTTTATAAAGCATAGAGGTAAATTTTGCACTGTTCCTCCAAATTCATTCGTTTTAGCAAGATCAGTTGAATATTTCAGAATTCCAAGAAATGTTTTAGCTATTGTTTTAGGAAAATCAAGTTATGCAAGATGTGGAATTATTGTTAATGTCACACCTCTTGAACCAGAATTTGAAGGAGTTATAACTTTGGAAATCTCCAACACTACTCCTCTGCCAGCGAAAATTTATGCTAATGAAGGAATAGCCCAAGTTATCTTTTTAGAAGCTGATGAACCTTGTAAAATTTCTTATGCAGATAGAAAAGGAAAATATCAAGGTCAAAAAGGAATTACCTTACCAAAAGTAGATAAATGATCGTCAAAAAAATAAACAAAAATCAATATCTTTTAAGAATAGAGCCTAACGAAGAAGTTTTTGAGTCATTAATTAATTTTGCAGAAAAGAATAAAATTAAGTCTGGATTTTTTTATGGTATTGGAGCTTGTAAAGAATGTGAAATTGGAAGATATAATGAAAAGAAAAAAGATTATGATTGGTTCAAATTTAAAAAGCAACTTGAAATAGCAAGCTTAATAGGAAATTTAACTTTGAAAGAAAATCATCTTTATCTTCATATTCATGCTGCTTTAGGAGATAAAAATTTAAAAACAATTTCTGGTCATTTAAGAAAATTAGTTATTTTCCCTACTTGTGAAATTATGTTTTTTGCATTTAATCCAAAAATAGAAAGAAAATATAATCAATTAACCAATCTCTTTCTAATTGAATAATATTTGAATTTATCGATGAAGTTATTATCAAATTTTTAAAAGAATTTGAAAACAACAAATTACTCGGTAAAAATTAAATGTTTCTTTTGGTTAATATAGGAGCTACAAAAACAAAAATAGGTTTAAGTAAAAATTTTAAAAGAATAGATAAAATAGAAATTTTTAATACTTATCAAAACTATTTTGATTTTTTGAAATTTTTTAAAGATAAATTTTCTTCACTAAAAATAAAATCAGCCTCTTTCGGTCTTCCAGGTGTTTTAAATCGAAATAAAGATAAATTGATTTATTCTCCTAATTTAAAAGATTTTGAAAATAAAAACATAAAAAAAGATTTAGAAAAAACTCTAAAGTGCCGGATTTTATTAGAAAATGATGCTGCTTTAGAAGGATTAGGAGAGGCTTATTTTGGTAAAGGAAAAAGATTCAATATTTTTGGTTATATTACTTTAGGAACAGGAGTGGGAGGTGTAAGAATTGTAAATAGAGAAATTGATAAAAAATTTTTCGGATTTGAACCTGGTCATACACTTTTTTTAATTGATGAGAAATTTTTTGAATTTGAAAATATTTTTTCTGGAAGAGCTATAGAAAAGATTTTTAATAAAAAGCCAGAAGAAATAAAAGATAAAAATATATGGAATTTTTATTCAGAAGTTTTAAGTGCTTTTTTAGTTAATGTAAGTCTTTTTTGGTCGCCAGAAGCAATTATTTTAAATGGTTCTTTAATTCAAAGTTTAAATAAAAAAATTATTCTAAGTAGCTTTAAAAACTTTTTTCCATTTAATTTGAGGCCTAAAATTACTTTCTCAAATCTTAAAGAAAAAGCAGGTATCTACGGAGCTTTGATTTATATTAAAAAGAGTTTAAAATATAACTAAAATGAGAAAATTTTTACTTTCCTTTTTAATTCTTTTATTTTTTGCCCATTTTTCTTTTGCGCAAATTTCTATTCCAGAACCAGAACTTAATCAGGTTTTTTTGAAAATTCTTTCTTTTATTCACAAAATAAATTATTTTGATCAAAAACTTTTAAGAGGCAAAATTAATATTACTTTTCCTACAAGTAAATCTAAATTTAGGCCAGAGGATAACTTAAGACTTAGCTTTAAATTAGAGCTTCCTGAAAGAATAACATCTGTTGAAGCTAATGATCCTGAATACGCTATACCTTATTTTTGGCACATAAAACTTTATAACCTAAATGTTACCTCATCACCATTAAAAGAAGAAACTATCCCATTTATTCCTGGAGAAAATTATAATTTTACTTTCAAAATTCCTCTTTCTTTTCCGCCTTCAACGTCTTATTTTTTCAAAATAGAACTTAAAAATGCCTTTTCCGATAAAATCCTAAAAGAAGCTTCATCTCAATATTTTTCAATAATTTCTGTTGATGAAGCAAAAATAAAGTTAAACAAATATAAAGGTTATCTTCTTAAAATGCCAACAAAAACATTTAATAAATACGAATTTCTCTTTTTTACTCCCAATGAAGTCTTTTTTGCTTTTTCTGAAAAGTTTAATTTAGATTCATTTAATAATAAATTTGTAAAAATTGAAGGCAAAGAATCATCTTCAGAAATGCGAAATGTAAAAGTTATAGAAATTTTAAAAATAATGTCTTATTGAAATTTTATGGCTAAACTCTACATTATTCCCACGCCTATAGGAAATTTAAAAGACCTCACTTTAAGAAGCTTAGAGGTTTTGAAAGAGGTTGAATATATTTTTTGTGAAGACACAAGAAGAACAAAAATTTTGCTTGATCATTATCAAATTAAAAATAAAAAATTAATTTCTTATTTTGCTCCTAAGGAAGAAGAAAAAATTCCTTATCTTTTAGAAATTTTGAAAAAAAGTGATGCTGCCTTAGTTGTTGATTCTGGTATGCCTGGTATTTCTGACCCTGGTTTTAAATTAATTAAAGCTTGCTTAGAAAACAATATTGAAATCGAGGTTTTACCTGGGCCTTCTGCTTTTTTAACTGCTTTAGTTGGCTCAGGACTTCCTCTTGATAAATTTTTATTTTTAGGTTTTTTACCGAAAAAAGGACTTAAAAATTATTTTGAAAAATTGAAAAGTATAGAAGTGACCATAGTTTTTTATGAATCTCCAAAAAGAATTTTGAAAACTTTAACGGTTATGAAAGAAGTTTTTAAAGAAGGAAAAGTTGTTATTGCCCGAGAAATTTCAAAAATTTATGAGGAATATTTAAGAGGAGAATTAGAGGAAATTATAAAAATTTTAGAAAAAAGAAAATTAAAAGGAGAGATAACAGTTATTTTTAGAAAATAAAAGTATAATAATTTCAAATGAAGATAAAAATTTTTGTTTTCGTTATTTTTGTTTTATTTTTTATAGCAGGATTTTTTGTTAATTTAGCCAAAGAAGAAGTTTTTTTCTTTAATAACAACTTTGATATTAATTTTGATTCCAAAATCAAAAATCAAAATCTTAAACCTAAAATTTATGAAGCACGCGTTTGGGAGGTCAATTTATCTAAAAATCAAATTTATTTTTTTGAAAATGGAAAATTAAAAGAAATTATCCCTATTTCTTATCAAGCTCCCGAAGGAGTTTGGTATCAAACGCCAACAGGATATTTTCGTGTTGGTATTAAAAAAGAAAAACATATTTCTTCAATCTTTCCTGTTTATATGAATTATGCTGTTCAAATGTATGAAGATTTTTTTATTCATGAGATTCCTTATTATTTAAATGGTGAAAGAGTTAGCAGTGATTTTACTGGTGGTTGCATTCGTCTTTGGCCTAAATTTGCTAAAAAATTTTTTGAATTAGCAAAACCAGGAGATTTGATCATTTCTTATAAAGATTTAGATGATTTTAAAGTTAAAGAAGATTTTGTTTTTCCTGTCAATAAAAATGAATTTTATGTAAGGCAAAGATTTAATAATCCTTTAAGAACTTCTTGGCTTCGTGGTCCAGATAGAAGCATTGATTACATTCAACATGCTGGGGTCGATTTAGCACCAAATCCAGATGCCAAAGATTTAAATGTCTATAACATTTATGATGGCAAAATTGTCAAAATTGTAAGAAATGGAGAAAATGATCATGGATTGGGAAATGTGGTGATAACACAGATAAACGCAGATACAACACAAATAAACGCGGATGAAGATATTAACGATAACCAAAATATTAAAGATCAGCGTTCATCCGCGTTAGATCAGCGTCTATCCGTGGTGTATGCTCTCTACGCTCATCTTTCTGAAATTAATCCAAAATTAAAAGAAGGAGATTTTATTAAAAAAGGAGAAATAATTGGTAAAGTTGGAGCTACTGGTTATGGATGTAATTATTGGAGAATAGGAGAAGACGGTTGCGATAAAAATTCTAAATTAGATGTTCATTTGCATTTTGAAATTAAAGAAAAACCTGTTTTACAAAGTCCAAAACCTGCAAAATGCTTTTTTAAAAATAGACTTATGAATTGCTACGGTTATGTTCCACACAATCCAATAAATTATGGCTATTTTGACCCTTTGAAATTCTTAGGAAAATAATAGCTAAATTCCTCTTGACAATTAAAAATTTTTTGTGATATAATGCTAATTACCAAATGAGCAAGTTTTCATTAATAAATTGGATTATTATCATTTTGTTTGTCTTGGTCGGAACTCCGCCGGCTAGGTGGTTTATTTAATATAAAAAAATTTGTAAAATCAAATCACCTGGCCGGGGCGAGCCGGCCATTTTTATTTTAAGGTCGAAAAATTAAAAAATACTACTAAAAATGGACGATCAAAACAAAACACCAGAAGGTGGAGAAGGAGTTCAAGAATCATTCGACAACACTGTACATGATGGAGACTTACCGCCCTATCCTCCTGATGATAAAAAATAAAAAATAATCTTTGCTTGTCGCGTAGGTGACCCTCAAAATGGGTCCCTTACGGGGCAAGCCTAAAAAGGCTTGTCCGAACCCTGAAAAAATTTTTAAGAAAGGAGGTGTACCATGTTGACGATTACCGGAGGTCAACGGCCCTACAGTGCGAGCGATTTCGCTCGCGCCAAGGTTCTGCAGGATCATGGGTACCACTCAATGGTGGTACTCCATGATCTAGACGTTGCTGTCTGGAGCCAGGATAAGGCTACAGACTGGATGGTTGCTCCGGTTATTGTCAACGGGGTTTTTCCTTGGCCTACCTGTGTACCGCTCATCGGGCCGATATGGCCTGGTAAGAGGGAAGGCAACCCACTGCTTATGGGCCCCTTTCAGAAACTCTACCACAAGGGGCCAAAGTGCGCAAGCGCTTTGGTCTTAAAGGGGCCCAGCGAGATTTTGATTCGGGATATCCCTAGCCAGGTATGGGAACTTCTTCTAGACGCTTGGAGGAAATATGTACCCCTCCTAAGGCGTCTAGAAGATGTGGTTGGGGAAAGCTTGTTTGGTCTCCCCCGCTGGGAGACGAGTGCAATCAACGAGATTATCAACGAAATTTCCCAGAATTGGGGGATTCCATGGAAGAAGTTTTCAGAACTTCCAGTAGAGTGGGGTAAGTTTTATCCTTATTACCCCCATCTCTACTGGAAGATAACTACTGAGGGGAGGAGGGTGGAAAATCATTCCCTCGAGGGGATACTTTTCCCCAAGAGGGATATGCTCATTCCGGAGTTACTCGCTTCCGGGGTTAGCATTGCAACGAGCCCACACCTTCCCTACCGGGAAGAGGTGCTCCGGCTCCTCGGTCTGATGGAGGAGCAGGGGCTACTTCCTCCCCAAAGGGGCAGGTGGTTCGGCGTCAACATCCGCTGGAATAGGGCTCA
>Ga0080007_1112466_pt1 | contig 26072 bp, 17 predicted proteins | sample OctOCTMetagenome_FD_69210 | JGI IMG/M metagenome (GOLD analysis project Ga0080007, IMG submission 69210) | Hot spring and microbial mat streamer communities from Octopus Spring Streamers, Yellowstone National Park, USA - OCT_B (SPADES... | ecosystem: Environmental > Aquatic > Thermal springs >...
TGAACTTGATTTCTATCTTATTTTTTTGAAGCTCCGCCAGAAAAGTTGAGGTTGTAATTTGGGATTTCCTTATATCTTTAATTTGAATAATTTTCTTAGTTGGTGAGACTTCTCGTGAAAACAATATTGATATAGTTTTTTTATCTGCTGAAAAATTGAAATCTACTTTCTCTTTTAGTTCCAAAGATATTCTCACATAATCTTCAAATCCTATTGATTTTATGTCTTTTATGATGCTGCTATTTTCTCTGAGAAGAAAAAGCAGAAAAAGTGCATGAAAAATCATAACACAGTATAATTTTATAATCTGTGAATCTCAAAAAAAGGTTTGATGGAGCAAAAAAGTTGGCTGAATTAGGTCAGAAAGAGCTAAAACTTTATCCGGCTTGTGCTCTCCTGATGGGCGATTATTTCGGAAATTACTACGAGGAATATATAGGGTGTGAGAAAGGAAGTCTTTTTGATATTGCATCTTTGACAAAGCCAATAGCAGGAATCACAATACTTTTTCATACTAAAACTTCGCTTGATGAAAAAATTTATGATTTTTTGGGCGAACCAAAATCAGATAAAGATGAAAAAGCAAAAATAAAAGTAGAAGATATTTTATCTCATAAAGCTGGATTTTGTGCTCACATACCTTTGTTTGAAAAAGTTGAAGAAAAATATGAAAGAAAAGATGTTGAAAGAAAAAATTTAGAATTTCATGCAAGGGAGATAATTTTTGATGAGGCTTGGAATTCATCTTTGTGCTACAAAGTCGGAGAAAAATGCGTATATAGTGATATAGGTTTTATTTGTCTCACAAGATTTTTTGAGAGAAAAACACAGAAAAATATTTTAGAACTTTTTTCTGATGTGAAGTTGAGTTTAAAAGCAAATAGAATTTATTTTTATAACTATGCTCCTGAAAATGAAAAAAAATACATATTGAAAACATCTCACGATTTGAGAGTTCATGATGAAAACTCATATTATATGAATAGTTTGTCTTTACACGCAGGGCTTTTGTCTGATGCTTATGAAATTTCAAAGTTCTGTATATACTTTATTGAGAATGTAGATTTCTCTGAGGGAGAGGAAATAGTAAAAAAGGGAGAGAGATTTTTTTTAGGTTTTGATTCTTTTATTTTGGAAGATAAAATACTTTTTGGACATCTTGGTTTTACAGGTTGCGGTTTTTGGATAGAACACAAAAGAAAGGAATTTTGCATTTTTTTGTCAAATAGAGTTTTTCCTTCTTATGGAAGGTATCCATCACAAGCTCCAAAAGAATTTTTGGAATTAAGAAAAAATATATGGATGATTTTCGGTGGGAATGAATCGGACTGAGTTTAAGGATTTTAGCGTGGGAGTTTTGGGAAACTGAATCCGGAAAATCAGATCTCAAAAGTTTTTCTTGCTCATTATTATTTCAATGTGTGATTTTGCATTTGTTATAGAATTTTTGTATAAAATTGCAAACTTTTTGTTATGCAGAAGTGAGATTTTTATTTCTATATCTTTGAATCCATTTTCTCTCAGAATTTGACCAAATTTTTTTACAATAAGAAATGATGGAATCCCATAAGAGAACATCAGAGGAAAGCGAGCTGAAAGCTCAACATTTTTTGCTCCAAAAAATCCAAATTTTGAGCTGTCGTATTTATTTGAAGCGAAAACATAAATTCCATCATCCGACAAAATTATCTCTTCTATCCACTTTCTATATATTTTTTCTGCTATTTCTGGAATTTCTTTAAAATACCATGAGAATCTGAATTTATTTGGCAAGAAATTAAGAAGAAAGTTTATTTCGCTTTCATCTAATTTTTGCTTGAATATTATATCCGACCATTTTGAAGTATCAAGGGGTTCAGCAAATAATTTTGATCTCTTTTCAACCGAAAAGAAAACTTGAACATCTTGGAACTTAAAACCAAAATCTGAAAGTGGATTAAAATTAGGGTCCATTTTTTTTATATTCTCAATATAAGTTTCAGGAAATTCAAGAGCTTTATTAGAAAATTTCGTTTTTATTCTTGCTACAATAAAATCAAAATTTTTTATCTCGTTTTCTAAACTGGGATATACCTCATCAATATTATTTTCATCGTAGCTGTCAAAATTTATTTCTCCGAACCTCAAACCTGTGACTTTCGATTCCCATGTCTTCTCAACTATTCTCATATAAATATTCAATAAAAATAAAATTTAAGTATGTATAGGAAAATATTTTTCCTTTTCATTTCTTTTGTTCTGTATTTTTCTTTGCTTTTTGTTTTCGTTGATGGTGCAAAAAAAATTGCTCCTCTTAATGAGGAGGAATGGATAGCTGCAAAGAGAAGGTTTATAGTAAAGGTAGAAAAAGAGAAAGGAGTTATAGTATTGAACTCGCTATCAGGTGAGAATAATCAGAAGAAAGAGAAGGTTGGCGAGGGAGATGATGTTGGCGGAGAAGAGTTTTACCATCAAAAATCCCTCGTTAAAAGATCAGCGGAAATAAGAAAAAAATTTCTTTTTTTTGAGTTTATAAAAAGACCTTTAACTCCAAAGTTGAGTGTGAAAATATTCGGTATTGAGTTTGATTTGTTGGGATGGGGGCATACAGGTCCCATATCATCAATTATGTTTGAGATTTCAGGAAAGCTCAGAGATTTATTTGGGAGTTTTGGTTTAGAGCTAGTTGGTCTAAGGATTTTGAACATTATTATTCTTTTTTCATTTGCATTCTACTTTGCAAAAGTACTTGGAAAAATCTCTGGCGCTCACTTTTTGATTTCATTTTGTATAAATTTCCTTTTCATACATGCAGGTATGCTCTATTATCTCTTAATGACCATTTTAACTTTTTTATGTTTTATCTACCTTGAAAGGAAAAACTTTGCGGTTTTCAATCTATTATCTTTTGTTTTATGTCTTACTCATCTGCGCGGATTTGTTATTGTCGTTTCATTTGTGATCTCATTTGTTTTATTAGAGCTTATTGATAGAGAAAAAGAGAATAAGAGTTTTCAAGCTAAAAAATATGAAGAGTTAAAAGGGTTTTTAAGAACTTCGCTGATTTTTTCTCCTCTTTATATTTTAGCTTTTCTCGTATATATGATACCATCTTTTGTAGGTGGTGAGATTTATGAGAGAGAAGCTTTTGAGGGTTTTGACATTATAAGTTCTTTCTTTTTGGAGTTTGCATCTAAATTACTATTTTTACCTCAGCTTTTTGCGACAAGAATTGGAGATTTCATTTTGTCAGGGAATTTATATCACATTCTCAAAGAACTTGGAATAACACTAAAATGGAAATATTTTCCTTTTTTCTCCGCAGTTTTCAATATTTTCTTTTTCGTTCCAGCTTTTCTTTCTGGTATGAAAGAAAATAAATTATTTTTTGCTTTTTTGGGAGTTTATTTTGTTCTCTCAGTAATTGCAGTCCCATTTTTCTTTGCTATGCCTTGGCAATTTATACCTTTAAGCTATATTATTTTATTCAAAACTTTCAAGAAATTAGATGAGGTAAAACTGAAAAGTTATGAAATTTCAGATTATTTATCTTTTATATTTTCTTTTCTTTGCTTTGTTCTTTCTTTTTATGTTTTTTCAAATTCTGAAAAACTATTCAAGCCTTTTTTGCTCTACTCAGAACACAAAAAAGTAATTGATGCTGTGAGTGAGATAAAAAACCGTCTTGAAGGTGAGAGAAGCTATAAGGACATCAATATTTTATGCATTACAAAATCAGACATTTTTTATATATCTTTTGATTGTGACCTTGCCGGAAAATATATACTTTTCGGAGGAGAGCAAGAATTTAAAAGAAGAATGATGAGAGTATCTCAAATTTTAGATTTTTATGATGTTTTGATTTTAAGCTATCACTTTTTTGACCTTTATGAAATTGTAAAGAAAAAAGATGATTTTTATCCTATACTCAAAAATGACGCTTTCTTGGTTCTTATAAAGAAAGATTTCTTATTCTCAGGGAGTTCAGAACAACAAAAATAGAGCTCAAAGACATAGCAATTGCTGACATGAAAGGCTTCAAAGATATTCCAAGTTTATATAGTACTCCTGCTGCGATAGGTATTAGTATTAAATTGTAAAAAAAAGCCCACAAGAAATTTTGCTTTATTATTGAGAATGTTTTTTTGCCAAGTTTGAATATATGAATAATCCGGTCTATATCTTCTACCACTACATCAGCGGTGACTTTTGAGATTTCAGAAGCTGATGATATTGCTACTCCAACATCAGCCTCAGCCAGGGCTGGGGCATCGTTTATTCCGTCGCCCACCATCATAACTTTTCCGTATTTTCGCAAGCTTTTTATTATTTCTGTTTTTTTATCGGGAAGAACATCGGCAAAAAATCCATCAACTCCTAAAATAGAACTTACTTTTTCTGCAACTGAAAATTTATCTCCTGTCAGAATAAAAACTTTCAATCCAATTTTTTTCAGTTCATTTACCACTTCTTTTGATTTTTCTTTTATATTATCTTCAAAAGTTAAAGCTCCTACTAATTTTCCATTTATTCCAAAGAGAACGGAGATGTTTTTATTTTCTTTGAAAAGTTTCTCAATTTTTTCTTTTTCTTTATCTTCAATTTTCACTCCTGTTTCTTCAAGAAATTCAGGTTTGCCTATAACTATTTCATTTCCATAAATTTTTGAGAAAACCCCTTTTCCTTTTGAGTTGAAAAAGAAATCTGGATTTTTGGGCTTTATACCCTCAGATAAAGCAAAGTTTACAATTGCTTTTGCTACTGGATGATTTGAGTTCATCTCACAAGATGAAATCAAAAATAGAATTTCTTTTCTTTCATATTCTGGGTTAAACAAGATAATATCTTTCAGTTTCAATTTTCCTTCTGTTATAGTTCCGGTTTTGTCAAATACTACGACTTTTATTTTAGGCAAAATTTCAAAAATTGAACCATCTCTTATGAGTATTTTTTTAGAGAGTGCTTTACCTATTGCTGATGCGACAGCGGTTGGAGTTGCGAGTCCCAAAGCGCAAGGGCACGCTATAACTATGGTTGATAAAGCTCTTTCAAGAGCAAACACAAAACTATCTGCAAATATCCAATATATGAAAACAAAAAATGAAATCATTATTATAGAAGGTACAAAAAATTGAGATATTTTATCTCCGAATTTTTCAATGCTGCTTTTTGAGAATTGAGCCTGTCTTACTGATGAAATTATTTTCCTCAAAATGGTATTTTCGCCTTCGCTTTCTACCTTCAAAATTCCACTTCCTTCCAAAATGAGAGAGCCTGAGAATATTTTTTCTCCTTCTAATTTTGTTTTGGGTTCAAGTTCTCCGGTGATGTGAGATTCATCAACTTTTACAATACCTTTTATCAGAATTCCATCGTGCGATACTCTTTCTCCTTCAAACAAGATTATTTCATCCCCTACTTTTACATCTTCAAACTTTACATCAATTTCTTCGCCATTTCTTTTAACTTTTACTTTTTTTGGTTCAAGCTCTGATAATTTCTTTAAAGCAGGTAGTATATCTTTCCTTGCGGAAAGCTCAATTGATTTTCCCAAGAGCATAATGGATGTTATGAGAACTGAACTTTCAAAGAACATCACTTCTTCTCTAAAAAGGTTTGGAAAGAAAACATATAGCGTGCTTACGAAATATCCTAAATATATTCCAATTGATACGAGAAAATTCATATCAAAAGAAAAAGATATGAGTTTCCTCAAAAATCCTTTTGAAAAGTATGAGGATAAGAATAATATCACAGGTGTTGCGACAAAAAAATCTACTATGTGGGGAGTATGAAATCCGAAGAGCATTTTGAAGATAAAATATGTGGATGGCGGTATGGAGAAGATAAATTTTGTTTTTAAAGTTTTGGTCTCATCATGGAGGATTTCTTGCTTTTCCTCTGATGTTACTCCCTTTATTTTTATTCCCTGTTTTTTGAGCTCACTTTTTATGTCATCAATTTCTATGAAACCAGGAACAAATTCAATTTCTATCTCTTCTGAAGCTTGGTTTAGTTTTACTGAAACAATACCGTTTATTTTTTCTAAACTCTCCTTTATTTTTTGAGGAATTATCCAACTTACATCTCCTAAAAAAATAGCTTTTTTAGTTTCAACTTTGTATCCTTTTTCTCTTATTTTTTCAGAAATCTCTTTTGCAATATTTTTTCCCTTTTTTCCCAGAATAATTTCTGCTTGTCCGTCTATTAAGCTTACTGAAACATTTTTTATACCATCAATAGCCTTTATAATTTTCTCTACTGTTGCAACGCATCCTGAACATGTCATACCCTGAATTTTTACTGAAATTTTTTCTTCACTTGTTTTTTGCATAGGTGAAGGAGATTTTAAATCAAATTTTGTTTCTTCTCTCATGTTTTAGGTAGGTTTTTTGGTTTTTTTATTCATTTTAGTCTTGATTTGCTTGTTCTTTTCTTTTTCTGATTTATGGTTTTAGTTTTTTGTATGCGCAAGAGTTTTAAATTCCTATCAGAAATTAATTTTTGTGTTGATTGGGTTAAAAATATTTTTGAGGTATCCTTGATAGAGCAAAGGAGCAGTTTTAAATTTAGAAAGTTCTGAGGGTTTTATCCATAAATATTTAACATGTTCCCAATCTATTTTTATTTCTGGTTTGGTTTTTAGTATTGCGCGAAACGGGGCTATTTCCCACCTTATTCCAAGTTTCACATCTGAAAGTTCAAAAGGGGTTGATTTTGTAAATTTATCTATGAGATTCATATCAAGCCCTATCTCTTCTTTGAGTTCTTTTAATGATGTTTCTTCTTCTGTTTCTCCTTCTTCTATGTGTCCTGATACGACACCCCATTTCCCTCTGTAACTTCCAACTTTTTTGCTTCTTTTTAGTATTAGAATTTTTCCTTTATACTCGACGAATGTAGAGGCTACTTTTCTTGTTTGAAGGTTCCAACCCAATATATGATTTATTGCGAAAAAGAAGGCAGAACTTGCAACATATTTCATTATTTTATCTCTGTTTCCTCGGAAAAGATTTACAAAAGAGAATTCACCTTTATTTGAAACTATTGCCAAAAAAGAAAGTCCAACTGGTTTTGTTTCTGTTCCTCCTTTTGGTCCCAATATAGATGTTTCAGAGATTACCAGATCTGCATTTGTTATGTCTTTTGCTTTCTTTGCAAGAGATAGTGCACATTTTTCAGAGACTGCTCCATCTGAAAGATCTGCTGAGAGAAAAGATTTGAGTTCATTTGAGTATGGCAGAAATGCTCCTAAGAAAACTTCGGAGGCACCTACATTTTTTACTATTTCAGATGAAATGAAACCTCCTGTTGAGCATTCAACTATTACGCATTTTATCTTTTTTTCTTTCAGGATTTCAAAGAATTTTTTTGCGAGTTTCTTTACTTCTCCAAAATTGGGTGATTGAGGTAGGTTTGAAGGAGAGAAACTATGCATTCTTTGCTTTTACTACGACTCTTATTTTAGCTTTGTATTTTTTCATGAAATCAACTTCAACATCATATTTTCCTGTATTTTTTATTGGGCTTTCTAGCAGGACATCAAATTCGGATTTGAAGTTGAATCTTGTTTTTATTCTTGCTTCTATATCTTCTTTCCTTACGGAACCATAGAGAGAACCATCCTCTTTTGATCTTTCGTAGAATTCAAAAGTTTTTCCGTCAAGTTCTTTTGATTCTTTTTCTGCAAATTTTATAAGTCTTTCATATTTTTTCTTTTTTTCTTTTTCAATATCTTGTATATGTTTTTCCAAAGATTCATTTAATTTTACTGCTAATCCTCTTCTTATTAAAAAGTTTCTTGCAAGCCCTTCTGAAACCTCTTTGATTTCTCCTTTTTTTCCATGTTCTCCTGCATCTTGAATAAAGTAAACTTTCATATCAATCAAACCTCCTTTTTCTTTTTGGTTATTATTTTTATTCTTTTGTTTCCTCTTCTTTTAATGCTTCTTCTTCTGTTTTACCTTTTTGTTTTTGCGTTTGATTTTGATCTTCTTCTTTTTTCTTTTTGCTGGAAGATTCAAAGATTTCTTTCAGCTCATGAGGTTGAATTTTTGTTCCTACTGTTGTGAATGGTAGTAGTGCAAGATGTCTTGCCCTTTTTATATTTCTTTTGAGCTGTCTTTGATGTTTTGAACATAATCCAGTTGCCCTACTTACCTTAATCATTCCACGCGGAGTTAGGAACTGTGAGAGAAAATCAGGATTTTTATATGTGATTGGTGGTAGCTCTCCTGTGCAGACTTTGCAAATTTTTACGCTTTTTGCTTCCATATAAAACCATAAAATTAAACCTACATAATCAATTTTCAAAAAATCAAAAAAATTATTCTTTTAATGAAAATTTTTCTCTTATCTGAAAAACTATGATTGCATTTGTCTTATGCTCTCTCTTTTTTGTTTTTTTATCTGAATCCGAGAAAGTTTTTTTAGACCCATTATTGATTCTTGAAGCTTATACCCATAGGGAATACAATAGAGTCATGATAGTAGAGCTCAAAGAAGCTGATATTAACTTGTATGGGAACTTATCTCCTTTAAGTTTTTGGAGTTCAAAATGGAAACCAGATTTTATTCCGATTGTTTATACAAAAGAACTTAAATTAGATGAGGTAAATTGTATCTTAAAGAATATACGGAATGTAAAAAAATGTTTTGCGGGAAACATAGTATATGTTAGATCTCCTCGCAAGCTCTTCCCTAAAAATATAATAAAAGAAAATTATCATAGAAATAGTGGAGTTAGTGTTGATGAAATTACCAGAGAGGAGAGAATCTTTACAAAAATTTATGAGTCGTCAGAAGAAATAGGAGCAAGGGTAGCCCGTGATGTTTTCAGAGTCAGCGGAAAAGGGGTAGTCGTAGGAATAATAGATACTGGTGTGAGATGGTACTCTAAACTTCTTGCTTATGATATATCGGATGCTCTTTCTCAGCTTGGCTTGAAAAAGAATTTCTCAAAATCAGCTATAATATGGGATCAAGAAAATCAAAACTACTCAGGGGGTTTTACTACACCTCATAACTTCAATTATGGAATAGAATGTCTTTTTCCTTCTTTAAGGGAAGGAGTGAAAGACCATAACGGATGCCCTACACAAGATGTTCTCGGGCATGGAACTCACATATCAGGTGTGATTTCTCTTGATGTAGGAGATGGTAAGGAGATAGGGATAGCTCCTGAATCTCTTTTAGTTGTGGTTTCAACTCCTATGTACGAAGACTTGGTCGTTGATGCTGTAAGATATATTTTCTCTTATGCTGAAAAGTGGAATCTACCAGCCGTTATAAACATAAGTTTGGGAGGACATTTTGGACCGCACGATGGAACAAGTTTGTTTGAGTTGCTAATTAGACAGCAGCTCGGAAAAGGTAGAATAATAGTCTCAGCGGCTGGAAACGAAGCGAATCAAAAAATACATCTCGGAGGTGAATTTGAGGGTGAAGTATCGGCGGTAGTAGATTTGGTGGGGGATTGTGAAGTACAGTTTTGGACAAGTAAAGACTCAAACCTTGAAATATCTGCTCATATTTTAGGAATAAAGGACTCATATACAGAAATCAAAAAAGGGGAAAGAAAATTTGTTGTGAGTTCCGGGACGCAGGCAGCTCTTATTGATTATGAGGGAGGAGCAGATATATCTTTCTATCTTGAAAATGTAACTTACTCAAAATCTCAACTGAAAGATGGAATAATATTCGCATCAAAAAAAATAAGTGGTAAGCTTGTATTGAGATTCAAAAGTTCAAAAAAGATAAGAATAGATGGCTGGATATCCTCTGACCCGAAGGGGTGTCTCTTTTCATCAGAAGGAGACCTAAAACCTCAATCAGAAGGAACTATTTCTGTTCCAGGAACTTCTCCGGATATAATAGCAGTCGGTTCATATAACCTGACATCAACCAGAAGTAAGAAAAAGGATATTTCTGTTTTTTCATCTTGGGGGTTTGATTCTTCAAAGCCTAATATAACAGCTCCGGGTGAGATAATATATTCAGTTTGTCCATCAAATGATGAGTATCTATGCGGAGATGCGGGAACATCACAGGCTACACCACATGTTACAGGAGCAGTTGCCTTAGCCCTTGAGAGAAACCCTTATCTTACACCACAAGATATAATTGAAGCTTTATGTAAAGGTGCGCTAAAAGATGAATTCACAGGTGAAGTACCAAACAAAATCTGGGGATGTGGAAAGCTCAGGGTTCCTGAATTCCTGAGCAATATACCTCCGGTTTTGCCAAATGAAAAAAAAGAAAAAAATGTAGAAATTCAAAAATCATCCGAAAGAATAGGAAACAAAACATATACTGTTTTATACCTAAAAAGCTCTTTCCCATTTCGTGTTCTTGATTCATCAGGTTATTACGATCTTGGATGGAGTACATACCATAAGCTATATTTTGATTCAAATTTACCGACCGAGTTTGAAATAGAGTTTTTAGATAAAGAAAGAAAAAAAGTTTATACATCCGGATTAGGATTTGACTCAGGTTCTTGTGGCTGCTTTGTTTCTTCACAGGAAAGTTTCTATTCAGCTCTGATATTCGCTATTTATATAATTTCAGCTTTCGTCCTGATAAATATGAGAAGGAAAAAATTTATTCCATAAAAAGAAATATTTCTGCTCCAATATTCTATGGTGCGTGATGTACTATCCAATAAGTTCTATCTTGTAAGGTGAAGTTAGATGAGGCAGGAGATGCGGATGTAGTAGAGAAGCTTGTTGAGACATCTTGTGAAATTACATATTTAGTTATATCAAGACCAAGCGAATCTTGCTATCTCATAGATGAACCAGAATTGAATTTTATATAGCCATCAGGAGTAATCTTCATAACAAAAATATCATTTCCCACTCCTGAGGTTATTGTATATCCTGATACTACAAAATTTCCGTCATCAGAAAGACATATTGAGCTTGCTTTATCTTCATTAGAATCTAGTAGTCCGAATACTTTTTGCCATTTTAAGTTTCCATCCTTATCTAATAGGAATTTGTTAGATTAGCTATAAGTAAAACAAGGTTAAAAATAAATTCTGATTTTTCCCTTCAGCAACTTGTTTTTTTTAATCTTTGAATTTAATCTGGCGTGATAGTTGTTTTAGATTTCGGATCTCAATATACACACCTTATAACAAGAAGAATAAGAGCGCTCGGGGTGTATGCTGAAATTCTACCTTTTAATTCGCCAGTAGAAAAGATAAAATCTTTTTCTCCACACGGAATAATTCTTTCAGGTGGTCCAGAGAGTGTTTATCAGAAGGATGCTCCATATCCTGATTCCGGCATATTTTCCGCTGGCATCCCTATTTTAGGAATATGTTATGGAGCTCAGCTTATAGCTCATGTTTTTGGTGGAAAGGTAGAAAAGGCAAAAATTGGAGAATATGGAAGAGCAAAGCTCAAGGTTTTGGTAAAAGATAAATTGTTCCAAAATTTGCCGTCTGAGTTTTTCGTATGGATGTCTCACGGAGATGTAATATCAGATGTCCCTGATAGTTTTGAAATTCTCGGTGAAACTTATTTTTCTCCAATATCCGCTTTCAAATTTGGAAATATCTTCGGAGTTCAGTTTCATCCAGAGGTGTATCACACAGAGTTTGGGTTAGAAATTCTAAAAAATTTTGTTTTTGAAATCTGCAAATCACCTTCTGATTGGTCCTTGAGTAATTTTGTTGAAGAAAAGATCTATGAGATAAAACAGATAAAAGGCGGAATACTATGTGCTGTGTCTGGTGGAGTTGACTCTACAATTATGGCTTATTTGCTTCACAAAGCAAAAGGAGATGGGGCAGATTTTGTTCTCGTAGATACCGGGCTTTTGCGAAAAAATGAGGCAGAAAAAATAAAGAAAAATTTTTCAAGACTTGGTATAAATATAAACATTTTAGATGCATCAAGAATTTTCCTCTCTAACTTAAAAGGAATAAAAGACCCGGAAAGAAAGAGAAAAATAATAGGTAAAACTTTCATCGATGTCTTCAAAGACTATGCGATTTCAAAAAGGGAAGAAAAAAATATAAGGTTTCTTGCGCAAGGAACTTTATATCCTGATGTTATAGAAAGTGGGGTTTCTGCTTCTGGTAAAGCTCATGTTATAAAGACTCATCACAATGTCGGCGGGCTTCCGGAGGAGCTTGGATTTGAACTCGTTGAACCTTTCAGGCAATTGTATAAAGATGAAGTAAGAGAAATAGGTAAAATATTAGGAATACCAGATGATATAATTTTCAGACATCCTTTCCCAGGACCGGGACTTGCCGTCAGAATTTTGGGGGAAATAACAAAAAAGAAAATAGATATTCTCCGCGAAGCCGATGAGATTTTGGAGGAAGAGTTGATAAAATATGAACTTTACAACAAGGTCTGGCAAGCATTCTGTGTTCTTACTAACTCAAAAAGCACTGGTGTCTCCGGTGATAGAAGAAGATACGGCTATGTTATTGCTGTAAGAATAGTTGATTCCGTTGATGGTATGACAGCAGATTGGAGTAGAGTACCTTACGAATTTTTAGATGAAGTGTCAAGAAAAATTACCGCAAAAATTCCACAAGTCTCCCGTGTAGTTTATGATATAACATCTAAACCGCCAGCTACGATTGAGTGGGAGTAGAAGAGAAAAATTCATTTATTGCATTTATTACTCTATTCACTTCTTCGTTTGTAAGGAGAGGGTCTATTGGGATTGAAAGAATTTTTCGTGATATATCTTCTGAAATTTCAAGACTTCCACCAATTTGTGCTCCAAGTTTAAAAAAAAGTTGGATTTTGTGCATAAAAACGGGATAATATATGAAATTTCCTATTCCTTTTTTCTCCAAAAATTCTTTGAGTCTTTGTCTTACTTCTTCCCCTCTTTTTACTTTTATTGTGTATTGATGAAATGAGTGTTTCATTCCATCTGGAATATATGGCGGTTCCAGTTCATGTTCAAGGTCTTTTAAGCCATCTTTATATTTCTGAGCTATTTTGTTTTTCACCTCAATTAATTTATCAACATATTTGAGTTTTACTTTGAGCAAAGCAGCTTGGACTGCATCAAGCCGAGAATTATAACCTATGTTTTCCGGAATAAATCTTGATTTTCCGCCATATTCTCTTAATTTTCTCACTATTTCTGCGATTTCATCGTCGTTTGTAGATATTGCTCCTCCGTCTCCAAAGCCGCCGAGGTTTTTTGATGGGTAAAAGCTGTGGCATCCTATATCTCCTATTGTGCCTACTTTTTTCCCTTTAATTTCGGCTCCGAGTGCTTGTGCTGTGTCTTCAATAACAAAAAGATTATATTTTTTTGCGATTTCCATTATACTATCCATATAGCAGGGCAATCCATATATGTGAACAGGAACTATTCCGACAACTCCTTTTGGATCTTTCTGCAAATACTCTTCTATTTTTTCTGGTGATATGTTGAATGTTTTTGGGTCAATATCAACAAAAACAGGAGTTGCTCCTGATCTTATTATTGCTATTGCAGTTGCGGTAAATGTCAAAGGTGTGGTTATTATTTTATCTTCACGGGAGAAAAATTCTTTACCCATTTTTATAGCCATAGCTCTCAAAGCTAAAACCAGCGCGTCGGTTCCAGATGCAACACCTACGCAGTGTTTTACTCCAAGATAATTTGAAAGCTCTCTTTCAAAATCTTCAACTCTTTGACCTAAAATGTAATTTGTATCACATAACCATTTTTTTATTTCAAGTTCAAGCTCATCATATATCAAGTTGTGAAATCTCTTCAAGTTGAGCATTTCAACTTTTTTTGCTTCTATCCTTTCTTGAAATTCTTTTACGCTCTCTGATAAAATTTCTTTCAAAACTGTACCTATATTTTCTTTTTTTCTCTTTTTTTCTTTCAGTTCTTTTTTCTTTTTGCTATTTTCCTTTTCTTTTCTTTTGTTAATTTTTTCTTCGTTTATTATTATTCCGTCTTCACATCTTAGTTTGAAGAATTTCTCTGCTGCGACTTCTGGTTTTTCGTTTTTTTTCAGTTCAAAAGTAATATACTCTGCTGGCGGATTTATCAGCTTGATTTTCCCTTTATTTATCAGATCGTTTAGTTTTTTCTTATATTTTTCGTAAAGTCTGTCAGCCGAAAAGCAAGATATATAAAAATCAAATTCTTTCTCGCTTACCAGATTTTTCAGGGATCTCAAATCTATCTTTTCTACTAAATCAGAGGAAATGTATATGGGTATTTTAAAATTTAATCTCGGATTTTTCATGTTTTTTATTTTGATTATTGCTCCAAAGTTTTTGCTTTTTCTTCAAAAAGTTAGAAAATCTTGAAATTTTGTTTTTAGGTTAGAATATGAAGTGTAAAATTTCAGCACCTTTTGTTATCTTCCCTTTCTTTTTGTTTTCCTTTTCATTTTTCTTGGCTTTCCCATTTTTCACTGTGAACTCAGAGGAAAAAACATCAAATCTTACTGAGAAAGTCTCGAGTATTTTAGATTATTTGAGTTCAATAACTAACTTAGATATAGGTATAGATTTAGATGATGCAAGATATTTTTCAGATAACTTCTGGATACATCCTCTTTCTGCCATATCGTTGCGTGATATGAAGAAATCTATTTTTTGGTTTTCAAAGACAGCTGATTTGTTCTCAAAAGAAGAAAATATATCTTTTTATTTTTTTGCAATAGCGAAATATTCATCAAAAATAAAAAGAATAGACCTTGTTTCAAATCCAGCTTCAAAATATTTTTCTGATAAGAAACAGGAGATAAATCTGCAGGGTGCGAGAATTATTCAGGGAAAAATTGAAGATGAAGCCGTTTTGAATTTTGCAAGATGTGTGAGCGAGCCATATTATAGGTTCAAAAGCTATGTTGAAGCACAAGGTTTGAAACCTCAAAAAATTTACGATTTCAAAGACCTTGATAAACTTTCAGCTCTTGCATTTCGGATGGGTGAAAGTAAAATTTACGATTTCCTTGAAGTTCTAAACACGGCGGAATATTTCATCTTACTTTGTCTGCAAGAATTCCTGAAATCAGATATAAGGAAAATAGGAAATTTTACTGCTGATTTCGGTGAGTTTATGCTCATATCAACTACTGAACCTACAGTTGTAGTTCCTCCTTCCCCCTCTATAATAGTTGACCCTTATGGTAAAGATAACTTATATATTCTAGGAGGTGAAACCGATCAGCCTACTTTGATGTTGATAGTTGATGCCGGGGGAAACGATAGATACATTTTTTCTCATCCTCGTTCTCTTTATCTTTCAGTAATATATGATTTTTCTGGGAATGATTATTACAAGTGTTCTTTTGGTTGTTCTGGAGGCGGACTTTTAGGAGCAGAAGCTCTATATGACCTTGAAGGAGACGATATTTACGAGGCAAAAGGAATATCTCAGGGAGCTGGAATTTTAGGAACGGGATTACTTTTAGATAAAAAAGGTTCAGATACATATATATCTATAACTTTGTCGCAAGGGGTTGGTTCGCTCGGAGGAGGGTTGTTGTTAGATAAACAAGGTGATGACAAATACATTCTCAAAGATGGAAATGAGAACCCATCGTACCAAGATAGCAGAAGAAATTTGAGTATGGGGCAAGGTTGTGGCAGTGGTCTGAGAGCCGATTACATAGACGGAGTAAGGTCTTTACCAGGAGGTGTAGGGTTACTATACGACCTTGAAGGAAATGATGAGTATTCTGCCGTTGTGTTCTCTCAGGGATGTGGATACTGGTATGGGATTGGAGTGCTTTTTGACGCATCAGGAGATGATAAATATACAGGTTATTGGTATTGTCAAGGGAGTTCAGCTCATTTTGGAGTTGGACTATTTTTTGACCTTTCAGGTTCTGATAAATACACTTGTGATTTTCAGGGGATGGGACACGGACATGACATAGGTCTTGGTGTATTTTTAGATTATGGTGACAAAGATAGTGATAAGTTTGATTGCAAGGTAAGGTGTCTTGGTATGGCTCATGCAAATGGTTTGAGTTTGTTTGCAAATTTTGGCGGAAGCGATGAGTATAGAGCAGATGAACTTGCTTTCGGCGATGTCTTAATTGATATGTACAGAAGGAAAAAAGAGACGATAAGAGATATAATAAAATCCTACGGTTTTTTCTTTGATATTGGCGGAAAAGAAGATAAATTTTTCTTAAAGGGAGAAGAGTTCTCAGCAGAGAAAATAAAAGAAAAAGTTTTGGGCGGTGATAACAAATCAAATTTCCTAAAAAAATTTTTCTTCAAGTTATATTAATTTTCAGGTGAGTAAGGTAATTTACAAAATAGGTAGATTGAGTGAGGATGAGGAAATTGAGTTGAATTTCAGAGATGGTCTTTCAAGGTCGGTTGAAGAACGCATAAAATTGGGATTTATACCTATGAAATTGCCGGTTATTGATGATGAACCTTACCGTATATTCAATACGATGCAAGAGTATCGGGATTGGGCTGACAAAAATTTACCCGAATGGTTAGGATATAAAAAAATCAGAAATGATTGAGAAAATCTCAAAATTAGCAGAAGTTTTTAGCAAATATGGCGTAGAGTATATTTTTATAGGTAAAGGTGCGGCAATCCTTTATGGATATCCGGGGACAACACAAGATATATATATTTTTCCTAAAAAGTCAGATGACAATTGCGTAAAAATAGTTAATGCATTAAAGGAGCTGGGGTTTGAAATCAATGATGAACTTGAGAATGCAATTCTTTCTGGAAAAGATTTTATACAAATAAGAGGAGTTCCTTTTCCGCTTGATATAATATTTGCACCTGATGGTATAGAATCTTATGATGAAGCGAAAAAGCGTAGCAAGCTTATAGATGGTAAGTTTCCTTGTGCTTCTATTGACGATATAATTGCAAGCAAAAAAGCCGCAGGCAGAAAACGCGATAAAGAAGAATTACCTCGCCTTGAAGCTTTCAGACAATATCTTAAAAATCAAGAAAAATGAAAAGACAAAATCTTATTCCATAATACTCATGTAATTTTTGCTTTTTTTGGTAAGTATCATAAATCCATCTGTTTTGGCTTCAACTGAAAATTTATCTTTGACATACTCGTAAAAATCAAAGTAATCCTCACTTACTACTATCACATCATATAAATCTGATATTTGTGCTAACTTCATCATACCCTTAGAAGCTATTTTTTCCGAACTTATAAATGGTCTTCCAACATCGCAATCAAATTTCACATAAAAAATATCTCCTTTTGTTATGCATAGCATACTAACTTTTGATTTTCCTTCCTGATTTTTTATTCTTTTCTCAATCTCTTCTAATTTTACCATTACTTTTTTGTGATTTGAATATAAAAATGAAGGTTGGAGGTATTTTTGAGGAGATATTATCATAGCCATATTCCCTAAAACCGCAATAACACAAAAACAAAAAATCAAAATCTCTCCTCCCTTTATCTCTCCTTGTTTTGCCGTTGTCTTTATTTTTGACTCTTCTAGTTTTTTGTAAGAATGATATAATATGAGAAAACTCAAGGGAAGAAATTGTTGGGGACCAGTGTAAAAAAAGGGAACAGCTAACATGGAAAGTATAAGATAAACTCCTAAAAATATAAATAGTAGCATATTTTGTTTGAAGTTAATAAGAAGTGCTGGCAAGTAAAAGAAAATGTTCATTAGTGCTGAATATAATGTGGTAAGAGTTCCTTTTATTAATACCCCGTAGCTTGCAAAGAAAATCTGAAAGTTGCCGGTTATAAGAAAGTCTCTCACTTTTGAAAGTAAAAGCATGGGAAAAAGTGGTATCTTTGAAATGAACCCTAATATGTAATTTCTCATAATTTCAGATAGATTTGGCAAAGCTAATATATATTGTTCATATTTTTGTTCATCTTGAATTTTTATAAGATGAGGAAGTGAAAAAATAAAGAGGGGAAGCATATAAAGTGGGGAAAATAAAACCGTTGAAAAAATAAATTGCTTTATTTCTCTAAAACTTTCTTCTCTGCTTCTTTCTCCTTTTTCTACAAGTTTTAATACTATGAATGCCAAGATAAAAGCAAGAGTTATAACATATCCTCTCATGTGAACAAAACACTGAATTGCTGATAGAAAATGAAAAATATGGAATTTCTTCTTTTGTAGCATAAAGTAGTTCAAAAATGTGACTGATGTCATGATAAGGTAGTAAAACGATTCTATATGCATATAAATTAGATTCACTGGGAATGCGAGGAAAAAAGGAAGTGCCAAGATTGATTTTGTATATTTTGCGAATAAAAGTGAAAATGCAAAAAGGAAAATCAGACCTGCTATCCTTAAACCTAAAAGATGAAGATCAAATTTACCAAAAAAATCTCTCAGTTTTTCATACAACTTGAAGATAATATGCGGACCAGGACCTATGAACCCCCACCCCAATATAGGTATTTCTAAATCAAATATTTTCAGAGTAATTTTTGGTGCAAGTGGTTTTTTGATTATGGAAAAGAACCAAAATTTCTTTTCCGCCCTTGCAATTACCTTTTGAAAACCATTCTCTTTACCGTCTCCGTTTTGTATTTCGTGTTCTGGAATGTCTTTATACGAGTAGAAAAAAACAGTTTTATCTTTTATGCCTATTATTACTTTCCTTTTAGCTACCGTCTGTTCCTCAAAAAGTATGGGGGCTATTGTATTTGCTATAAGCAGGTATTCCAAAATAAGTACAAAATAAAGAATCAAAGCAAAAAATAAAGTTATAATTTTTACCTTTTGACAAAAAAAATCATCCACCTGTTTTTTAATCCATTGCTCTAAATTCATCATTCTCTAACTTTATATATAATTCCGCTCTTTGTCTCTTTATATACTTTTAGCGGTAATAGATTTTCTAACTCCTCTCTTGTAGGAATATAAGGTGGGTTGAACAGATAAAAAATAACTAAAAATCCATCTTTTTGCTTCAGTTTCATATACATATCTTTTATTTTATCTTGAAAATTTTTATCTGGTTTATTAGCTACTGGATTAAACTTGAGAGGCATCATAGAGGAGAATCTTTTTGCACCAAAATACACTAAGAAGGGATCATTAGTATAGATATAAGCATCTTTGGGCAAATCTTTTATCTCTTTTATAATTTCAAGATTTAAGAGGGAAGTTTTGTTTAGAAAATGAAGGCGAGGATTTTCTTTTATATTCTGAAAATAACTTAATGCATAGTTAAGATACGATATCGTAAGTACTAAGTATATTAAAGCTCCCCTTAGCTTGAAGTTAAGAATTTTGTAAATAAAAACAAATGAAAAGATGAGAAGGAAAAGAAAGAGGGGGGAAAGAATTCTTGTATCAGGCGGTGTGGTATAGTCGTATATAGAAATACTTGTAAATATGAAAACAATATAACATACGCTACAAATAAGAAGTAATTTTTCCCAATTTGAAATCTCTAATTTCCCTTCCTTTTTTGATAAGAATACTACTACTACTCCCAAAATAAAAGAAAATACCACTATAAAAGACCAGTTCGGAAAATGCTTAGAAAGCATCAATCCTTTTTCGGGGAGTATATATATACTTAGTAATGTATCTTTTTCGGGGAGTATGTATCCTATTAAAGTTGAAAATAGAGTATAAAAATGGTGGATTGAAGGTAAGTGTAAAGAAAGTTCTCTTGTGGTAAATTGTGGATTTGGTGCTAAAATATTTCTCAGTTGCCATAAAACGAATAGAGCTGAGGAAATTGCAAGGCTTAATAAGAGGTGGCGGATTGGCAGGCGATAAACGAAGAAAATTGCAACTATAACCAAGATAAAAAATAAATTCGCATATCTTATAAGGGTTGAAATACTAACGAAAATTGAAAAAATAAAAAGTAGATAGAAGGATTGCCGATCTAAATATTTTTTGATAAGAGAAAGAGTTAATAAAACGAAAGGTAAAGATAAAGTTTCGGACCACAAATATGAAAATATCAAAACATAAGTGGGAGAAATTGAAAGCAAAATTACAGAAAGAATAGAAGCATATATAGAGCGAGTAGCATCTAAAATAATTGCTCCAAGAATAAAGCTTGTGATAAATGCTAATAGAACATTCAATATTCTAAAATCATCAAAGAAGCTCAAAATAATCGGATATAATGGTGCCCAATGAGTCATAACCTTGAAACCATCTGCGTCTCTAACAGAAATTCCATAACCATTTTTAAAATTCTCAGCTGTTTGCAAATAGACTGCACTATCGGGACTGACCAAAGGTCCATAAGTCCAAATAGATTTATAAACTAAAAAGCTCCCAATCGTTGAAAATAAACCTATGAATAAGAAATTCCTCGCAGTAGTTAAAATATTGCCCCACATAGTATTTTTGGCTTTTAGTAATAAATAAATTTAAGAATTCCAAAACTTTCTGAAAATTCGTTTTTTTTTTGCGCAACTTAAATTCAAATCGGAAAAAATCAAAAAGGAGGTGAATGAAAATGACGGGGTTTAACTTTAAAAATAAAGGAAAAGCATTTATTTTTTGGGCGGTAGTTATATCGCTTTCATCTCTTTTTATTTTCAGGTGCGGGCAAGCTCCTCAAGATGAAACCCAATCATCTTTGTTAGATAAACAGAGCAGTATTATCACAGCGGACCATAATCGTAGGATATTTTTTAAGTCTTCTCATGAACAGATAAAGTTCGGATATGCTGTCCAATCTTGCTTTGTAAAACTCGGTGGTAATTTTTTAGTTGATGGATATAACTCTTTTTGCGGTGAATACAACCAAAACCAAAATATATCAACGGGTAGCGTAGCTTATGTAAATGATATAAAAATAAATGGAGGAAATGTCAGGATTACGGGGCAAGTTGTTCAAGTTCAAACTTGCGAAGTTGATATTTCTCAAATTATTGATAAAGCAAGACAAAACAACAATAATTCAGTTATTCCTTCCCAGTTCATAAGAGATGGGAAATTAAAACTTGAAAATAACGACAGCCTCACTTTACCCTCTGGCGTTTATTATTTCAAAGAGATAAAAGTTTCTGGTAGAGCGGTTTTGGAGTTTTTGGGACCCGCAACAGTTGTGGTGGAGGGAGATGTAAGTGTAGATGGTCAAGGACAAATAAAGACAAATCCAGTTTTCCTGAGAATAATTTCAACTGGTAAAGTTAAAGTAGAAGGGCAAGGAGCAATTTATGCGGGTGTGATAGGTGATGAGATAAAAATAAAAGGAAGAGGACGGATTTTTGGAGGGGTAATTTCAAGGGAGTTCAAAGGAGAGGGTCAAGGAGCAGTTCATTTTGATAAAGGTTTGGGTCTTGACAGAATAGAAGTTTATCCATCAGAGGTTACGATAAAGGTAGGAGAATCTGTTCAGCTGACAGCAGTAGCGAAAGACATTTTTGGTAATGAAATAAGTTGTGTGGCATTTGAATGGAGTTCATCTGACCAAGGTGTGGCGTTAGCAGATCAAAAGGGATTAGTTCGAGGAGTAGGTGAAGGAAGAGCAATAATTTCAGCAAGTACAAAGAAAGAGGGATATAATTTGGTATTCAAAGGAGAAGCAATAGTAAATATTATTTCTGCTGCTGGTTTTTTCGGAGAAGCAATTTTTGTTTCTTCAGGGCATGAGTACAACTGTGCCATAAAACAGGACAGCTCTCTTTGGTGCTGGGGATGGAACGCGCATGGTCAGCTCGGAGATGGAACAAATACATCTAAAGATACTCCTGTTCAGATAATATCATCAGGGGTAGTTTATGTTGATGCAGGGGGTGGGCATACATGTGCTATAAAACAAGATAAATCTTTATGGTGTTGGGGAGAAAACTCGCACGGACAACTTGGAGATGGGACAAATGTATCTAAGAATATCCCCGTGCAGATAATATCATCGGGAGTAGTGTATGTTTCCGCGGGAGCTGATTACATTCTTAGAAATGGTCATACCTGCGCAATAAAGGAAGATGGATCATTATGGTGTTGGGGGAGTAACTGGGCAGGTCAGCTCGGAGATGGGACAAATATAGATAAGAATACGCCGGTTCAGATAATGCCATCGGGGGTAGCTTATGTTTCTGCAGGTATTTCTTACACCTGTGCGATAAAAACAGATGGGTCTTTATGGTGCTGGGGTGCGGGTAGCTCCAATACGCCGGTTCAGATAATGTCATCGGGAGTAGTATCCGTCTCTGTAGGAGCTGGGCATGTTTGTGCGATAAAGCAAGATGGCTCTCTTTGGTGCTGGGGTTATAACATGTACGGTCAACTTGGTGATGGAACAAATACAGATAGAGAAGTTCCAGTCCAGGTAATGTCGTCAGGTGTAGTTTCTGTTTCAGCAGGATGGTGGCATACATGTGCTATAAAACAAGATAATTCTTTATGGTGCTGGGGGAATAACTGGTATGGACAGGTCGGGGATGGGACAAATATTTCGAGGAATATCCCGATTCAAATAATGTCAACAGGAGTATTGTCTGTTTCTGCAGGTGGTTTTCACAGCTGCGCGGTAAAGACCGATGGATCTTTATGGTGTTGGGGAGCTAACTGGGCTGGTCAACTTGGAGTTGGAAATGCAACATATGTGTGGAGGAGGAATATGCATATTCAGATAATGCAATCAGATGCAGTATCTGTTTCTTTAAAGTATCATCGCACTTGTGTAGTAAAAACGGGTGGCTCTCTTTGGTGCTGGGGTATAAACTTTTACGGTGAGATAGGCGATGGAGATGCAATAAATGTGGTTAAGCCTTCCCCAGTTCAAATAATGCCATCAGGGGTAGTATCTGTCGCATTAGGGGGTTATCATACTTGTGCAATAAAGTTAGATGGCTCTCTTTGGTGCTGGGGGAATAACGTGGCAGGTCAGCTTGGAGATGGGACAAATATAGATAAGAATACGCCGGTTCAGATAATGCCATCAGATGTAATGTCTGTTTCTTTGGGATGGTCTCATACATGTGCTATAAAACAAGATAGGTCATTGTGGTGCTGGGGAGATAATACCTGGGGGCAACTTGGGATATCTGGGATTGGTCATACTAGTACACCTATTCAGGTAATGACGGATGTAGTTTCTGTTTCTCTGGGAGATACTTACACTTGTGCAATAAAGTTAGATGGCTCTCTTTGGTGCTGGGGAGAAAACTCGCAGGGACAACTTGGAGATGGAACAAATATAAATAGAGATACTCCTGTCCAGATAATACCATCAGGCGTAGTTGCAGTTTCTTCCGGTAGTAATTTCACTTGCGCAGTGAAGGTAGATGGATCTTTATGGTGTTGGGGAAGTGGTGTGTATAATATACCAGTTCAAATTGAACCATCAGGTGTAATATCTGTTTCTGTGGGTGGAGGTCACATTTGCACAATAAAAACAGATAGTTCTCTTTGGTGTGGTGGGTGGAACGAATTCGGTCAGCTTGGAGATGGGACTTATGAAACCAAATTTACTCTGGTTCAGATAATACCATCAGGCGTAGCGTTAGTTTCAGCGGGTTTTGGACATACTTGTGCAATAAAAAGCGATGGTTCTCTGTGGTGCTGGGGTTGGAATGGATGGGGACAGCTTGGAGCTAGTTGGGTACCATATAGTAGTATGCCAATTCGTGTCATAGAACCTTAAATAGATTTCAAATAGTTGGCAAATCGGGTTATATTTTTTATTTGTGGTAGAAAAAAGGAGACAAAGAAGAAAATTATTTTGGATAGCTTTTATTTTTATCTTTTCTTTGCCAATATTGGCAAGTTTCACTATTCTCCTCGAAGCTCCTTACTATGAAGATGCTATAACGATGGATGATTACAAAAGAAAGATAATAGGTATAGATTTTGATAAAGGTGAGTTTATTTATCCTCGCCCTCGTGAAACGAAGGTGCTGCCTTTCTTCTCCACTATAAAAGAGGATTTTTATTATCTCCTCAAAATTAAAATATTTGGTATTGAGATACCCATAATATGGAGAGATTATAATGGGCTATTTCCATTTTTTCCCATAATCTACATCTACAATAAAATTTTTTCTTTTTTAGGGGTGTTTTGGAGATGGTATATATTGAAGGAAATTATTTATCACTTTTTTTTCTCTTTTCTCTTTTTGTATTTTTCATTCAAGATTTTGGAGAGATATTTTTTTATTATTGATAGGTTTATTGTTTTTTCTCTTATTTTTTGCTCTTTAACTACTCCTACTTTTCGTCTTGCTCCAGCGTCTGTTTTTATTCTTGGTATGCTCTATTTTTTGATGGAAAAAAGATATATTTTAGCTGGAATATTTGGAGGGTTTGCTGTACATTCTTATTTACCTACTACATATGCCATTTTGGGTTTAACACTCACTTCTTTTTTGTATCATAGAAGTATTAAGGGAATTACCTTAATTGCTTTGTTCTGTACAATCTCTATTTCCCCAGCTTTATATTATATTTTCTCCTCACTAGATGAAAACTTCTACCAGATTTACAACTGTTCAAATTGTATTATTAGCTTACCCTCGATGGATATGATAAAGTCTTATCTTGGTGCAGAGACAAATTCTTTTTTTGATTTGTTTAAGACTTTAGGATATTTGCTGATTTCTTTAATTTTTTTACCTTTCAGATTTTCTGAGTTTTTAATTTCGGCTTTGTCTATTTGGAAGGAATCGTTTTCTGCTTCTGATGCTATGTTAAGATTTGGTTATTTCGAACAGGTAATAGATTTTAAGTATAAATACTTAGCTGAAATAGGAATAATAGTAAATATCTTTGTTGTGCTTTTGGGGATAATATACATAAGGATGAGGTTTGAGGTAGTAGCGTACGTTTTTTCTTTGATATTTTATGTTTTACTTTCAAGATATTTTATGCTAATGCCTAGAATGATGCACTTTCTTTTGCCGATATACTTATTGATAAGTGTGAGAATTGTAAATGAATTTGCATTGAGGAAGTGGGTATTACTTCTTTTGATTTTTTTCATATCTTGTTTTTTGAGGTTGGCAGATTTTATAGATATAAATGGTAAAATAAAACCGACGATGAGATGGAAGGAAAATAAAGAAGTAGTAGATTTTTTCAAAGGTAAAGATGTAAAAAGTGAAGATATATTGCTTTACTGTTGGCCCCCTGCCTTTAAGATTTTTAGTAATGGTAAGTTAGACCCTATGTTTTTTCTGCCCGCTCTTGCTTCTCTTGACCCACATTTGAGAAAAAAAACAATAGAATTTATTGTAAATAAATCAAATTTTAGGTATGTAGTTTTTTATATAGGTTTTATTGATTATTTAAAGGAGATTCTGGAAGAAGATAGAGAAAATTTAAAGATAGTTTTCAATAACCGAGCGTTTGTTATCCTTGAAATTAAAAGGAACAGTAAAAAATGAGAAGTTATTAAATTTCTGTGCCATTTCATCTGTAAATTATCCTGCTTTACCATTTCAAAATCTAGATGCAGTATCGCTGTTGCAATGCCTTTATCCATAGTATATAAAAAATTTGAATAAACCCGATCACTCTCTTTTATTTTTGGAATTAATATTTCTCTGTGGTAAAAGTCGGTATAGTAGGTTTGGGATACTGGGGTTCAAACCTTCTGAGAAACTTTTATAATCATCAAAATGTTTCTTGTGAGATAATATGTGATTTAGATGAAGAAAAAATCAAAAAGCAACTCAAACAGTATCCAAAGATAAAAAAATGGACAAAGGATTTCACAGATGTTTTGAGGGAGGATTTAGATCTTGTTGTTATAGCCACTCCACCAGAAACTCATTATGAGCTTGCAAAACTTGCTATTGAGCAAGGTAAAAATGTTCTTGTAGAAAAACCATTTGCTACATCTATAAAAGATGCAGAGGAACTAATTGAACTTTCTGAAAAGAAAAAAGTTAAGATTTTTGTTGATCACACATTCGTTTTTAATCCTTGTGTGAGGAAAATAAATGATATACTCAAAAGTGGAGAGCTCGGAGAAATTATCTATTTTGATTCAGAGAGAGTGAGAGGGAGATATAACGAGAGAATAGATGTGATTTGGGATTTAGCAGTCCATGACTTTTCTATTTTGTTGTATTTTGGTTATGATATAGAGATAAAAGATGTTCTTGCGGCAAAACTTTTTGGGAAGCACAGAAACGATATAGCACATATATCTTTTGTAGCAGATGGTTCAATAGTTGGGCATATATATGTCAATTG